>OLNE01001119.1_pt1 | contig 20556 bp, 14 predicted proteins | sample 1672431 | NCBI WGS metagenome assembly OLNE01 (sample SAMEA3136685, study PRJEB25190) | human gut metagenome | reverse complement strand
CCGAGCAGCCTGCAGAACCTGCGATTCCGGACCAGCCCAGTGAGCCCGCCACGCCTGCGAGCCCTGACCAATCCGAGCAGTCTGCTGAGCCCGAGTAGCCCTCCGAGCCTGCGGTCCCCGGCGAACCCGTGTAGCCCGCCGTGCCCTCCGAGTCCGCAAGCTCCGAGCCTGCCTTTGTATCTGGTACCGGCTCGGGCCTCGACTCCGCTGGGTCTGAGTCTTTCAGCCTGACCTAGTAGGGGAGCCCGTCGCTCAGGGCCCTACTCCCCAACTATCGTGCGCCCCGCCCTCGAACCTGGAGTGCGGGGCGCACGTGTTTCGGGTTGTGGCCATTCTTATCGTCTGTTTGTGTCGCGCTCGGGTGCTGCAGGGCGTCTCGCACCTCTATGCGATGCGCGTTGCTCTGGCATGGTGTAGACTGGCCCCGCTCGTACACCTGATTGTTGTCGGAAGGGCGCACCATTGATGAACTTGCTTTCACGTCGCTCCTTTGCTGTTGCGGCAGGACTCTCGCTGTTGGGGGCCTGCGGTTTGGGCGCGCTTTCCTCGATTGCGCGTGCCGACGTGGATGCAACTGCTGCCGCCCTTGCCGATGCACAGTCGCGCTACGATGGCCTTAAGGCGCTGATTGATGAGCTCGTTGCCCAATACCAGCAGCTTTGCGTTGAGCTTGAGTCAACGCTTGGCCAGATTGATGCCAAGGCCCAGCAAATTGCCGACATCCAAGAAGAGATAGACGCCCTCCTTGCCGTGCCTGCCGAGCAGGCCGACGAAGAGGTTCTTGCCGAGCTTGAGACTCGCCAAGCCGACCTCGCAGCCCAGAAGGCCGAGCTTGAAACCTTGCGCACTCAGAAGAGCGACCAGCTTGCTGAGGTTAAGCGCCGTCAAGATGAGGCGACCCAGGCGCTCAACGAGGCCGACGCCGAGGTGAAGGCGCTGGCTGAGCAATACGATCGCGAGCTTGCCGCGCGTGCGCAGGCCGAGGCTGACGAGAAGGCAAAGGACGATCAGGCTGCCGGTCAGGTACAGGGCGAGACGCCTCAGCCTGAGGGGCAAGACGGCGACAGCACGAAGGACAAGCCCTCGGGCGAAGGCAAGCCTGAGGGTGCCGGCAAAGACGAGGATAAAGACAAGGAAGATGAGTTTGCCCAGATAACCGAGGCCACGCGCACCAGGTTGCGCGAGATCATCGCGTCGGGCGTCATTACCGAAGCCTATCCCGGCAGCTTGCTTGCCGCGGTCCTCGAGGCGTGCATCACTGTGTCGTCTACGGGCGAGGGCTACTGCGCAAGCTGGGTCACCGAGGTCTACGACCAGGCTGGCGTCGGTCTCTTCTGGGGCAACGCTTGCGACATGTATGCCGACTGGTGCACCATTTCCGACATCAGCTACATCAAGCCGGGCATGATCATTGCCACGCCTTCGCATAACTGGACCAACGACGGACAGATTTACGGTCACGTGGGCATCTACATCGGCAAAGACGAGAACGGAGAGGGCCAGGTAGTCGACAACCTCGGCTACATCCGCATGGTTCCCCTTGAGCGCTGGGTTGCGAGCTATGACAACGTTGTCGCTCCGCGTTGCGGTTGGCTGGGCGGCGTCAGGCTGGTTGAGGGTGGCGACGAGCCCGTGGACCCGCCCGCGCCCGACAACAAGCCTGGCTTCTCCGATGTCGACGCAGATGCCTGGTACGCGAGCTATGTTGCGTATGTGCGTGACGCCGGTCTCATGACTGGTTACTCGGACACGGGCTTGTTCGGGCCTGATAATGCGGTGAGCCGCGCCGAGGTGGCGGCGGTTCTGTGTCGCCATGCCACGGGCTACACGCCCCAGGGCGCAGGCGATTGCTTCTATGACGTCTGGGGAGACGAGTGGTACGCCGGCGTGGTGGAGTGGTGCTATCACAATTCCATCGTGACCGGCGAGCGCGACGAGTACGGCGATGAGACGGGCTACTTCCGCCCCAATGACTGCGTGACCCGCGAGCAGCTTGCTACCATGGTGCACCGCTATGCCCTCACGCTGGGCATGGGCTCCGAGGTCGGCGACATCAGCGCGTTCGATGACGCGTGGGCCGTATCGGACTACGCCTTGCACGGCCTGTCCTGGTGCAACCTCTACGGCATCATCACCGGCGACACCACCTACGGCTATCCCTTGCTCAACCCTCACGGCTACGCCACGCGTGCTCAGATGGCAAAAATCCTCACGGTTCTCGTGCGCGATGTCTTATAACCGCCTGACCAGGCATTTTAGCTCTATACGATAGCAACGTGGCAGGAACGGAGCGCTGTTTTTCCAGTTGCGGATTCCTGCGCCTGGCATGGGGATGGTACCATGCCAGGTGCTTTTGTTGACTTTCCGCACACGCCGCCGTGCGTCTTGCGGAGCCATACGAGAAGTAAGGAGCACACGGTGACAAAACATCCCGTTGCCAATCTTGCCCTTTCGTGCCTTGTGAGCTGGTCGATGATCCTTAACGGATTCATGCCCGCCGCCCAGGCACTTGCCGATGAGGCTGAGCAGGCCCCGGCTTACGAGGTCGCTTCGGCCCCTGCTGCCCAAGAGGGGACCGATCAAGAGGATGCGGACGCATCCGCTCCTGTCGAGCCGACCCCGGATGCCCCTTCGGGCGACAACGCCCAGGACGATGTCGACGTCGAACCTCAGCCCGACCCTGCCGATGGGCAGGAAAGCGAGCAGGCGCCTGCGGACCAACCTGAGGAAGAGCAGCCGGCCCCCGAGCCCAGCGAGTCTGCTCCTTCCGATGACTCTGCCTCGCCAGATGACATGGCCGCCGAGGTCCCCCTCGCTCCCGAAGAGGCGCTCTCCTTGGTGTACGTTTCCCTGGCGAGCTTGGAGGAGGGCCAGACCCAGCAGGTCGCGCTCATGCTTGCCGATGAGGCGAGCCAGGTCGTGTCTGCCCAGCTCACCCTTTCCTCGCCTTACGGTGACGTTGAGGTTGAGGTTTCTGCCATCGACATGGAGGCCATGCTCTTCAATATCGATACGGCGCTGCTCGGCCAGGGAACCTCGTCTCTGAGGTCCCTCTCGTACACCCTTGCCGACGGTAGCGAGCATGCGGTGGACTTTGCGCTTTCTACCAGCGCGTATGTGTTTGAGGTCACCCAAGCGACTGAACCTGTTGCCGACCTCACCGCCTATACCATCGACGCCGCAGGCGAGCTTGTGGAAGCCCAGAGCGTCGAGGGCGCGCTCGACGTCGCGGGCGTCTCCGACGTCATGCTCAACGCCATGGCCGTCGATACCGCCTCCGACGCCGAAGGCCAGGCTACAACGAAGCTTCCCGGCCTTGTCATTGCCCTCGATCCCGGTCATGACAACCAGTCTCCCGGCGCCCAAGGCCAGGGCCTGCGCGAAGAGGAACTCACGCTCAAGATCGCCCAGGCATGCCGCGATGAGCTGGAGACCTACCCTGGCGTGAGCGTCTACATGACGCGCGACGATTCGGGCGACTGCCCCTACTTCACCGATTACGACCACAACGAGGCCGAATGCCTCAAGCGCCGCGTCGCCGATGCCGTTGCTGCGGGCGCTTCGGTGTTCGTGAGCATCCACATCAACTCGGCCGACACGTCGAATTCCCATGGTGCCGAGGTGTGGTTCCCCAACTACAGCGCCGGCATCACCACCGTCACCCAGGACGGCGAGAACCTCGCGCAGTCCATTCAGGATCGCCTTGTCGCCCTGGGCCTGTATGACCGCGGCATCAAGGAAAACGACACCTACATCGACGGCTCCGGTAACGAGCGCGACTACTATTCCATCATCCGTAATGCCAAGACGAACAACGTCCCCGGTATCATCGTCGAGCATGCGTTCATCTCCGGCAAGGACGACTACAAGTTCCTCTCGAGCGACACGGCGTTGCACGACCTCGGCGTTGCCGACGCCAAGGGCATCGCCGACTTCTTCGGCCTGTCCAAGGACAAGGACAACTCCGGCCTGTCGCTGAGCGAGCTGCACGTTGCCGACATCGACGGCGCCACGCGCACCGTGACGCTTGGCGGCTCCACCGGCCTGTCCGGCGCTGCCCACTTCTATGTTGACGTCACCTTCCCCGACGGCACCATGCATTCGCTTGAGATGACCAAGGTCGATGGTACGACCTGGGAGGCTTCTTTCAAGCTTCCCGCAGACGTCATCGTGGGCACCCTGCGCTTCGACGGGTATGTGGCAAGCGCCGCCAACTCCGTGCTGGCGAGTGTCTCCACCACGGGCGAGGTCAAGCGCTTCAACGACCTCGAAGCTGGCGAGTGGTACCTGGACTATGTGGCGCATGTGGTTGATGCCGGCATCATGACCGGTTTCTCCGATGACGACGGGGTGTGTCGCACCTTTGGTCCGGAAGAAACCATGACGCGCGGCATGGTGGCCACGATGCTCTACCGCATCGCGAACCCCTCGAGCACCTCCACTACCGACCCCTCCAATTACGGCATGGAGTCGAGCTTCCCCGACGTCGCCCTCGGGCAGTGGTACACCGCCGCAATCGAGTGGGCCTACCAGCAGGGGATTGTTACTGGCTACAAGGACGGTGAGTATGCCGGCCTTTTCCGTCCCGACAAGACGGTGAGCCGCGAGGAGCTTGCCACCATGCTGTGGCGCTACGCCAAGGGCTGCGGGCTCAACGTGTACGTCGGCTCCATCGATGCGTTTTACGATGCCGACGAGGTGAGCGACTTCGCCTACGACGCGCTTGCCTGGTGCAACGCCAAGGGCATCCTCACCGGCGATACGACCACCGGCATTGCGCTGCTCAATCCCAAGAATTCCGCCACCCGCGCCCAGGCGGCAAAGATGTTCGATGTTTTCTCGGGGGTCATCGGTTGGTCCGCACCCGACAACGGGGGTGGCGAAAACGCCCCTTTTGAGGTAACCACCCTTTCGTGCAGGATGACCGACGAGGGAGCGGGCTATGAGTTCTGGATTCCGTCGGGCCAGGTAAAGCCCGCGGGTGCGGTGAGCATCGCCATCTGGAAGGCAGGCTCCGACGTCACGAGCGCCCAGTGGTTCATCGCCCGCTATGTCGAAGACCTCGACCTCTCCTCGGCTGGCGAGGCCAAGGGCACGTGGGCAGTCGAGCTCGCCCGCTCGCAGCTGGCTGCAGGCGACTATGTCGCGCAGGTGTGGGCGGCTCCCACGGCAGACGGGGAGAAGGAGGCCTTTGCCACAGTCGAGTTCTCCACGGCCCTGCACCCCATCATGAACGCAAACAGCAAGGTCACGGTTGCCGACATGGTCGCTGACTACAAGGCCTCTGGGGCAACCTACCCCGCTGATGTGTACAAGGACAAGGGCGCAGCAACCATCGAGGAGTTCTGCAAGATTCTTTACGAAGAGGCGCGCGACGAGGGTGTCGACCCGGGCGTGGTGTACGTACAGGCTATGAATGAGACCGGCTACCTGCGCTTTGGTGGTCAGGTCGACCCCACTCAGTGCAACTTCTCCGGCCTGGGCGCCACCGATGACGGCGCCGCCGGCCACACGTTCGCCTCGGTGCGCGAAGGTCTGCGCGCCCAGGTGCAGCACCTGCGCCTCTATGCCGACCCGCGCATGGCTGACTACACCGGCAACACGAGCTTGCTCAAGCATCCCTTGGTGGATCCGCGCTTCTCCTCCTGGCTGGCCGGCTGGTGCCCCTATGTCGAGGGCCTTGGTTCTCGTTGGGCTTCGGTGAGTTCTTATGGATGGGTTCTGGCGGGCATGCTCGATGATTTAAGATAAACGCTTACGATTTGGCGAGAGCGAACACAGCCCCCAATGGTTCGAGATGCGGAGGTCCCGTCATGAGGGACGATCGATACGAAGAGTATGACAACGGTTATGCGGCTCCTTATCAGGAGCAGCGCTACGATGACGGCAACGGCTATGGCCCTGGCATGCAGGAGCGAGAGGCTGCGCCCCAGCGCGAGCCCCGCGAGCCCGGCGTGCGTGGCGAGCGCCCCGTGCGCGAATCGGCCGGCCGCCGTCCCGTGCGCGATGGCGTTGACGCTGGCCAGCGCCCTGCACCCGCGAGGCGTCAGGGGCAGGCCCCTGCCGCTGGCGCCGGCAACCCTGTCCTCAACGGCCTGAAGGCCGCCGGCGGCGCCGTTGCTGGTGCGTTCAGCGGCGTGGCGGCGCCGTCTCGTCTCGCATCGCCCAGTCCCGCGCTGTGGAGTACGAGGACGGCGACTATGTGGGTACTGGTACGCCGTGCCGTATGTGCGGCCACCCCGTCGACCACCTGCAGTCGCGCTGCCCCCATTGCGGCACTCTCGTGCGTCCGGTCACCCAGCGCGCCTCGTTCTGGGTTGCGGTCATCGTGCTGGTGGCCCTTGTCGTTGTGCTCACGCTTGTCATCGGTTCCTGCAAGGCGAACCAGGCAGGAGGCCCCGGTACCCCGGCTGTCTCTTCGGATGTCAGCCAGCTTCAGACCCTCGTTAAAGACTCCAACGCGGCTCTCGACGAGCAGCGTGAGACGCACCCCTACACGCGCTACACCGCCTACAACCTCCGCCAGGCCGTGACTGCCGCCGAGACGGTGCTGGCGAGCACGTCTGCCACGGCCAATGAGCGTAGCGAGGCGTACTCCAACCTCAATAACGCCAAGAGCGCCCTGCTGACGCTTGCCACCACCTACGAATGGCCGGTCTTTGGCGAGAACCTGCTTACTGAGCCTGCCAAGTGGAGCACCAAGCAGGTTGGTTTGAACTGCACCGTCGCCTCCATCGACATGGCGGACGACGGCGGCCTGTCCTCCATGGTGGTCTCCGACCCCAACAACGCCGCCAACCAGCTCACCGTGTACTTCTATCCCGTTGATATCAAGAGCTCCTACGACGTGGACTCCAACATCAACGTCTACGGCGAGTTTGTCTACGACGGTACCAACATGGCGCTCTGGGCCGACAAGATCGAAGCGCTGTAAGTTTACGCAGGCACACTGCCAGATTTGCCTCAAAAAGGCCTTCGCTTTGCCCGCGGGGGCCTTTTTCGTACCGCAGATATCGTTTTATGCGTGCATTTTTGGATAAAGCGCGTGAGCATGCGCGCTGAGACTGTTGTTTTTTGGCAATAGCTATAGAATACTTGCTCAGGAAAGTTCTGTACCGCGGTCGAAAAGCGGCCGGGAGCACGCCTTCGGGCGTGGAGGAAAGGGGTTCTACCATGGAGTTTGGTAAGAGGATCGGCTGGGCGCGCATGGGCCTCGTCGTCAGCGCCGTACTGCTGGTCGTCATGGGCGTGATTTGCTTCGTCGGTCACAGCATCCTGCCCGAGGCCATGCACAACCCGCAGCTTCCCGAGGGCTACACCTGGCCCGCCGGTGAGCTCATTGGTGCTGTCGTCATGGCTGTTGCCGGCATCTGCCAGATCGCTGCTTGGAAGAACGCTGGTGGCTCCAAGACCATCTCCGGCTACCTGGTGATTTCGGGCATCATGGCTCTCACCGCTTGCGTCGGCGCCATTGTCGACCCGTTCGTCGGCACCCTCTCCTTCGAGTGGGTCATCGCTCTGTTCATCGCTTTCTGCGGCCTGGGCGTTCTCTTTGGAGCCTTCTCCACCAAGGCCCTGCACTACAAGGGCATGGCCATCGAGATCATCCTGTCCCTCGTCATGGTCTGCCTGGCCCTGGGCGTCGTTCTCGACTCCTCCATGTCTTCCACCATGGCCGGCCTCGCCTTCTTCGTCTATGCCATCTGCCTGCTGATGCCTGTCGTCATGGGCAACACCATCCAGATCGAGGACTAGTCGAAACTTTCGGCTTTTCGTCTGGCAAAGGCCGCCCGCCTCGCGCGGGTGGCCTTTTTTGTGCGTTACAATATGGGTTCGTCTTATGTTGCCCGCAGGGGAATAGGAGATTGCATGCTTCATCGCATGGAGAAGGTACTCATTGCGTATTCGACACTTTCTGGCTGCACCACCACTATCGCCAAACGCATCGGAACCGACTTCATCGCATACGGCGTTCGCCCTCAAGTTGTAAGTGTCGAGGAAATGCCCACCGTTCCCTCTGACATCGATGCAGTGGTTTTTGGCAGCGGTGTGAGGATGGGCAAGTTCCACAAGGAAGCGCGCGATTGGCTCACCGCCAACGCGGAGTTTCTCGACAAACACCCGCTTGCCCTCTTTTCGGTAGGCCTACGCGCCGCCTCACCCCAGACGGAGGGCCTTGCTGAGCGAGATCTCGATACCGTTATGCACGAAACGGCGCATGGCCTGCATCCCAAGGCAAGCGTCGTCTTCCCTGGTTGGAAGCGAACCGAAGGCTTCACCAACATGGAGAAGCTGGCGCTTCGCGTCTACCCGCTCGCCGAAGGCGACTATCGCGATTGGGACAAGGTCGACGCTTGGGTCCGCGGTACGGCGCCCCTGATGCTTGGCCGTGGCCCTAAAGTCAGGCTTATCCCCATGAGAAAGTATTGATGTGTCACAGGCTTTTCCTTCCGATGCTCTTAAAGACAGCCAGGCTGGACGCGTTCATCGCGTGAGGCGGCCTCGCACGTGGCTCATCACGTGCGCCTGCCTCATCGCGGCGACCGCAGCCGCCTATGCCGCCTACGAGTTCGGTTTTGCAGAGGGCGTAACCTACCTGGCCTTCCTGGCGGGCACGGTTGCCGTGGCCTTCTTCTCGCGTGCTTTTTTGCCCACGATTGTCGCGGCTTGCATCGGCGCGCTCATCCAGGACTGGCGCTTCGTGCGTCCCTACTACGACCTTGGCATCGACCATCGTGCCAGCCTCCTCACCTTCATTCTCTTCATGGTCATCTCCGTTGTGCTCGGCACGCTCGTCGTACGACTCGGCGAGGAGGCCGACGCTCACGACGCGTCTCGTAGGCGCACCGAGGCCCTGTTCGACCTCACGGGCAGCTTCTTTTATGCGCATGGCCTTGCCGAGACGGTTGACACGGCGCTCCAGAGCGTCGTAAGCCTCTTTGGGCGTTCATGCGCCATGTACCTGGCCGACCCGTTTGATTCCGAAAATACCGACCGCACACGCCGCGATGCCACGGTCAACGTGGTGGAGGGCGACCTTGGCGAGGACACGTTCAACTCGCTCATTGAGAAGTACGTGGTGCACTGGGTGTTCGAAAACGGCTCCCGTGCCGGCGCTCTTACCGACTTTCACGAGCAGTCCGACATCATCTACCTACCGCTCATTTCGCAGACAGGCATGGAGGGCGTGTTGGCCGTCGCTGTCAAGGGCAGCCACTTCACTGCCGACGACCTCGAATTCCTTGATGCCATCGCCGACCAAATCAAGCTCGCCCTCGAACGCCAGTCGCTTGCCGTCAAGCATCGTCGCGATTTGCGCGCCATGCATGCGACGCGCGTGCGCAGCGCCTTTGCTGACCTCATGCTGCGCGACGACTCCCTTTCCATTCAGACCGTCCATGCCCTGGGTGACGCGCTCCTGACGGTGCGCCCCGAATACGCCGTGCAGCGTGAGGCTCTCGAGCGCGCCGTGGCCGACGAGACCTCGCGCATGCAAATCATGCTCGACCGCGTGCAGGCGACCTTGTCCGCCGAGCCTCAGGCCCAGTGCGACCTGGCCGCCGAGGCGGCAGGCGTGGTCGATGTACTCAAGAGCGGCCTGGCAGGCAAGGTGCTCCAGATGGTGCCGGGCCAGTCCACGCCTGTCATCGTGGCCGACGTGCCGCTTGTTCGCCTTGCGGTCACGCTCATCTTGGAATGTGCCTGCGGCTGCGTCGCCAAGGGTGGTGTCGTCGAGGTTTCCGTACGTGCCAATGAGACCGACGTCGTTCTCGTTGTACAGGACAACCGCCCCGAGGAGCTCTGCCCGCTTGATTTGGGTGCCTTTGAAAGCGCTCCCGCAGCCTCGGGCGTGGGCACCGAGTTCGTTTACGAGAAGAAGCGTGCAGCCCTTTTGCGCAACGCCTTGCTCGACAGACCTCGCATCGAGGAGAACGACAAGGCCCCGATCGAGGTGCTCCTGCAGGCCATGTGTCTGCCTGTTGAGGCAGGCCGCTCAGAGTCGAACCGCGAGGCCGGCCTCAACCGCCAGCGCGTCATGCGCCTTGACAGGCTCATGTATGGCCTCTATGTAGCGGCGCTTGCCGTGTATGCCCACGGGGGTACCATCAAGCAGCGCAAGCGCCTGGGAGGCGGCGTCGTCCTCACCATGACCCTGCCGCGCGGCTGACGCGCCTGCCCGCGATTTTTCTGATCCACCCAACGTTGTACCGAAAGGGGGACCCGCGATGAGCATGGTTCCTGCTTCTGAAGACTTTGAGCGCCTGGCCGTGCGCTGGGCGTCCTCCACGGCGGCAAAGGAGTATCCCAACCTTGTCGCCATGCTCTCAGCTTTTCCCGAGCGATATGCCAAGGACCGCGACGCCCTGCCGCAGACGGATGCCGACCGTGCCTTTGCTCTCGCCGGTCGAGCCGCCCAGATTTTTGACCATCAGGTCATTGAGGCGAAAACCCAAGACGATGTCAACCGCAGCACCGTAGAGGCCACTGCCATGGTCGACGAGGCCCTTAAGCTCGACCCTGCTTGCCATGACGCGCTGCGCATTCAGAAGAACCTCCAACGCCCCACGCGCCAGGAGATGCTCGACTTCCTTGTCGAGGGAGCCGAACGCGTGCATGACGAGTGTGCCGAGCGAGCGAGCGCCGTGCATGCCATGCCCATGCAGGGCCACATGGGCATGGGGCCGTACATGAAGCCCTACCTGCGTTGGATGCTCGACATAGCCAACGAGCAGCTGAGCCTGGGACGCTACCGCGCCTCGCTCGAGGTCTGCCTCAAGATGCTTGATGCCGACCATGACGACGTTGCCGGGTTCAGGCAGGTTGCGGCCCTCGACTACGTGAAGCTTGAGGACGAGGCCGGCTTCCATGCGCTGCGCGAGCGCTATCCGGGTGACGACAACGCCTGGTTTGCCTTGGCCGAACTCTTTTTGGCCTACAAGCGCCGCGATTTCGAGGCGGCCGAGCGTGAGCTGCATGCCGTCATGCGCACCTATCCCCAGGCTGGCGTCACCCTTGCCTACCAGGACGAACTGCCCGCCGGCCTTTTCGGCCACCTCGAGTACGCGGAGGGCAGCGACGACGAGCTGTTCATCGCGGTGAGCGAGGCGGCCGTCGTGCTCGATGAGAACTGCGGGGACTTCTCGAGCCCTCTGAGCTCATGGATATCGATGCACCCCGATGTGGAGGCGGCTCGTGTGCTGGAGGAGTCGCGGGCCCAGGCGGCACAGGAACGGGAAGGGGGAGACCAGACATGCTTGTAGCGGCAGAACTCACCGAGCGCCTTCTGCGCAAGGCCGTCAAGGACGACCCGAGCCTGGCCACCGACGCCGCTCGCATGGCAGACTTCACGCGCCAGGCGATGCGTTCGCCTGAGACCCTCGTGAAGGATGACGAGGACAAGGCGCTGCTCCTGCTTGAGAAGGCTGTGGCACGCGCCCAGCGTGACATTGACGACGAGCTCGACGCGATGTATGGGACCGCCCCCGAAGCGCCCCGTAAACCGCCCTCGAAGCTTCCTCAGACCCATGCGCTGTTAGCTCGCTGCATCGAGTGCGACCCACACTGCTACGACGCGCGCACACTCGACGTCATCATCATGGCCGACACGTTCGAACAGGCCATCGATGGGCTCAGCGAGCTTGAGGCCGAGGCCCGTCAGTGGTGCGAGCAGCGCTCGGCGCTCTACGACGATGTCGTGGCCGACCCGTGGGATGCCGTGTTCATGCGCCCTTACCTGCGCATGCGTGCCCGCAGGCTCGATCTGCTCGTGCAGGCGGCTTGCTATCGCCAGGCGCTCAACCTGGCCTGCGAGATGCTTGACGAGGCTCCTGCCGACGGACAGGGCGTGCGCCACACCGCCGCGCTGCTGTACGCGCGTCTTGAGGACGAGGAAGGGCTCAACGCCCTCGATGTGCGCTATGGCCGAGAGGGCAGCTGCTGGATGCACATCGCGCGCAGCGTGCTGCTCTACAAGCTCGGCCGCCTGGATGCCGCCAAGCGCGCCCTCAATGGCCTCGCGCGCCTGTGCCCAGGGGCTGCGTTCTTTCTTGCCAGCCCCAGCTATGTGCCGCCGTATTTGCCCGACCGCCCCGTGTTCAAACCCGGAAGTGCCGACGAGTCGTTGCTTGCCTGCTATGAGGCCGACTTCTTGGTTGTCGATACGCCCGAGTTCGTCACATGGGCGTTGCAGCAGCCCAACTTTGCAGAGGCTGCCGACAAGTTCGGCAACGCACATGGTGGCGAGTATTAGTTCGCTTTGGCACAAGGTGGTATCCTGCGCGTCATTCGGGCAATTCTTGCCCGGTCGCAGGGCTTTAGCTGCGTTGCATATGCTATGGTAGCGCATGCTTTGTTTTGTTCGACGCGGGTGTTTCATGCGTTACTTCTCGTCTGGCATGAGCCGGGCGGGGTACACATAGGTTCACGCATGGCTTGGGCCTTTGGACCCTTGGATGCGCGGTGCCTGCATCTACGTTGCGTTCTAATGGATACAGCATGGGGATAGGCCCCGTGCGGAATGGGAGAGAGCTCAATGGCAACTCAGGTTTCCGTCCACTACCGCGGCACGCTCGACGACGGCACGCAGTTCGACTGCAGCTACGACCGCAACGAGCCCATCACGTTCGTCGAAGGTGCCCACCAGGTCATCCCAGGCTTTGAGAAGACTGTCGCTGAGATGCAGCCCGGCGACAAGAAGACGGCTCGCTTCGAGCCCAAGGATGCCTACGGCGAGCGTGACGAGCGCCTCGTGCAGGCCATCCCCTGCGAGTCCGTGCCCAACTACGAGCAGCTTCCCGTGGGCCAGACCGTTTACTTCCGCAACCCCGCCGGCTATCCCATGCCTGCTCTGGTTGAGAAGATCGAGGACGGCAAGGTGTACCTTGACTTCAACCACAACCTCGCCGGCAAGGCCCTGACGTTCGAGCTCGAGCTTGTCAGCCGCGAGGAGGCCCCCGAGTCCTGCTGCGGCGGTTCCTGCAGCGATTGTGGCGGCGGCTGCTCCGGTTGCCACTAAGCCTCGGATATACGGCGCTTGTGTGCGCTTATCTACGCCATGCAAAAGGGCCCGCATATGCGGGCCCTTTTTTGTGCATCGGTATGGAGGAAGAGCGAGTGTCGTGGCGCCGTTCTCAGTAGGCCAGTGACCGATGGGCTGCCAGAGCCGCCTTGGTGAGCCCACAGAGCATGCCGTAGGGCATCACCTTGAAGGCGGCGCAGGCAAGCTTCATGTCGGGCGAAGTGACGACGCTGCCGCGGCCCATCTGCACGGCGTGGATGGCCTTGCGCACCACGTCGGCAACGTCTTCCGTGCCAAAGAAGAAGCCCATGCCCTTGGCCTCGTCGGAGCCCGCGCCGTCCCAGAAGCCCGTGCGTATCGCCTTGGGGCATACGGCGCAGGCGTTGATGCCCGTGCCGCGCAGGTCCTCGTCGAGGCCGTGCGTGAGGTCGAGCACGAAGCGCTTCGTCGCTGCATACAGAGCCATGCCGGGCAGGGGCAAAAACGCCGCGATGGATGACATGTTCACGATGCGCGACCCGGCAGACATGTAGGGGAGGGCTGCCGAGGTGATGTCGGCAAGGGCCAGGCAGTTGAGCTCGACCATGCGGCGCACGGCCGAGCTGTCCATATCCTGATAGCCTCCAAACCATCCCGACCCTGCGCTGTTGACGAGCCAGGCGACGTTCGCGCCCTGTGCTGCACGCTCCAGTTCCAGCGTCATTTCCAGCTGGCGCGGGGCGCTGGGGTCGGTCAGGTCGAGCGCAAAGGCACGCACGGGCGTGCGGGCCATCTCAGACAGTTGAGAGAGTCCCTCGGCGCTACGCGCCACCGCCCAGATCTCGTCGATGGAGCCATATAGCATCTCGTCGAGCTGCCGTACAAACTCGCGTCCCACGCCCGAGGTGGCCCCCGTCACAATCGCGACGTTCTTCATACGGCGCCCCCTACTTGCCCAAGGCGCGCTTGATGGCAATCCTCGTTCCGGCTTCCTCAAAGGCGTGCGCCAGCCTCCACAGGGTGTCGGCGTCGGTGTCGATCATGTGCAGGTGCAGTGCACGGCGTCCCTTGGCTGAGAGCGTCTCCAGGTCGCCCTTGCTCTGCGCGACCTCAAGCTGGCCCAGGCTGTACTGGGTGTTGGGAACCTGCAGGTCGTTGACCTCGTTGCCCGAGAGAATGAGGAAGAGGCCGGTGTTCTCGCCGCCCTTCTGGAGCTGGCCGGTCGAGTGAAGGTAGCGAGGGCCGATCTCAAGCGAGCAGGGCACCCTCAGATGGCGTGCGAGCGTGTGGCGGATGACTTCCATGGGGCCGCGGCGCTCGCCCGTGAAGGGAAGAAACGCGTTGACCGAGATCCAGCAGCCAGGCTCAACCAGGCTCATGAAGGCGTCGATCACCGAGTCCACGGAGCGCATCTGCGCGGGGTCGACGATGCCCGTCTGCGAGGCGAACTCGTCGGAGTACTCGGCGCACACCCAAGGCTCGGCCAGGCGATGCGTGCGGTCAGGCAAATGACCTGCGAGAATTGCTTTCGTGTTGGTCTTGGCGGCCTGCACGTCGGGCTGGTTGAAAGGCGGGACCTCCATGAGCCAGCCCATGAACGCTGTGGCGTACTCCCACAGCACGAAGTGGCGCCCGATGTCCATGGGGTCCTCGAGCATGTAGGAGCGCTGCGGCACGTTGGGCGAGAGCATAGAAGCCTCGCGGTCGAACGTGGAGTCGGCGTTGGTGTGGTACACCACCACGGGGTGCATGGGCTGATGGTGGTTGAGCAGGTTGACGTCGATCTCGATGTGAGGCACGACGCCCTTGCCGTCCTTGCCGAGGCTCTCTGCGATGAGCTGCTCCATCCACAGGCCGAAGACGCGCCCCGGCTGGGGCGAGATGTAGGTGAAGCAGTTGGCCGAGGCGGGGAGGTTCGTGATGAGGAAGCTCGCCAGCTGCACGGCGGGGTTGTTCAGGCTGTCCTGGGAGCACATGCGCTCCATCTCGGCGGCGCGAGCCACCATGTCGCGCACGTCCAGGCCGCACAAGGCCGCCGGTACCAGGCCGAAGACCGACAGTGCCGAGAAACGCCCACCAACGGTGGGCTCGCCGAGGAACACGCCGCGGAAGGAGCGCTCGCGGGCAAGCTTCTCCAGGTCGCTGCCCGGGTCGGTGATGGCCACGAAGTGCTTGCCGGCCTCCTGCTCACCGAGTTCGCGGACAACATCCTCCCAGATGACGTGATACAGCGAGAGCGTCTCGAGCGTGCCGCCCGACTTGCTTGACACAATGAAGATGGCATGCGCGTAGTCCACACCGTGCAGGATCTGCCTCACGTACACGGGCGACAGGGAGTCGAGCGTGGAGAAGCGCACGTGGGGGTGCAGGGCGGCGCAGAGCTTTGTGATGGTCATGGGTGCCTGGGAGCTGCCGCCCTCGCCGAGAAGGCCCACGTAGTTGATGTCGTCGTCGGCCACGCCGCGGGCGAACTCCTCGATCTGCTCAATCGGGGTGGGGGGGTTGCTTGCCAGGTCGGTCCAACCCATGAAGTTGCGCGCACTGTCCAGGGCAACATCGCTGAAGTCATACAGGGTGCTGTCCTTGACGTGCATGCGGGAGGGCACATGCTCTGCCACGAGTTTCTCGGCAGGGCACGGCGCTTGTGCGATGTTTTTGCGAGTCACGGCAGACTCTCCAATCAAGGTCGTCGAACATGGCCTCGGTGTATACGGGCCAGACGTGAGTGAAATGCTAGCAGATGCGGGGGAGCTGCTCTCCCACAAGCATGTCAAGAATGCGTGTGGAGCCAAACGCGGTCTTCAGGCGAACGGTGTGAACGCCCTCGCAGGCGGGCTCGCAGACCTCGCCGATAATCGCGGCGTTCTCGCCATAGCGGCTTGCGCGCATGGCGGCAAGCGCGGCGTCGGCCTCGTCGGCGGGCACAACGGCCACCATCTTGCCCTCGTTGGCTACCTGGAACACGTCGTAGCCGAGCATCTCGCAGGCGCCGCGCACCTCGTCGCGCACAGGCACGTCGTCCTCGGCCACCACGATGTCCACGCCGCTGGCTTCGGCGAACTCGTTGAGCGTGGAGGCCAGGCCGCCGCGCGTGGGATCGCGGAAGGCGCGCGTGTGAGGCGCTGCCTCAAGCACGGCGGCGATGAGGTGGTTGAGCGGCGCCGCGTCGGTGGTAAGGGTGGTAGAGAAGGCAAGGCCCTCGCGCTGCGAGATGATGCAGATGCCGTGGTCGCCCAGGGTGCCGGAGACGAGCACCTTGTCGCCGGGCTTGCAGTTGCGCCCCGATAGGTTGACGCCGGCCGGCACGAGGCCCACGCCTGCGGTGTTGATGAACACACCGTCGGCATGGCCACGCTCGACGACCTTCGTGTCGCCGGTCACGATGGACACGCCCGCCTCGGCGGCAGTCTCAGCCATCGTGCGCACAATCTGGCGCAGCTTGTCCATGGGATAGCCTTCTTCGAGCACGAAGCCGCAGGAGAGGTACTTCACCTGTGCGCCCGAGGTGGCCACGTCGTTGACCGTGCCGCACACGGCAAGGCGGCCGATGTCTCCACCGGGGAAGAACTGCGGCGTCACCACGAACGAGTCGGTGCTCATGGCGATGCGCTCGCCTCCCAGGGGCACGACGCCCGCGTCGTCGCCGGGAAGGGCGGCCTCGTCGGAGAACTCGTCAAGGAACAGGTCGTCGATGAGGCGCTTCATCATCGCGCCGCCCGAACCATGACCCAGACGTACCTCGGTGTCTTTCTGCATGTCGCTTGGATGCCTTTCTCGTAAGATGCGGCCGCGGTCTGACCTGGCCGATTAGTTGTGTTCGCGGTACCTGTAGTACGCCGCGCACGAGCCCTCGCTGGAGACCATGCACGGGCCCGTGGGCTGCTCAGGGTTGCAGACGCGGCCGAACAGGGGGCACTGGTCGGGTGTGATGATGCCGCGCAGCACGTCGCCGCAGCGGCAGCCGCGTGTCTCGCGGGTGGGTTCGACCTCGGGGGAGAAGGCCTTCATCGCGTCGTGCGCCGCATAGGCGCCCTTGAGGCGCAAACCGCTCATGGGGATGGGGCCCAGGCCGCGCCACACGGCGTCGCAGGGCTCGAAGACGTCCTCGATGACCTTCTGGGCCGCCAGGTTGCCGCAGTCGTCGACACCGCGCCCGTAGGCGTTTTCGATGCGCGGGGTGCCCTCGGCCACCATGGCCACCAGGCGTGCCACGCCCGAGAGGATGTCCACCGGCTCGAAGCCCGTGACCACGCCGGGGGTCTTGAAGTCGCGCGCAAGGAACTCGTAGGGTGCCAGGCCGGTCACGGTGGAGACGTGGCCGGGCAGGATGAAGCCGTCCACACGCGTGTCGGGGTCGTTGGCGATGGCGGCCAGCGCCGGCGCCGTGGACTTGTGCGCGCAGTAGAGGTAGAAGTTGGACAGGCCCTCTTCGCAGGCCATCTGCACGGCCGAGCCCACCACGGGCGTCGTGGTCTCAAAGCCCACCCCGATGAAGATGACCGGGCGCGTGGGGTTCTTGCGCGCGATGTCGAGTGCGTCGAGGGGGCCGTACACAACGCGCACGTCGGCGCCCTGGGCCTTCTCGGCGCCCAGCGTGGTGGTGCTGCCGGGCACGCGGATCATGTCGCCGAACGTCGTGACGATGGCGTCGGGCACGCGTGCCATGGCGATGGCGCAGTCGATGTCGTGGTTGGATGTCACGCACACCGGGCATCCCGGGCCGGAGAGGAGCTTGAGCCCTTCGGGCATGGCGCTGCGAAGGCCGTAGCGCCCGATGCTCACCGTGTGGGTGCCGCAGACCTCCATGAGGTTGATGGTGCGGCCCTTGCAAATCTTGCCGATGAGCTCGATGAGCTCGTGGGCGAGTTTGGGGTCGCGGAACTGCTTGAGGTCCATGTGGGTCTCCTAGGCGCACGTGGCGCAGGAATCCTGCGCCTCATCGGGGGTGGGCATCTCGTCGCCAAGAAGGTCGGGCATTTCCTCGAGCAATGCGAGCGTCTCGCGGGCGTCCTGCTCCTCAATGCGCTGGATGGCGAAGCCCGCGTGCACGAGCACGAAGTCGCCCACCTTGGCATCGGGCACGAGGCGCACTGAGCAGGGCCTCGTTACGCCCATGACGCTGACCTGGGCCATGCCATTGTCGTCCAGGGAGGTGATTTGAGAGGGAACTGCCAGGCACATGGTGCTACTCCTGTTCGTTTGCTTGATTGAGAATGGCAGATGCCATGCGGGCGCGGGCCACCGCGGCCTGCCCGTAGGAGATGCCGCCGTCGTTGAGGGGCAGGCTGGTGGGCAGGTACACCTTGAGGTGCGCCGCCTCCAGGGAGCGCTTCACCAGCTCGCATACGATGCGATTGGAGAAGACGCCGCCGCCCAGGGCCGCCTTGGTGAGGCCTGCGGCATGAGCGACGCCTGCGGCGACGTCGGCCACGCTCGCGGCAAAGCCCTCGTGGAAGCGTCTGGCCAGGACCTGCGCGTCAACGCCTGCCTCCAGGTCTTCCAGAAGGTTGGCGAGCATTGCGCCGGGGTCGAGCACAAGCGACTCGTCCTGCTCGCCGTGGCTGTCGGCCTCGTTGGCGTGGCGAACGGTGAGCCTATAGCGTGTGACCTCGTCGGGCGTGCAGGACGGGGCGTGCGAGGCCGCCGCCTCGAGCAGGCATGCCGGCTCGCCGTCGTAGCCGGCCACGTCCACAAGGCCCAGGATGGCGGCAATCGCGTCGAACAGCCTGCCTGCCGAGCTCGTCAGGGGGCAGTTGAGGTCGCGGGCGATCATCTGAAGCACGACCGGTCCCTCGATACCCATCTTGTTGGCCAGGTTGTGGGCGCAGACGCTGTCATCAAGGCCTGCCTGGGCAAGCAGCGCGTAGGCGTTGCGTAGGGGCTTACGCACGGCGGCGGCGCCTCCGGGCAGGGGCCAGTAGGCGATGTGGGCCGCGCGGGTGAAGTCGACCTGATCGCACACCATGACTTCGCCGCCCCAGATGCGCCCATCGGGGCCGTAGCCGGTGCCGTCGAGGGCGACGCCCACCACATGGTCCCACACGCCTGCCTGCGCCAGTGTTGAGGCAATGTGGGCATGGTGGTGCTGCACCTCGCACAAGGGTAGGCCCTCCTTGTCGGCCAGGTCGCGGGCCCATTTGCTCGAGAGGTACTCGGGATGCATGTCGCAGGCCAGGACCTTGGGAGCAAGGCCGAAAAGCCCCTCGTACTTGCTGAGCGTGCGGCGCCAGGCGTCGAACGAGTCGGCGTTCTCCAAATCGCCCAGGTGCTGGCTGACGAAGGCCTCCTCGCCGCGCGTGAGGCAGAAGGTCGCCTTCTGCTCGGGGCCGCAGGCAAGCACACAGGGCAGGCTTGCGCCGTTCGGGTCGATGCCGGGTGGGTTGGGGAGCTTTACGGGCGTGGGGGCGATGCCGCGGGCGCGGCGCACGACTTGCGTGCGGCCACCCTCCACGCGCACGACAGAGTCATCGTAGCGAGCCAGGATGGGGCGGTTGTTGCCCAGCCAGGCGTCGGCCACGTCGATGAGGCGCGACACGGCCACCTGGTCGTCGCAGATGATGGGCTCGTCGGCGAGGTTGCCGCTCGTCATCACCAGAGGCGCCCCCACGGCGCGCAGCAGCAGGTGCTGCAGGGGTGTGTAGGGAAGCATGGCGCCCAGCTCGGGCAGGTCGCCCGCCACGCTCGGCGCAATCGCCAGACTCTCCGGCACGCACGCCGTATCCTTGCGGCGCAGCAGCACGATGGGGGTGCGGGGGCTTATGAGCTGGGCGCGTTCGGCGTCGCTCACCTCGCACACTTGGCGCAGGGCGTTGAGGTCGACAAACATCACGGCCAGCGGCTTGGTGGGGCGGTGCTTGCGTTCGCGCAGCTGTCGCACGGCTGCCTCGTTGCGTGCATCGCAGGCAAGGTGGAAGCCACCCAGGCCCTTGACGGCCACGATGCCGCCGTCTTGGAGCATCTGCGCCGCTTGGGCGATGATGTCGTCCGACGATGCGAGGTTGCTTCCGCGCAGCACGCATCCCGGTTCTTCGGCGGTGCGCCAGGTGAGCTGCGGTCCGCAGGCGAAGCATGCGTCGGGCTGGGCATGGAAGCGCCTGTCGGCCGGGTCTGCGTACTCATGGGCGCACGCCGGACACATCGCAAAGCACGCCATTGACGTGCGAGGGCGGTCGTAGGGGAGCTCGTCGATGATGGTGAAACGAGGACCGCAGTTGGTGCAGTTGATAAACGGGTAGTGGTACCTGCGGTTTTCTGGATCAAAAAGCTCACGTAGGCAGTCGGGGCACGTGGCGATGTCGGGGCTTACGAGCGTCGTGAGGTCCTCTTGGGCCGAGCTCTCCACAATGCGAAAGTCGCTGCCCGGCACGCCACCCGCCATCCGCAGCTCCTCATGGGAGCCGGCAGGCGCGATGTGGCCGTCGTCGAGGGAGTCGACGTGCACGGTGTCCACACGTGCGGCTGCCGGGTGTTGGGTGGAGAGGGTGAGCACAAAGCGGTCGAGTGCCGCGGGGTCGCCCTTTGCCTCGATGTGCACGCCGTCGCTGGAGTTCTTCACCCAA
>OLNE01001117.1_pt1 | contig 20588 bp, 16 predicted proteins | sample 1672431 | NCBI WGS metagenome assembly OLNE01 (sample SAMEA3136685, study PRJEB25190) | human gut metagenome | reverse complement strand
GAATCTGCCTCTTCTCCTGCTCTGAAATAGAATATCCCATGGAGTCTATCTCAGACAGAATGGAATTATACAGAAGCTTTCCTCTCTTACTTGTTTCAACTCTGTCAAATCGTTTTACTTCTGATGAACCGTCATCACTGCGGAATCTGATTTCATAAGTACTTGCAGCACTGTCTTCACTTTCAGACTCACTGCTTTGGAATTCCTCAGCAGTCTTTTTGTACATTTCAAGATTCTCTTTGAAACGTTCTACAGTATTATCATCCCAGTCTTCAACTCTTAGATCCGTAGCAGCTTTTGCTAATCTGGCAACAAATGTCTCTTCATCATTTGTAACTTCCTTAAAAAGTCCCAGGCACTTGTTAGTCCCATTTTCAAAAAGTTGTTCAAATACCTGCGGATCCAGTGTTTCACACCAGTCCTTAATTACAGATGATAATGATGTCCTCTTCAACTTAGCCCTGTTTGCAGCGATTGAGAAAATCTCTTTGGTCTGCTTTATCAGCTCAACCTTGAGTTCAGCTATTTTGCCATCATAGTAGTTTTTAGCATTCTCAATATTCTCTGCAAGGCCTTCGTTGAAATCTCTATATCCAAAGGCTTCAGGAAGTTTCTCAAACAACAACTCATGCCCGTTAAGATTCAGCTTAAGCAACTTAACCATCTTAAGGTATCTCTTGCTCGATTCCTTGTCACCAATTCCTTTGGATTCCTTAGCATATCTTGGCAGTGACAGATACCAGCGCTTCATTGCAGATGCTACAAAATCATAAGCACTAAGATTCTTTTCTGCCTCAATAACATAATTGCTGAAAATCTCTGAAAGCTTGCTTACAAATTCCTGCTTTTCAGGATTCCATTCAAGGAATGCCAGTGTGTAATCCTCTGGGCATGCATTAATCATCTGCAGAGTATCAGCAGATAATGGGAGCTGTCCCAAATCATTCTGCAGAATAATATCCTCACTAAATTCATGAAAGACAGCTGCAATATATATAGGAATAACTCCACTCCTAATGCCTATATGATATTCCGGAGCTGTAAGCACATTATAAAGTTGATCAAAAGATGCCGTACCCTTCTTTTTGGCATCCATGACGAAAGAAACAATTGCATCAAGCACGCCCTTCATCAGCTTATCTGATGGAGCCAGATTGATTCTGGTACCCTCCTGATCATCGCGAAGGACCTCTTTTCTTACAAGTGTGCTTCTCATAATAGAAACTTCCTGGCCTGTTCCGGTGAGCCCAAGATTTGGCTCCAAAACATTTCTGAGAAGGCCTGAAAGGATCTTATTTCTGCTATTATTTGCAATTGAGGTAATCTCATCCTTATTGATTGCCTCATTGTTAATAACTGGTGTCTCAGAGAAAGTATTAAAGCAAATGTCCGATGCAAGCCCTGTCAAAGCAGCCTTACGTAATATGCTCTTCTCTTCGCCGTTGTAAATATATGCAGACTTGTAATCTTCAGGATGGGTGTAACCACTGATATATTCACTGATTACATCTCTTAAATCCTCATATATTACTTCATACTCTTCAAAAAGAACTGTATCCTCTTTTGCCTTATCCCTCAGTGCACTTACTGCTTCAAACTCCTGCAAAATTTTTCTAATAGCAGTAGCTTTCTTCGGCATTATGAAAATAAATCTATCGCATCCCCGGCTAGACTTTAGGATTTTATTCTTTATTCCTTTAATAGACTCAGGATCCTCACAGACAATAGCATATACCACACCATCTGCATTGATATCTTCTGCCTTTTTTACCCAGTCAATATGACCTTCAAGTTCCTGCTCTTCAATGAACTCAAACTCAAAGTAGCGAATCATCTCTTTCTCATTATTATATTTTGATGGATAGAGGTAGTTATCAATATTTGAAGCATTCAATGCGCTCTTCAATGAGAATGAAGGAGTCAAAGCTGCGATAGTATCTGATATCTTCTGCTCTACATCCACACCAGATGTCTGCTTCAATTTCAGATAATCATTACTACGCTTCAGATAAATCACATACTCATCCTTGATAAGATGATCAATTGCAGCCTCAATCTCAGCAGGCTTGTATTCCATGCTGTAGATTCCAACAATCTCCTCTTTAATAGGCTTCAGCTTATCAAACTGCCCCAAAAGATATATCAACGAAATCGTTTTTACTATCTTACCTTCAAGAATCTGATCTTCAATCTGGTCGAGAATAGTCTTTGTCAAAACATAGTTCTTATGAAGTTCTCCTGCAAAGGGTTCCTTCTGCAGAACTGGATCAAAGTAATCAAAAATAAGATCAGGTGTAATGACTCTGAAGTCCTTGTCCTTTAATCCCCTCAAGAATGCTGGTAGAGTCGATGTTCCATCAGCAGACAGGAAGGTAAATAATGTACGTTCATTCTGTGCTACACTTTCAGAAAGTCTTGGAAGAATGAATGTTGAAACCGGATGTAACGGGTAGCATTCATATATTGTTGTCTCCAATTCCTTTTGATCAGTGTCACTGAATATTGCATGCTCAGCATATCTTGACATCAACTGGTCAAATCTGGCTTTATTCTTATCTTGGAAATCTTCCCATTTATCTCTGTCCTTAATGATAACAGTAGATATAATCTCATATGTCTGAGCAAAGTTATTGTTCAAATGAATGTGACGGAATCTTTCAGAAACGCCACGCCAACCATCAACCTTTGCCTTTGGCAACTGATCTATATAGTTGGATATCTCTTTGTGAGAAATCAACAATAAATGCAACTCATTCTCACCACTTCGATTACATTTCTCAGCGAAATCCTGCAACATCTTTGTATCACTAACAGATGCTGCTGTGATGTTAGACTCCAGGAACTTGCTGAATTCATCATAGACAACATATATTCCCAGATATCCACGCTGCTTGAGGCTCTTTACAACACTCTCATACAACTCTACGACATCAAATCCCACAAACGGATTGAATATACTTCCCGATGTAAGTTTAGGATAAACCTCTTCAAACTCGCTGTAGATTGCAGCATTGTAATCGTTTAGTTCAGAAATAAAAGCATCTACCGGAAGACTTATTTCTTTCTTGAATTTATCGTAAGTCTTCGGATAATCAGCTTTCCACTTCTGTATGGCATTGATAGCAGCCCTGTAATTGGTCTCTGGCATGATATCCAAACCATTCTCATCAAGCGTTTTCTGCAATGCAAGAAGAAAAGCCTGCGGTAAGCTGCCACTTGTTCCGTTAATGATAACCGGCAGGATCCTATTGTTCTTATCTGAATAGTAATTATCAACCAGCTGCTTCAGCTCTGGATCCTCATTGATTTTCGGCATCAAATGTGTAAACAAAGAACGGTCTCTTTGCATAAGCATCGAAAGAATGGTAAGTATAATGTGAGACTTACCTTTTCCATATGTTCCTACAAGAACTCGCGCTCTTTCCGTTGCATCAGGAGCTGTACTGCTAAGTATGTCCTTTAACAACGTCAATGCCGATTTTGTCGGTATGAAATTCTTTAATTTGTCATCATTGTTCAGGTCGTATCCTATGTTTACTGAATACTGAAAACCTGACGCAACAGAAATCATTTTGCTCATGAATTTGTTCCCTCTATATCGGCATAATATTTTTTAACGCAGTCAATAAAGCTACGTTTATGTAATACCCGGACAACATCCAATCCTGCTGTACGGATAATCTTAATCTCTCCAAGCTTCTCCACTTCATGGAGCAAGGAAAGCATACAAATCGAATCAAGGTTAAATACCTTACCAATATTCTTCTCAGCGGATAGAAGCTCATTTAATGCAATCTCTTCCCTACCGTTTGACTGTTCTGCAATAACTGCCATAATTACCCAAGGATTAAAGCTTCTTGCCATTGGTATGGACTTCTTGTATGTATAATTTCCTCGCTCTTTACTCAGAATATCAATAAGTCCAAGCTCTCCGAATGGACAATTAATATTATTCTCTGGAGAAACCTTATTTGGATCAGACTTATACCTTGGCACATACGTATTCACAATGCAGGCAAAGTCATCGGTCAATGATCTGATAGCTACCGTTGTACCATCCATCTTCAATTCATTCTGTATCTGAGCAACGAAATCATCCTTACTGAATTCTTTCATAGCAAATTTATTGAAGAAGTAATACCAGGATGGAGCCATCTCTTCATCAGTTACAAGCTTATAGTGGAGAAGATAAAGTGTCCCCAACTCCTCCGTATAAGGATCCTTCTCATGTACCAGCTTTCCGAAATCAGTTAGGGATTGATTCTTCTTACCAGTCTTTGGTTCTTTTGTCAGGCCCACTGCCTGCAGCCAATATCTAAGGGATTTGACCATATTGGCACCGATTCCAAGAACATCCATCGGATTATCATCTTTATCAGTAAAGACATCTGGCTTTTGCGATACATAGCGCATACCTTTACTGAGCCATCCCTTTCTTATAAAGAATGTTTCATGGGCTCGAAACTTCGTAGCCATCCCTCTGTTCCTCCTAATCCTTTGTCCGTAAGTATTTGTCCATCATGCAACCACCTCTAAGATATTTGGCAGTGACGCACATTTTGCAATGAACACATTTTTCCGGATCAATATAATATCTGTCTGCTGAAATCGAAATCGCCCCTGCTTTGCAAAGGGATTCACATTTCAAGCATTTTCTACATGCATTAAATTTCCTAACTTGGTATCCAACCATATGCTGTAAATCGTCGTGGCCCTTAACATTCATGGTTCTGACTTTTACAGCAAACTCGTATCCGCCCTGTTCAAAAGGCTGTACTGACAGAATAGGAACATTCGTCCTTATATCGAGTACCAGCACTTCTTGTAATAGCTTCTGACCAAGCTCAGGAGCCACTCTTCCAAATGGTGTGAGCATATTTAAAAACTCATCATCCATCGGACGTACCAGGCGATAAATCTTTGCATGATCTTCAGTTGTGCAGTTGGTAAAGCGAATTTTCACATCACCCGCTGCAGCAAGGCCATTACCACCTTGTCTTGCCTTCCATGCACCAGAGTCTACATACTCTTCTGCATCTGGCTTTCCTATCTTTCTTGCAAAGTCTATGAGGAAATCTCTCCAAGCCTTTGATTGCTCTGGCATATAAATTCTTGAAAGAAACTGTGCCCTCTGGTTATTGTTAGGACAGCACCAGCATCCAACTCTGTCATAACCCAAGCGGTAAGCATCATTGAAATCAATCTTTTCAGCCAAGATATATAGCCAAATGTCCATGTCCTTCCAGAAGAATATTGGAGATGCTACTGTCTGCTGCTGAATCTTTACTGACTCAGCATCATCCTCAACCCTGTTATACTTGCTTCTACTTACAGACTCCGATTTCCTAATTCCATAGAAGGTCAGAATGCGCTGATCTCTATATAAGGAATTAATTACTCTAGTAATCGGTCCTGTCTTAAACATAGAGCAGCACCATCTCATCATTCTGGCTGGTGGTCCTATATCCTCACACACTTCTCTGAATACCTGCTCATGGTTTTCAGCAATCTTAAAAATAGACTGTGGATGATTTTTTCTATAGCGTTTGGCATACTCAATTGTGAGTGGAAACTCAAGCGTAGTATTCCCAAAAATGTGCACCAGTGATGGATCACTCAATGCTTTTATTGCCACATCTGCAGTTACAGTGGAGTCTTTTCCTCCCGAGAACGATAGGACTATATTCTCCTCCGGAAACTTAGCCGCCGTTTTCTTGACAAATGTATGTGATTCGTCAATCAGATAGTTCAACCTTGTCCTATTCGCCTCGACAAAAGCATCTATGTAACGGTCAAAGGCTTCATAGGAATTGTCTTCTTTATTTCTTTCAAGCTGCTCAATATACTCATCCGCATTTGCTTCCTTAAACAACTTACTAGGTAAAGCGACAGACTTGCCATTTATATAATATCTGTTGTTAGAAGCCCATACGGATTCATCTATCCACTGATGAGGTTTCTTACCCAGTAATATTTCAATTAGTAGCCTCTCTTCCGGGAATACAGGTCTAATATCAGCAGCAAGATATTTCATCGGCTTGCCGCATCTAGGACAGATTCCTTTGTCTGCCTGATTCACTGCCTGCATTACCGGAACTCTGCAATCATCGCACCAGTAAACTTCAGTCGGATAATCTTCAACAGTCTCCTCACCGCAGATAGGGCAATTTTCTTCATTTGTTTCTATATTACAGTTCTTACACCACACAAAAATGCTCCTTGCAGTTAATCTTCCTGTACGTCGTCTTTATCCGGTACGTAATCAACAATGTCGTGAATCTGGCAATCAAGCGTCTTGCAAATCTTGTCAAAATCTTTGTCGATGGTAATTATGACAATTACTAACACATATGCTTGTTTATGCAGATTCAGCCTGTTTATTTATCTATCAATAAACAATTTCTACAATCAATCTTAATTCGTAAATTGCAATGACAATCTGAGTTTTTCGTAACAGACTGCTTTATATGAGGGTACAAGTGTTTTTATTGTAGCACGTTAGCCAATTCTGCTCAAGATTTTCCATTGCAAGTCACATTAACCAAAATCTTCTTTTGATTATATCATACAACGCATCTTTATTTTGCCTGTACTATCGAATAATCTTCGTTCCTATTTTACCCCATCCCAGTCCCGCCGGAAACCTTTATCGGCCACAGACCGCTGCAATGCGAAAGGTTTTTACCGTTATGGCCTCTATGCCATGGAATAACCGTCCGTAAATCTGTTCGTTCGTTGAACCTTTCTGCGGCTATAGGTCATCAAATTCGGTCATCTGCAACATGGAATTTATGCAGCAACCTGTTGCACAAATTCTTGCTGTAAGGAAAGAAGCCCTCTTGTGAGAGCTCCTTCCGGCGAAAAGGTCATCTCTCAAGGAAATGACCTTTCAATAAATTCCTTTTATGTACTAGATAAAGCTTACCAGAACGCCGGCAAGGACACCGGTTACAACCGATACGGAAACGATTCCGGAAATAACAACTTTTGGCTTATAGAAGTTGAGCAGGCGGTTGCGGGTTTCTTCCGAAAGGCTGTTCTCCTGTCCAATGATTTCCGCACATTCATCGACGATTTTAACAGTCAGCGGATATCCGTTCAGACAAGCAAGTCCGATTGCAAAGATATCCACGAACGGCATTTTCATCGGTTTGGCAAGGACAACACCGGCAACGGCACATCCGATTACACCAAAGGCAAGGAGTGCGATAAGGGTTGGCAGAATTCCGGCGAAATCCTTCAGATTAATCGTTACCAGATCCATCAGAATGATGGCGAACATGGTTGCATCGATAAATCCGCCGGAGCCGACCTTGTTGAGGCTGTCTCCATCAATCAGTCCAAGCTGCGCCGCGAGGAAACCGATGAGAAGATCCCATACGAACATGCTGATTCCTGTAATTTCGCCGATGTAGAATCCGCCGATGCAGCAAAGTGCCAGGACCGCAAATACATAATAGAAGTTATTTGCCAGGAACTCCGAAACCTTGATTAATTTCTTGGAATTATCGGCAAGGAGAAGTTCTCCGGTGCCCGCAGCAGAGAGACTGCTAAAGCTCTCATCTCCCAGACGTTTTACCATTGCTTTTTTGAGGGCATGGCCACATGCCGGATAACCTACCAGAACTTGACCGGTCATCAGGATTGCGATGATGGCTGCAATCTTCTGTTCTCCGGTTTCCTTTAGTTGTGCGAGGAAGATTAGGCCGGCCTGAGTTCCTCCGGCTACTTCTACAGAGCCGTACAGCGCCGTTACCTTGTCCAGAACAGTGAATCCGGCGATTGCACCGAGGGCCACAATGAAAACCACTGCGGCGATTGCAATGACGCAAGTTTTCCACTCGCCTTTGAAACTCTTGAACGGAATCGAACCACCGAAGCATGTAATTGCAAATGGAACACCGAACCCATATGCGACATCCACGAATAGCGTATTGTTAAATGTTTCTGTCGTAATCAGACCGAACTGTCCGCCAACAATGATGAGGATAATCATCGCAAAAACATATCCCGTTACTTTGTAGGATACCAGTTTGCTGAGTATTTCACCGACGATGAAAACGGCACAAATCATTAATATAGCTACATATGTACTCATCTTGTCCTCCTTAAATTTTCATAATTATCAAATTATCGCAGTGTTAACGAACGACTCTTCCCCATTTCACAACGGAAACCACTCCATCATGGGCTGCGGAAATATCCTTCAGCGGATTGCGGTCGAGCACGACAAAGTCTGCATACTTTCCAACTGCGAGAGTACCGTAGTCTTTATCGATTCCCATAATTCGCGCACTGTTAATCGTTGCCTGTTTAAGGATATCGATTTCTTTCATGCCCCAGAAATCTCTTCGAAGAGCAAATTCTTCGGAATTCTGACCATGATGCACCGGATCGATTCCGGTATCGGTTCCAAACCCGAGAGTCAAGCCGGCATCGTACGCCTTGCGAATTCCTGTTTTTACCGCATTCAGCATTTCTCTGGCTTTCTCTCCCATATATGCCGACGATTCGGCAACATCTGCGGTGAGCTTCCATACGATGAGCAGGGTCGGAATAATGTATGAATCCGTATTGCCCTTCAGAAGTTCAATGGACTCATCGGTCAGATAGGAAGCATGTTCAATCGTATGAACACCGGCCAGAATCGCATTGTGAATCGCGGTTGCACCGTGACAATGCGCCGCAACGTATGTATCCTTAAAAGCCGCCGCTTCCACCATTACCTTCAAGTCTTCTAGCGTTATAATCGGCTTGCCGGGGTCCCCGCCCGGGTTCTGTGCGGATCCGGAGCCCATGACCTTGATATAGTCTGCACCCTTTGCGACTTCCTGACGAACCGCTTTAATAATTTCATCCGGGGTATCGACCTCGCTATAGAGACCCGGGAGAAAATCGTTTCCAATCTCCGTTGGTGTCAGAATGAGACCGCATGCGTAAATAGTAGGACCGACAAAATCTCCTTTATTTATGCTGTTTCGAAGATTGATGGCAATATTGTGCGTGGCACCCACATCGCGCAGAACGGTAAAACCGGCATTCAGCGCATCCTGTGCATACTTGAGCGCATCATATCCTCTCTGCACTCCGGACTTCTCATTATCAAGACGCGTATCATCGCCGGACAGTGTCAGGTGCACGTGCATATCGATGAATCCCGGGAGAACAAAACGGCCCTCTTCATCAATAACGGTTTCACTGTCAAAGGGACACTCTCCGCATTTATAAATCCCCTTGATTCGCTTTCCATCCGTTAGAATGTCGCATTTTGCCTCACTAAACCCGTCCATCAGTTCCGGCAGAACCGAACAGTTTTTAAACAGAATCATAATCAGGCTCCTCCTTTTGTGGTATTATTTAATGAATTTATAAAATAATTATGCTCTTGATGCAAAGCCGGCGATTTGCATTCCAGTGAAAAATAATCTTAATTTTTGTCATTAAAGTAAAATTAATAATTCAAATATACGATGTGCACAACGCATTTTTGAAAACTTGTTCAAAAAGCATATTTTTTTGATTTTAGCGAAAACAACATTTTTGCATGTAATTGAGATAATCTTAAAGATTTGCTAAAATGCAACAAAAGGGTATTCCCGTTTGCTTTTATGTTTTAGGGGACTTAAGGAGGCGAACAGATTATGGCCATTAAAGAACACGTTGGATTAAGGATACACCTGTATCGCAAACAGCAGAATCTTACGCTGGAACAACTGGCATTTCTTCTCGACAAAAGCATCTCAACTGTTTCCAAATATGAAACGGGAAAAATCTCCATTGACATCGAAACGCTGTATGCTATTTCAAAGATTCTGCATGTATCCATAGAACAACTCATCGATTACCACGTGGATGAAAAACGAGTGGCACAGGATCTCGCTACTTCCGGATTCTTCACGCAAAAGAAGAAATACTGGATGTATCAATATTTTGCGCCGATGAAAAAAGTCGTGGAATGCATCGTCGAAATCATTCCCGATCCCGGAACTGCCGCGGATAAAATCGTCTTGTATTACGATGCCCATAATGCAGACGACTATACGGACTCCAGCTTTGTGTACCGGGGATTTATTTCCTATTATGATTCCTATGCAACGATGAAATTGACCAATGCATTTAATGCAAAGGATGAAATTTTTATCTATGCCAAATCGCCATTGTGGATTCGAAATACCACCACCGGACTGATGATGAGCATCTCTCAAACACTGAGAAATCCTTCTGTCGTAAAGGTGCTTTTTTCCACAGAGAAAATTAATAATCAGGAAGCATTGAAAGCCAATCTGGACTTAAACAACAAGGAAGTTTTGAGTGCTCTGAAGAGGACGAATCACCTTCTTCTTTTGGACACATGGGAAACGATGATTTAATACACGGCCGGAAACCTCTGTCGGCCGCGGACCGTTACAACGCGAAATGTTTTTACCGTTGATACGAAACAAGCAGGAACTACTTCCGCAGTCCCTGCTTGTTTTGTTTAAATTCTTCAATTATTCCGACTATAGGTCATCAAATTCGACCATCTGCAAGAAGTTTTTCAGATTCTCATTTGTTGGGTTTTCAAATACTTCCCCGCAGGTGTCATCTACTTCGATTATGCCGTCGTTCAAGAATACGACTCTTGTGGCAAAGTTTTTGATGGCGTTAATCTGATGGGTTACAATCAGCATCGTTTGGCCCTCTGCCGCCAGCTCTTTGATGGTCTGAAAGACTTCGTGGGCAAGGGATGGGTCCAGGGACGATGTGGGTTCGTCAAACACGATGATTTCCGGTTCCATGGCCAGGGATCTTGCGATTGCAAGCCGCTGCTTCTGTCCGCCGGAAAGGGTTGCCGGATATTGGCTTGCCGCATTTTCCAGTTTGACTTTTCGAAGCAGCTTCTCGGCAATTTCATCTGCCGCAGATGTTTCCATCTTCTTGACGATTGTCAGCGGCTTCGTGATGTTCTCCCGGGCCGTGTAGTGCGGGAACAGGTTGAAATTCTGGAATACCATTCCGATTTTTCCAACGCCCTTCCCATCATCCAAGTATTCTTCCCCGTTCAGCAGAATCTGTCCGGTGTCCGGTTTCTCCAGACCGGCGATGCATCGCACCAGGGTACTTTTTCCGGATCCGCTGGAACCGATGATGGCAACAATGTCACCTTTATCCACCGATAGCTTCACGCCGTTAAGCACATGGTTGGTTCCAAAGCTTTTCTTCAGATCTTTAATATCTATCATTGCCATTTTGTCGCCTTCCTTTCTAACTTTCTAGCAACAAAAGTCATGGAGTAGGTCATCACAAAATACAGCACACCCAGTGATATGTATATTTCAAATGGATGATAGGTCTTTGCATAGATTTGATTTCCAAGCTTTGTAAGCTCTATTACCGGAAGCACGGAGGCCATGGAGGTCTCCTTGATCATCGTCGAGAATCCGTTCATAAAAGCCGGAATCGCCACGCGAATCGCCTGCGGCAGTACAATGTACCGGTTCACCTGAAATGAGTTAAAGCCCAGGAGTTTTGCCGCTTCATATTGTCCTTTGTCGACGGACAGAATGGCGCCTCGTACGTTCTCGGACATGTATGCGCCGCTGTTCAACCCCATCGTAACGATACTTGCGAATACCGGATCTATTTTTACCCCGATGGTCGGCATCCCGTAGTACACGAAGAAAAGCTGAACGATTAACGGTGTGCACCGAAAGAATTCCACGTAGAACCCCAGGATAAAAGAAATTATCTTTGGGAGCTTATGGCTTCGCAGTGCACCCACCACTAAGGACAGACCGACCGCAATGACAAAACCGAGGATGCCGATTTTCAGTGTAATCCCCAGCGCCGCCGGCAATAAACCGATATACGGAAGCATTAATGAGAAATCTAAAGACATTTATTACTCCTCTCGATTACGAGAACCATTTTTCTACAATTTTGTCATACGTTCCGTTATCCTTGATTGTCTTAAACGCCTCGTTGAATGCATCTCTCAGGGAAGCGCTGTCCGGATCGCAGATTGCTGCAATTTCGATGTCGTAGATGGAACCGTCCAGAATCTTTACATCCTTGTCTTCACCAACCTTCTGCTTCGCCCATGTATCCTCTGCAACGGTTGCGTCGATGTTTCCGTTTACGAGATCGGCGAAAGCTTCGGAATGTCTGTTGTACGGTACGGATGTGCACTTAATCTTATCTTCCTTAATCAGGTTGTTAACGGCGTATTCCGATGTACTGCCTACGTGGCTGCCCACCTTCTTACCGGCAAGGTCTTCCTTCGACTTGATGGACGGATCCTTTGTCATGATTACTTCACTGACAACGTAGTAGCTCTCCGATACGTTCAGGCTCTTGTCTGCTTCATCTGCTTCTCTCGGGGACATGCCGGACATGATGATATCAAAGTCTCCATTCATGAGACCGGCGATAAGGCCTTCATACGGAGTGTTCACGAACTCCACCTTGACGCCGATTTCTTTTCCGATTGCCGTCGCCAGATCCGCATCGAATCCTTCAATGTCTCCGGACTTGTTGATTGTCTCGAACGGCGGATATTCCGGGCACATTCCGACCTTCATCACGCCGGCGTCTTTAACATCCGCTAACTTCGAATCGCTGCTGCCCTTGCTGCCGCAAGCTGTAAGTGTACAGAGTGCCAGGCAAAAGGACAAAACCATCACCACTACCTTTTTCATTATACGTTCCTCCTTAAAAAATTAATAAAAAAGTATATCTGAAATATCTTCAAAAGAAGACATATCATTCTCGTCCACCGCACAGTACGGAACCTGCACCCCCGCTTCTTCCAGCATCGCCTTCAGCTCTTCCATCATCACGCCTCTCTTGTTCGATTCTTTCACGGCTTGAATTCGGTCGTTGTAGTCCATCGATCCGGACAGCTCGCCGCCCCAGTCGCCGCTGCATGTAACGTTGACGGCGCAGTTCGGACTGCCGTCCACACCAATTACGGCGGAGATTTCATACCCGTGCTGATAAAAATCCTTCACTTGCAGAATCAACGGCTCCAGAACTTCCCGACATCTCTTTCTGAACTCCGGGAAATCACATTGTTCATACACGATGCCCCATCGCCGGGTTCCGAACATGGTCATTTCCATGCACGGCAGCTGCATAATTCCATACCCTTCTTCCACTAGCTTGGAAACCAGCGGGGAAGCTCCGCCTACGGTGGATATGCCATATACCTTTGCGTTTGTGTTGAGCAGGCAGTTTGCCAGCAGTACAATGCGTTTATTTCTCTTCATAATTCAACCCATCTTTATTATTATCAGTTTAATCCTCTAATCAGGGTAATGCTTTTCCATTTATAAAACAAATAGCTGTTTTCATTTTGACTGAGTTTGGTTATTTGTTTTATTTATAATACTTTCCGTAAGAAAAGAAGCCCTCTTTCGAAAGCCCCTTCCCCTATCGTTAATTTCCTATGGAAGTCTATGATACGAACCGGCGGTTCCTAGAAGGTGACGCCGCCGCCGAAACGCTAGCCAAGCGCCCCTCCCTTGTGGCCCTGCCCATTAAGGAAGGCCTGAAAACCACAGTAATTCTGGCCTACGGCAAAACCGCCGCCCTCAGCACCCGGAACAAGCAGTTCATGGACCACATCATCCGGAACTACCCGAAGTATCGGAAGGGATAGGCCCAGGCCGGCGGTCGGGCCGCCTTTTCCGTTATTTCAGGCCTGAGGTTCGGGCCGTTTGGCATGTAGGGGCTCCGCCGGGCCGGATTCAGATGAAAAGTGATGCATGCCACCCTGTTTTTCCGCTTCGTGCATCAACTCCAGTTCCAGAGTTGATGCATGAGCACTCGATTTTTTGTTCCATGCATCACTTCCTACCATTGCCGCCGGAAATCGGCCCTTTCATTTGCTCTGCGGCGGAAAATAATTGATGCAGGAACATTATTTTTCAGCGTTCCTGCATCAGTTTCCCGATTTGTACCGCCGGCCCGGATTAAAACCGGGCCGGATTCAGATGAAAAGAGATGCACGGAAGGCCCCCGCCGGCCTCCGTGAATCTCTTTACAATATTGTATTTTCCAAAAAGAAAGAATTGACGACGAACGCGCGCTATCTCCCCTTTCGTCGTCAATTCTAATCATCTCCTCGTGCCTCTTGCTCTAATCTGCATTCTTCATCGCAAGAATTGACGACAGACCCTCGCTTTCCGGATGTCTGTCGTCAATCTAGTATTTTCTTTGCGATATTTTCTCTAATTAAAGTTTGGTTCAGATCAAAAAATCACTTTTTTTCCTCCGATTTTCCTGTTTCCAAGACCTCATTCCGCCTTTTCAGTCGGCATTGGACTCTAATCTACCCGGCGGCCGCGGGGAAATTGACGACGAAACCTCGGGGCAGAGCGTTTCGGCGTCAATTTCTTCTGCTTTTCCGGAAAGGGCGCAAATTAGAGGCCTTTCCGGAATACTTGTGAAAGGAGTCTTTGAGAGAGGTCTGTGAGATGAGTCATAGTAACTATTCCATTCCCAGTGCCTTTGAAGCCCAGGCACGATCGATCCGGAACTCGCTGCGGCTCCGAAGGTCCGGCAGCTTGTCCCGCACCCCCTCTGCCATATCCTCGTACATGCCTTTCGGAATCGGGACGGTGCCCAGGGCGCCTTTGGAATTCACAACGACAAACAGGAATTCTCCGTCTTCTTCCAAGTAGTAGAGGTTGGCATCACTTAGGTCCGGGTTCTTGTCTGCAACCGCATCGCTGATGATCCGCTTCACCAGTTCGACAATTCGGTCGTCCTTGCCGGCATCGAAGATTCTTATTTTTTCCATCAATTCTCGCTGAGAACCCACGATGCGGTACAGGTACGAATCCATACCCTCTTTCAATACCTTCGTGAGCTCGCTTTCCGCGCTCCCAAAATCGCCTCGAAATTGTTCTTCCACCATTTGGATTTCTTCTTCCTGCACCACGTAATAGATCATGATTTGATCCTCCATCTGATGGTAAAGCATCGGATAATCGATGTTGTATGACTTTCCGCAGTGGGGGCAGATGTATTGAAACAGCGCTCCGCTTAGGAGCTCTTCTTTCTTCTCCGGATTCAACACGGTATTCACACTCTTCCACATTTCAAACTCACTGGTAGTTCCGCAAACCGGACATTGGATTTCTTCTTTTTCGCACATGGACATAGGGCACCATCCTTTCTGTATCTGTATATCCCGGCATCGATGATTTGCTTAATGATATTGTACCGTACTGCAGCAGTGGTCGAAATCGGAAAATCAAAAACAGCATCGCAACGAGAAGTCTTTTTCCCATTGCGGTGCTTTCTTTGAAATGAATAGACTTGATTTGCTCTTTTGCCAACACGCCACGCTTGTACCATGCGGAAACCTCTTTCGATTGCAAATTGTTTTTATGAAATTGTTTTTGTGAGATTAATTCTGCATCTCGCTCTTCATTGCGCGGAAGCCGATGACCACGGCCCACAAGTAAGCGCAGGTTTTTGGAATCATCAGGGCGCCTATTACCGGGATTGTTTCGGCGAAGAGAACTACCGGGAGGTAGCAGCCGAAGCTCAGCACGATGGTGAACCACATCCAGCGGAAGGCGCGGTCGTTCTGCGCTTTGGCGCTGCGGAAATAGAGCACGATGATCAGCAGGCCCAGCAAGGCGAACGGGATGTTCCGATAAATTCCCCAGGACAGCGGCGGGTTGGCGACGGTCCACCGGTTCTGCGGCATCATGCACAGGGCGATTCGAATGCCGGCCAACAGGTATACCGAGACAGTCAGATTTTTGTGGCCGGTGATGTTGTAGCGTTCGCGCCATACGTAGTAGATCAGCACGTAGAAAATCGTCATGGTGACGGATGTCACCCATTTGCCGATGCCCAGTGGAACTACGTAATCCCCGAAACCGGTGGTGCACAGGGCGATGATGCGTGGCACCAGATGGAAGGAATCGCCGGCACCCAGGATTACAGCCATCCATCCGAAAAGTGTATACTGGCGGGACTTGCCCCCGCTTCTGCGGATCATTTTAATTCCAATGGTGATAACGGATACGAGATAGGCCACGTCAAAGATTGGCTCCATAATTGTTTGCATTACATGCACCCTCCTTTTTTTATTATTTTGCTGCACGTACGGCAGCCCCATCTAGTTGAACAATGTTCATTTTATCTTCCAAAGGAATCTCCCACGCACGTGGGAGATTGAATGGTCGGTACGGGCAGCGTTTGAGTCGCGGCCGGTGCGAACGCCGCGCTCTATGAGCCTTCGGCCGCTAATATATCGTGCGCCGCAGCACTTCCAGCACCGGTGCCGGATCGTAATCCTCACGGAGCAGCGCCGCCAGCATCAGGGAGAACAGAACGTCGCCGAAAACCTCCGGCGTGAACGCCTCATTGAACGCATCCTTCCGGACCCGCGAATCGTGCTTCAGAACTCGGACCAGACCGGCTTGAATGTGCTTCTGCGTTTCATTCATGCGCCGGATATTCTCTTTTTTCCCCTGCTCCGCAAGTCCCAGAGAATGTAGCGCCACAAAACCGGGATATTCTCGGCTCCCGGCTTCCATCCGCCGGTACATCCAAGTGACACAGGCTTCCGTATCCTCGTACACTGCCGGATTATCCGAATTATGGAAGATTTCAGTCCAGATGCTTTCCACTGTGGCCGCCAGCAGCTTGGTCTTGGACCCAAAATAATTATAAATGGATCCCACGGACACGCCGCAAGCCCCGGCCACGGACCGGATGCTGATGGCCTGACTGCCTTCTTTTTTTACCAGCTCCCGGCTCACACTCAGAATTTCTTCTCGGGATGTTACTTTCTGATTCATGCACTCACCTCAAATTGAACATTGTTCATTATAGTCGCGGATGAATCCCCTGTCAAGTTTTTTCCGGGCTCGTGCATCACTTTTCGGCCTTCGTGCTTCGGGTTGGAATCCGGAATCTGATGTTTTTGCTTCGTTTTTCAACCTCCTTGTATTAACCGGAAATTCGTGGTTGATGCATGCGGTGCGTTTGTAGTGGCTCATGCATCACTTTTTAAAAATTGACGATAAAAGCAGAATATTTCGTCCGCCAACGTCAATCTGTCACAGGGTCACGAGGACAATTAGAGTTTCCGGCGGATCTTTTCAGATGGAATTGACGATAATGCTGCGAAAACATAGGCATTATCGTCAATTCCTTCTAAAGCCACGGTGGCTTCCACCTTAATGTCGAGCGGGAAATCCGGGTCATTGACGTTGGAACTGCAAAACAGAGCCCTCCATCGTCAACTTTTCGAAAAAAGTATTACTTTATTAGACTTTTACGGGCAGATGGGCGTTAGAACTGAACTGCAAAAAGTGGAGAACTAAAAAGAGCTGTTCGGCGGACGGGGTCCCCTCTCGGTGCCCCCGCCGCCGAAGCAGCTCTTCACAACTTTTTTCCTATACCTGCGCGCCCAGCGCCCGGGCCTCCGCCAGCTTGGCATTCCCGGAAGTTGCGCCGCCCCCGGTCACCCCTCCGCAGTACACGGACCCCTTCAGGGTGGTTTTAGGAAAACAATCCAGCCAGCCGGTCAGTCCGGTCTCAGCCTTTTCGAAAACATCCTCCCCTTCGTCCGCCGCTGTGGCCAGGAAATACACGTCCCGGAACCGGTAATCCATTGGATACATTGGATTCATGCGGTCGATGAGGGTTTTCATCTGTCCGGACATCTCGAAATAGTAGATCGGCGTAGCCCAGGCCACCACGTCTGCGTGAAGCACGGCGTCCATAATCGGAGCCACATCGTCTTGGATGATACATTTTCCGGTCTGATGGCAGGACAGGCAGCCTCTGCAAAAGCGGATGTCCTTGTCCTTCAAGGTGATGAACGCCACTTCGTTGCCGGCGGCCTCCGCACCTTCGGCGAAGGATTTTGCCAAAAGCTCCGAATTGCTGTTCGGCCGGATACTGGTGGAAATTACGGTTACTTTTTTTGCCATACGTCGCTCCTTTCATTTGCCCGTCTTTTGCTTACCAAGCGTTTGCTATCGAGTTTCTTATGAGACAGTATACCCCCTCGAAAAGAAAATGTATATATCCTATTTTGCCGGTTTTCGGTCCACCACCAGCACGCACCACAGGGTGAACAGCAAAGAAAGCAAAATGGCCACGTGGTAGGATGTGACGTTCGCAATCACGCTGCCCAGGATTTTTTCGCAAACGGTCACAATGGCCGGTGTGGTGAACTGGGCGATGTACAGTGCCACGGAAAGGGCCGGAATGACGGTGGTCGCCGCATTTCTTCCGGCTTTTGCCGATGCCGTCGAGATAAAATACGGTACGCCGATTCCGTTGGCGGCTCCAATCAGGAAGGACCCCAGCAGCGTTCCCGGCATCGTGCTCCGGAACCGGAGCAGCAGATATCCCACCAAAAACATCAGCGGCGCCACGACTTTGGTGTTTCTGCCCAATCCTGTTTTCAGCTTCGGATAGGCCAGTCCGCCCAAGAAGCCGAATACATCGCCTAAAGCCATGATTACGGGAATTGCCGCTTTCGACACGGTTCCCAAGCGGGAAGATTCCATGGCAAAGTTGGCCGGATAATTAAAGAAAATCACCATCAGGAAAAACATCCCCACAATATAAGGATAATAATTGCGAAAGATCCCTGTGGATTTTTTCTGTTGTCCGGCTTCAATGATTCTTTCGTTCGGCATCCACAGCGCTACCGGTACGATGCTGATTACGCCCAGCAGCGCTCTGCACACCAGTACCAAATAGATATTGCTGAACAGGCCGGCACCGCAGCCGAATACAATGTACATTCCCAGACCGATTAGCGTCAGGGTTTTCGCTCTACAAATTCGGCACAACTTCTCGAAAAACAAATTCGTCACGGCAATGAACACCGCCGGCATGCTGATAATCAGCTGCACCATCATTTTCGATTCGCCGCTGAAATACTCCTGTATCACACCCAGCGCCGGTGCCACAGCGGCGCCGGCCATTACCGTCAGTAGCGACAGCGTCAGTATCGCCACCATTAACTTCCATCTTCTATGTTCCTGCAGAAACATTTTGACCTCCTTACAAAAATAGACTTCACTTTTCCGAATTTCCAGGCCGGCGTACGCGAACCGCGCCGGCGTCCGGGCCGCCGTTTTCCAAATTTCAGGCCCGGGGTTCGCGCAAGGAAACCGAGTTCATTGGCTTTCACGCCACCCGAGCGCGAACTCCGCCGGCGTCCGGGCCGCCTTTTAAAAAGTGAACATCCAAAAAAAAAAGAAAAAGCGCAAGTCCGTGTTTGGACTTACGCTTTTCGCTACTCAACTCCGTTATTATATCACTGTAAATTTTGAAAAGTCAAAGTTTTTTTCCGCGCCGGTGACCGGGCCGACTTTTCTCAAATTTCAGGCCCGGGGTTTGCGTACGGAAACCGAGTTCATTGGCTTTCCAGGCCGGCGTACGCAAACCGAATTTACTGGCTTTCCCGGCCGGCGTACGCAAACCGCGCCGGCGCCTATTCCAGAATCCGCCGGAGCCCGGCGTAATCCCGGTCCGGGTTCTTGCATTCCGCGATGGAAACCAGTACCTCCGAAGCGGCCCGGTACAGCGCAGCTTCCGGCCCGTCCCCCAGCGCCGAAAGGTGCTTCCGAACCGTTTCCGCATCGCCTCGTTCTACCGGCCCCGTTAGCGCCTGCACCGGGCCGTCTTCCAGCAGGTGCTTTACATTGCTGAGGATCAGTGGCGTCAGTGCCTCCCGAGCACCCGCCTCCGTGAAACCACAGTCCTGCAAGAGGTTCAAGCTGGTGTTCACCAGAGCGCACACCAGGTTGCTGGAGATGGCACAGGCCGCGTGATAGGTTGCCTTGGCATCGCCGGAAATCTCCTGCACCCTCGGGCCCAGGGATTCCAGTGTTTTTACCCAGAAATCCAGGGGGCCCGTGCCCTCGATACAGAAAAAGGCCGACCCCAGCTCTTTGTAGGACGCCCACTTGTCGCTCACCGGGAACAGGGGATGGATGGAATACCCCGTCGCCCCCAAAGCCTCAATGTCCGGAAAAGCCTCCTCGGCGGACAAAGCCCCGCTGCAGTGACAGATTTTTTTGCCCCGAAGGTCCACCCCGCGGAGGGACTCGTAGACCTCCCGAATCTGATTATCCGGCACGGTGAGGAAAATCACATCGCTGGCGTCCGCCACCGCCTGGGCGCTGTCAAAGCACTTACTTTCGGTGAAATCCGCGGCCGCCTGCGCCGCCTCCCGATGCCGATTGTAGTAGCCGGTCACCGTGAGTCCTCCCTCGCGGAAAAATTTCCCCAGGGAGACCCCCACCTTACCGGCTCCGATAAAACCAATTTTCGTCTGCATTTTGCCCGTCCTTCCTTATCCCAGATATTTCTCCAGGAGCACCATGCTCACATTGGACAGGCCCTGCAGCTCCGTGTTCACGATGCCCACTTCCGCGTATCCCAGCTTCCGGTACAGCGCCCGGGCCACCGAATTCCATTCCAGCGTATCCATTCGGCAGGCTTTGCAGCCCGTCTTCCGGGCATACTCCTCATAAAAACAAACGAACGCCTTGCCGTATCCTTTTTTCGAGGCGGCCGGGGAGACCACCAGGGTGTGGAGAACGAGAACGGCGTCC
>OLNE01001111.1_pt1 | contig 20626 bp, 18 predicted proteins | sample 1672431 | NCBI WGS metagenome assembly OLNE01 (sample SAMEA3136685, study PRJEB25190) | human gut metagenome | reverse complement strand
GCGCAAGGCGCGCGATGCCGACGTGTACTGGAGTACTCTAGGCATCGCGGAACGCGGCGCATCAGGTTCCGCGACCTACCTTAAGACGGTGGGGTTGAGGCAGTCGGTGGGGTGGCGGGCTAGCACCACGTCGATGGCGGCTTGGGTGGCGCGGCGGCGCAGCTCACGGGCGCTTTCTTCTGACCAGTAGGCGGCGTGGGCCGACAGTACCGTGTGCGGCGCGCGCAGAAGGGGATGGTCGGGCTCAACCGGCTCGGTTTCGAAGACGTCGATGCCGGCGCCCCACAAGCGTCCCTCCTCCAATGCCCGGGCCAGCGCCCATGTGTCGATGACCGGGCCGCGCGAGGTGTTCACCACGACGGCAGTGGGCTTCATGAGCGCGATGCGCTCCTCGTCGAGCATGTGGCGGGTTTGGGGCGCCAGTGCGCAGTTGAAGCTCACCACGTCGCTTGCACGCAAAAGTTCCTCGTAATCAAGGATGTCGTAGCCCTCGGGGGTGCGGCGGCCCGGCTTGAGCGAGCGCGACCAGCACACCACCTTGAAGCCCAGCCCGTTTGCCTTCTTTGCCACGGCGCGGCCGATTTCTCCCATGCCCACCACGCCGAAGACACGGCCCGCGCACTGGCCCAAAGGACGCGTGCGTGCAAAGTCCCACACGCCTGCCTTGATGTCGCGGTCGAGCTCGTTGATGCGGCGCAGGCACGCCAGGGCCAGGGTTATCGCATGGTCGGAGACAACCTCAGTGCCGTAGCCGGGCACGTTGCACACGGCCACACCGTGCTCGGTAGCTGCGGCGATGTCGATGCTGTCGTAGCCCACACCGGTGCGGCTTACCACGCGCAGGTCCGGTAGTGCCTCGAAAACCTCGGCTGTGAAGTCGCCATAGCTCGTGATGATGCCTTGCGCACCTGCCGCGTTGCGGATGATTCCCTCGGGCGTGCGGTCTTGGAAGCGCGCGAACTCGATGCCCGCCCCTTCCACGAGCTTCTGCTCGAGGGCGGTGTCTTCAAAATCGATATCGGTGACGACGATTTTAGCCATGGCGAGTTCCTCCAAGACGAGATGTGCGAGCCGGCCGATGTGTGTCCGCGCAGGGCTCTACGCAGCTTGCGCCCCGGCGGGTTTGTCAGCCGCTGGTTTGAACGCCTCCCTGCACACCAGGAAGTACGCGACGAGCATCGCCACACCAGTTGGAGCCCAAGTGCCCAGGTACACATGCATGAGCAGGTTGAAATCCGGGTGCGCGGTAAAGATGGTGAAGAAGAATACCATGCGCATGCCCACCGTGCCGAACAAGATGATGGCCGTGGGCAAAAGGGAGTGTTTCATGCCGCGAAGGGCGCCCGCCGTCACCTCATAGGAACAGACGACCCATTCGAAGGCCTCCACGAGCAGCATACGTTCCATGCCGTAAGCGATGGCGTCGGGGTCGGACGCGCACAGCCCGATGAAGAGGCGGTTCTGGGCCACGAAAAGAAGGCTCAGCAGGCCCGCACTCACAACGCCGCACGCCATGCACAGGGCGAAGACGCGTTTACAGCGGTCGTACTTGCGCACGGCGAAGTTCTGGCTCGTAAACGTCACAGCCGCCGAGGCGAAGGCAGCCGCCATGAAATAGCTGGCGAACTCGTAGTTGAGCTCGGCTGCCGAACCCGACATGGCAGCCTCGCCGAAACCGTTGATGCCCGACTGAATGATGAGGTTGGAAAACGAGAACACAGCGCCTTGCAGGCCGGCCGGCACGCCCATCTTGAGAATGTCGGTCAGCTGCTTGCGCGAGGGCTTGAGTCGTGCGAGCTCGAGGCGAAATGGGCCTTCTTCCCGAAGCAGACACATGACGATGAGGCCTGCCGACAGGGCGTAGGAGATGAGCGTTGCGAAGGTGATGCCGGCAATTCCCATGCCCAGTACACGCACGACAAAAAGGTCGAGCCCCACGTTGAGGATGCTGCCCACGGCCAGGCACCACAGGGGGCGGCGCGTGTCGCCCTTGCTGCGAAGTATTGCGCTGCCGAAGTTGTATAGCATGACAAACGGCATACCGAGGAAGTAAATGTGCAGGTAGGTGAGGGCGTCGGGCATGGCTGAATCAGGCGTGCCGATAGCGCGCAGCATCGGGTCTGAAACCAGCAGGCCCAAAACGACGATGATGAGGCCGCTCACGAGTGCGAGCAGCACAGAGGTGTGCACGGCCAGCGCGGTCTTCTCGTCGTCTTTGCGCCCCACGTAAATGGCGATGACGACGTTGGAGCCAACGGACAGGCCCGTGAACAGGTTGACAAGCAGGTTAATGATGGGCGCGCATGCTCCCACGCCGGCAAGTGCGGTGTTGCCGAGCAGCTGGCCGCACACCATGGTGTCGGCGGTGTTGAAGAGCTGCTGCAAGAAGCTCGACACGGCGAGCGGCAGCGCGAAGATCAGGATGTTTCCCAGAAGGGGTCCCTCTGTCATGTTCATCTGACGCGGGGCGCGGGACCGTCTGGTCTTTACGGACGGCACGGGTGTGGTATTCGGTTCTGCCATAGCTGGGCACATGACGCGCTGACTTCCTTACAAGAAGGCGGGGATATGGTGAGCTGAATGCTAGCGCATATCCCCGCCCGCATGTGTCTAGGTGAGTTTCTCCACTCGTACGGCGCACACCTTGTACTCGGGCGCCTTTGCGATGCCGTCGAGCGCGGCGTTCGTGAGCCAGTTGGAGTTACCGTCTTGGAAGTGAAACGGCATCCACGTCTGGCCGGGGTTGGTCTTGTCGGAGACGCGGGCTTGCGTCTCGATGCTTGCGCGGCGCGAGCTCACGCGCACGCGCTCACCGTCCTCGATGCCCAGGGCCGCTGCATCTGCGCGGTTGACCTCGATAAACGACTCATTGGCAATCTCGTTGATGCCGGCCGTTTTGTCGGTCATGGCGCAGGCGTTGTACTGGTAGAGGATGCGACCGGTGGAAAGCACGAGCGGATAGTCGGCGTCGGGCAGCTCCTGGGCGGGCTTGTAGGGCGCGGGCGAGTAGGAACCCTTGCCGCGCGCAAAACCGCCGGCGTGCAGGATCGGCGTGCCGGGGTGCTCGGGCGAGGTGCACGGCCACTGAAGGCCGCGCCCAGCGACCTCGTCGCCGTCGAGACGGGCGTGCGAGATGCCTGCATAGGAGGGCGTGAGGCTTGCGATCTCGTCCATCACCTGGGCAGGGGAGAGCAGGGGTTGCGCATAGCCCATGCGGTTCATGATGAGCGTGAAGATCTCGGTGTCAGGCTTTGTGTCGCCCGCAATCTCCACGGCCTTGCGCACGCGTTGCACGCGACGCTCGGTGTTGGTGAAGGTGCCGTCCTTCTCGGCGTAGCTGCGGCCCGGCAGCACCACGTCGGCGTACTTGGCCGTCTCGGTGAGGAAGAGGTCGTCCACGACGAGGAAGTCGAGCGACTCCAGCGCATGAATGACGTGGTTCGTGTCGGGGTCGGTGCGCACGGGGTCCTCGCCGAAGATGAAGAGGCCGCGCAGACGCCCTTCGATCATGGCGGGGAAGCACTCGGTGGCCTTGAGGCCGGGCGTGCGGCTGAGCTTTGTGCCCCAGGCTGCCTCGAACTTCGCGACGACCTCGGGGTTTGCCACCTTCTGGTAGCCGGTGAAGTCGGTGGGCATGGCACCCATGTCGCAGGCGCCCTGCACGTTGTTCTGGCCGCGGATGGGGTTCACGCCGCAGCCCTCGCGGCCCAGCTTGCCGCAGGCCATGGCGATGTTGGAGAGCGCCATGACGCCTTCGGTGCCGCTGGAGTGTTCCGTCACGCCCAGACAGTAGAGGATGGGGGCGCGCTCGGCACGTGCGTACATGTGGGCGGCGGCCACGAGGTCGTCCTCGCGGATGCCGCAGATGCGTGCGACCTTGTCGGGTGTGTAGTCGGTCACGAGCGCCTCGAGGGCCTCGAACCCTTCGGTCTTCTGCGCGATGAAGTCGCGGTCCACGAGGCCGTCGCGCACCATAACGTTGACCATGCCGTTGGCAAAGGCCACGTTGGTGCCGGGATTCAGCTTGAGATGGATGTCTGCCTGCGCGGCGAGCTTGATGTCGCGCGGGTCCACCACGATGAGCTTGCAGCCGCGCTCCACAGCGGCGCGAATCTGCATGCCCAGGACCGGGTGCGCCTCCTCGGGGTTGGAGCCCACGAGCAGGATGGTGTCGGCCTTTTGTGTGATGTCGTCGATGGTGTTGGTCATTGCGCCCGAACCGAGTGTGGTTGCCAGACCGGCAACGGTGGGGGCGTGTCAAACACGTGCGCAGTTGTCGACGTTGTTCGTCTCGAATGCGCACCTCGCCATCTTCTCGAGCAGGTAGATGTCCTCGTTGGTGGAACGCGAGCAGGCAAAGGCGGCAAGCGCGTCGCCACCGTGGGCCTGCTTGATCTCGCCGAACTTGGAGGCGATGAGGTCGAGCGCCTCGTCCCAGCTCGCCGGCTCAAACTCGCCTGTCTCATGGTTCTTGATAAGCGGGGTGCGCAGGCGTTCCTTGCAGTCGACGAAGTCGAAGCTTGCAGAGCGGCCCTTCACGCACAGCATCGACTTGTTCGTGGGGCCGGGTGCGGCCTGGACGTCGACGATCTTGTTGTCGCGCACCACCAGGTCGAGCTGGCAGCCCACAGCGCAGTGCGGGCACGTGGTGCGCACGCGGTGGGTGTCAAACTCGCAATAGTTCTCGCGACGCTTTTCCATGAGGGCGCCGGTCGGGCAGGCCTGGGCGCAGTTGCCGCAGCTCTCGCACTGGGTCGTGCGCCAGTCGGGACCGAAGGGCGCCTCGATCGTGGTGCGCACGCCGCGCTTGCTGGCATGCAGCGCGTGGGCCCGCGCCTGCGTGTTGCATGCTCCCACACAGCGCTGGCAGGCGATGCACAGGTTGGGGTCGTAGCGCAGGAACGGGTTCGCGTCGAGCACGGGCTGCTTGGGCGCATCCACCTTGTAGGGCGTCTGGGTCACGCCGACGTGACGACACACGGCCTGCAGCTCGCAGGCACCGTTCTTGTGGCAGGAGAAGCAATAGTGCGTCGAGTCGAGGTTGTGGCGCGAAAGCACGAGCTCAAGGGCACATTTGCGGGCCGCCTGCACGCGCGGGGTGTCGGTCGACACCGCCATGCCCTCTCGGGCGGGGGTGTTGCATGCGGCCAAGAGGCTCGCCTGCCCGGCAACCTCGACCACGCACACGCGGCACGACGCCGCGGCGCTGCAGCCCTGCAGGAAGCACAGCGTGGGTATATAGATGCCTGCCTTCTTTGCGGCGTCGAGGATGGTTGCGCCTTCGGGCACCTCCACCGCAATGCCGTCGATTGTGAGCTTAAGCATATTGGATCCTTCCGTCGGCAAGCGTGCCGCAGCCAAAGTGGTCGCATCGCAGGCACCTGCTGCATTCCTGCGTTGCCTCTTCGAGACTCATCGGCTCCTCGACGCCTTCGAAGTCGTGCTTGCGCACACGCGCCGGGCGCTCGGCGATGTTGACGCGTCCCTTGGGCGTGCGGTCGTTGGGCAAGGGGGCAGGGGCTTCCACGCCGCAGTCGAGCTTGTGGTGATATCCCAGGTACTCGTCGATGTTGCGCGCTGCCACCTTGCCGGCACCGATGGCCTTGATGACGGTCGCCGGTCCCGTCTGACAGTCGCCGCCCACAAAGATGCCGGGCATGTTAGGCACTTCAAGCTGGGGGTTTGCGATGAAGGCGCCACGCGAGGCTGGCATGCCGAACTCCTCGAAGGGGGCGCTCACGATGTCTTGGCCCACGGCGATGAGGATGATGTCGGCCTCCACACGCTGCTGGGGCTTGGACGCGTCGACAGGCGCGGGCCTGCCCTTGCTCACGGGGCCGATCATCTGGGGCTGTACCACAAGGGCGCGGCAGTGGCCGGTCTCGTCGGCTTCGATAGCGACGGGCGACATGAGCGTCATCATTTCCACGCCTTCGCCGATGGCGCTCTCCACCTCGCTGGGAAGGGCGGTCATGTCCTCGAGCCTGCGGCGATAGACGACGCTGACCTCCTCGGCGCCGGCGCGCACGCTTGTGCGGGCGCAGTCCATGGCAACGTTGCCGCCGCCGATGACCGCGACCTTTTTGCCGGTGAAATTGGGAATCTGCCCGTCGCCGATGCCGCGCAGAAGGTCGACCGCCGAGCTCACGCCCACGGCGTCGGCCCCCTCCAGGCGCAACTTTTTGCCAACGTGGGCGCCGATGGCGACGTAGACGGCGTCGTGGGCGGCAGCGATGGCGCGCATCTCCTCGCAGCCCACGTGCGTCTCGTAGCGCACCTCGATGTTGGGGAGGCTGCAAATGGCGCGCACATCCTCGTCGAGGCGGGCGCGGGGGAAGCGGTAGGCCGGGATGCCGTAGCGCATCATGCCGCCCGCTTGCTTCTTTTCTTCGAAAACGGTGACGTTGTGCCCCATGAGGGCCAAAAAGTAGGCGCAGGTGAGGCCTGAGGGGCCGGCGCCGATGACGGCAATCTTGCGGCCGCTGTCAACGCCGGGTGCAGGTACGGCGACCTTGTCGGCCGCGAGCTGGTCGACGGCGAACTTCTTGATGCCGCGGATGTTGACGGGGGCGTCGATAAGCGTGCGGCGGCACCGCGTCTCGCAGGGGTGCTCGCACACCAGCGCGCAGGCGGTGGGGAAGGGGTTGTCTTTGCGGATGTGGGCGATGGCGCCGGCATAGTCGCCCTGCGCGGTGAGCGCGATGTAGCCGGGCACGTCGACGTGCGCGGGGCACATTGTCTCGCAGGGCACGGTCTGGCGCACGGCGTCGCCGCAGTGGCCCTGCTCGATGTGGCTTGCGTATTCGTCGGCAAAGTCATCCATGCCGGCAAGCACCTGACGGGCCGTCTCGTAGCCTATGGCACAGTCCGACGCGTCGCGGATGACCTCGGCCAGGGCTCGTGCGTCGGCCAGAGTTTGGGCGTCCGCCTCGCAGTTTGCGATTTTGCCAAGCATGCGGGCAAGTTGGGGCAGGCCGTCGCGGCATGGCACGCACTTGCCGCATGTCTGCGACGCGCCCACCTGGGCGAGCGTCACCTGGAGCGCCACGGGGCACATGCCCGCCGGTGTCGCGGCGAGGCGGCGTGTGAACTCGTCCATCACTGCGGCGTTCTTGGTGTCCGCAGAAGTCTTGGGTACCACTGAAAGTTTGCTCACTGCTGCTCTCCCTCGATACGTAATTGGCACAGCGTATCAGTTCGTCAAGGGCGAGTTGCAATGACTTCGTGAAGGGCCGCCCGACGGTTGTCTGAGCGGCCCTTTTGGGATGTTACTTCACTTTAACTGCAGAGAACACCTCGGCGTCAGTGGCCTCGGCAATGGTTTCGCGGGGGTGCAGGAACTCGAGCTCCATGAGGAAGGCGAGGCCGCCGACATGCGCGCCCAGGCGCTCGACGAGCTTGACCTGTGCAACGGCGGTGCCGCCCGTGGCCATGAGGTCGTCAACGATGAGCACGACGTCGTCCTTGTCCAGGGCGTCCTCGTGCAGCTCGAGCGTGGCGGTGCCGTATTCTAGGGCGTAGTCCTCGCTGATGGTGGCGCGGGGGAGCTTGCCGGGCTTGCGGGCCGGCACGAAGCCTGCCTTCAAGCGGTAGGCCACAGGCGCGCCCAGCATAAAGCCGCGCGCCTCGGCGCCGACGACCTTCGTGATGCCTTTGCCCTCAAAAGCCTCGGCAATCTCGTCGACAAGTGCGCCGAAGGCCTCGGCGTCCTTGAACAGCGTGGTGACATCCTTGAAGATGACGCCGGGGGTGGGGTAGTCGGGGATGGAGACGATCTTGCTCTCAAAGTCGTAGGCCATGGTGGTCCTCCCATACGCGCCGGCCCGCCGGCTCAGCGTGGTTTGCACAAACGCTCCCATTCTAAACCATCACGAGGGGTATGGTTTTGTGCGATGAAAAATGTGGCGTTATATGAGGCGAAGACCGTACCGGGTTTTCTTGCGAAATGAAGAAATGGTGAGCGTGAATTTCCCTTTGGGCTTTCTGACGCTTTGCATCCCTCTGGACCCGCCGGACTTCGTCATTTCACGGCGGCTTTTGTTATCATGCTTTCCGGACGGTTGCCCGGGCGCGCGGGCGGCGCCTCCCAAAATGGCGGGAGGTGGTTGCCTATGGACATCACGTGGCTGTTTGACCTTGCAAGGTCGCTTTTTGGCTTGGCAGGGGTTGTCTCGGAGATGCTTTGGGAACGAAGGCGGGGCGCTTATGAGTATCGCCCCCGCCATCTCGCTCCCAAGCGCAGTGGAAAGACGCACAAAAGAAGCCGCTAGAGGCTGGTACCCTTACTAGCGGCTTAACCCTGTAACGGCGTCGCCCGTTTCACCCCCGGGCTTCCGTCTGCCTGTAATAATACCCCATGGCAGCGGTTCTTGTCATGGGGTATTAAGAAAAAGCGGCGGATTCCGTGCCGCTGCTTAGCTTGCTTAGCTGAGCCGGAAATCTCCTTCAATTGGGTCAAATCCGAACCAATGGAAGCCGTCGATGTCGTACGAGGTGGCAACGACAGGGTACTTAACGACGCCTGGCCAATACCAGAAGGCGCTGATAGAAATGAGATTTGCGGCCGTCACGTTGCCTGCCCAGTGGATGCGGTGGTTGCCGCTGGTGATGAGGAAACCCTGGACATATCTCCCCATGTCAGCAGCCGTCGGTGCATGGTCGATGGTTTCAAGGAAGAGATGTTTAACTGTGCGCACCCCGCCGTCGACTGTTAGGAAGGTGCACTCCGTGTCCCACTGACAGGCATACGAACGTGGCCCTTCTTCAGTTTCAATCCACTGGGTGCAGATGGCGTTTTCAAAACCGGATTGAGCTTGCGCCTCGTTGCTGCCAGCAGCTTGTAGTGACGATGGCTCGCCCGTCACACAGTCCACGCTGCCGGTGACGCAGTAGGTTTTCGGGTTGGGAAGAGATTCGGGATCCCAGGGGCTGCTTTCCGTCACTACGAGAAGGCCGCCGTCCTGTCCGCAGAAGGCGTAGCACATGAGATATATGGTGTCACCGTAGGCTGTGACGGCGGGGGAGGGGTAGGGGCCAGCTTGGTATGCGACGAAAGGGTCCCCGTCGTCGCCGATATCCTCGATGCGCTGGAAACCGTATGAGCCACCCTGCTCGATGGGAGTATTGAGGACGAAGGTGTCGTTGAGTATGTATGCGTTGACGGCATCTTCGAGCTCGCCTTCGCTTGCTATGTTTGCCGTTCCGTTGGCTTCGTAGTGGGTCGTCACGGCGAAGAAATCGTCCCCGAGGTAGAAGGCGTCATAGGTCTGGCCGTTTGTGCCGTTCCCATATTGCTCGTCGTTGAAGCTGGGATATATGTACGCCGAGAGTGACCCAAACGAAGGATGCTGATGGTCGGAGACGTTGATCTGTCCGGTCTCGTCAGCCATGGCGTGTCGAGTGTTTCCTGCTGTAGCGATGCCGCCAAGAGCGAGGGTCGCCGCCATGGTCAGTTTGAGGGCTGAACGCCTGGTTATGTCATTCATGGAAATCTCCTTTTTGACCGTTGGCCTAAAGAATATTCGGAGCGCTATTGGTGCGGAACCAGCTGCCTGAGCCGCTATAGCTGTTCCCTGTTGACCCAAAGTTCCACAAGGAACCTTCTGTGTCGTAAATCCTCCAACATCCAAAGGCCTTGAACGCATAGCATGCGTTAGAGCGTCCATTATTAAAGCTACCGGAGTTATACCACATGATGCTGGCGTCGGTTAGAGAGGTGCTATCCTTGTAGCGATAGCCAATGATGTAGAATTGACTATTCACGACTGGGACGTAGCGGTCAATTTCCTCATCATGAATATGATAATAAGACTCCATACTACTTAGACCTCGCCACCACCCAGTCAAGCTCTGCAAGAACTGATGTTCTGGGCTTGTTCCCTCGTATCCGCCAAGTGCCACAGCCAGCATCTTTGCTGCTTCGGCTCGCGTAGCGTTTGATTGCGGGTTGAGGGAGACGGGGGCGGTTGCAGTGCCCGCCATGATGCCTGCACCTGCAGCCCACGAGACGGCGTTCCACGCATAGTCGTCCACGCTGTAGCCATCATGCCAACGGCTCGGGCTGACTCCACCGCTTGGATACCCTGCGTTGCGCCACAGCATGGTACATAGTTGCTCACGCGTAATACAGTCATCGGGGCCAAACCAGTTGGTGCCATCGTAGCCGGTGACGATGCCTTGCGAGGCGCACCAGTCGATTGCTTTCTTTGCCCAATGCTTGCTTGTGTCCGAGAATCCGGCCGAAGGGGCGCTCGGGCAGCCGGCGTTGCGCCACAGCATCGCGGCGAGTTCGGCGCGTGTTAGGCTGTCTTCGGGCCCAAAAAGCCCGGTGAGGTTCCCCTTAGAATCCTTATAACCGCTGACGAGTCCTTGGTTGCTCGCCCAACGCACATAGGGGGCGTACCAGGCACTTGAAGGCACGTCGGTGAAGGTGGTGCCGCTTATGGCGTAGGTCTCGATCCCCGCTTCGTCGGCATCCTCCGCTGATGCTTGTTCATCTGGCGTAATCTCGCCTGTTGCCGCAGGGCCTTTTATGGTGTTGTCATCGGCCTTGCTGGATGGCCCAGCATCACTGCCTGCAGGTCCTTCTGGCTCTGTGCCGGTGGTTGTATCGTCCGGCTTCTGCGAATCGTCGCTCGGGGTTTTATCAGGGTCTTCATTTGGGCCTGCGGGCGTTTCGGCGTCTGGTTGCTTGCTGTTCTCATCGCCGGGGACACCCTCTCCGCCGGTTGTGCTTCCGGATGGATTATTCCCATCATCAGGTTCGGACGGTGGCTGGGACACCCCCGTGTTGTCGTTGGACGCATCGCTGTCGGTGGCAGGTTCATTTGCATTATCGGGGGGCATGGTCGCATCGGCGCCGACATCTTGTTCGTCATCGAGTGTTTGCGCGGTTTCGCTTATGGCGGTTCTGTTGGTGCCGTCTGCGCTTTCGGCGTATGCCGAGGTTGTGGCAGCGGCCGTGCTCACGGCGAGAAGAAGTGCTAGTGCGAAGGCCTTACTTTGAGGTGAAGTGGCGACTACTTTTGCGAAGAGAAGTTTTCCCGACGATTCCATACCCGTATCTACCTCCAATTGTCTTAGGGACTTGCCGGCAGGTCCCAATGTTTCAGACATGGTTCAGATTAGATCGGGGGGGGGGTGTTCACAAGATGCTTTATCGAGAAAGGCCGGAAGGCATGAACAAGTCGGTTAGTGGGGACTATGTTCTGCTTGGCCGCTTGTCCAACGTGATGTTGAAGAATGACACACTGCACCCGTCCCTTTGTGTCATCACGGTGGCCTTTGTTGTCATGCCTTTCGGACGGTTGCCCGGGCGCGCGGGCGGCGCCTCCCAAAATGGCGGGAGGTGGAAGACTCGGGACATCACATGGCTGTTCGACCTCGTCCGGTCGCTCTTTGGCCTGGCGAGGGTTGTTATGGAGATGCTCTGGGAGCGAAGACGAGGTATGTATGAGTATCATCTTCGCCATCTCGCTTCCAAGCGCAGCGGAAAGGCGCACAGAAAAAGCCGCTAGTAAGGGTTAACGGCCCCTAGCGGCTTCTCACAGTAACGGCGTCGCCCGTTTTCACCCCGGGCTTCCGTCTACCTACTATGGTGCCCCATAACGAGGATTCCCGTCATGGGGCACAAGGAAAAACTCGTATGTGGGGGCTTACCTCCATACGTCTCGCAACTGATGCGGAGGTCCCCCTCGATTGGGTCGAACCCGAACCGGGCCCAAGACATGGCCGGCGATGCGGCGGCTGGCGCGGGCGGGCTATGCCAATGAGATACGCGAGAGCAAGACGCGGCTCAGCCAAGAATCTTGCCAAGCAGCTCGGCGGCGTGTCCTAGCTGGGAGATCCATGCGGGTCCAGCCTGGGCGGCGTCCTCGCCCTCTTCGGGCAGGTCGGTTTCCAGGAGAAGCCGCTCGAGGGGAATCTGCCGCACGTAGGCGCGGCCGCGCTTGGTGGCGAGCATGTGGGGGTTTACCGAGAAGTGGCAGCCCAGCTTGCGGGCACGGGCAAGTTCTTGGGAGGAACCCGAGAACCAGTGCAGGATGCAGGCGTTGTCGCGCGTGGCGCCGTGGCGCTCGAGCACGTCGAGCACGGCGGTAGCCGAGCGCACCGCATGGATGGAAATCACCTTGCCACCTTGGACGCAACATGTCTCAACGATGCGTTCGAAGGCGTCGAGCTGCGTCTCGAACGTGCCTTCGCGTCGAGGCGCGAAGTCGAGGCCCACCTCGCCCACGAAGCGCGTCTCTTGGACAAGCTCGCACGCAAGGTCGACCTGCTCGGCCCCGCAGCGCCCGTCTGCCACCCACCAGGGGTGTAGGCCTACGCCTGTGTGCACGTTGGGGAATCTCGCGAGCGCCTTGCTCGCCGCAAGGTAACCCTCAGGTGTGACGGTGTTGGAGAACGCCGCCACGCTATGCACCTGGGCGAGCTGGGCCAAGGCGGCCATGTCGGACGAAAAATCCAGGTGGCAGTGCATATCGGCCAGTGCGAAGCTGTCGCCGAATATTTCGCGGGCAAGCGTTTGGGGGAGAGGGGGAGTCTCGGCGGCATTGTATTCTGTGCGCCGGTTGGGCTGAGGCTGTCCCTCGGACTTTTCCCGCCCCAACGTTGCGGCGCTGCCTTGATGAGAACTCAACCCCAGGGGCCGGCCGAGCCGAGGGACGTTCACGGCGCCTCTATGCTCCAATGCGGCCGTTTCCTGTTGATGCCCGCCTGTCTCTTTCATCTCCCTACTCGCCCGCGCTCTCGATAGTCCCTCCGCCCACGACCTGGTCTCCAATGTAGGCAACAGCTGCCTGACCAGGCGTCATGGCACGCTGGGGCTCGTCGAAGTCAACGCGCACGCGACCGTTGGGCAGCGCCGTGAGACGGGCTGGCTGTTCACGCTGGCGGTAATGCGTCTTCACGGCGCAGGCCAGAGGCTCATCCTGGGGCGTGCGTTGCGGCCAGACCCAGTTCCAATCGGCAACGGTGCAGCTGGGAGCCATAAGCATCTCTTGGGGACCCAGCGTCACGGTGTTGGCGGCCATGTCTTTGGTGACTACGTACATGGGCTCGCGCAGCGCCACGCCCAGGCCTTTGCGCTGGCCGATAGTGTAGCCGGCCGCACCCTTGTGCGTGCCCACGCGTGTGCCGTCGGGCGTGAGGATGGCGCCCACCTCATACGGGCAACCTCGCCTGCGCTCGAGGAACGCCAGATAATCGCCATCGGGCACAAAGCAGATGTCCTGGCTCTCGGCTTTGTGGGCGTTGCGAAAGCCTTGCTCCTCGGCGATGACGCGCACCTCGGGCTTCGTGAGTCCGCCCAGGGGGAACATCGTGTGCGCAAGCTGGTCTTGCGTGAGCGCGTAGAGCACATAGCTCTGGTCTTTTGCGGGGTCGGCGGCCTTGCTGAGCGTGCAACGTCCTGCCCCATTGCGGCCCACCTGCACGTAATGTCCCGTGGCGATGTAGTCGCAGCCCAGCTCACGGGCGCGGTGCAGGAGCAGGTCGAACTTCATGAAGCGGTTGCAGTCGATGCAGGGGTTGGGTGTGAGGCCGCTCTCATAGGCACGCGCAAAGCGCCCCACGACACGCTCCTCAAACTCCTCGGTCATGTCGAAGGCGTAATGGGGGATGCCGAGCCTGCGGCACACGCTGCGGGCGTCCTCGACGTCGTCAATGCTGCAGCAGGTCTTTCCCTGCTTCGCCGCGGCGGCAGGGTCGTTCCACAGGCGCATGGTGGCTCCCACGCAGTCGTGGCCCTGCTGGGTGAGCAGGTATGCGGTCACACTCGAATCCACACCGCCGCTCATGGCGACAAGCACGCTTGCCATGCAAATCCCCCTATGCCAGGGCGCGCAGGTGCGCGACCGTGTCTTTGATCGCCTGTACAGCCGTGGCGATTTCCTCGGCGGTCGTGTCCACGCTGAGTGACATGCGCAACTGGCCGCGTGCGAGCTCGGGGGCGATGCCCATGGCGGTGAGCACGGGGGAGGGATGCGTCGCGCCCGACTCGCAGGCCGATCCTCCTGCCGCGCACACGCCTTTGCGGTCGAGTGCGGGCACGAGAGCCTGGCGGTCGACACCCTCAAAGTACATGCCAAGCGTGCCCGCAATGCGCGGGGCATTCTCGCCGAGGACGTGTGCCCCTTCGATGCTGCTCAGCTCGCGCTGCAGCATGTCGCGCAGGGCGCCAACTTCCTCCTGGTAGCGAAGCAAATCACGGTTTGCCTCCTTGAGCGCGGTCGCAAGACCCACGATGCCGGGGACGTTCTCGGTGCCCGCGCGACGGCCGCGCTCCTGCCCACCGCCCAGAATGAGACTCACGGGCGCAAGTGGCTCGCCGAAGGCCTGATTGCGGCATGCGAGCAGGCCCACGCCCTTGGGGCCGTGGAACTTGTGGGCCGAGACGCTCAGCATGTCGATGCCCATAGCCTCGATGTCGATGGCGACATGCCCTGCGCCCTGCACGGCGTCGGTATGGAAGAGCGCGCCCGCCTCATGAGCCAGCCGTGCCGCCTCTTGGAAGGGTTGCACGGTTCCTATCTCGTTGTTTACCGCCATGAGGCTCACAGCGCACACATCAGGTCCCATGGCCTGAGCGATGTCTTCCACCGACACAACGCCCTCGCTGTTAGGCGCAAGCAACGTCACGCTGAAGCCCTCGATCATGAGTTCGGAGAGCGTGTTGAGAATGGCGGGGTGCTCTATCTGCGACGACACGATGCGCGTGCGGCCGTGTGCCTGACCCCACGCGGCGGCGGTGCGCAGTGCCTGGTTGTCGGCCTCGCTGCCTCCCGAGGTGAACACGACCTCGCCAGGCTTGCAACCAAGCTCGCCTGCCACATCTTCGCGCGCCTCGTCTACGGCGTAGCGTGCGGCCCGGCCTGCGCTGTGCTGGGCGCCGGGGTTGGCGCACACGTCGCTCAGATACGGCAGCATCGCCTCAAGCACCGCCGGGTGCACGTAGGTGGTAGCAGCATTGTCGAGATAGATCATGCCAACCCTTTCCGTCGCGTCGTCAATAGCCCCGCATTGTAGCGCCCAAGCCTGTCCGCAAACCACAAGCCGCCCCGCAGCGCAAAATCGCACCACAGGGCGGCAGGGGAGAGGGAGGCAAACCATGCAGGTGGGAGGAGGTTCTTTCGGGTTGAGAACAATACAAATGCAAATGCAAGGCAGACGTCGTCCGGGGGCTGAATTCTCCGTAGCGCGCCTGCGCAGTGAAGGCAAGGAATGGGGCGCAGCGCGAAGCGCTTCCGCCCCGGGATTCCGCCGCCTTCGGTACGAGCATAAGCGCGTGAAGGAGAGTTCAGCCCCCTTCACGCGCGCCCGCTATTCCTGCGGGAACAGGGCCGTGGACAGGTAGCGCTCGCCCGTGTCGGCGAGAAGGGCCACAATCGTCTTGTCCTCGTTTTCGGGCCTCTTGGCCAGCTCGATGGCTGCCCAGGTCGCAGCACCCGAGGAGATGCCCACGAGCACGCCCTCGGAGTGACCCACGAGCTGGGCGGTGGTGAAGGCATTCTCGTTTTCCACGGGGATGATCTCGTCATAGACCGTGGTGTCGAGGACCTCGGGCACGAAGCCTGCGCCGATGCCCTGGATCTTGTGGGCGCCCGAGGTGCCCTTCGAGAGTACCGGCGAGCTTGCGGGTTCCACGGCCACGACCTTCACAGCGGGCTTCTGCTCCTTGAGGTAGGTGCCCACGCCCGTCACGGTGCCGCCCGTGCCCACGCCGGCCACGAACACGTCGACCTCGCCGTCGGTGTCCTGCCAGATCTCGGGGCCGGTCGTGGCCTTGTGCACGGCGGGGTTGGCCGGGTTCACGAACTGGCCGGCGATGACAGATCCGGGAATCTGGGCCTTGAGCTCCTCTGCCTTGGCGATGGCGCCCTTCATGCCGGCCGCGCCGTCGGTGAGCACGAGCTCTGCGCCGTAGCCGCGCATGAGCTTGCGGCGCTCGACGCTCATGGTCTCGGGCATCGTGATGATGATGCGGTATCCGCGCGCAGCCGCGATGCTCGCCAGGCCGATGCCGGTGTTGCCCGAGGTGGGTTCGATGATGGTGCCGCCGGGCTGCAATTCGCCAGAGGTTTCGGCTGCGTCGATCATGGCCTTGGCAACGCGGTCCTTCACCGAGCCGCCGGGGTTGAAGTACTCGAGCTTCACGAGCACGCGAGCCTTCAGGCCGAGCTTCTTCTCGATGTTGGTGAGCTCGAGCAGGGGGGTGTGGCCGATGGTCTGATCGATGCTGGTGTAGATGTTCGACATGGGGGTCTCTCCTTCTTGGGCGGGGCGCGTTGGTGTTTTTCAGGTAAACCTACTTCGTTTGTAGGTTGGTCGTATTAGACACCTGGCCACCCTCCCTGTCAAGAGAGAATTCCTATTTACCTATAGATTTAGAGGGATTATTAACAAACCGGCAACTAGCGTTAGGAAATGACCCCGGTGACCTCGAGGAGGAGCTTCACGAAGAAGATGACGAGCACCGTGAGCATCACGGGACGGGCAATACGCACGCCCTTGCCGATGAAGCAGCGCGTGCCGATGTAGGCGCCCAGCATGTTGAAGCAGCCGGCCACGAGGCCCAGGGGCAGCCACACCACGCCGTTTGAGATGAAGACGGTGAGCGCTGCCACGTTGGTAGCGAGGTTCACGACCTTGCAGGTGCCGGTGGCCTGAGTGAGCTTGAGGTGGCCCACTCCCATGAAGAGCAGCGTGAGGAAGGTTCCCGTGCCCGGGCCGTACACGCCGTCATAGACGCCCACCACGGCGGAGATGGCCGCGCACAGCGCGAGCGACTTGGTGGGGGCGATGGGCTCTTTCTCCTTGAAGTCCTTGTGGAACATGATATAGGCGGCCGTGACGGGCACCACTACGAGCATGATCACGCGGAACACCGCGTCGTCGATCATGAGGGCGATGTTTGCACCCAGGGCCGAACCAGCAAGCGCGAAGACCACGCACACGGCGCAGCGCTTGACCTCGACAAAGCCCTGCAGGGCATAGCGCAGGGTGGCCACGGCCGTGCCCATGCAGCTGCTCAGCTTGTTCGTGCCCAGGCAGGTGTGCACGGGAAGGCCGGTGATGAGGTAGGCGGGCAGCGAGATGAGGCCGCCGCCGCCGGCGATGGCGTCTATGAAGCCTGCCACGAACACAAGCGGGCACACGATGAGGAAGATGAAGATCGGGTCCATGAAGCTGGCCACCTTGTCTATGGTACGGGCCGCGAAGGCCTTGAGGGCGATGTGACCGAAGCAGTGTAGGCAATTTTTGTCACCGGATTAGGCCATAATGGCGTGAACACGCAAAACGCGGCGACGGATGGGGAGGTGAAGGATGGAAGGCACGGTCGAGACGGGGCACATCTATATATGTATTGACCTCAAGACGTTCTACGCCAGCGTCGAATGTGCCGCCCGTGGGCTCGACCCGTTCACGACGAACCTCGTCGTTGCCGATCCCGAGCGCACCGAGAAGACCATCTGCCTGGCCATTACACCCGCCATGAAAGCGCTCGGCATCCGCAATCGCTGCCGCGTCTTTGAGATTCCCAAGTCGGTCGACTACATCATGGCACCTCCGCGCATGAGGCTCTACATGGAGGTCTCTGCCGACATTTATAGCATCTACCTGCGATATGTCGCACCTGAGGACATCTATCCCTACTCCATCGACGAGTGCTTCATCGATGTCACACCCTATCTTTCTCTCTATGGGGTCGATGCGAAGGGCTTTGCGGAGATGCTCATAGACGCCGTGCGCACCGAGAAACACATCTGTGCCACCGCCGGCATTGGCCCCAACCTGTTCCTCGCCAAGGTCGCGCTTGACATTACGGCCAAGCATGCACCTGACGGCATCGGCATTCTCGACGAGGTGTCGTTCAAGGAGAAAATCTGGACGCACCGCCCTATCACCGATATCTGGAACATCGGCCCAGGTATTGCGGCACGTCTTGAGAAATACGGCGTGTATGACCTGCTCGGCGCGTGCTGGCTCGATCCTGAGGTGCTCTATCGCGAGTTCGGGGTCAACGCCGAGTATCTCATCGACCATGCGCATGGTGTGGAGCCCTGCACCATCGCCCAGATTCAGGCCTACGTGCCTCAAGGTTCCTCCCTGCAACAGGGGCAAGTGCTCCAGTGCCCCTACGACCACGACCGCGCCCACACGGTGATGCGCGAGATGGTGGATGCTCTCGTGCTCGACCTTGTTGATAAACGCCTGGTAGCGGGTGGCATTTCACTTGTCGTGGGCTATGAGATACCTCGCGAGGCGCGTATGGCGGCCTCCTCGGCGTTTCAGGGCGAGCATGGGCGGGCCTACTGGAAGGCCATCCCGCGTGCGGGAGGCTCCCGCAAGCTGGGCGGTTACACGTCCTCGGCCAAGAAGCTCGCGGCTGCGTTCGAGGAGCTGTGGTCTGAGACGATTGATCCTGGTGTGCAGATTCGTCGCATGAGCGTGGCGGCAAGCCCGGTGATTGGTGAGGAGTTTGCCACTGTCGACCTCTTCACCGACGTCGAGCAGGAAAGGAAGGAACACGACCTTCAGCGCGCCGTGCTTGCAGTGAAAGAGAAATTTGGCAAGAACGCCTTGCTCAAGGGTACGAACTTTCGCCCGGGCGCCACTGGCAAGGAGCGAAACGGGCTTGTGGGAGGCCATCGTGGCTAATGGGGAATCGCAAGGCAGGCAGGGCCAGACGTACGTCGCGCGCGATGGGCGCGTGCTGCGTTTGGGCAAGGCCCATGTCGACCGTGCTCGTCAGTTCATGCCGTTTGCAGCGCTTACCGGGTACTTCGACCTCATTCAGGCGCGTCAGCGCATCCCTCAGCCCTTCCACGAGCTTACTGAGGACGAGGCCGAGACCCTGTCGCGCAAGATGGCCTGGGTCAAAAAAGGTACGATGATCGAGATCTGCTATTACGATCGCGACGCCTATGTGCGGCGCAAGGGCATGGTGAGTCGTATCGACGAGGTGGAGCGTGCGATTTGGGTCGTGAAGGAACGCGTCCCATTCGATATGATTCTCGACATACAAGTCGAGGGGATGCCCTCGACGCAGGAGTAAGTCTGTGGCTGGCCATACGGTTGCCGCAGCAGGGGAGGATGACGCATGGCGACCATTTATAAGGACGGCATCAAGTTCGACAAGAACTTCTGGCCCTTTGTCGAGGAGGAAGAGTGCACGGGCTGTCGCTTCCTCGATTACGTGGGCGAGGCAGACGGTCAGGACGTTGACCGTCATATCTGCAAGATGCCTCCCGAGTTTGAGGACAAGTTCCTGTTCAATGACCTGCCCGACGAAGAAGTCCCGCCCTGTTTCAAGGAGTAGAGATGCCCCTCCCCGCGTTTTTTGAGCCGCTTCTGTGCGAGCAGTACGGCCCTGAGCTTGCCAAGCGCATCGTGGAAGGCTGCCGCGCACGCCGCACGACGCTGCGTGCCAACGCCCTCAAGGCAACGCCCGAAGACGTCGCGGCCTGCCTGGACGAGGCGGGCATCGGCTATGAGCGCGTCGGTTGGTATCCCGACGCTTTTGTGCTTGCCGCCGACACGCAGCTGCGTGACGTCTGGGCGCTGTCTCTCTACGAGCAGGGGGCGCTCTACCTGCAGAGCCTTTCCTCCATGCTGCCGCCGCTTGCCTTGGGCCCCGAACCGGGTCTCGACGTGCTCGACATGTGCGCCGCACCCGGTGGCAAGACAACACAGATGGCGGCGCTTTCAGGTGGGCGTGCCCACATCACCGCCTGCGAGATGCACATGCCCCGCGCCGAGAAGTTGCGCTTCAACCTGGACCGCCAGGGTGCGGGATGCGTCAACGTCATGCAGGTTGACGCGCGTCGGCTCGACGATTTCTTCCGGTTTGACCAGATCTTGCTCGATGCGCCCTGCTCGGGTTCGGGCACGCTCGATGTGGCCGACCCCAAGCTAGAACGCCGCTTCACCCAGCAGCTTGTGAGCAAGTCGCAGTCAAGCCAGAAGGCCCTGCTCAAGAAGGCGCTCGGCTTGCTCAAGCCTGGCGGTACCCTCGTCTACTCCACGTGCAGCGTGCTGGCCGGGGAAAACGAGGCTGTCGTGCGTCAGGCCCTGTCTCAGGCAAGCAAGACGGGCTCGTACGAGCTACGTCCTATCCGCGCTTTTGAAGGCGCGCCCGAGCTGCCGCTGTTGCCCACAAGCTTGGAGGGCGCCGTGTGCGTGTGCCCCACCGAGCTGTTCGAGGGCTTCTTCATGGCAAAGATCGTTCGCCTGGCATAGGGGCCGAGCGTGTGGCGTGTGGTCTCGGTTGGGGGGATTGCCGGTCAGAGACTCCGCACGCCGCGCGCCTGCTCTTTTCGCGCATCTGTCGCGGTAATCCCTCTAATTTAGTAGGATGTGCGGGAAAATGTGCTTTCAAGCACACGAACCAGTCGTACAGGGGAAGGCGGCGGACGACATATGGCAGCATTGATTTCTACCAAGGGGCGCTACGCGCTGCGTGCAATGGTCGATCTTGCGCAGAACAAGGACGCGGGGCTTGTGCCCCTTGCAGATATCGCACGCAGGCAGGGCATCTCTGAGAAATATCTGGAGAGCATCGTCTCGGCGCTCTCCAAGGCAGGTTTCATCTCTGGCCAGCGCGGCAAAGGCGGCGGCTACAAGCTCA
>OLNE01001108.1_pt1 | contig 20653 bp, 22 predicted proteins | sample 1672431 | NCBI WGS metagenome assembly OLNE01 (sample SAMEA3136685, study PRJEB25190) | human gut metagenome | reverse complement strand
AATTGACCTTCAATTCTTTAGAAAGTTCCATACTAGAAATACCATTATTTGCAGTAAAGATTAGAAACAAACCGTACAATAAAACGTTTAAAGGCAGTTTGTTATCCTGAAAGATTGTATTGGATAATAATCTTTCATCATGTTTGCAGTTAGCACAACGATAGCAATTCTTAGTTTTCATGAAATAGTAGTGAGTACAGCCACACTTTTCGCAATAGTAGCCAGTAGGCCATTTGATGTCGTAGAAAAATTTACGACAAGCATCTAAATTTGTGTAATATTGAATAATGAAATCAGAAGTAGACATATAGTCTCCACGACCACTAACAGACAAACGTTTATTATTTCTTTTGTAATACATAACGAGCACCATCCTTTGTACAAGGATATAGTACCTGTTATATTGACGATATCGATGTCTATTTAGTACATGGGGTCGTTAGATGGGTACTCACATTATTTTATATTCCAAATCTTTTATGTATATTCTGCACTCATTTTGGAGTCACTGTGAGTGCATATTGAGTACAAGCGTGCATAACCAAACACCAGGTTCTCTTGCGATTTCTGATTTATGTACCTTAATACTGCCTACCTTCTGCAATCTTATCAATATAAAAGATCATTTAAGGACCTATTTCTACATTGTTGTTTACTTTCATGTTGATTAACACTTATGTACTTACTTGTAAACCTCAAAGATTATATCAAAGTGTAATCAGAAATGTACATTCTTAAATGAGCAAGCCGACTGTACATTTTTAAGCTACCATTTAAGTATTCTTCCACATCCATAGATACAATCCTTTTGTTTCCAAATAGTAATACATTATCATATAAAGAATCTAGTTCTGGTTTATATACTAACATCAATATTCTATAGACAATACTGTAAGATATAGATTGAATAAAATGAATTGATGTATCCAACTAAATTTGTTTCATCAATCACAGCATGAACGACCGTGAACAAAAATTAAGCTCAATCTGGAATATATCTTCTCATTTTTACTGCAGCAATTTCATCTGACAGCTTAATATAACCTGCTTCTATAGAGTTTGAAATAATTTTTGAAACTAATGACTTTCTATTTTCTTGAATTCCAAATCTTTCTCTTAGAACACTATTTGATACTTCAATAGCGTTCACATAACAATAACACGTTCTTATTCTATCTGTTTTAGGCCATTCATTTAAATCTTTACACCAATAAAGTTTAGTTCTTGTAAAATCTTCAGCTGTTTCTACTTTTGGTACTTAAATTTTTAATTCATTCCCCATTCGATCAAAGTCACTACCCTGTTCTTCACAAATTCCAATAATCCTAAAAAATCTATGTTTATATCAAATCTTCACATTTTTTATATCCCTTCTCATAATGTATAAATATATAAACATAATTATTCCGTTCATTAAATATGCCCCATCCCCTCCAAATAGCTCGCACATTATTCCTGCTATAAAAGTTCCTAGTGGTACAGCTATATTTGAAAACAATGTCATTATAGAAAAAAATTGGGTTTGCTGATCTATCTCCACATTTTTTTGAAAATAGCCGATCATAGGAACATTAACCAGTGTAGAAGAATAGCCTGAAAGCAAACAAAGAATTATATAAATCGTGAAAAATATCATTGGTTGACCTCTTAAAAAAAGTGAAAGTATTCCTGTTACAATCATAATTATCGATTGAGTATAAAATGCATAAAGAATGTTACTCTTTTTCTTAAATATACTCATACAAGCACCTGCAGTAATCACTCCTATGCTTACGGCTGTACTAGTTAAGCCAAATAAACTATCAGAAAATTTATAAATCACTTTTATAATCGCAGGTGCAAATACATTTTCAGTTGGTGCTACTAAAAAATTCAAAATCATAAAAGTCAAAAATAATAACATAATATTTGAATTACTCTTTATATACACTAATCCTTCATATATGTCTTTTATCTTATTCTTTTTTTGTATAGAAGGTCCACATTTATCAATATACTTTAAATGTAACAACATCAAAAAACAAAGAGCAAAAGACAAAATATTTATTCCAACAACCACAGAAAAACCACCTTTTGAATATATTACAGTTCCCAAGGTTGGTCCTAATAATGCTGCAAAATTATCAAGTACACTTTTCAAACTATTTATCTCATCTATATCCTTTTTTTCAAACAAAATTGGAAAAGCACTTTGAGAAGAAATATTAAATATAGCAACATTGATTTTCTCAAGCATTGTCAAAATCATAAATAAAATAAATGACGACGAGAAAAATTGCTCATTGATAAAGACCATAACAAAAATTACAACTGATATAACATTCGATGCTAGCATGGTATGCTTTAAATTTTTATTTTTTAGGAAGCTTCCAATAAAAGGCAACAAAACCACCATTGGTATCTGAACCAGTGTAAAAAAAGCACCCGTTATCATTAAAGATTCAAATTTTTCTAATAAATATAAAGGAATGCAAATATTATATATACTATTCCCAATTAAATTAACAAATCTTGATATTAAATACCTTTTTTCATTATTCAACATAATCCCCCCTTTATGCAGAAAGAGAATCAAGCAGTGCCCGCTATCTATCTATATATATATTTTGTATGTGACCCACATACTTCTCGTTCTGCAGTAATTTTGTTATCTTCAATCATTCTTTAATACTATAAGCCCCAAATTTAACATACGTAAAAATATTACATCATCTATATCAGCTACGTTATTCAACACAGAGATTTCTGAGTTGATTTTTACTGTATTTTCTGTCATTGTATTTTTTACTATAAATTGATTTTCTACAATAGGTGCATAAAAATTAAAATTGGATAATTTAAACATACTTTTATTTAAACGTATTTCTGTTTTATCAAAAATCACTAATTTTGAATTCAAATAAAAATGCAAATCAAATTTTAAAATTTCATTTACAACTCCAAATTCAACTGGAATCCTTGTGCTTTCTGTAAAAGAATCAATAATGAACCTATATATTTCATCTTTATTTGGAATATCTAAAACTTCATAATAGTTGTTTTTCCAATATACATATCCATTCATATCTCGACATAAAAAGTTAAAATCTACTAGATATCGTCTTAATAATGGAAAATCATCATAGACTCCCTTTAGTATCCGATTTACTTCACTCTCTCTATAAAATACATTGCTTTCAAAATGATCAATTACCAAATTTAGAATCTCTATCTTATCTTTATTCTTATGTGGTATTATTCTAAGCTTTGAATTTGTTTCATCGCAAAAAAAACGGCCAATTTCTTTTTTCATAAGCACTCACCTTTCGCAAACTATTATATAGTTTGTTTTTCTATTTTACAACATTTAATTATTTTGTTTTGTTTTCAATCCAAATCACTTTTCAAAGAAAAAAAAAGCATAGCCGGCACAATAGTAATTTTGTGCTAGTTATGCTTAAAAAATATATGAATCAATACAACTTATAAGAACTATTTTATGTAGATTTCAATATCATCTTTTTGTGATTCTTTAACATCAATTCATCAGACACATTTATTATATATTTTTCCAAATGCATCTCTAGTAAAAAAGCCATATTCGATTAAACTTCTTCTTAAAGATGCATAATCCTCATAAATATTTTTCAACACATCATTTAATTCAGTTTCAGAATATTTACTTTTAGTTAATTGTTGACATATCAATCTTAAAACAATTATTTTGTACTTTTCTTTTCTTGGTATTATCTTTAGTTTTAAAGGATTCAGTGATTCAAAAAAATCCTGTTTCACTTTTTCTTCATCTTCTATTGTCGCAATATACCTTTCATCAACTTGTTTTGCTGTATTATGTATATTCAAAAAAGAATCATCTGGTTTTTGGTTTAAATTTTTCATTATTGCCAGATAAATTTTACTTTGCTTTTCTTTTTCTCTCATTGTAAATCTTTGATATCGTATAGTAGATTCCTTCAAATTTAAATTACTGGCAATCTGTTTATCAGAATAGCCTTTATTAATCATATTTATCAGATTCACTTGATGTTCTGACAGTCCATTTTCTTTTTTCGACAAACTCAAAAGCATATTCAAACTTGATTCATGTTCAATCGCAATATGTAATTTTATCATTCCTAAAGCTGTATAAAACTTATTATTATAATTATAAACTTCCTCTTTATAAGTTTTAAAATCACAATATATGCATTCATACGTAAATTCTGTTTCAATATATCCATTTGCAATTTGATCTATAGTTAAATCTGTCAATTCCATGTTTTATTACCTTCATCTTATATTACATCTTACAATCAGTATACCATAACGTTTATCATAAGTAATATTAACTAATCAAATAAAGAGCATATGCCAACAACCCACCACAGCATTGAAAATAAAGATATTTCCCTGATTTATATTATCTTATCCCCTGTTCATACAGCACTTATCTATCATTAATTAAAACTTGAGTAAAACATCATTTATTCAAACTCTTTGTTTATCCATATTCAGATGTTTTTCTAACTGTTTATTATACTCTCTATACTTTGATAAACATTTTCTTATATAGTCTAGACTCTTGATCTGACTTCTTAATACTTTAATATTCGGCGTTAGTGCTTTTGCTTCTTTAGATAGTTTTGCCTTGGCAATTAGATCCTTTTCTTTGTAGGATCTGGAATATAAGTGCTTTCTTTGTGCCAGTAATCCATTCATCTGTTTATCTAGTAAGTCTACATAGGATTCTAGTTTTTCTAATGTATCAATATCATTTTTTGCCATGATCGTTGTTGCATTTGTGATAAGATCGAGCTTTCTACATTCTTTTCGTATTTTTTGAAAGTTTTATTTTCGTTGCAGAATAATTCGGAAGAATACCTAACAACACTTGAAATTTGACTACTTCTTTCATAAAACCTTTAAACATTCCACTTTTATATTGTCCATAAATACGATCTGCATCTTTTTGTTTGTAAACGATCTTTAATGGAACATATCTAACTTCTTCTTTTTCTATTCTCTGTTCAATACAATCCAAAGAATATCTTTGTCCCAGCAACAACAATGGTATTGGCTTATCATAATTAGGATGAACTACGCAGTCCAGTCCTTCCACTTCTTCAAATGAATATCCTTCCAGCTTCATGTCTTGAACAAAATCTTTGACTGTAAATGCACGTATGCAGGCAGCATCTATGTCTTTTTTTATTTCTCGAATATAGCTCCTAGCCGAATGGCTAAACGGATACAATTCTGTTCCTGACACAATATTAACAGTCACGGATATCGGCAATATGATCAGCCAACTATTCGAAATTGACGGCCTTTCATTTCAGGTAGAAGCTGAAATGAGTCATAGTTCTTCTAAAGACAAAAGTGAATGTATTCATCCTAAAGTAACTTTTACATTGTTGAATAATGATGCTCTTGGCGACAATCTAATTTCCTATTTATATGAGATGCAATCCATATGTTTTGATTACTCAAACCACTTGATTTCAGAAGAAGAATCTTTAAACAAGAAATCACAGATATATGAGAAATATATGATTCCAATCTCATTTAAAAAATACAGAGGAACATCAGAAAAAGAAATGATGGAAACACAGGTAATGGCGCTACAAAAAGAATTGAATGACGAGAAAGAATCAAACAACTCCGAAGAAAAATTCACAGTTATCACAGGTAACATCAATAATCTTAACGACAAAAACGAATAAGGATTCAAAAAAAAAAATATACCATACATATCATGTGTATGGTATTTTACATAGCTAACCTAAATTATTGATCGTCAGACTCTACCTGTCGGCTTTCTAAGATTTCCTTTGCTTCTTTAACAGTAATTGCACTTGAATCCGTTTCACTATTCAAGTAGATCTCTTCATTCCCATTTTGTAAGTAAGCTTCTCCACCTAGAAAGCCATCCCCTAATGGAATCACTTTTTCATCATCATCACATCCAGGAAAATAGCCTACATTCTCATTTGCTTCATTCACTTCTTCAACATTGACCGGTTCTTCACTCGATCTTGCAAAAGCGGGATAAGCCGAAACAGCAACTAAACCAATAAACAAAGGAATTAATAATCGAATCTTTTTCATTGTTTCACTCCCTCCATTAATCTTCATCCTCTAAATATGATGCTTTTTCAATTTCTTTTGCCTGCTTCACTGTGATAATTCGATCCCCATCCTGTAAATCAGATTTATCCGCATCTGAACCATCTTCATTAAGTAAATAGCCACCACCTTTTACTAGAATAATATGCTGACTATTCTTTAATCCTTTAAATTTAAAATCCACATATTGTTGAGCCTGTACCTCTGAATCAGCATCAACATTTATAGTAGGACTTTCCACTTGGATAGGTTCATGATAACTTGCTGCAAATGCTTTAAAGGTACAAAATCCTACAACAGCAGATAAACATAAAATATACATCGCTCTCTTTTTCATAAGTCTTTTACTCCTTCTTTTTTGCGAAAACGTTTTCCTATCTTCATTATATTCCGATTGTATATTTTTGCAAGCGTTTCGTATTTAAATTTATATTGCATATTTTTAAAACGATGTTAAAATTATATTGGGTGATAATTATGATACAACTAACAAAAAAAGAAAGAAGTGTTATGGACATTCTATGGGACAGTCACATTGAAATGTCAGCAAGTGAAATTAGAGAAACCTCTAATGAGGAATTGAGTATTTACACTATCCAACAAGCTTTGCGCCATTTATTAGAAGTACATTTTATTGAAGTGTACGACATTGCCTTCAATAACAAATCTCTAACACGTAAGTATAAGCCACTCGTATCACAAGCTGAATATGTAGATTCTTTTATCAACAATGATACAAGACTTCAATTAGCCAGTAACTTTGTCAATAATACGGATGATTTAGAAGAATTAGAAAAGCTTCAAAAACTCATCGAGAAAAAATTAAGAGCATTAAAATGACATTTTCTCTGACTTCATTCTTCTCCGGATTATGCAGTGTTACTTTATTCATAATGTGTTTTGGATTCATACTACAACATAAAAAGGCATATGAATACTTTCGTACAGATGCACTCTTATTAATCATATGTCTGATTTTTATTCGCTTACTGTTTCCGTTTGAACATAAACATATGATCTATATTCCAATCCAAAAAGTAATGAATCCGCTTTTGGATTTCTTCAATCAAACACATGTAGTAAAGCTCTTGATCTTATTGTGGCTTATAGGAAGCGCAATCTTTTTAATCTACTTCACAAAAGACTATATTCATACAGAATATATCTACAAAAAAATAATGAAACAAAGTCAAATTGTTGGATATAGACAATCTTATCCTGTATACAAATCGAATTTGATCTATGGACCTTGTGTGATTGGATTACACAAAACTATTTTGTTTCCTGAAATTGACTATTCAGAATCGGATATAAATTCAATCCTCGCGCATGAAAGTTACCATATCAAGAAGAATCACAATCTAATCAAAGGCGTATTAAATATTATTTGTTGCATGTACTGGTGGTTTATCCCCATATATTTCTTCAAAAAATATATTTTCCTATATTTAGAAATGAAAACTGATGATTCTATAATCCAAAATCTTGATGAAAAAGAGAGCTTTGCCTATATGCAGACTCTGATTCAAATTCAGAAGCAATCCTCTCAGAAATCATTCACGTCCTATATTTCTTCAAATGGCTTTATTCTTAATTACCGAATTCATTACATGATGAGAGGTCTACACAAAAAGAAAACAAATGCTTTTATTTTGGTTTCAACTATATTGATCTGTTTCTTATCTACCTTTATAAACATTTCTGGATATTATACAAATACTGAGTTAACAGAAAATACATTTGAAATCACAAATTCAAATGCGTATATATTCGAAAACAAAAACAATCCTCCATCCTTATTACTTTATTTAGATAATCAATATATCTTAGGTGGATATACCAACTTAAAAGAAATACAAGACGAACAAAAACTACCAACATACAAAGACCTTGGAAAAACCCGAAACATTCAATCAATCACAAATACACAGAATACAGTCATCAAGAATTCAAAACAAACTACTTACCGATGGAAATATAAATTAGAAGATGGTTATGTGTACAGAAGGCTGTATAATGCATGTAAAAACACTTGGGTATCCGATTGGATGTCAGCCTGAAATTTATAACGAAGATTACCACAGTCTTCGTTTTTTTATTAAAATTCACATGGATTTCTACCCGTGAATTATCGGTTCCCGATAATTCATTCAATAAATTGTGTACTCATTTTGTACTTACGGCCAAAAACAGCATATAAAAAATACCTTATATAAAGTACTTTTGATGTTTATTGAATTATTCAAACTCGATTTTGTATACTTTTAAATCCATACAACATATGCATTATATGGTCATTTACACAATTACTTCCTGTATTATTTTATATTCCTGATCTTTTACGTATATTTTGTACTCATTTTGGAGTCACTGTGAGTACATATTGAGTACAAGCATTTTAATATCTAGCACTATCACCATTAAAGAATGGGAGTGAATCAGCCTAACACAATAAAATATACAATGGTCAAAAAATTATCATAGATCCGTTGTTTAAAGAAAAATCATATTTTTTTGGCCAATATAGAAGTTATAAATAACAAACTTAAACAAATTATTCCGCAACACAAAAATGTTGTAGAAAATCCATATATATCAGAAAAATGTCCAACCAATGGAGAAATAAGCATGCCTGTTACAGCAATCAATAAACTACGTAAAGAGAGAATCGTACCACGATTTGTATCTTCTATACTTTTTTGAAGACATGAATTGTATGAAATATTATTAATGCTCATTAAACTTGCACAACAAACATAAAGTAGCCAGGATAATAATATATGTCCTTGAAAAATAGACATTATTATAAATAAAGTTACTATAATAAAAGGCAGTTTTCTAACACTAAAGTCATATCCTAGTTTTGAATTAATTTTTTGAGCACAAATTCCAAATACCGATTGTGAGAACATTACACAACTGAACATAAAACCAATTACGTTTTCAGTGATGTTATGTGACTTTAGTAATACAGAATAATAATCCTCATAAGGAAGGAAGCATATTGCTAAAATTGCAGGTAACAGAATCAAATATATAACTTTGTAATTTAAAAAATCAAAACCACGAAAAAATCGAAAACACTCTTTAGGTTCTTTTATCTGATTGTTATTGAACATCCGTGTTTCTTTAAATATAAATATAAAAATAAAGCATATAATTTGTATAGCGATATCAAAGTAGAATACAGTAGCATAGCTATATCTAGCTAAAAAGCCACCAATTATACTGGACAATCCGATACTACAATAGAACAATATTTTATCGATGCCCATATAGTAATCCATTTTATCTGGACAACATTTTAAAATAGACTCACTAAAAATACAGTCAGCAGTTCCGGATAAAAACGCAAAAGAGATTCCTCGAATGATAGAAATTAATAAAAAGGAGTTATATGAACGTGTAATAAGAGTAGAGATCAAAAAAGCAATTAGTGAAACCTGTCCAATATAAGCACATGTTTTTCTACCATATTTATCAGAAAAAACACCACTTGGAACTTCAAAAATAAGTTTTGAAATCTGATAAGCTGAAATAATAAATCCAATTTGTGTTAAAGACATATTTTGTTGCTTTAGAAAAAGCGCATAAATAAAGCTTAATGGTGATAAATTCGTTAAAAAATCAAAGATTAAGAATAAATATATATTTCTTTTATACTCCATATGCATTTTCCTCCAATAAATTCTTTATAAACAATTCTATTAGGTTAATAATTTCTTTTTGGCTTGATTGATTGTTTTCAATGGCAACCACTACCACATGTTGGTTTAAGTAACATGATTTACATATATAATCATTCGTATAATATGCTACTTCAGCATTCTATCAATCATTTCACTGTTAATATTTTTAAAATATTTTCCAATATCAATCTTATTTATACACGTTTTAAATCAATATTTCAAGAATTATTTCCTTATTTATACTTTTTAAATCATTTTCAAATTAGTAAAAAAAGCGCTAATGGCATAAAACTAATAATACCTTTCAATTTTATAAGTATTAAAAATGACTTTTTGCTTATGACAAACGACTCTTTTGAACGTTTCAAAAAAACAATAGTTTTTCATTGATAGTAAAATATTGAAATTCAATTTTTTGAAAAGCGGATCTATGATAAAATCGAATATATATTATAAATATTTTTTTGGAGATGAATGTATATGGTAAATTACGGTAAATATATAAAAATTAATCGATATCTACAGAAAAAATCAATCTCAGAATTATGCGATGGAATATGTACCCCTTCAACATTGAGTAAAATAGAAAATAACAAAAGTAATATTAATCCTAAGATTATCAATCAAATATTAGAAAGGTTGAGTAATATCAATATTGATATTTTAGAAGCAATTACAAATCGTCTTAAGCCTTTAACAGAGTTATTTATACAAAGACTTATGTTAAATTTGGATAGATCAGATTTAATGGCAAAAATAGAGAAGGAGCAATCTAATTATCTTCATTCGGAATATATTCTCTTTTTCTATATTGCGAAACTCTTTTCTAACTTTGATTTATATCATATAAATAATAAAGATATTGATGGGGAAGCCTTAGATTTGATAAGCGAAGTGATTGAGTTTGGGGATTTTAACGAGTTATATTTTTATAATTTATTAAAGATTATAAGATACAAGAATACCAATAATAGACTCAGAGATTTCAAAAAAATTATTGATGGTGACAGATATGGATGGTTGAGCTATTTTTATTGTGATGATTTGTTTCATAGTGGGAACATAAACGAAGCTTATATGGGCACACAAAAATGTTATGAATTGGCCTGTGAAAACTGTAACATTAATCTAATGTATGGTTGTCTTCTTCTCTTGGGACTATGCTCATTGGAATTAAGTAATTCTAATGAGTCTGTAAAATATTTTAAAAAGCTTGAAAATCTTGCTCCATTTATGAAATATGATATTAATTTTGTCATCAATTATAACTTGGGAGCAACTATGCTCGAAAAGAAAAATATAGAAAAAGCAAAATATTATCTAGAAGCATTAGAAGCAGATAAGTACGCTTTTTCGATTAGCTCTTTTTTTGTAGTTCATAAACTTGGATATTTATATACCGAATTAAAAGAATATGAAAAAGCAAATTATTATATTAATTGGATAAATGAATTCGCCTCAAAACAAGATAGTAAAATATCAAATCTTTTAAAGAAGATATCGAATTCATTAGCCATCAAGTTAAAAGAGCCTGATTATTTAAGTAATAAAGAATACCAAGAAGATATTGAGTTTATTTTTCAAAATAGCCAAAATATATTTTCATATGGATTTCAGAAATTTTATCTAGCTGATCTAGAGGAAGTATATTTAATTCAAAGAAGATATAAGGAGCTTTATTATATATATAAAAACAGATAAAAGTCATGTGCATCAATCATTACCAAAGCTTTAATTTTTTTATAATTTTGGTAATGATTTTTATGTTTCTGAATTAATGAATATTCCATGGTGGCATAGTCAACACGGAATATTCAGGTAGCAGGTAGATACCTGGGATGAATTTAAATACGATTTAAAATAAATGACACTTATTCTTCTTAAAAGATACTATTTATATATTCTTCTACATCCATAGATACAATCTTTTTGTTTTTAAATAGTAAGACTTTATCGTATAAAGAAACTGTTTCTTTTGTTACTTTATGTTCAATAGATAGTACTGTAAGATCTGGATTGGATAAAATGAATTGATGTATTCGATCTGAATTTGCTTTATCGATTGCAGAAAAAGCTTCATCCAAGAAAAGCCATTTTTTATTTCTATATATCGCTCTTGCCAAACAAATACGTTGCTTCTCTCCACCGCTTAAATTCAAATGTTCAAAATCAAGATTGTCTCTTTCCTTATCAAATATTGATTCTAAATTAAATATAGTTACTAAATCTTTCAAGGAATATTTACTCATTTTCCTTCCTAAAGTAATATTTTGTTCAAAGGAAAACGGTAATAAGTCATTTTTTTGATTCACATAAGAAAACTTTTCGGCATATGTGCTAAATTGAACATCCTTCAAATCCTTATCGTTCACATAAATGCCATCTGCTTTCTTCTGCTTTGTTAAAATGTCTAAAAACGTACTCTTACCATCTCCACTTTTTCCAATGACTAAATACTTTTTTCCCTGATTTATTACCAAATTATTTAAATCCAATATTAGACGGGCACCATAAGAATAACTTAAATGCTTAATCTTAATGTCATGAATTTGTTCATCAAAAACAATTGGTTTATTTTCTTCATAGCACATTGAATTATCCAACAGTTTTTGTAGAACTGGCTTAGAAGATTGAATCATGTTTCGAAGATTTGCATAATTAACGATTGGCATGATCACCATATTACTAGCTTGTGCAATTCCTAATAATTGTCCAACTGTTAATCGATTATAATGTATTAATACAATGCCAAAGAGCAATGTCAAAAAAAACATGGCTTGAGAAATAAAAGAATTTATAGAAGTAAGTATTTTTATAAATCCATTATTTTTTAGAGTACTTTGTTCTAAATTCTTATTCTCAATGTCCAGATTGTCACAAAATACTTTTTCCAAATTTAAAACCTTTATATCATTAAAACAGCGACACAGATTTTTAATAGAACAAAGCCATTGCTTCATTGAAGCCAAATAATTCATTTGATTCTTCTTTAAACGATTCTTAAAAATACTATTTATAAAAATCGTTATAAAAGCACAAAGGAGCAGAAACATTAATATTTCTACACTTAGATTTGCGATATATAGACTTCCCAATATCAATGAAATGGTTAATGAGAACACATTTAATTTTGAAGAAACATAATTATCAATTACCACATTCACTTCATTATTAAATTCATTCAATATTTCACTGCTATCCTTTTTTTGAAATGATTCTATATTCCTGGAAGCATACGATTGATACAAATTTTTATTTAAACTATAACGTATTTTATTCTTCAACACCTCCACTACATATTGTTGCAAAGAGGAAACAATTAAATAGACACCTAAAAATACCAATACGATCACTATAAGGCTTGAAATTGAATCTAGAAGATGATCATCAAATATATAGCTCATTAAGATTGATTTCAATAGATCCACTACTGAATATGAAACAATGAGAATAAGCGAAATAAAATATAATACTTTATGATTCTGAACAAGTTTAAACATAAATAACCCCCTTTTCCTTAGGGTTATTATTTTTCAAGACAAAAGAAAAGACAAGAAACAGTCATTGAGAAATAAATGGGTTTCTTGTCTTTATTAAGTTCAATTTATCGTGTGATCTTGCACAAAACTAATATTAAATAAAATTATTTGCGACACAAATCTCTTTATATTTATGCAAATATTCACAATTTTTTATGAATAAAAATTTAAATAAAGAAGAATCATTTTTTAATTCTTTTAATCGATTCCGATAGTCTACATTCAATTGATAATCCTCATTTAGCATCATAGAGAAAACATCAATATACTTAGAATCATCCAATTCTTTGATTAATCTTTTTGCGTCGTGTATATTCTCTTTTAGAATTGCATATACAAATAAAGCCTCTTTATATTTGACTGCAAAGTTGACCGCAAAAAAGTCATCCGTACATGATTTTAATCCTTTCTTTAAATATTGATTACCCTTTTCCATACAATCCTTATGCTGTATCATAGTTGCTCCTAGATTAAAAAAAGCCAACATTTTATATTGTGAGTCATACTGAGCCGCACTTGTATAATATTTTTCAGCCTGATTTAAATCTATATCAAGACAAAGCCATCCTAATGAACAAAGAATTTCCGCAATCAATTTTTTATTTCCTAATTCAATCGCATAATTTAAACATGTTTTATACAGATCGTATGCCGCAAAAGTATTTTTTTGATACGCATATAGATTGGCTTTGGCCTTCAACCTTCGTATAAATATCCATTCCTCATTATCAGATAGTTCCATATTTCCAGAAGATAATCTAAACAAATTAAAATATTCTCTTTGCGAATCATCCATGTATGAATAATACGCTTCCACTTCAGCAAGTGATATATTGATTTGAGAATTCATTTCGGAAGCATACAGCAAAAACAATTGATATTGAACAAATAAGCAGGATGACACAACCTCATCTTTATATTCCAACAATTCATCCATTACCTTAAATATTTTTGAATCCGATGACATATAGTATTTAAAGAAAAGATCCAACATCTGCTTAATTTTTTCTTCTTTAATTGTATCCATCGTAGAAATCCCTAATTTTTTAAACAACAAATTGTATATATCATCATTTGCGACCAAGATATTATTTTCAATTTTAGAAAGGTATGAAGGAGAACAAACCCCATGTGATAAAGCTTCTAATGATATGTCTAACTCTTTTCGTTGTTTCTTAATCAATAATCCTCTGTAATCATTCATGCACTGCCCACCTACTAATTCCAAAAAGTAATTCATTATTTGTTCCTAATTATATCACGAATTGAACCTCATCACTGAATGTTGAAAGAGGTTCTAAATACGTCCCTTGTTTTTTAGGCTATAGAAGTACTCTTTATTTTTCATAAGTTCTTCAAATGATCCCTGTTCAACAATCCGTCCTTGTTTAAATACAAGGATACAATCAAACTTCTTAAGTGTTTCGTCAAAATATTTATGTGTTACATATAATACAGTTTCTTCTTTTAAATCCAATATTCGATTTTCAATTTCGATGGCCGTCTGTGCATCTAGACTTGCTGTTATTTCATCACACAAAAGCACCTCTTTTAAATGTGCGATTGTACGAGCAATTCCTATTCGTTGAATTTGCCCACCAGAAAGATTACTTCCATCCTCACAAATATTCTGGTCTAATTTAAATTCTGGTAAATCTACAAATTCCATACATTTCAACAGTGTTTCATCTGTTTGTACAAGCTCCATATTCAAGTTATTTCGAATCGTGTCATCAAATATATGACTTTCCTGATGAATCATAGAAACATTCTTAGAATCCAAAACACTCACATTTCCTTTTTGAACTGGATAATATCCTAAAATCAATTTTAAAATTGTAGATTTTCCGGACCCACTCGGACCAACAATCGCATACTTTTTCCCCTTTTCAAATTTGAAAGATAAATCATCAATAATCATCTTACTTTCAGTATAGCCAAAAGATACATGTTCCAAATAGATATTTCCATCATAGTTCGATACAAACTTATTTGCCTGTCCATGAGAATCGATAATATTCAGTAATTTCGAATTCACGTCCGACACCGACTTAAATCCAGCAAGATTGCTTGAAATATCATTTAAATTCGAAATAAAATTATTAGAAACATTTACAATTGGCATCATATATATCATATCTAAATGTCCATATAATATCATCAATCCAATCAGCAACATGAAAATCAATTGAAAAGTGGCCGCAATACAATTAGCCCAGTTTCCCGTCAAAGATATTGCCATATTTACATTTCTTTGTTTATATTCCATGTTTTCAATCCATTCTTTCCCTTTATCAACGAACTGTTTTAGAACGCCCAAATCCAATATGATATCGAAATTTTGAAATATCTCCTTTAATTTTGAATTATATATACCTGAATAAGAAGACAATTGGTTCGAATACTTTTTCAATCTTTTTTCCATCATCTTCGGCACAAAAAGTGTTGCTACTGCAATCAAAACCATCATGAGTCCTACAAATACATGGATGCGAAGAATGTATATTAAAATAATAACAGACACAATGATATCGACAATCATACTTAATATTGGATAAAAGTAATATTCATCTACCATTTTTATATCATTAGTAAATAGAGATAACTGATTTCCAATCTTCTCTTTTTTAAACGTAGAATACGATTGATTCATCAAACTAGAATAGAGATCTTCACCCAAATCTGTTTTTAATTTTTTCCTATAAGTTGACTTCATTATTGAATTAGCAGAAGTCGTCATCAATGTATACACAAGAAATAAAACACTTGCAAAAAGGCATGTACCTGCTTTTTCAAAATGATTATTAAATGCAACATCCGATATTAATTGGATTACATACGCCAAAAATAAAGGTACGACACCCGCAAATAAACTAGTACACAGTGTCCCTATAAAATATTTTTTATTTCTCAATATATATCGGCACATTCTCTTCCATCCCCTACTTAGTTTAATAGTATATACCTATCACATCCCGTTATCTTTCTTTTTTAACATTTTATTTCAACAATTGATTCTTCTACGCAAATATAAAAAATGTTAAAATTAAGTAAATTATGAAGTGAGGAATACTATGCATTATTTAAAGATCAATGATTCCGATAAGAAGAAAATTGGATATCTAATCCATGTATATCGAACTCAACAATTTAAACATCTATCACAAAATTCTTTTTTGTTAAATGAGTATAATGACCAATATGCACTCGACAAACACTTAGTAAAATAGAACAGGGTGTTATTATTAAAAACGATTCTATTTATGAAGAATTACTAAAAAAGGTGAATCTAAAATTTAATATGGATTATTGTATTGAAGAATTCCTGCCAACTTCCATTTTCTCTGATTTATTAAATGCTTGCGATTATTATAATTTAGAAAAGCTTATATCCATCTCTGAATCCTATGTAAAACAATTAAATCCATTCAAAGAATACATTTTCTTTCATGAATACTACGAGTGTTTCAAATGGATCTACACCTATTATTCCTCATTTGAACTTCCGACTCTTCAAAGCACTGAATATATTATTTCCCTAAAAAACATTATCAATTCTAACCTCTATGAAGTCATGATGGATCTAGTTTTTAAGAAACGAACAATTAGTGGTATTTACGATTTTTCCTACTTTGATTTTAAAAATTCAAACAGCATGATTAATCGTGGAAACCATATGATGATTTTATATAATCAATCCAAATTGTCTGAAATGCTTGATTATTGTCAAGATTTAGAAGAGGAATATTCCATTAAAAACAATTACATTCGTCTTCTCGACATTTATTCTCTAAAAGGATTTGCCTTTTCAAATACAGAAAAAGAAAAATTTGAAAAATTAGTTTCTCAAATAAATCATACAGTAGAAGCACACAATTCAAACATACCTAAAATTAAAATATCTCAACTTCTAAAAAATATCGGTCTACAAGCCTTTAAAATTGATATGTACGATATAGCCATAAATTATTTTGAACAATATATAGCTATGGATTCACCTTATGCGAATATTGTAGGTATCGATTTATGCATTTCTTATCAAAAGACAAATAAAATCAATCAACTTAAATCCTTTATACCATCCAAAGAAGTATACAAAGGTGATAGCCAATACGAAAATCTTTTGAACTACTTCATTTTGAAATATAAATATCAAACTGACAATGATGAACTATCCTATTTTATAGTGAATAAAGTACCCATTATAATCGATAATACTATGGGGAAATATAAACAATTCTTTTATGAAGAACTAAGTATGCTTGTCGAACAAACCAAGCGTTATAAAGACTTGAAAACATATTTAGATTCAACCAGTGATATGTTGCCAATTTGAAAAAGCGGAAATCGAACGAGTAATTATTTATCAAACTAATAATAATATTAGATATAAAATACACATTCAATTTCTCATCAGGAACATGCTCTCTATATTATTGGTATCAATTTGGTAGCAAAATAGCCTATAACCGAATAAAAAGTGCCTTATATAAGGAACTTTTTATTCATTTTATCTCTACTCAAACTCGACCACTTTTTTTTGCATATAGGCCTGAAAGAGCGTATAAAACGGCTTGTTTTAAACACTTGTAAACCGTGGCTTACAGGTGTTATTTACCAATCTGTGTTCACACGTTGTCACGCAGATCACTCCTTTTACATAACCAGTGATTCGACTGGTATGGGAAAGGAGTTTTTACTATGGAAAAGCGAAGGCAAAAGAAATTGCTATGCAAAAAAGAAAATAGTTATGTAGAAATCAAATCTACTTCAATGGTATTATATTTTATAGAGTTTAATAGATAGTGCTTATATGTTTTAATCAATTTTTGCTGAATCAAAAGCGGAAAGGAGACCTTATAATGTTGATGGAGAATAATAGAACAGAATTTAAACAAGATTTAAACGATAAACTAGAAAAGGAAGTAGTTGCATTCTTAAATAATCGCGAAGGTGGAGTTTTATATATTGGCGTTGATGATAATGGTAAGGGCATTGGAGTTTCTAATTTAGATGATACTCAATTAAAAATCGCAGATCGAATTAAAAATAACATCCTTCCTTCTACGCTAGGATTATTTGATATAGTTACTGAAAGTGTTGATAATGTAACCGTCATAAAAATATTAATATCAAGTGGACTAGAAAAACCTTATTACATCAAGAAAAACGGAATGTCTCCAAATGGTTGTTTTACAAGAACCGGAACTTCAACTCAACAAATGACCACTTCAATGATTGATGACCTTTATAGTAAAAGAATACATACAACTTTAAGAAACATTCCTTCACCAAGACAAGATTTATCTTTTGCCCAATTGAAAATTTACTATCAAGAAAGAGGCCTTGAATTAAATGATAAATTTGCAAATTCTTTAGAACTGCTTACACCTGATGGCAAATATAATTACGTCGCATACCTTCTTGCTGATGAAAACGGTGTTTCTATTAAAGTTGCAAAATACGCAGGAACCGATAAAGTTGATTTGATTGAAAATGAAGAGTATGGGTATTGTTCTTTGGTTAAGGCGACATACAACGTGCTTGATAAACTAAAAATTGAGAATGCCACATTAGCGAAAATAACTTCGTCTGAAAGAATCGAAAAGAACTTAGTTGATCCAATTCCAATGCGTGAAGCTATTATTAATGCAATTATTCATTCTGATTATTCTAAAGAAATCCCTCCTGTTTTTGAGATTTTTGCTGACAAAATGGTCTTCACTTCATACGGTGGTTTACTTCCAGGGCAAAGTGAAGAAGATTTCTTCAGTTGTAGTAGTATGCCTAGAAATCGTGAATTAATGAGAGTATTTAAAGATCTTGGCTTAGTGGAACAATTAGGATCAGGAATGAGTAGGATTTTAAAAGTTTACAACAAGAACATCTTTAAAATTTCCGAACACTTTATAAAGGTAGAGTTTCCATTCTCAGTGCCATTAAATCTTTTATCTACCAACAATGGCGATATAAATGGCGATATAAATGGCGATATAAATGGCGATATAAATAGAGTTCTATTACTACTTGAAAAGCAACCATCTATTACTGCAAAGCAAATGGCAGAAGTGCTGCAAATTAGTCCTAGAAAAGTTAGCCGAATCATTAAAGAATTAAAAGAAAAAGAAATCATCGTTAGAATAGGTTCTAATAAAACAGGCTATTGGAAAATACAGCACAAATAAAAATTAAGCGTTGAAATTCAACGCTTTTTTAGACTTGTTATCAAACATGATTTACTAACCAAGCAACGTCTTTGGTCGACCAAAGACAAGTATTTAGGGAATATCCCTAAGACCCTGATTAAATCAAGGAACAATATGTTTCATGTAGTTTTTATTGAGATTGAGAATACTTCTTCAAATTGATAGAATGAATTTAGTAGTGAGACATTAAATTGAAAGAAGGAATCATTATTATGATAATCAAACGTTTAAATAAAGATGATTATGCAGGAAAAGAATTTAAAGTATGTTATCAAACCAATGGATATTATGACATTGTTCCAGACAAATTAGGATTTAAAATACAATATGTTCCCTTTGAAACATGTGTTAGTCGTAGTTTTATAGATGAATTTTTCGGAGAATGGTTGGACAATCCCATTGCCTATGGTGCATTTGAAGATGAAAAGTTGATTGGATTTGTCGAAGGTGCCATCGAACAATGGAACAACCGATTCAGAATCAGTAACATCTGTATATTTGAGCAAACTGCACGTAATAATGGGGTTGGAACTGCATTGATACAGACGATTCTTGCAGAAGCAATAAAAACAAATACAAGAATGGTTGTATTGGAAACACAATCCTGTAATGAAAATGCGATTTGTTTTTATCAAAAAATAGGTTTTGATATCATTGGTTTTGACTTATATTCTTATTCGAATGAAGATCCAAAAAAACATGAAACACGAATTGAAATGGGAATGAAACTTGTAAAAGAGTCACATATCGAAGATATGCTTGATGAAGCGGATACTGAAGCAAAAAACAATCAAGAAAGATTATCACATGATGAAGTATTTAAAGCTATAAGATCTTCATTAAAAGATACAACAAGCAATCATTAACTACATGCAGACAGCTATGAATTTAGCTGTCTTTTTTATTACAAATCGGAGGTGTTTATATGATGAGTATTTAGAAAAAGAGGAAAATATTGAATATAACGGATGGGCAAGCCCATCCAATACGGAGAAATAAGTCCAGTTGATGCGGTGACGAAGTCCATTGAATCCGTTGTATAAGTCCACACCTATATTTTAGATATAAACTATCATCCTCCTGTTGTAAGATAAAAACAGGTAAGTAAGTATAC
>OLNE01001106.1_pt1 | contig 20699 bp, 23 predicted proteins | sample 1672431 | NCBI WGS metagenome assembly OLNE01 (sample SAMEA3136685, study PRJEB25190) | human gut metagenome | reverse complement strand
TCAAGGGGTCGCTGGTTCGAATCCAGTCCACCCGACCAGAATAGCCGAGGTCGGCGGGGTTTCCCGTCGGCCTTTTTCTTTTGGGCATCAGCTCGATTTACGATATCTCCACACTGGGCATCAACCGCGTGAAAAGCGATGTGCGCACTGCATTTATCCAAAAGCGTGAACCATACACTCAATGTAGTGCGGATCCAGCTTGCTACTCTGGGCAGAGCGAGAGGCCTTGGCTAACAATTCCGTCACGTTTCGGAAAGAGAAGACTGGTCCTGATATGACAGTAAAGCGATGGGGTATCATCGACTAAGCTTGCGCCGTATCCCGTGGCGCTTGTATCGGGGGAGTAAGATTTGAAGTTCAAAGATTGGCTCGAGTACAAGGTTAGTCGTGGGTTTGAAACTGATATAGAAGCTCCGGTGGGCAGCTCGGATAACCCTTCAAACAAGATTCTTACCGTTGCTAACGGCGTAACCCTATCGCGCATGGTTCTGACGATTGTATTTCTCGTCATGTTCAGCCTGAGAATCAATCGCGTTGCTTCGATCGTCATCTACATCGTTGCGGCTTGCACCGATTGGATGGATGGACAAATTGCCCGCCGTACGCAGACCGTAAGCTGGTTTGGCAAGCTCCTTGACCCAGTTTGCGACAGATTGCTGCTCTTTACCGGGGTCCTCGGCCTTGTCATTACCGGCGAGCTTCCCGCTTGGGTTGCAGTTCTCATTATCGGTAGGGATGTTTACCTTGCCATAGGATCGCGCATCGTTGCCAGGTTTCACGAGCGCCCGATTGATGTTGTGTACGTAGGCAAGATCGCAACCGCGCTTCTTATGACGGGGTTCTCGTTCCTTCTCCTCGGAGTTCCCGTTATCGATGGACTCAATCTCGTGTCTGTCTCCTGGCTTCCCGGTCTAAATGACGTTGGCGGCTCAATTGGCCTCCTCTTCGTATATGGTGGATGCATCTTCTCCTTGCTCACGGCGTATGTCTATACGGCAGAAGGCGTAGCAATCGTCCGCGAATCGAAGAGGCGTAAAAAGTGTGGTCTTTAACGGTTAAGCGCTCTAGAAAGCTCGCCATTTGTGGCGCCATTCTCGTTGCGGCGCTGACGCTTTGCTATGCCCCGACCAACGCTATGGCAGTTAAGTCTGAGCCCAATTTAACCGAGGCCCAGTCAGCCATGGTGATTGACGCCCAAGGCAATGTCCTTTACGAGAAGAACCCTGACGAGGAAATCAATATGGCCAGCGTCACGAAAGTGATGACAGCCGTCGTCGCCCTCGAAAGCGGAGTTTCCCTCGATACCGTATGCACCCTATCCGCTCCAGCGCTCGACGAGAACGCCATGGTCGCCGGTTATCAGTCTGGGGATACCTCTACGCTTCGCGACCTTCTCCGAGCCGCACTAGTCTACTCGGCAAACGATGGTGCCTACGAGGTCGCCGTCGCCGTTGCTGGTTCAGAGGACGATTTCGTCCAGATGATGAACGACAAGGCGGCAGAGCTCGGGATGAACAATACCCATTTCGAGAACTCCCACGGCCTCGATGCGGAAGGTCACCACTCGACCGTACACGACCTCACCATCCTCGCGCGCTATGCCATGACAAAGCATCCCTTTATCGCAGACACGGTACGCCAGACTGAGGTTACGGTCCCAATTGGCGGAAACAACGTTACGCTGCCAACGGTTGACACCCTACTCTATAGTTATCCTGGCCTCCTTGGCATTAAGACGGGTACCGGAAACCACGTCACCGCATTCCTTGGCTGCGCCAGAAGAAATGGGGTGACGCTTTACACGAGCGTTCTAGGCTGTCAGACGAAGGAAGGCCGCTTCGCTGATACCGCTTCTCTTCTTGACTGGGCATTTGGCACGTATGACGCGCATTCTTACGCCAGCCCCCGCCTCCGTGAGGGGTGTCGCACGTTTGCCTATAACTTCGCCTTCTCTTGCGTCGTTTCTCCTGATTCGTATGCCACTGGACTCTCCTGGCCTGACGGGGGAGACATCTCTTGCAAACGCATCGTTCCACGTGACCGCCTCTTTGTCCCTGGAGATACAGTCGAGGTGCGTCAATGGACACAAGGCGAGCATATCGTGTCGACGTGCTCATACTCTGCGCGCAACCAGCTTTGCCGCACCGTAAGCGGATTTGGACTTAATGACACGGTTTTCCCCTGGCTATCCGTTACTCAAGCTGCCTAGGAGGTCCTCATGTACTCGATTACGTGCGATTCCGCCCCGAGGACGCAAGGTCCCTTCTCTCAAGGCACAAGCGCGGCAAGATACGTCTTCGTATCTTCGCAGCTTCCTGTCGACAAGAATGGTGTGTCACATGTCGGCGAATCTGTTGGCGCCCAGGCGGAACTCTGTATCGACAACGTTTCCGCCGTCCTAGCTCAGCTCGGCCTTACTTTGTCCGAAGTATCAAAAGTCACTATTCATCTCGCGAGCATCGAAGACCTTGACGCGGTCTACACCGTTTGCGAGAAGCGCTTCGAAAGGCCTAGGCCTGCATGCTCAGTCTTTCAGGTTGCGGCGCTGCCCCTTGGCGCAAAGGTCTCGATTGAGGCCATCGCCTGCCGGTAGGGGTACAATGAATAGACAACGACGCGAGGGAGACACCATGCAGAACAACATTGATAAGTCTGAGTCTGACGCTACTGCCATCTTCTGCATGCCGTCCTCAGATGCCACTGTCCCGGATCTCATGGGTGGAGTGCGTCCTAGCAACCCGACGCTCACCATCCTCAAGGGCCCTCAGACCGGCCAGACCTTCGAGCTAGCCACCCCGGAGATTTCCATTGGCCGCGATCCGTCGAGTGACGTCTTTTTGAATGACATGACCGTCTCTCGACACCATGCAAAGATTTCAATCACAGGCAATGTTGCTACCGTCGTAGATCTTGGCTCTCTTAACGGCACATGGGTCGATGGCGCTATTGTTAACAGCTCCGCGCTTGCTGACGGTTCAACCATCCAGGTTGGCACCTTCCGCATGGTGTATCACACCGTGCGCGCCCCGAAGATCGCTACGGGCGAGTAGCCAGATGGCCGACGCCGGCTATCTCACCATAGGAAAGGTCGTCTCCAAGCTTCAGGAGCAATACCCCGATCTTTCCGTTTCAAAAGTTCGCTATCTCGAGGACGAGGGACTTCTGACGCCATCAAGAACGCCAGGGGGATATCGTCTCTATTCCGCGCGTGACATCCAGCGCCTCGAGACAATCCTCTATCTTCAGAAGAGCCGCTTTTTGCCCCTTAGCGTTATCAAGGATGAGCTTGACGGCAAAAAGGGGAATACGGACTCCACGCCTGAAGAAGGTACCGAGGCCACTTCAGACCCCATAGACCCCACGCTGTCCGTAAGCCCAGAGGCAGAGCGCGAGATGCACCCCATTGATAGGATTCCGGAAGTTGCGGGCGTTCCCATCTCTCTCGTTCGCAAGCTTGCGGATTGTTCAATTATCAAGCTCGTAAAATCGCCTGCCGGTAGAGATCTCGTTCGGGGGAGCGACCTTCGCCTCATTCGAGCTTGCAACGAACTCGCACGCTTTGGCATTGAGCCGAAGAATCTCCGCCAGTACCTCGCAGCCGCGAACCGTGAGATACCCATGTTTGAGCAGGCACTAGCTTCACTCTCTCGTCATCAGGGAGAAACTCCGGACGAGCGAAGGCTTCGACGAGAGGTGGCTCTTGACCGAATGCTTACGCTAACAGGTGTCGTACGAGGTTCAATCATGCGCAGAGAGTTGATTGACGATTAGCTGGTTGCCGGGCATTATGGCCCGCTGTATTATTCACAAATTTACACAAGGAGACATCGTGAGCGAAGATTACGAGGCACGCTTCCCGTACGAGAATCTCATCGTCGACATTCCTGACTATCCGGAGCCTGGGGTCATCTTCAAGGACGTAACCCCTCTCATCTCTAACGCACAGGGCCTTGCGGCCTGTGTTGATGCAATCTCCGATCACTTCCTTGGCAGAGGGATTACCAAGGTCATCGGGTCCGAGGCACGTGGTTTCCTCATCGGCACACCAGTTGCCTATCGCCTTGGCGCCGGATTCGTCCCAGCTCGCAAGCCCGGCAAGCTTCCTCGCGAGGTTTATACGGAGAGCTACGCCCTTGAATACGGAACTGACGAGCTGCAGATTCATACCGACTCCATGACCTCCGACGATAAGGTCCTCGTGATTGACGACCTTATCGCAACCGCGGGCACCGCCCTTGCCACGGCACGCCTCGCCGAACAGACGGGTGCCTCGGTCATTGGCTTTGCGTTCATCCTAGAGCTTGCTTTCCTCAATCCGCGCGAAGCCCTTGCCAAGGAATACGATCGAGAGATCTTCTCACTCGTTAAGGTTAAGTAGGAGCATCATATTCGTGGCTAGTGAAACCAAAGACCCCATTCGCAGGCGTTTGTCAAAGCGATTCCAAGTCAGCCTCGTATGGGAAGGCGCTCTCGTTGGCCTTCTCGGAGGGTCGATCATTACTCTCTATCGACTTTCGCTCACCTGGGCTGAAAAGACGATGAGATTTCTCACTAGCCAAATCTCCTCTAATATTCTTTTCATTATCGGGTGGTTTGCCGCTCTTGCGATTATGGCTCTCGTTGTAGCCGCGCTTGTTCGTTTCGAGCCGGCTACCTCGGGTTCTGGTATTCCTCAAGTTGATGCCGAGGTAATGGGCAAGTTGAGCGCGCCTTGGCATCGCGTCATTGTTGCGAAGTTCCTCGAGGGAACCGTGGGGGCTTTTGCCGGCTTGTCTCTTGGTAGAGAAGGCCCCTCAGTGCAACTGGGTGGCATGGCGGGCAAAGCCGCATCCAGAGCCTTCAAGCGTGGAAGGGGAGAGGAGCGCCTGCTCGTCACATGCGGGGCAGGTGCGGGTATGGCCGCGGCGTTCCATGCGCCCCTTACCGGCGTCATGTTCGCCCTCGAGGAGATTCACAAGACGTTCAATGCACCGCTCATCATCTCGGTCATGATGAGCGCAGTCATGAGCGACTACGTCGTCTCTCAGGTGCTTGGTCTATCTCCGGTCATAAGCTTCACGCTTATCGAGAACATTCCCCATGAGGCATATGCGCTTCTCATCGTCTTCGGAATCATAATTGGAGCAATCGGGGCACTGCATAACCTAGGCATGTTCGCCATTCAGAATGCTATGGCTCGCATCAAGCTGCCGAATCCGCTTCGCTACATTATTCCGTTCATGCTTGCTGGCATTGTTGCCATCGCAGCCCCAGACCTCATGTGCGGAGGAGACGCAATCCTCGAGCTACTTATGCGTCCCCAGGGGCTAACGCTTGCCGCCCTCATGCTGATCTTGCTCGGGAAGTACCTCTTTACCGGTGTTTGCTTTGGAGCTGGTACGCCTGGTGGCACGCTGTTCCCGTTGGTGGTTATGGGCGCTCTTGTCGGCACAATCTTCGGCGATGTGGCGATCGGCCTATTTGGGATGCATCAAAACCTCGTCATGAACTTCATGGTTCTTGGAATTGCCGGCCTTTTTGCTGGTGTCGTTAGGGCTCCCGTCACCGGAGTCGTCCTCGCATTCGAGCTAACTGGAAGTCTCGACGCGCTCCTTTCGCTTTCCATCGTGAGCGTCTTTGCTTACGTAACCGCCAATCTGCTCCAGGTCGATCCCTACTACGAGCATCTCCTTGCTAGGTTCCTCGGGATCAGCACCAACGAAACTCACGAGCACTGGGGTGGACACGGTAGGCAAATTCACAGTTACGTTGTTGAAGCGAGCTGCAATGCAGCCAATAAAGCAATCTCTGAGATACCCTGGCCTGAACACGCGCTTGTCGTATCCGTTCGCCGTCATGGCCGTGAGATATTGCCTAACGGCGCTCTAGTTCTTGAGGAAGGTGACCGGATTCTTGTCCTTATGGACGAGAAAGAGGGAGACGAATCTGAATCGACGGTACGGATGCTCTGCCATGGGACCTTTGTGCCAAAAGAAAGTGCCTAAGACCGGAAAAGGTATCGGATTTTAATCACTAGTCATGAAACGGGGGTCGCGAGCAGTATCGCGGCTCCCGTTTCGGTTGAGAGACCTTGTTATCTTGGCATCATTCTTGTCATGTAAATGCTGACTAGCAGCTACTTTACATAAGATATATTATCGTTATTTACTAACAGATTGAGGAAAGAGGAGTCGGGAGCCAATTCATGTTTCTTCAAGTGCTAACTAATTAGGGCAACGCGCGTAATCGTAACGAAGATTGAAGCAGCGACGGCGAATGGATTCGACACGATAAACGCACGTAGGCTGTTAGCCGCAACCAAAAGTCGTTAGTAAGACACGGACATCGTCGTGCTTATCAACCCATGAGTGCACACAGGTTTTTATTAGATGCTATCCAAATAGCGCATTGTAGATTGAGCAGCGACGGCGCCATCTGACACCGCAGTTACCACCTGCCTGAGCGGCTTTTCGCGAACATCGCCTGCACAGAACAATCCTGGCGTCTTCGTAGCCATGGAATCATCCGTTATGATCGAACCATCAGAGGCAAGGTCAACGAGACCAGCAACCAATGCAGTGTCTGCATCATGGCCAACCGCAACAAAGATACCAAATGAGCCAGGGTCGCATTCTCTGGTCTCAACTTCATTATTCACTAATCTCCTGAGCGTAATCTTGCTAGGAAGCATTTCTCCTTCGATCGACTCTATTTTAGTTTGGTACCTAACTGTAATAGAGTTCGTGCTCGAAATCTTATCTTGCAGGCTCCGAGCGGCACGCATCCGATCCTTGCGAACGATCATCGTGACCTGTCTGCCTAACTTAGAAAGGTAAAGCGCCTCTTCGCATGCCGTGTTGCCACCACCGACAACATAGATATCCTTGTCACGATAAAACATGCCATCACATGTGGCGCAATAGGAAACGCCTCTCCCACGGAACGAATCCTCACCGGCAAACCCAGCCATGCGTGGTTGAGCACCTGCGGTATAAACGACTGCCCTCGCCTTAAGGGTTACGCCATAGCACTCCAGCTCAAAACCATCTGCTGTTTTCGAAAGGCTTGTAACCTCATCCTGAAGAATCGAAGCCCCGAGCGATTTTGCGTGTTCATAAAGCTGTTCGCCCAAGTCACGACCAGTTATTTGAGGCAATCCAGGATAGTTATCGACTTCAGGCGTGGTGGAAATCTGACCGCCAAATGCACCTCTCTCAACCGTTATGGCATCAATGCCATAACGCGTGGAATAAAGAGCGCAAGCGAGGCCGGCTGGGCCTCCGCCGACTATGACAAGGTCATGGCTCTCAGTGGCGATCATGGGCTGTCAGCTCCTCAAAGACGGCTAATAATCGAGTTCTATCTACGCAACACCGCTTGAACCGAAGCCGCCAATCCCTCTGTCGGTCTCATCAAGCTCCTCGACCTCGGACAAAGTGACCGCCGGGACTTTTTGAATAACCAGCTGAGCGATTCTTTCGCCCCGTTCGATATGAATCGTCTTCTCGGGATCAAGGTTAATGGCGCAGACCTTAAGCTCACCACGGTAATGTGAGTCAATAAGACCAGGAGTGTTAGCCATAGAGAGTCCCTCGCGCAAGGCAAGCCCACTCCTAGGCTGAACAAAGCCGGCATAACCTTCTGGTATCGCAATCGCAAGACCCGTAGAAACGAGCCTGCGCTCGAACGGCGCAAGGCTCACATCTTCAGAAGAACGAAGATCGAGTCCCGCATCACCTTGATAAGCATAGGCGGGAAGCTGTACGGACTTATCAAGCCTTTTGATTGGAAGAACGATTTCGTTATTGCTCATTAGACAGTCTCCTCAGCTCGGCGGAAAACTCGTCGATATCCTTGAAGTCGCGATATACGGATGCGAAGCGAACGTACGCGACCTTATCGATGTCGGCAAGGCGCTTCAAAACCATCTCACCAAGGGCGCTAGACTCAACCTCGGTAATACCGTGATCACGGAGATCGGACTCGATATCAACAATGATGGAGTCCAAAACATCGACAGGAATATCGCGCTTAACCGTCGCCCTAACAAGGCTGCGCATGATCTTCTCGCGATCAAAAGGCTCTTTGGTACCAGAGTGCTTTAAAACAACGAGCGGCAGTTCCTCGCGGCGCTCGTACGTCGTAAACCTGAATCCGCATTGCGTGCACTCGCGACGACGCCGAATCGAATCGTTACTCTCCGCAGGACGGGAATCGACAACCTTTGACTCTTCGCAGCCACACTTTGGACAGCGCATGGTACTCCCCTCGATAATACATTCTCAAGGAAAGATACCATAAGCAGCCATTATCTGAGCTAGAAGACGCCTCGAGTAAACGTCCAGAAGGCGAGAACGATGATAGAGGTAACGATGAATGCGAGCATCCCGCCGAGCTCTTCGCGAGCACCGAAGGCCGGAGCATTCAGAGAAGCAACGTTGGGCCTCAAATTCTCTGAAGCAGGCAAAGCAGTAGATTTGCCGCCACCAATGACGGTGAAGTTAGCAGCAGCCTGCGGCTTAAGGGCAGATGTGCCGGACACGAAATACATATCGTTCGTCATAATCTTAAGTCCTCCCCAATAAGCAACTCTTACAGCATCTATCTAACTTCATCTTGCGGACATTAATCTATACCTGAACATTTGTTCAATAAGTAGAATACTCGTACGCTTGTTCGTGTCAAGTAGAAATTAGAACATTTGTTTGAATGCAAAAGCGAACGGGTGTATGATTGCTCAAAACAAAGGAGGAGACATGCCCAAAGAGAAGATCACCAAACGTCAGCAGCAGGCGTTCGATTTCATTTGCACCTTTACCGCGGCACATGGCTATCCCCCTTCCGTTCGAGAGATAGGCACGGCTATTGGCCTGTCCTCGCCCTCGACCGTCCACTCCCATCTCCACAAGCTCGAAGAAGCCGGCTACATAAAAAGAGATCCGAATAAGCCGCGTACGATTGAAATCTGCGAAGATGCCAAAACGCGAGCCAAACAAAGCCCAAAGCTTGTTGAGGTAAAGCAGGACGTCAACACAAATACGGTGACTCTACCGCTCGTTGGTCGCGTAGCCGCAGGCTTGCCTATTCTCGCCGAACAAAACGTTGAGGAAGTCATGACCCTGCCCACGAACGTTGTGGGCGACTCGAGTTCCTTCATTCTTCGCGTCCGCGGCGAATCGATGATTAATGCCGGAATTTTTGACGGCGACTACATTGTTGTCCGAGAACAGCATGACGCCCACAACGGAGAGATTGTCGTTGCCCTCATTGAAGATTCCGCAACCGTTAAGACCTTCTACAGGGAAAAGGATCGCATTCGCCTTCAGCCCGAGAATGACACGATGGAACCCATCTACGTAATGAACCCAACGATTCTCGGTCGCGTCACCGGTCTTTTCCGATCTATGTAGGTCTGCAATGGGTTCAAGCCAAAGAGTACGCGGCTATGATGTCCTGCGAGGTTTTTCCGTCGTATCGATGGTCGCGTTTCATGCCTGCTATGACATCGTCTATCTCTGGGATGCTCGTTTGGGCTGGTTTAGAAGCCCACTGCAGGACGTTTGGCGGGCCTCCATCTCGTGGTGTTTCCTGCTCGTCGCGGGAATCATGTGTAGCTACTCGAGAAACAACCTGAAGCGGTCCCTAAAGTACCTATTCGTCGCAGCCATCATCTGGATTGCGACGACGTTGATTGCCGTAGACACACCTATTAGCTACGGGATCATTTACTGCATGGGCTTCAGCTCGCTTCTGGCCTGGGCACTTAATGAGCCCTTGCGTAAAAAACGAGATGCATGCGAAATCGAACATGACGGTCTTGTCTCGCACCAGTCAAATGATTTGAAACCAGTCAAACTCGCAATTGCAGCGGCTACGCTATTCTTGGCATTTTTGCTCACACTTGAAGTACCGCAAGGCAGACTTGGGTTAGGCAGCTTTGGCGGGCCTTACGTTACGTTGCCGAAGGGCCTCTACACGACAGAGGCGCTGAACTGGCTAGGGTTTCCAGGACCATCATTTGCTTCGGGTGATTACTATCCGCCAATCCCCTATTCGCTTCTGTTCCTCGTGGGGTCAACACTCGGCCTAAATATGAAGCTCCATGGAGTACTCAGTATCTTAAATAAGATGAGATGCGCTCCTCTAGAGTGGATTGGCAGACACGCCCTGGAAATCTACGTGGTTCATCAGCCAATCGTTATAGCGCTTCTCACCTTGGTCTTAGGCTAGACCTTCGCGCTGCTAAATAGATTCAGAATCCCCCACCTGATAAGGCACGAGGGTCGCAGCCATACGAGCGGAGACCCTAGCCGTGACGAGTAGACCCCCGCCTTGATACTGCTCGCGGATAACCTGGCAGCGCTCGTGAACCATCTTCATGAGAATGCCCTTTTCATAGGGAATTAACGCCGTAAGGGTCGTATCTCCAGCGCTCGCCTCCTCCGCGATCCTGTGAAGGAGCGCTGCCAAACCCGTTTCCTCTTCAGCAGATACGAATACAGCATCAGAGTGATAGGTGCGAAGGCTCGAAAGACCATCAGCATCGAGCAAATCGCACTTGTTGAACACGAGCACTCGACGAATGTCCTTCGCCCCTATCTGATCGAGAATCTCATTGACGGCGTCACGCTTCTTCTCCCAATTGGAATCACTAGCGTCAACGACCTCAAGGACAAGATCGGCCGCCTTCACCTCGGCAAGAGTGGACTTAAAGCTCTCGATAAGGCTCGTGGGCAGCTTTTGAATAAAGCCGACCGTATCGGTAAGAGTTATCTTGCGTCCTTCAGCCAAATCGATAGAACGAGTCGTGGGGTCAAGCGTCGCAAATAGCTCATCCTTTGCATAGACGCCAGAATCGGTCAGTGCATTAAGCAAGGTTGACTTGCCGGCATTCGTATAGCCCGCCAACGCAACGCGCCAAACACCTGAGTCCCAACGCGCCTTGCTCTGTGTCTCGCGTCTGGTCTCGAGTTTTACAAGTTCGCGCTTCAGCGCGGAGATTCTATCCCGGACCAGCCTGCGGTCAACCTCTAGCTGGCTCTCTCCCTGGCCAAACCTGCTACCAATACCTCCACGAGTCTGCTCGCCCATGAGATGGCTCCACATGCCACGAAGGCGCGGAAGCAGATACTGCAGCTGAGCGAGTTGGACCTGGAGCCGACCCTCTCTGGTCTTGGCATGCCTGCCAAAGATATCGAGAATGAGGGCCGTTCGATCAATGACCTTAACCGGATCACCAAAGATGCGTTCAAGATTCGACTGCTGAGACGGCGAGAGCTCATCATCAAACACAACTAAATCGACATCGAGTCTACGTACCGCAGCGGCAATCTCCTCGGCCTTACCGGAGCCAACAAATGTCTTCGGAGAAGGAGCGTCGAGTTTTTGAGTCTCCCGGCCAACGACCACACCATCTGCAGTAGCAACAAGTCTCTCGAGCTCATCGAGGGAGTCAGCCATGGGCCAATCGCCCTTGCCAGTATCCACCCCCACTACGAGAGCTCTTTCTGGAACCGGAGCCGTCTCAATATACTTGAATCTCGGCATGACCGACCACCTCTAAGAAACGAAAGAACTGCTAGCTTCGATAGCGAGAGCGGACATCGGATACGATAAGATCAACCGCCTCATCAGGGGAAACGGCATCGAGATCGATCCGCCCGTCTCTACGGAGCCACGAAAGCTGCCGCTTTGCATAGCGGCGCGTTCGCCGCTTAATCAATTCGACAGCCTCATCCAGGCTAATCTCACCATCAAGATATTCCAGGATCTCTTTATAGCCAATAGCCTGACGGGCCGTTAAGTCAACTCCATAACCTCTGGAGACAAGCTCTTCAACCTCAGATACGAGGCCTTGCTCGACCATCATGTCAACGCGCTGGTTGATACGAGCGTAAAGCCTATCCCTGTCCATGGTGAGAGCCCATATCCTAGCGTCATAGCAAGGCCTTCGGACACGGAGATTCTCAAGCTGAGCGGAATACTTGACTCCTAGGTCAAGCATTTCAAGAGCGCGGACCACTCGCTTGGAATTATTAGGGTGAATTGCCTTCGCTCCGAGAGGGTCACGTTCGTAGAGGAGGTTCCAAATCGCTTGTGAACCCTTGTCGTCTAGCATTTGCTCATAGCGACCACGAGTGACGCCATGAGTTTCCCCAGCTGGGAAATCCATTTCGTCAATGACAGCGTCAAGATAGAGGCCAGTACCACCACAAAGAACTGGGGTAACTCCGGTGGCCAGACGCTCATCTATGAGCTTTCTGCAATCCTCTTGGAACCTCGCAACGGAATAGTCCTCGTCGATACCTACGACATCGACCATCTGCAGCGGAACACGCCTCTCTTGAAGTGGCGTCTTAGCAGTACCGATATCCATGCCGCGATAAACTTGCATGGAATCAACCGAGATGACGTCACTCCCAAGCTCAAGCGCGACGAGTTCAGAAAGTGAGCTCTTACCGGAGGCAGTAGGCCCAACAATGCAAACAACGGGACCTCTCAGCCCCTCACTCACCTGGGCTCCCCCACCATCGGTCCGCGTAGATACCAAGTGCGTGCTTCCTCGACCTTCACATCAACAAGCTTACCGATGAGGGAATCGGGTTCGACGCCTTCCGGAACACGGAAGTGAACGGTCTTATTCTTCGGGCTATGACCGACGAGGACATCGCCATCGCGCTTCGAAACACCCTCCACAAGCGCCTCGACAGTGCGACCGAACTCGACCTGATTGGCATCGAACGCCTGCTGGGCGACAAGCTCAGCCAAGCGGTCGAAACGCTCCTGGATAACCTCGCGGGGAGTTGGGTCATCGATTTCGGCGGCGGGAGTACCGGGACGCTTCGAATAGATGAAGGTGAACGCAGACTCAAAGCCGACCTCTTTCACGAGAGAGAGAGTCTGCTCAAAGTCTTCCTCGGTCTCACCGGGGAAGCCAACGATGATGTCCGTCGAGAGCGCGATTCCTGGCATTGCGGACTTAATCTGGTCAGTGAGGGCAAGGTAATCCTCACGCGAATAGTGACGGTTCATGGCCTTAAGAACGCGCGTGGAGCCACTCTGAACCGCAAGATGGAGCTGCGGCATGACAGCAGGAGACTCGGCCATCGCAAGAATTGTCTCGGGCGAGAGATCCTTAGGGTGAGAACTCGTGAATCGAATGCGTTCGATGCCGGTCTCCCCCACCGCACGCAGAAGCTCGGCAAAACGGGGTGAGCCATAGCGCTGGCGACCGAAAGAGTTAACGTTCTGGCCAAGAAGACAGACTTCGCGAACACCATCTTCACGAAGGCGACTCACTTCGTCGACAATATCCTCAAAAACGCGATCCCTTTCCCTGCCACGGACATACGGCACGATGCAGTAGCTGCAGAAGTTGTTGCAACCCGTCATGATAGGAACCCAAGCATGCCAAGGAGTCTCACGCCTACTTGGAAGATCGCTGGAAAAGCCAGGGTCATCCTCGCTCACGTCAGCCTGAACAGACTTGCCATTACTCTCAAGCGCACCAACGAGCAGCTCGGGTAGACTGGAGATGGCCCGAGTGCCAAAGACCACATCGACGTTCTTCATGTGTTTACGAATGTTTTCGCCATCCCTCTGGGCAATACATCCTCCGATGGCGACAAGCCTACGCCCGCTCGGCGGCACCGGAGCGCTCACCATGGCAGAAACCTGCCCATACAGATGGGTATCCGCCTTCTCGCGGACACAACAAGTCATGAAGACGACGATATCCGCCTCATCGGGCGAGGCAACTTCGATACAGCCGCACGACCCAAGCACGCCAGAAACGCGCTCAGAGTCATGAAGGTTCATCTGACATCCGAAGGTCTTAACGTGATACGTAAGACCAGCAAGAGAACGAGAAGCTTCCACTACGCAACCACCGATCCAGCGCCCTGCTCGATGCAAGTGGCATCCGCAGGAGTAAGCCTATGAACATAAATTGCAATACGAATTGCCGTGCGACTCTGGCCGTCAATGTCAATATCGGAGAAAGTCGGGGCGCAGGAGATGTCATAGCCGGTAGGAATCAAGAATCCACGCGCAATTGCGACGGCCTTGATAGCCTGGTTAACAGCGCCGGCACCCACAGACTGGATATTGACCGGCACGCCATCCTTCACCATACCTGCAATGGCACCCGCAACAGAGGCGGGAGACGATTTGCTCGAGACCTTTAGGTAGTCCATGGGTAAAGCTCCTGTCGTGTACTGGAATAATTCGAGTGCTGTTGTGCTGTGATAGTTAGTGATGGAACTGCGATGAAACGCGCAGGATTTGCCGCGTCAGTCTTCTTTTTCAAGGTCAAACGTTACGACTACCTTATCATGCGAGACGCTAATCCTCGGATCACCAGCAAGGGCGAGGTAATAGCGCTCAGACAATAACGAGAAGTCACGCTCCATAATACGCGCGAATTCCTCGGTGTCGTCTTTAGAAATACGAAGGCCCCTACGATCGCGCGTAAGATCGATTTCCTTTGGACCAGGGGTGCCACCCTGATGAGTAAGCCTATTTGCGACCGATCTGAGAGGCTTAATTTGACCGGCTAGTATGCGGTGGGCAGTCCGCTCCGAAATGTAGAGCCCAAGTGATTCGGCGATAGAAGCGAGCTCATGGGCATCCCCAGCAACAGCAGGACGATCAATCACTCTAACCTCATCGATATCATCTACGAATAGAAGGCGAGAGCGATCCGGCGATTCATTGGTAAGCGCGCGCATAGTGGCAAGTACCTCTGCCGCAGATCCGAGATACACTTCGCACACGCCACGCTCTTCTAACGCGAATTCGCAGCTCGTTCGAATTATGTTTTTGGGACCACGAAGTCGAGGTTCGCCTTCGTCTCCGCGGCCGATAGTCGGCCACGTACTTTGATCCTTGCGCTCGGTTAAAGCCGTCGTGTCCGATACAACACGAATGGAAGAGCCGAGCCCCACGCCAGAAGCCATGACATCGGAGCTCTTAGAATTCTCACGAATGGAGAACAGGGCCATGCCTCTTCCATGCACGCCCCATCTGTCCATATGCACAGAATCGAGCTTGGATGTAACGCGCGCATCGAAAATCTTCTTGCGCATGGAATCAGGAAGACCAGAGCCATCGTCAATCATGACGATGCTACGCTCGTCACCTTCGCGATTTGTAGCTACGAATATGGTGTGGGCACCGGCGTCACGAGAGTTGCGAAGCATCTCAATGACAACGTCCTCGGCACAGCGAATGTCATGCTTCGCCTGCCTTCGCTCCGCCTCGCCGACACGAAGCCTGACGAAGCCGTTGCCCAGGGACTCTTCAACCCTAATGGCAGAATCCCCCGAAACGCTTGCAACGAAATCAGCGAGCGAGGGAGTCCCCTTCGAGGCCCCCTCGCTCACGAAATCTGTTCTATCTTCAGCCATTCGATGGTAAATGACGTCTACTTGGCAACGTCGACAGCGCGAGATTCGCGAATGACAACGACGCGGACCTGACCGGGATACTCCATCTCGTCCTCGATCTGTTTGGCGATGTCATGGGCAAGCACCGTGGCCTCAGCGTCAGAGATCTTCTCGGGCTGCACCATGACATGAAGCTCACGACCGGCCTGCATGGCATAGGTACGCTCAACGCCCTCATGGGCGTTCGAAATCTCCTCGAGCTTCTGGAGACGCTTGATGTAGGTCTCAGCGCTCTCGCGGCGAGCACCGGGACGAGCGGCGGAAACGGCGTCAGCGGCCATCACGAGCTGATCAAGGATGGTGTTAGGCTCAACGTCTGCGTGGTGAGCCTCGATAGCGTGTACGACCTCAGGGCGCTCGCCATAACGACGGGCAAGATCAGCGCCGATAACGGCGTGCGGTCCCTCAACCTCGTGGTCGATCGCCTTACCGATGTCGTGGAGAAGTCCGGCGCGCTTGGGAAGCGTCGGGTCGAGACCGAGCTCAGAAGCCATGATGCCGCAAAGCTCAGAAACCTGCTTAGAGTGCGAAAGGACATTCTGTCCAAAGGAAGTGCGATAACGGAGAGCACCGAGCGTCTTTACGATCTCGGGGTGGAGATCATGGATCCCAGCGTCGAAAGCTGCCTGCTCGCCAGCCTCCTGAACCCTCTGCTGAACGAGAGTCTCCGCCTTCTTATACATCTCCTCGATGCGGGCGGGGTGAATGCGGCCATCTGCGATTAGGTTCTCGAGAGCAACGCGGGCCGTCTCGCGACGAACAGGCTCGAAGCTGGAGAGAAGCACCGTCTCAGGCGTATCGTCAATGACGAGAGAAACGCCGGAGACCTGCTCGAAAGTGCGAATGTTTCGACCCTCGCGACCGATGATGCGGCCCTTGAGGTCATCGGAAGGAATGTGAACCGTGGTTACCGTGACCTCACCGGCCTGATCGGCAGCACAACGCTGAATGGCAGTGGTGACGATCTCGCGAGCGGTCTTGTCCGCCTGGGCGCGGGCACGCTGCTCACTCTCGCGAAGAATCTGCGCCTCCTCGCGAACAGTATCCTTGCGGACACGATCGAGAAGCTCCTTGTGCGCCTCGTCAGTGGAAAGGGCTGCAATACGCTCGAGCTCGGTGGTCTGCTGCTTCATGAGCTCGTCAAGGTCAGACTGGCGGCGGTCAAGCTGGCCGGCCTGGCTAGAGAGCTGGTGCTCACGACGGTCAAGAGCGTCATTGCGGCGATCAAGAGACTCTTCGCGCTGCATGATGCGGCTCTCCATGGAACGAAGCTCGCTCTTACGCTGCTTCTCCTCAGCCTCGGCGGCCTGGCGCTGCTTGAGGATGTCTTCCTTAGCGGCGAGAACAGCCTCCTTCTTCGTGGTCTCAGCCTGACGCTCTGCATCGTGGGTAATCTGCTTGGCCTTCTCCTCGGCCTCAGAAACCTGACGATTTGCATCCTGTACTCGAGCGGAATTCTGGCCGTTGACGACGAAGTGCGAAATTGCAAAACCAATTGCGAGCGCAACAAGCGCTGCGATAACGACGATCTCGATGCCCATAGTGACTCCTAGGAAAACGTTTGGTGAGGGTGTTCAGGAAACCGTCCCACAATGAGACAGAGCCCACCATCCGAGCGAATCCCGGCGTCTATGCTTATGCGAACATCGCAGGTACATGAACAAAGAGTACGTCTGCCGCGATTATGCCGGCGGACGGGATAAACCCAAATGGTTGTTCTATTTTATGGTTAACCGAATAATCAGTCAACGTTATGTAACGTCCCCCATCAAGTGCGAACAAGTGCGAAAGCGGATGACCGCAGCTCGCCGCAAATGCCATGAATGGCGCCCTCTGTCTTAAGTGGAATTAAAACGCGCCATCTTCTCGAGCTCTGGACAAATAATCTGAAACGACAGACGTGCAAACGGAAATTGGATACCCCTTAGAGCAGAGGAACCTCACGAGCTTCTGGTATGGATTCTTCTCAGGGATACGCTTTCGCTCGAGGAGTTCGAGAGCGCGGTCCTCAGGGCTTTCGTCATCAAGAAACTCCTCAGGCCAGCCAGCGACGTCAGACAACGTTACGCCACGATGCGCAAGCTCGCGCTCGATACGAACTGGCCCCCAGCCAGCGGATAGCTTCATGCGAATAAAGGAGCCTGCAAACCTCTCGTCATTGATAATCCTGAGAGTGATTGCCTTTTCGATAGCACGACGCGCACAGTCACGCGTAAAGCCATCTCTAACGAGCTTGTCCTCGGCCTCCTTGGACGAATATTCCCTGCGAGAAACCATGTCGACCAAGCGCTCCCAGGCACAGGTATCCCCAAGCTCGCGAATCGTATACATGAGTTCAGCATGGCTCTGCGGCTCTTGGGAATCCGCTGATTCAAGCTTCCTGGCCACGGGCACAGGAATATATAGGTCATCGAAACCCTCTGAGGATACTATAACCTTGGGCTTACGCTGGCCCAGGGCAGCCGCTCTGTCTGGATAGGTCGCAGACCAACAAAATCCGGAGGACGCATGATGCTCATGCGGCTCCCCCGGCTTGATGGCCTTACGAGCGCGACTACTCGGCACTGTCAGCCTCAGGCGAGGTGGCCTCAGGAGAATCCTCCTCCGGAGCGTCAATAAGGCCCACGGCAACCCTCACACGGTTCTCGATCTCTTCACGAAGATCCGGGTGGCTGCGGAGCATCTCCTTGGCGGCCTCTCGTCCCTGCCCAAGACGCTCACCTTCGTAGGTATACCAGGCGCCAGACTTATTAATGACGTTCTTCTCGACGCCAAGGTCAAGAATCGAGCCCTCCTTCGAGATACCCGTGCCATACATGATGTCAAACTCGGCAACCTTAAACGGAGATGCGACCTTGTTCTTGACGACCTTCACGCGAACACGGTTGCCGATGATATCGCCGCCCTGCTTGATGGAGTCAACACGACGGATATCCATACGAACGGATGAGAAGAACTTGAGGGCGCGGCCACCCGGCGTAGTCTCGGGGTTACCGAACATGACGCCAATCTTCTCACGAAGCTGGTTGATGAAAATGCAGGTCGTGTTCGATTTGGAGAGTGAACCGGCAAGCTTACGGAGAGCTTGGCTCATAAGCCTGGCCTGAAGGCCAACCGTGGTATCACCAATCTCTCCCTCGATCTCAGCCCTGGGAACAAGGGCAGCGACGGAGTCGACGACTACGACATCAATCGCACCAGACCTGACAAGCATGTCGCAAATCTCAAGCGCCTGCTCGCCGGTATCCGGCTGGGAGATCAGGACCTCGTCGATATCAACGCCGATGCGGGCGGCATAACCAGGATCAAGAGCATGCTCCGCGTCGATAAAGGCAACGACGCCGCCCATGGCCTGAGCCTCCGCAAGGATCTCAAGGGAAAGGGTGGTCTTACCAGAGGACTCAGGACCATAAATCTCAATGATGCGACCACGCGGAACGCCGCCGATGCCAAGCGCGGCGTCAAGAGCAATAGAACCGGTGGGAATGGCATCAACGTGGAGGTCTGGGCCGCCATCACCGAACTTCATGATTGCGCCCTTGCCAAACTTCTTCTCGATCTCCGCAGTTGTAGATTCGATCATCTCCTCGCGAGCCTTGCCCGTGGTGGGCGCATGAATCTCGCGAGACGTGCCGCTGGACTTTGCCATTTCCTCGTTCCCTTCCATTGTCGTCCTCCATATAGTACGCGAACGTTCGTTCGTGGTCAACAGAACGGGGAAAGCGTATAACGAGGAAACCCGACACTACCTTGCAACCCTCAGACAGAAACCTGACACCCCAGCTCAGGGTCATCATGAAGACAGAAAGACGCCGCCCGCAAATCTACGAACGGCGCCTTATTGAGCCCAAATGGCAAACCTTACAAACCACAGAATTAAAGTTGACCAGAGTGCGATTAGGAGACACGGCCTTCAAAGCGAACTATAGAGCCTCAGAGACGAGCTCGAGCGCACGCATGACGGACTGAAGCCTAACCTGGTCTCGATTCCCCTCGAAGACCTCACTAACCGCACGCACCTCGTCGCCGAACGAGAGGCCAAACCAAACTAAACCCACGGGCTTACCGGGAACAGCGCCTCCCGGGCCAGCAATGCCGGTCACGCTAACTGCCACATCGCAATCAAGCGCGCGTCGCGCTCCAGCAGCCATCTCAGACGCACACTCAGAAGAAACCGCGCCCACGCGTTCGAGGGTCTCATGCGAAACGCCGAGTAGTGCCTCCTTGACCGAGCAAGCATAGCTTCCCACGGCACCCATGACGACATCAGACGAACCAGGGATAGCTGTGAGGGCACCCTCGACAAGACCTCCAGTACAACTCTCGGCAGTGCCAATAGTGAGGCCCTTTGCACGAGCGGCCTCAAGAACGCCCTCAGCCTTCTTGGTGACGTCATCCCAGGTCAGAGGTGAAGATTCAGCGCCCACCTCATCAGCAGGCTCCTCATCGACAAGAGAACCCCACGCCTTCATGAAATAGTCCACGCCACTCCAGATCGTGAGAATCACCGCGACAAACAGGGCTGCATAGGCAAGATAGATAAGCACGGTATGCAGAATCGTGTCCGTGGGCAGCGCAAGCGCCAGAAGATTGGTGCAAATGGCTCCCATGGTGGTGGCAGTCTTCCACTTGCCAAGATCGCTTGCGGCGATAACAACTCCCTTGGAAGCCACGACCATGCGAAGGCCGCTAACGAGAAACTCGCGCGACACGATCACGAGCAGCGGCCACGTAACAGGCTCACCACGTTCAAGCAGGTAGCACAGAGAAACGATGACGACGAGCTTATCGGCAATCGGATCGAGGAACTTACCGAAGGTGGTCACCTCGTTGCGACTCCTCGCGAGGTATCCGTCGAGCTTGTCAGTAAGGGAAAGAAGGCAGAACGCGGCAAATACCGCAAACATGCCCCAGGAAATACCCTCATTGGGCACCTTACCGCCAAGAAGTTCGGCCATGAGAAGCCAAACGGGAACGAAGACGACTCGAATGCAGGTGACAATGTTAGCGGGAGTCCAGATGGAATGGCCTTTCTTGACGACAGCCATTTAGGCCTCCTCGTCAGAAGGCACGATCTCGCCCTCAAGTTCGTAACAGAAAGCCTCGGTCAGCAGCACGCGAACGACATCTCCGACGGAAGCCTCCCCTTCCGGAATGTGAACCGCGCCGTCGCAATCGGGAGCCTGGAACCAAGCGTGACCAATGAGCTCGGGCTCGTCTCCGTCCGTGTCGATGCCGTCGATGATGACGTCGACAACCTCGCCAACGTGGCTC
>OLNE01001105.1_pt1 | contig 20709 bp, 18 predicted proteins | sample 1672431 | NCBI WGS metagenome assembly OLNE01 (sample SAMEA3136685, study PRJEB25190) | human gut metagenome | reverse complement strand
AAAATTTTTCTCAAGAGAGGTGTTTCATTTGCAGCAGTATCATAGAATCATCAAGCAGGTGGCGGCTGTGCTTGTTTTGATAGCCGTATGTTGCTCCTTGTTTGTTGGTTTTAAGCGTATTCAAGTGGAGCAAGACTATAAAACGGTAAATTTATCCGTCAACGAATCTGACGTGCGTGCCCTTGCAAACGGCAACGGCAAGACGAACGAGGAGATGCTTGCTCTTTTAAAAGAAAACGGCGTCAGCCAAATACTCTTTAAGGAATCTACCTTAGCAAGTCTGCAAACTGCCGGTCACATTGTCATTGCCAAAGGCGCAGATGTAACCCGATTGAGTGTCGCAGAGAAGCTTCCGGCAAATTTGACAATTAATCCGGCCAATTACTATATTGTTGTAACCAACGATGCATGGCGCGACCAGGTGCTTCGTGAAGTGCCTGCGAAGCTTTCCGGTGCCGTTGCTTATGATGATGGAGAGCTGGGCGTGGTGAGCGCACCAACCAGTCTGGAAGCGACCACAGGGAGCCAGGATAAAGCGTTACAGACCATTACCTCGATTGGTGTAGGTTTTGACAATGCTTGGATGAACACTGTAGCGGATGCCGGCTTTGACATCATTGCACAGGTTTGCGCTTGGAAAAATCCAACGGATGAATCCCTTAAAATGTTGGCGAGTGACATCAAGAGTGTGCCAAATTTAGCCATGCTGATGTTTAACGACAAGTATTTGCCGGGGTATCCAAAGAAAATCGAAACCCTTTATCAATTGCTTTGTGATGACGAAGGGACATTGATAGCCCCAATCGGACAGATTGAATTCAGTCCGCAAATGGGCTTTAACACCCTTGCACTTTTAGCAGACAAGGATGTGGTACGTTTACACACCATTTCCAATGATGAAATGAGCAAATTTGAAGGCGACAGCAATGCGGATCTTGAAAAAGGCATTGTCGAAGCATTGGACCGCTGGGATTTAGCGGCGCGTGAACGTAATATGCGTTCCTTGCTGGTACGCTTCTTTGAAATCGATATGCCGGGTGCATATTTAGACACTAATATGCAATACATTCATCATATCACCGAATCTTTGCAAGAACACGGTTTCACTGTGGGCGGAGAAACACCGCAAATGGAATCCTTGCAAGTGCCAATGGTGGTGCGTTTGCTGATTGGGCTTGGGATATGCGCCGGATTCTTGCTTTTGATGATGGAATTGGGATTACCACGTCTGGGCCTTGTAGGCTTTGTGCTTTCGTTGGTGCTTTGGATAGCACTGTATTTCGTTAATCAAACCTTTGCCATGCAGATGATGGCGCTGGCCAGTGTGATTGAATTTCCAATTATTTCTTGTATTCATTTCTTACCGCCAAAGGAAAATCTTTCTTTGCCAAAGGCTATCGCAAGCCTGCTTGGACTTTGTGCAGTGAGTATCATTGGTGCAGTGCTTATGGTCGGCGTCTTGAGTGATAAAGTCTTTATGCTCAAGATGAGCTCCTTTGTAGGGATTAAAGTGGCGCATGTGATTCCGATTATTCTGGTGCCATTTATTATCTACATCTGGCGTGCCGAAAAGCCATTCACCTTATGTAAGAAATTGCTTAATAAAGCCCTTGATTATAAATGGGCAATTATCTTTGGCGTTGTAGCGGTTGCGCTGCTCATTTATGTGACCCGTACGGGCAACGATGGTGGAGAAATCTCCGGCGGAGAAGCTGCCATGCGCCAATTCCTTAACGATGTCATGGGGGTTCGCCCACGTAGTAAGGAATTTCTCATCGGCTATCCGGCTTCGATTTTGTATCTCATGTATGCCAATAAGTGCCCTGCTTTGTGGGTGCTCACCATTCCGTTGGTCATTGGCCAAATCTCTTTGGTAAATACCTATGCGCATATCCACACCCCACTTTTGATTAGCTTGCATCGTAGCTTAAATGGGTTGATTTTGGGGATTGTGGTAGCAGTGATTACCGTTGTGTTGGTGAAACTTGGCATTAAGCTTTTCCGTTGGGCGAGTGACAAGCTTGCGGCGCGAGAAGCCTAGGAGGAGAATAACCATGAATCCAAAAATTGTGATGAGCGGGTATTATGGCTTTCAAAATGCCGGCGATGATGCCGTGTGCTATGCCATTATCGAAGCACTTCGCAGTGAAGTACCGGACTGTGAAATCACAGTCTTGTCCAACAATCCTGCGTTAACCACCGATACTTACGGTGTTAACGCATGTGATCGCTGGAAATTAAAAACCGTTTGGAAGGCATTGGGCCAAGCTGACATGCTTGTTAGTGGTGGCGGAAGCCTGCTTCAGGATGTAACAAGCAAAAACAGCCCGCTTTACTATCTTGGGATTATTTTTATGGCGATGTTGCGTCACAAACCGGTGGTCATTTACGGCCAAGGCTTGGGGCCACTTAACTGTAAACGTAATCGTAATATGATTAAATGGGCATTTAACCATGCCTTGGCTATTCATGTACGCGATGATGAATCCTATGATTTGGTACGTGAGCTGGGCGTGACGGGACCGGTGCAGGTAGCACCGGATCCGGTACTGGGTATTGATGGAGATGTGGTGGACACCGAAAAGGGACACCGTATTCTGCAAACGCTGGGCTATGACGGTAAGCGTCCACTGGCACTCATTGCCCTTCGCGATTGGGCAAATACCGATTACGTGCAAGAATTTGCAGCCTTAGGGGATGCACTTGCAGCGCAAGGGTATAGTGTTGGCTTTTTGGCAATGCATTATGACCAGGATGAAACCATTTCCAAAGCTGTCTGCGACAAAATGCGTGGCGATGCCTTTGTTATTGCCGACGCCTATGATACGCCAACATTATTTTCTATATTTGACAATGCGGATTTAGTGGTAGGGATGCGCTTGCATGCGTTGATTATCGGTGCAGCGCTTGATAAAGACGTGATGGCAATTAGCTATGACCCAAAAGTGGAAAGCTTCATGAAAATGATTCACAATCCACATTGCGTGGCATTGAAGGATGTTTCTGCGAAAACATTGATAGAAACTGCGGATGCATGCTTGCATACAGAATTGCATGAAGCAGAGCATCGCATGCATGCTCTAAAACGACTTAGTCGTACGCCCGCAACGCATTGTGCCGAAATTCTGAGCAACAAATAAATATAAATGCTTGAAATTCGCCATTGAGCTGACTACAATATTATAGAACGTTAAAAATATATTATTTCATATGGAAGTGATTGTGTGGCTAAGGAATTGCTCTTGGTAATTGTCTCAGCTTTTGTATTAACAACCTTTTTGGTGCCGTTGGTAAAGCTCCTTGCTGTGCGCATCGGTGCCGTAGACAAACCAAATGCCCGTAAGGTGCATCAAAAAATTATGCCACGCATGGGTGGCTTGGCGATTTATGCGGCATTTTGGATTGTTGCCTACACATTTTATCCATCCTCACAACCAATGACCGGGTTCTTCCTCGGGGCAACAATGTTGGTTTTTGTAGGGATTGTCGATGATGTAACCGATATGCCTGCGAAGCTTAAGCTTTTGGGGCAGATTATTGCAGCATGTATTGCCACCTTCGGAGGCATTCGCATTGAATTTGTCACCAGTATGTTTGGCGAAGCAGCCATGACCACGCTGAATATTTTGAGCGTGCCTGTCACTGTTATTTGGATTGTTGCAATTATCAATGCGGTGAACTTAATCGACGGCCTCGACGGCTTAGCTGCCGGGGTATCCGCCATCAGTGCATTGACGCTTGCGATTTGCGCATTGATTAACGGCCTTGATAGCGTGGCAATTTTTTGCGCTATTTTAGTGGGGGCCTGTATGGGCTTCCTCGTTTACAATTTTCATCCGGCCTCTATTTTTATGGGGGATACCGGATCCATGTTTTTGGGATATACCTTGGCGATTCTTTCTATCATGGGGACCGCAAAGGGTGTAACCTTCGTTTCTGTGTTCATCCCTATCCTTGCGTTGGGGATTCCAATATTTGACACCTTGTTTGCGATTTTGCGTCGTATGATTGCAAACAAGCCAATATTTGAAGCAGATAAAGCCCATTTGCATCATCGTTTGATGGCGCGTGGATTGAGTCACCGCAATGCAGTGCTACTCATTTATGCAATCAGCGCTTGCTTATCTGCCAGCGCGATTATCGTTAATGAACTGACCAGCGAACGCGGGTTTATTGTAGTGGTGCTGGTGATTACACTGCTTTTGGTTGGCGCAAGCAAGCTTGGTATCATTGGCAAAATTGAAAAACCTAAAAAAACAAAGTAATTCGTTAAGGAGCGGACAAGAACAATGAATAAAAAAAATATTCTCATCGCAGTATTAGGGGCAATTGTGTTAGGGGCGTTACTCGGCTTGGCTATCGGCTTTGTCGGGGGCTTCTTTACTTCAAGCAATAACGAAGTACAAACTTCTGTGACAGAACAAAAAACCTCTGTAGAAGAAGAAAATGCAAAGAAGGCAGAAGCCAAAAAGGATGCTAAAAAAGCAGCCCAAGAAGCAAAGGATGAAGAAAGCAGTAGCTCCGAAAAAACCAAGACCGAAAAGAAAGACAGCCAATCTGCAGACAAGACCGATGAATCTGCTGACAGCGACAGCGATAACACTGACAAGAAAACCACCGAAGGCATTGGCACCGGTACTGTTGCAACCGGCGGCGCAGGCTTGAACCTCCGTTCCGATGCAAGCACCGACAGCAACATCGTTGGTACCGTTAATAACGGTGACACCTTGACCATCATCGCTGAAAGCAATGGCTTCTACCAAGTACAAACCTCCGGCGGCCAAACTGCATGGGTATCCTCCCAGTTTGTAACCATGAGCTAAGCATATAAAATGACATAAGAAAGCCCAATCTTGAAAAACAAGATTGGGCTTTTTCTATGGGGTGAAACAAATTCAGTGTATGCTTGAATATTAGCGCTTTTCGGCTTTACCGCGAAGGTCGCCGTAGATTGGTGCCGGAACACCGTAGCCACCGCCGACTTCCAACAGCTGAGCGGTAACAAAAGCAGCGTCATCGCTTGCAAAATAAGCCACAGCGCCGGCAATTTCTTCCGGTGTTGCCATGCGTTCAAGTGGCACGTGCTTGAGGAAGGTGCTCTTGAAGCCATCGGAAAGACTGGCTGCTACAGCGCCGGTTGCAGTCATGCCCGGAAGCACTGCATTGCAGCGAATGCCAAGGTCTGCGCATTGCACAGCAACAGATTTTGTAAGAAAGTTAATGGTGGATTTGGCTGCACCGTAGGCAATTTGGGAATTGCTTGGACGCAGGCTGCTTACAGAAGAAATATTGATAATGCTCCCGCCGCCTTGTGCCTTCATTTGAGGAATAACGGCTTGAACGCCGAGGTAGACACTGGAAAGGTTGTTGTCGAGGGTGCGCATGAAGGTATCATAGTCGGTTTCAAGAATATCCTTGTCAACCTTTGGGTTGGAGGTGCCGAAGTTATTAACGAGAATATCTACACGACCTTCCTTAGCAACGACCTCATCAACCATAGCTTGGTAGGTATCGCGTTCAAAAGCGTTGTTATAAACGGCGTTAACGTTGTAGCCCTTTTCGTGGAGTGTGGCCAACGGTTCGGCGGCTTCTTCCATTCTTGGAGTGCCCATGTAAACAGTTGCCCCTTCTTCTGCTAAGCGGGATACAATAGCAAAGCCAATCCCACGGGTGGCTGCAGTTACAATCGCAATCTTGCCTTCTAATCGAGTCATCTATATCGCTCCTTTGAATTATTATCTTACTCTATATTATAAGGACAAAGGGGGCGCATTAAAATCAAGGAAAAATTGTACGTGACGGTAGGAGAGGTAAAGAAAATTTGTAGGAAGAAAATGATGTGGATTAGCATTGTAGATAGGAAGATGTTTACGTTATAAATCAGAAAAAAAGAAAAGTCAGAAAGCTATCGCAACCATGTTCTATTTAGTGTATAATTATAACAAAAATAATAATTTGGTTAGAAGTAGGTGATGACAATGATTTCTCTCAATGGATTGATGCTTGATGGTTCGATAATGGGCATTGCCCTTTTTATTTTTGTGATTTTGGTAGAGATTCTATACTGCGCAGCGATTATTTGTGTGATTGTGATAACCAGACGATTAAAAACCAATCAGGTGCGTACAGAGCAACATTTGGCTGAAATAGAGCAGGAATTGAAGACATTGAATCGTACATTAATGTCTAATCATATATCTGAAAAGGATTGTGAAACCTAAATGTTTGTTGTCAGCCTATATTTCTCAGAATATAGACTGGCTTTTTCAATGGTTCATTTCAAAAAATCGGTAGGAGTACATTGACTGGTAAAACGCGAGATGCACAATCAATCTTGGAAAGGATGCCTTATTCAGCTAACCATGTGTTGGCTGCCGGACTGTCGTGATAAAGCAAATCTTTTTTTGCCGGTTTGCGAGCGGCATGTGCTTTTATGAGTATGTTCCCACCAAAAATTCATGAAGAAAATTATTTTTCTGGAGTATGTATTGGTGAAGTTGGTATAATGGCGTTAACGAGAATCATACTGTAAAAGGGGGCGGATTTGAATGGAAACCATTGAAATTTCATTGACGCAAGAAGAAACCGAGGCCGTGGAACGCTATGCAAGTGCACGTGGTATCACACCGGAAGAAGCGTTTAAGCGTGCGCTGTTTGATTGTATTGAAGAAGCACGCGAAGCCTTACGGGCAGAGCTTGAGAAAGATCTTCAAGAAGCCAAAGCGGGTCCGACCAGATTGTTTGAAGAAGAAATCGAAGAATTGCGCCACGAGTAAACCGCTATATCGGATTGGCCACAAAAAAATCCTTGCTCATTATAGGCGAATGAGCAAGGATTTTTTGCTTCTTATTATCTTTCCGCCAATGCTTTGGCGAGGGCTTGGCGGCATGCGTTGAATTGCTCCACTTCCGGGAGGGCGAAGGTGCCTTCTTGGATGAGGGCTTCAATGCCTTCGAGGGTGGTCCATTGCCAATCAACGGTTTCGCCGTCCTGTAGCACAATGCTGTCGGCGGTAATGTCGGTGTAATAAATATAGCAATCTACGAATGCAGAAGGAATGCGGATAGTTTTGATGTAGTGCAAATCATCGGCATGGCAGTTCATGCCGGTTTCTTCGCGGACTTCACGAGCTGCACCACTGCGACTTTCTTCGCCGCTTACAAGCGAACCACCGGTATTTTCCCATTGGTTGGGACAAATAAGCTTGTCGGGATGGCGCTTTGTCAGCAAAATGCGATGCAGCTTGGTGTGAATGGTCCAAACGCCAATGATGGTGTGAAATCTGCCTTCGGGCATTGCTTCTCCACGCAAGAGGGTTTCGCCGGTCAAACGGCGGTCATCATCTAAGAGATCCCAGTACTCCATCAGTGTTCGCCTCGCTTTGTGCGTTTTGGCTTGCCTTTGTCCTTGGCCTTGCCTTTGCGCTGCTTTGGTGCGGATTTTTTGCCACCGGACTTGCCGTTTTTGTCGCGCGGTGCCTTTTCAGGAGCACCGACAACGACTGCACCGCCTGCAAAATGCACTTCGGTAAATTCCACGCCCAAATCACGCTTATAAATGCGAATAGCCGCCTCGTCGCTGTCGCTTACAAAGGAAAGCGCTGCACCGCTGGCGTTGCCACGTCCGGTGCGTCCTACCCGGTGGACATAGGTGAGGGGGTCATGTGGAAAGTCCATGTTAATGACTTGGTCAATGTCGTCAATATCCAGCCCACGTGCGCTAAGGTCACTGGAAATCAGCACCCCTTCCACGCACTTGCGGAATGATTCCAAGGCGTGTTGGCGGTCGAGCTTTTTCATATCGGCAGATAAGGCCCAAGCTTCGATGTGATGATAGGCCAAGCGATCCTGTAAGTGGGTGATTTCATCGTCACCGTTGATAAATACCAAGGTTTTGCCGTCCATAACTGCTATGGCACGGCGCAGATTATCAAACTTCTTGCGTCCTTCACAGCGCAAAATGAAATGGCCAATATTAGGGTTAAGAGCAGCTTCCTCGTTGGCAATTAAAAATTCTGCTTCGGGAATAGCGGTACGTAACAGCTGTTGTGCTTCCATGCTGATGGAGGCGCTCACCGCGATCACCTGCACGCTCTTTAGAAGCTTCTTTTGAATGTGCTGCATCAAGCTACCGCGTTCTTGGGCGATAATCGCATCAACCTCATCAAAAATCACGGCTTCAATGGTTTGACCGTTGATTTTGCGACGGTCAAATAATTCCAAAATACGCCCGGGGGTGCCCACAATGATGGCTGGACGGGCTTTTAATTTGTCGATTTGGTGGTTGATATTGGCACCACCGCCACACAAAGCAATGCTGTAAGGCGTTTCGAGCTTGGCATTGATGGCGCGCACAACATTGGCAATTTGTACGGCCAATTCCTGAGTCGGTGCCACAATGAGCAAGCGGTTACCGCTTTCGCCGGGTGTGAGTGTGGCCAAAAACGGCAGCAAATAGGCTAACGTTTTACCGCTGCCGGTACGGGATTGCAAAACCACGTTTTTGCCTTCGGCAATAAGCGGATAGGACTCGGCTTGAATTGGCATGGGTTCGGTAATATCAAAGGCATCCGCCAAGGCTTGCTGAAGCGTGGTCGGAAGTTTGGAAAAATCGGTTTGCATAATGAGCTCCTTTAAGAAAGTGAGAGAACATCGAGGTCATCCGGCGCAAATACCGGACCATCAAAATGGGCCTTGGCTTCGGCTGTGTAGCGCGCCTTTCGAGTATCAAGACCGGTATCCTCGCTGTGGAATAAAATCAAAGTCTTGGCGCCGGCTTTGGTTGCATTGTTTGCGGCATCCACCACAGAGGAGTGATGGATGCGGTGCGGATGGTATTTGTCGGCTTCTGCTTCTAAACACATTGCTTCATGGATGAGATAATCAGCATCCTTGGCAAAAGGCAGGTCAGTGTCTGTAAGGGGCTCATCCCCCAAGAATACCAAAGATTTTCCGTTTTCAAGCTCGGCACGCCAGCCATATTGGGTTGTCTTGGCAGCACCGGTATCAAAGAAGGTTATTTGCCAATGGCCGATGGCATGGGTTTCGCCGCTTTCTACAGCGTGGAAAATAATGTCCTTGTCAAAATGGCTCACAACTTGCCCGCTCACCAACAATCCGCAAATAGTGCGGAAGGTTTCTAGTACACTGGCGTGACCGTATACATGCAGCGGAGTGGTGCGATCAGCGCGATCAAATTGGTGACCAATTACACGCACCAACCAAATGGCGCCAATCAAGTGATCGGTGTGGCTGTGAGAAATAAATAAATCAGTGACATCGCTTGGACTCATGCCGGCGCGTTCCATCTGCATAAACACACCGTTGCCACCACCGCCATCGGTTACAAAGTAACGGGATTCATCCGTTAGTACCAAACAGGTTGTATAGCAATGATAAGCCAAGGCGTGGCCGGTTCCGAGAAAAATCAATTTATCCATGCGTATTCTCCTTTTTCGTCATTGTCAAACGTAGCTTGTTGCTGCGTGGAAATTCACGTCGTGCGATGGGCTTGATAGCCTTGAGAACCATCTGACGACTCAAACCGTCCTCACTTTGATTTTGAAACCCATCTTCGGCCAGGGTAAAGGTATCCTCGCCGGTGCAGGTGACAGTCAGACCACGATCGCTCTTCCACGTGCGCACCGAAAGCACTTCGCCGGCGACCATCTTTTTCAAACGCACCTGACATTCGCTTTGTAAACTTGCTGCCGCAATCATACAATCACCTACTTTCATTGCCCTAGTATATCATATTCGCTTCACTTGATGCGGACTTTCCGCGATTACCATGGTAAAATAAAAAAACAATCTAAGAAAGAAGGCATTAACATGAAAGATTTTCTCTCCCTTGCGAAAGCACGCTATTCCGTGCGCAAGTACAAAGATACCACTATTCCGGAAAAGGCCTTTGCGCGCGTGCTGCAGGCCGGGCAGGTAGCACCAACCGCCTGTAACGCTCAAGCAGTGCATGTCTATGTGCTAAAAAGTGAAGCGGCACTAGCCAAGGCTCGAAGCCTGACGAAGTTTACCTTTGATGCGCCGGCTGTGCTTCTTGTGTGCTATGATAGCGAACGTACCTGGCAAAATAAATTGGAGCCCGGCGTGACCTCCGGCCAGCAGGACGCGGCCATTGTTGCTACTCACATGATGCTGCAAGCATGGGAAGAAGGCCTCGGAACCTGTTGGGTCAACCTCTTCCCAAACAGTCAAGCCAAAGAAATGCTCGGGCTCGCGACCAATCACGTGCCGGTTCTGCTCATGCCAATCGGTATCCCGGCAGAAGACGCTACCCCAAGCCCTATGCATTACCAGTACCGTGATATAGATGAACTCGTGACGATGCTGTAAAAATATTGACACGATGCACTGCCCCCCAATCGTTAGATTTTTAGGTCTAACAATTGGGGGAAGTTTACTTTGAGGGCGTTTTTGGGGACTTTGACAAAAACACAACAATTGTCGCGCATAATAAGTGTCTAAAGGTATTTTTTTTCAAGGCACTATAATAGATGTATGTGAAAAATAGGCGCAGCTCAAAAAAGCAAGACTCTGCGCACAATCGATAGAAAGCAGGTGATAATAAGGCACTAATCGAAGCGAAGTAAAAATATCAATAAGAGAAGAAGAATTGTATGTTTAAGAACAGAAAACTGATTAGCATGCTGCTGACTGTTAGCATGCTGCTGACCCTCTTCCCATTTGCTGCATTTGCAGAGGAAACGGAAGTAGGACAAGAACAAGCGGCGCCGGTTGAAACACAGAAAGTGGCAGAGATTAACGGCACACAATATGGCACCTTGAGTGATGCCATTAACGCTGTACAAGATGGTGAAACCATTAAATTGTTAGATGCGGTGAGCGAAACTAATGTCGTGTCTGTTGATAATGGTAAGACATTTACCATTGATTTGAATGGCAAAACTTTGTCCTTGGGGGCGAGGATGTCTATTAAGTCCGCTTTCGTTACCGTGCAAAACGGGACGATTAAAGGCGATATTGCGTTAACGGCATCTGGCGAAGATGCGGCTTACAATAGCTTTACCCTTGCATCAAATGCGGCAATCGAAGGCAATTATGGCATTATGGTCTTCGAAGATGAAAAGGGTGCAAACAACTTTGGCACGACAGTTAATATAGACGGTAAAATCACCGGTCAATCCTCTGCACTTTGGGTATTGGGCAATATCACAACCGATTGGGCAACCGCAAAACATCCGGTAACTGTTAATGTGGGCCCAACAGCTGTATTGACTAATCCTAGTAAAGATGCTACTGCACTTCAAATGGCAGGCTCCTGTGTTGTGACCATCGAAGACGGCGCACAAATCACCGGTGGGACGGCTATTGAAGTCCGTGCAGGTAAGCTCGTTGTGAATGGTGGGACCATCACCGGTCATACCGGCTTTTATGTAGCTAACCCACAAAAGAATGCTGAGGTTAGTGAAGTCAATGCAACCATTAACGGTGGCGACTTTGTTACCACTGCCCCTGATGGAAACGCAGTGGTAAGAGATGAAAATGCCGGTGGTGCAGACGTAGCCGTAACCGGTGGTTCCTTTACCGGTAAGGTTGATCAAAGCTTGCTTGGTGAAGGCTTTGAAGCAGTAAAAGGTGAGGACAGCAAATTGACCGTAGCAGTTAGCGCAAATGCTGAAGCTACTTGGTACCAAAATGGTGTGAAGAAGGCAGGTGCCCTTGATGCGGCCATTAAAGCATTGCAAAACCAAGGTGGTACCATCGAAGTATTGAAGGATGCGAAGATTTCCGACGCAAATTATACCCTTAGAGGCAATATTGTGCTTCAAAAGAGTGCATCTGCAGCAGCTGCTCCAAAGATTGATGTAACTGTTGCAGCTGGTGAAAAAACCAGAGCCTTTATTGTAATGCCGGGTGCCGGTCTTACCTTGGACGGTATGGAAATGACTGTCAACGGTACAAAGAACGCTGATTCCGAAAAGAACAATGACGGTACCGGTATTGACCTTTACAATAGCGAAAAAGCAGAAATCGGCGGCGCAATCTTGACCTTGAAGAATGGTGCAGTATTGAATTTAACCAATCTTGAACGTGCAACGATTGCCAGCTGCCGCGGTAAAGTTGTCAATGATAGCATCGTAAGATTAGAGCCGGGCACTGCTTTCAATATTAGCAATATCGATGGCAACGGTGCGAACGGCGGCAATTGGACGATTGATAATGCAACACTCGACATGGACAATATCGGCAGCTTTGGGTTAAGTGCGCAATCCGTAACTGTAACCAATAAGGGCAAGGTTAATGTATCCAATGTAGGCATTGCCGGCATGAGCGCAAAAGATATTGCGATTGAAAAAGGCAGCCAAGTAAGCATTACCGAAAGTGGCTATAAGCTCCCATATGTTGGCTGGAAGGGTGCAGAAACCAAGGATGTCATGACCTTAAAGGACGATGGTAGTTTCGTTCTTGATAAAAAATCTAAGCTTGAATTAACAGACAACATTGGCAAAGATAAGAAGGATGTTAATACCTTTGGGCCTGGTAATGGTACCGTTAAAATGAGCGGTGAATTTATTGGTGAAGTAAACGTTCCCGAACCGGCAAAAAATGAAGTGCGCATTACCTATACAGTAGACGGTGACGTGTATAGCAGCTTTATTGTGAAAAAGGATGCTGACGCTGCAACCATTTCCTTCAAGGAACCTGCCAAGCCATCCGTTTCCGGCTATACCTTTAATGGGTGGAAGTATGGGAAATCCAATGTAAAGGTAAAAAATGGCGTTGTTACACTCACCCTTACCAAGAATGTGAATACATATACCTTTAGCGCAGATCTTTCAAAAAATACAATCCAAGAGACTGAATATCAGGTTAATGTGGCTGCAACCAACAACGGCACTGTGACTGTATCTCCTAAAAAAGCTGAATACGGCGAAAGGGTAACCATCACTGTAAAGCCTAATAAGGGCTATGTGGTTGATGAGGTTGTTGTTACCGATAAAGACGGTGATGAAGTGACTGTTACCAAGAAGACTGATGATAAATACACCTTCACCATGCCAAAGAGTAAGGTCAAGGTAAAGGTTACCTTCAAGGCTGAAAATGCTGAACCGGCGAAGCCGGAACAACCATCCGGCATGCCGTTTGTTGACGTTGTAAAAGGTGCATGGTACTATCCGGCAGTAGAATACGTTTACAACAACAATCTGATGAACGGTACCAACGGTGGCATGACCTTTGAACCAAATGTAGATCTCAATCGTGCCATGATGGCAGCAGTGCTCTACAACATGGAAGGTCAGCCTGCTTGTAACAAGAGAGGTCTCTTCTCTGACGTCGCTGATGGCAGATGGTACACCAATGCCATCAACTGGGCGGCAAGCAATAACATTGTAAGCGGTATGCCGGACGGTAGCTACGCACCAAACCAAGCGCTTACCCGCGAACAAATGGCAAGTATCCTCTATCGTTACGCTGAATACAAAGGCATCGATGTAAATACACGCGTTGACCTGAGCAAATTTACCGATGGTGCTACCACTAGCTCATGGGCACAAGGCGTTGTTCAATGGGCTGTCGCTGAAAAGCTTATCAATGGTAACGGTAACGAGCTTCAACCAAAAGGAACCGCAAGTCGTGCGCAAGTAGCAACTGTTCTGATGAACTTCTGCGAAAATATGGCAAAGTAAGTTGATTTGAAAATGTAAAGCTTTTCATGCTAGCACAAAGCTTCTGAAAAGCTTTGCTTATAGAAATACCCCCAATCATTTGAGCGATTAAAATGATTGGGGGTATTTTGTTGAGATTAACTGTTTTTTATTTGGAAGAATGATGTAGCAGTTTTATCAGCTTGCTTGTACCATGTCTACAAAGTGCGCATGGATAGCGGTGTCATCGCAAAGCTCCGGATGAAAAGCGGTGACGAGCATATTGTCTTGGCGCGCTGCCACGATGTGATTGTCTACGACAGCGAGCACGTCTACATTATCGCCGACTGCTGCAATGTATGGTGCACGGATGAAATCCATTGGCACCTCACCAATGCCTTTGAAATCGCTACGGGTAAAGAAGCTGCCCAATTGGCGACCGTAGGCATTGCGCTTGGTGCGAATGTTCATGGTGCCGAAGCATGGTACGCCACCTTCAACCTCGCGTGCCAATAAAATCAATCCGGCGCAGGTTCCGAAGACGGGCATGCTACTGTTGATACGAGCTAAAAGAGTATCAAAGAGGCCCAAGTCATGCAAGAGCTTACGCATGGTGGTGCTTTCACCGCCCGGTATGATAAGACCGTCCAAGCCACCTTCGAGGTCTTTAGCTTGGCGAATTTCAAAATGTTCAACGCCTAGCTTGTCGAGCATGACGGCGTGCTCTGCAAATGCACCTTGCAGCGCCAAAATCCCAATGCGCATCTTACTTCCCTCTTTCTGCCATGAGAAGTTCAATTTCTTGTTCGTTGATACCAACCATGGCTTCACCGAGGTCTTCGGAAAGACGTGCGATAAGTGCTGCATCGGTGTAGTTGGTGACTGCTTGAACAATGGCTGCAGCACGCTTTTCAGGATTACCGGATTTGAAGATACCGGAGCCAACGAATACACCTTCAGCGCCGAGTTGCATCATAAGTGCAGCATCGGCAGGGGTAGCGACGCCACCGGCTGCGAAGTTAACAACAGGGAGCTTGCCGTTTTCGTGAACGTAAGCAACCAATTCATAAGGCACTTGCAATTCCTTTGCTGCATCGAAAAGTTCGTCTTCGTCCATGGTCATCAAACGGCGGATTTCACCTTGCATCATGCGCATGTGACGAACAGCCTGTACAACGTCGCCGGTCCCCGGTTCGCCCTTGGTACGAATCATGGAAGCCCCTTCGTTAATACGACGCAATGCTTCACCCAAGTCGCGCGCACCGCAAACGAACGGTACATCGAATTTGGTTTTGTTGATGTGGTAACGGTCATCGGCCGGAGAGAGTACTTCACTTTCGTCGATGTAGTCAATTTCGATGGCTTGGAGGATCTGTGCTTCTACAAAATGACCGATACGGCATTTTGCCATAACAGGAATGGATACGGCTTCTTGGATGCCCTTGATCATTTTAGGGTCACTCATGCGGGATACGCCGCCGGCTGCGCGGATGTCTGCCGGGATACGTTCGAGCGCCATTACTGCGCATGCGCCGGCTGCTTCTGCAATGCGTGCTTGTTCAGGGGTGGTAACGTCCATAATAACGCCGCCCTTGAGCATTTGTGCTAATTCTTTATTGAGTTCATATCTGGTTTTTTCCATGATGGTGTTTCTCCTTTACAATTCATTGGCTCTAGCATACAATGAATCTGACGCTATAAAAATAACCAGAAACGGAGTAAAATACATAACCAGATGCGATATCGAATTGATTCAGACCATAGACCTGCATATTTGCAGCTTTATGAGCAATTAAAACACGACATATTAAACGGTGGCTATGCGTATGGCGATCGCTTGCCATCAAAACGCATTTTGGCGGCGGAATTGGGCTTGAGTGTGGCGCCGGTTGCCCATACCTATGTGCTTCTTTGCGAGGAGGGCTATGTGGAAGCCCGCGAGCGCAGTGGCTATTTTGTGTGTTACCGCAGCGAGGATTTTTTGCTTCATGCCGATATGCCGACAAATGAGGTGCTGCCGAACACCGCTCCCGATCCGGATGATGATGCCTTGCCATACACTATTCTTGCCAAGGCGATGCGTCAGGTAATTACCGACAAAGGGGAGCATTTGCTGGAAAAGTCCCCCAATCAAGGGTTACTATCGTTGCGTCAAGCCCTTTCTGGCTATCTGATGCGCGCCTGTGGCATTATGGCAACGCCGGCGCAAATTGTGATTGGCTCCGGGGCTGAGTATTTGTATGGTCTGTTGGTGCAGCTGTTGGGAAGATCACGTACGTATGCATTGGAAACACCCTGCTATGAAAAAATACAGTACGTGTATGGTGCCAATGGCGTTCAGTGTGAATTTTTGCCGCTTGTTGACGGTGGAATTTCCTCTCGTGCCCTTACAGCATCCGATGCCGGCGTGCTTCATGTAACGCCCTTTCACAGCTATCCATCGGGTATTACCGCAAACCGTGCCAAACGATTGGAATATATTGAGTGGGCACGCGCACATCAAGCGACTATTATTGAGGATAACTACAACGCCGAGCTCACTGTCAGTGAGCATAACGACACCACGCTGTATGCCTTGGCGAATGGGGTGGATGTCATCTATCTGAATACGTTTTCGCACACCATCAGCCCGGCACTTCGTGTAGGCTATATGGTATTGCCCCTGCCTTTGGTGGAACGCTTTGAGGAACGCTTGGGCTTTTATTCTTGTACGGTACCGACCTTTGAACAATATTTGCTGACGGAGCTTTTGCAAAACGGTGATTTTGAGCGACACATCAACCGCTTGCGGCATGCAAAACGCCAAGCCTTGAAGCATTCATAAAAAAACGCACCTGTGTGAACAATTCCGATTGCTAGATATAAAAATCTAGCAATTCGGAAGTGGTTCATCGCAGGTGCGTTTTCATTTGTGGGTCTTATTTGCTCAATCGCTTGAGCACAGCGTGGAGTTCTTCGAGCTTGCGTTCTTGCTCGGCGTTGTCGCCGGACTCAAAGGCGTCGCGAACGCAATGGTCAAGGTGAGAGGTGAGCACTTCGGCGTTGATGGTACCCAAGAGCGCTTGGGTGCTCAACAGCTGGTTTGATATATCGATGCAGTAACGATCGTCTTCGACCATTTTGAGGAGCCCGTCAATTTGTCCGCGGGCAGTCTTGAGAAGTCTGCAAATCTCGGCTTTATTCGCTTTCATAAGGTTCCTCCTTTTTTAGTAGAAGTTTATTCAATACCTTTAAATTCGAAACCAAGCTCAGTGACAGTTTGTGCAATAGGAAGCGTGTTAATATCGGTCGTAGCGGTAACGGTTGCGGTTTTGTCTTCGAGGGACACGGCAACGTCGGTGACGCCATCCAATGCGCCAAGTCCTTTTTCAACGCTCATTTTGCAGTGGTTGCAAGCCATGCCTTCGATGTGTACGGTTGCTTTGTTCATAGTAGTTATCCTTTCTGTGTCATCTTGGATGCCTTGATAGGTAAATCCAAGGTCGTTAATGGTTTGCTCCAAAGGGAGTGCATGAATATCAGTCGTAGCGGTAACAGTAGCGGTTTTGTCTGCAAGGGAAACAGTAACGTCGGTAACGCCATCCAAAGCGCCAAGCCCTTTTTCAACACTCATTTTGCAATGGTTGCAGGACATGCCGTCAATGCACACGGTGCATTGTTGGGGTGACGGTGTTGTTTCAAGTGGTGTGGCAGGCTGTTGTGCCGGTGCGATATCGTTTGAATGAATGAGTGCTTGGGTGAGCGTTGGCTTCCAAGCGTGTAAACGCAAAGCGTTGGTGACAACAAAGAGCGAGCTCAAGCTCATGCAGGCGGCAGCAATCATTGGGTTCAAGCTGATGCCAAAGGCAGGATAGAAGACCCCGGCTGCCAGTGGAATGCAGAGAATATTATAGAAGAAAGCCCAGAAGAGATTTTGATGGATATTTTTGATAGTGGCGCCGGAAAGCTCGTAGGCATAGGCGATATCGGTGAGCTCGCTTGAAGTGAGAATAACATCGGCACTTTCAATGGCAATATCCGTACCGGCGCCAATCGCAATGCCGACATCGGCACGGGTCAAAGCCGGCGAATCATTGATACCGTCACCAACCATGGCAACAACGTTGCCCTTTTGCATGAGATCGGCAATAATAGCTTCCTTTTCTGTTGGGAGCACTTCGGCGATAACATCATCCAAGCCAATGCGATTGGCAACAGCCTCGGCAGTGGTTTGATGGTCACCGGAAAGCAAGATGAGTTTCTTATCCATTTGGCGCAAGGTCTGAATGGCACGCGGTGTTTGCTGCTTGATGCGGTCAGCACAGGTGAGAAGCCCCAGCACACAATGTTCATCTGCAATATAGAGAGGCGTGTTACCTTCTTGTGCAAGTTGATGTGCTTTTTTATCGGCACCACGCAGGTCCAGTCCAAGCTCTGCCATTAAATGTTGACTGCCGGCGTAGTAGGTGTGTCCGCTGATGACACCGCTAATACCACGACCGCTCATGGCGCGAAAATCACTGACCGGATAAAGAACCAGATGGTTGGCGTGGGCGGCGTCGGTAATGGCTTGCGCCAAAGGATGTTCACTGGAAGCTTCCAATGAAGCGGCGATTCTCAAAAGCTCCGCTTCGTCTTGCCCTTGGAAGGGGATAACATCAGTTAGGGCAGGACGCCCTTCGGTGATGGTACCGGTCTTGTCAAAGACAAAGGTATCAATTTGATGCAACCGTTCAAGGGCGGTGGCGTCCTTGAAGAGAATCCCCTTTTTGGCACCTTGACCACTTCCGACCATGATAGCCACCGGAGTGGCAAGGCCGAGGGCACAAGGGCAACTGATGACAATAACGGAAATGGCCATTTTGATGGCAAAAACACTGTTTTCGCCAATCGCCATCCAAGCGATGAATGTGATTATGGCGATGGTAAGAATGGTCGGTACAAAAACAGCCGCTACCTTATCGGCAGTGCGGGCAATTGGTGCCTTGGTAGAGTTGGCGTTTTCAACAAGCTCTACAATTTTCGCCAAAGCTGTATCCGCGCCAACCGCCGTAACGCGGAAGCGAAAAGCACCGGTGGTGTTGATGGTGCCGGTGGTTACGGTATCACCGAAGGATTTTTCTACAGGAATGCTTTCACCCGTGAAGGCGCTTTCATCAATAGAAGAGGAGCCACTCACAATAATCCCGTCCACGGGAATACGACCGCCCGGGCGAATTTCTACAATGTCATTCACACACAGCGTGCTTGTAGCAACCGGTGTAACCGTATCGCCATCGACACGGTACGCTGTTTGTGGTGCGAGCGCCAAAAGCTCGGAGATGGCGTCGCTGGTGTGATGCTTGGCACGTGCTTCGAGGTATTTGCCAACAGTGATTAAGGTAACAATCATTGCAGCACTGTCAAAATAAAGCTGGTGTAACCCAACAATAGCATGTTCGCGGCTTCCGGCAGCAAGCGCACCGTAAATGGTGCCGGTCGTGTAGAAGCTGTAAATAAGAGAAATTGCCGAACCGATGGCCACTAGCGTATCCATGTTTGGACTACGATTCATGATGGCTGTAAAGCCATTGATAAAATAGGCGCGATTAATCCAAAGAATCACAGACGCCAAAATAAGCTGGACCGCCGGGCTAGTGATTAACCAAAATTCGGAATGTACCAAATTATACGGCGAAAGCGGTGCCATCGGAAGCATGGCAATAATCATCAGCGGAACAAGCAGAATGACCGATGAACGAATACGCAAACGGCGTGCATCCTCTTCCTTGCTAAAGATGGTATTCGGATTTACGGCGCTGTGTTTGCTAGCGTGGTAGCCGGCCTCCTCGACAGCAGCCATAATGGCGGCATCGGTCACAGAATCATCATGGGTGACCTTCATGCGACCGTTCAAAAGATTCACACTCACGTCACAGGCACCGCACTTGCGAACAGCACGTTCCACTGCAGACTGACAAGCACTGCAGCTCATCCCTGTCACATCGAAATCGGTAGTGGTTTCATTGCCCAAAAATATCACTTCTTTCTAAACTATAGTGCGTTTGTATCTTTAGAATAACCCCACCCCCCCGGGGTGTCAAGAGAAAAAGTTTCCCAAACCCGAATCAATCTATGCTATACTATTTCTAAGAAATTTGTGACAGTTGACGAAAAGGGGAAACCTATGAAAGTAATTGAATCAGATAAAAATCAATGGATTAAACGAATGCGCGCGTTGGAAAAACGCAAATATCGTTTGGCATTTGAACAATTTGTAGCAGAAGGTCGCCGCTTTGTAGAAGAAGCCATTGCCAGTGATGTAATGGTACACGTTATTTTAATTGCCGAAGGCTCCGAAGATAAGTATCAGGACCTTTTGGAAAGCTACGACGGTCCGGCATTTTTGGTAGAACCGGATATTCTTGAAGATTCCATGGCAACCGTAAACCCACAAGACATTGCCGCTATCGTTTCCTTCCCGGATTGGAGCGAAGAAAGCTGGCCAGTGATGGATACCGTGGTTGTGGTTGATGGCGTACAAGATCCGGGGAACCTCGGCTCCATCATTCGTACTGCCTTGGCCAGTGGCGCAAAGGCGATATTCTGCCTCAAGGGTACCGTGGACTTTTCCAATAAGAAAGTACTTCGCTCTACCATGGGCACCATCTTTAAGCTTCCGGTATATATGATTGAAGATGTTGAAGAAATCGTACACGTGCTCAAAAAATACGGCTTCCAATTTATAGTGGCAGATGCCGATGGTGTTGATTACGATGAAGCCTTTGAAACCCTGCCGGAAAAAATCGCGCTCGTTGTTGGCAACGAAGGCAACGGCCCAAGCCAAATCGAAGAATATGAACAAATGGTTCGCATCCCACTCGAAAACGGCGTAGAAAGCCTCAACGTAGGCGTAGCAACCGGCGTACTTCTCTACGAAATCCATCGCCGTAGAAAACATCAACAATAAAGAACAGAAGACACCACCCGCTCTCAACCGAGAGCGGGTGATTTGCTTTATTCCTAATTTTATAGAAGGAAAACACACGTAGGAAAAAAGAAACAAAAAAACTCAAAATAAATGTTGACAACAAAAAGGAGTGAGCGTATAATAATCAATCGTTGG
>OLNE01001103.1_pt1 | contig 20731 bp, 29 predicted proteins | sample 1672431 | NCBI WGS metagenome assembly OLNE01 (sample SAMEA3136685, study PRJEB25190) | human gut metagenome | reverse complement strand
AATGGTGCAGAAGCTCCTTTAAAGAATTATGCAAAGAAATTTTCTACAGAAGAAGAGTTTTTCTATGCGTATGGGAAAGCAATTGGTTGGAAGCAGTCTAAACATGAAGAGATACTTGAGTTATTAAAGTGGGCTAAAGACAATAATTGCAATCTCCTAAACATGAATATCGCAGACTTTGTAATAAGTAAAATGTGGAATAGTGTTGAAGAGTTGAAAGACGGAGAGGGTGTAATGAGCTTTAATCCAACTGTTTCTATTTAAATGTCTGTAAAATCCAAGTTCTATGAACTAATAGACGCAGGTCTAAAAGGAAGTAATCAAGGATTATCTTTAGGACTACCTAAATTAGAAATGTATGTCGATGGTTATTTACCTGGAACTTCATATCTAATTGCAGCCCAATCGGGTGTTGGTAAATCTACTTTTATGTTATATACTTTAGTATTTAAGCCTTTAATGGATTATCTAAATAATGACTATGAGGTGGATAGAGACCCTTGTTGGATTATGTTTAATCTTGAAATGACTCCTGAACAGATATATGCAAAGTTAGTATCTATGTATATATATGAAACTTTTGGAGAGCAAATGACCTATAAGGAAATGTTCTCTAGAGGTAAAGGGGAAAAACTATCTGAGTCAAGATATGAAATGATTAGACAATGTGATGATTTTCTTGATATACTAGACAAAAGGTTGATATTCCATGATGGAACTTTAACCGCAGAAAAATATTATAAGCATGTTTTAAATGATTTAAAGTTATTTGGAACATTTAATGAGGATAATTATATTCCTAATAATCCACATCAGATTATTGGAATTGTAATTGACCACTTATCATTAGTAAGAGCAAGTTCAGGTAAATCTAAGAAAGATGAAATGGACTTAATCTCAGCTTATTCTGTAGGTTTTAGAAATAAATGCAAAATTGTTTCTCCGATTCACATTATGCAGTTCAATAGAAATGCTAATGGTCAAGAGAGAATAAAACAAGGATTGCAAGAACCTGATTCTAGTGATTTTAAGGATTCAGCTGCAATGTATGAGGATAGCCAAGTAGTTATGGCTTTACATAGTCCTATTAAATTTAAACTTACTAAATATAGGAAATATAATGTTACAGCGTTAGCTCAAAACTTTGTTGCATGTATATTACTAAAAACAAGGTTTGGTACTTCGGATATTGCAGTAGGTTTAGGTTTTTATGGTGATTGTAGTACATACAAGGAACTTCCTAAAGGTGAAGAAATTACAGATTATGAAATTTATAAAACTCCTAATTGGAGTTTGCTAGATTACAAACAACAAGAAGATGCTATTGATAATACAGAGATGTCTAGTAGTAAAATGACTTTGACTTTGTAATTAATGGCAGCAGAAACAATTGCAATCGTTGGTGAAAGTGGTACTGGTAAAAGTACCAGTTTAAGAAATCTTAATCCAGAAGAAACTTTTTTAATTTCTACTACTGGTAAACCTTTACCTTTTAAAGGCTATAAGAAAAAGTATAAAGAGATAAAGAAAGAAGGTTCTGAATGGGTTGGCAATTACTATGTTAGCTCTAAATATGATAAAATCATAAATATTTTGAAGATTGTAAATCTCAAGATGCCTCATATTAAGCAAGTCGTTATTGACGATTGGCAGTATATGTTGAGTTATGAGTTTGTTGATAGAGCAACTGAAGTAGGCTTTACTAAATTTACCGAATTAGCACAGCATGCTATGGAGGTACTTAGATATGCTGAACAGATGAGAGAGGATTGTAAAATGATTTTCCTAACTCATAGTGAAAATGTTGGTGATGCAATCAATCCTAAATATACTATTAAAACCATTGGTAAATTATTGGCTGAGAAAGTAACTCTTGAAGGTTTGTTTACTTATGTATTCTTTACTAAAGTTCAAGAGGGGGATTCTGGTCGTATGGAATATAAGTTCCTTACTAATACTGATGGAGAATGTGTAGCTAAAACTCCTATGGGAATGTTTAATGATTTACTCATTGATAATGACCTATATGAGATTATCAAAGTGATTGATGATTATAATAACGGAGAGGAATGATTGTAAAAATGATGATTACCTTTGACTATGACCCTGAAACTAACGAATATAAACCGTTAAAACAGGAAATAGTTAAAGACAAGGTTCAGAAAATTACTAAGGCTGAGGAAGCAGAGGATTCTGCTGAACCTCAGATTACCTTAGAGGCAAATAAGTACGTCCTTAATAAGGCAGCAGCAACCTTAATGGGAGTTGAGTGGGAGAATAGGTTGGATATTAAATATCAACCTGTAGAAAAAGGTGGGATGATGTTCCCTATTATAGGTACTGATACTGCATGGAAAACTAAGTCAGGAAATAAACTGACTAAGAGTTTGACTGTAAGTTGTAGAGGTAATGCAAATGAATTACTCTCTAAGTATGGCGATACATTTACAGTAACTCCTTGGAAAGGTCATGAAGGCTTGTTTGTAATGATAGGCAATAAAGACCGTTCTGAGGAAGAACTTACCATAAAAGATGATAATATTAGTATTAAAGAAGATGAAAACCCAGTGGAAGATTTACCATTGGACACTGAATTAGATAATGAAGAAGCATACAAGATTGATGACTTATCATTTGAAATTTAATTCTATATTATTATGGCAGGAATGACATTTAACTTAAATAATGTAAACGGAACAGCAGTAGTAAGACTGAAAGCTTGGGGTATCTATGATGTAGTATTCAAAGGTATCGACCTGATGAAAGGCACAAATAAGGAAGGAAATGCTTGGAAAGCCATGAAAATCAAATTCTCTGGCGATGAAGGTATTTTCGAACCTATGGTTTTCTGTCCTGGCGACAAGGGTGATGAACGTAAAACTGGAGAAACTGGAGGTAAGAAATGGGAACTTCCTTCTGCTTTGGAACAACTTCAGTATACTGTTTCCCATGTTATGACGAACTTGGCTCCTGAAATGATGGAGAAGTTTTCTAAAGCTGTTACTGGTCTTACATTGCCTGATGATTTCGAAAAGTTGGTAGAAACTATGAATAAGGCATTATCTAAAGCTGTTAACAAGAAAACTAAGCTGAAATTGGTTGGTGACAGTAAAGGTTATGCTGCACTTCCTTCCTTTGTAAATATTAACAAAGACGGTGAAGCATATATTTCTAACAACTGGTTAGGCGATACTGTTGCATTCTCTGATTATGAAGTTAAGAAGATGAATGAACAGAAAAATGCTAAACCTACTGCTGTAAAAGACGACGCAGAGGATACTACTGACGTTGAAGCAGGTAACGAAGACTTGGATTTTGAAGTATAATAAATAATTGGTAACTTTGTGGTTCTAATACAAACCATATAATTTAATATGAAACTTGAATTTGAACCTACAATTACTAAGCAATATTTATTAGACAGAGCATCTCAAGAAACATATCTCGAATATTATTTAGGCATACCTGTTAAAAAGGGTTTGTTTAAATCACCTTTGAGAGCAGACAATAACCCCACTTGTTCCTTTTATAGGAATAAAAGTGGAGATATTGTTCTTAAGGACTTTAGTGGAGCCTTCTATGGCAATTTTATTAGTGTTGTTATGTATAAGTATAATCTTACTTATTATAAAGCATTAAGACAAATTGCTACTGATTTTGGCTATATTAATAGTCCTAAATATCAAAAAAATCCCAAACCTGTTACTATTAGTACCTCGGAATTTAAAGAATCTAAGGAAGCTAATATACAGGTAGAAATCCAGGATTACTCTAAAGAGGAACTGGATTGGTGGATGCAATTTGGTGTTACAGAGAAGATTTTAAAGAAATTTAGAGTCTTCTCCTGTAAGACCATATTTCTTAATGGCAATTTCTTTACATCATCTACAAAGAACTATCCTATATTTGGTTATTATAGAGGTAAGAATGAGAATGAAACTGAATTGTGGAGAATTTATTTTCCCTTTCACAGGAAAAATGAATTCAAATTCTTATCTAATTGGAGGTCATTCTTATTACAAGGTTCTAAACAGCTACCCAAAGAAGGTGACTTACTTGTAATAACCAAAAGTATGAAAGATGTGATGTGTTTATATTCATTAGGAATAACTGCTATTGCACCTATTTCTGAAAATTTGTTCCTAACTGAGAGTCAATTTTCTAAGTTGAAAAATAGATTTAAGAGGATTATCGTGTTCTATGACAATGATTTACCTGGCATTTATAATATGAACAAAATCAGAAAATCGTTTGATGTAGAATGTGTATGGATTCCTCGCAGTTATGGAGCTAAAGATATTTCTGATTTTCATAAGATGTATGGTAGTGAAAAAACTAAAGAATTGATACAACAATGTCTAGAAAAGCTAAAGAATTAAATACTTCATGCAAAGCTATTTTTAAAGATGGGCATGAAGAGACTTTTAACACTATAGAAGAAGCATCTGAATCAACTGGTATTTCTGTTGCTTCTATTAAAATTAGATGCAATAAAAAGGGATGTAAAGGAAAAGATGGTACAGCTTTTGAATGGTTAGATGAACATACTAAAAGAAGTTTTCAGGCAAAGAAAAGTAAATCTAAAGGAAGTGCCTTTGAATATGAAGTAGTTAAGAAATTAAAAGAGATTGGCTATGAAGGGTGTGTAACTGCAAAAGGAGAGTCAAAGAGGGTAGATAATAATAAAATAGACATTATTGATACCAATGGTGAATTGCCAATTAATATCCAATGTAAACACTATGCCAACACACCTTCTTATTTTAGTATACGAGAGGAGTGTTCTGATAAATCTAAACCATTTGTCTTACTTTGGAAAAAATCGGCAGGTGAGGGTTCAGTAAGCCCAGGCACAGTTGCGATTATACCTGTTGAATATTTTTATGAATTAATTAAAAAGTAAAATGAGATTATTAATAATACCTGTACAAACTGCTAGTGATATAATTACTAACAGCTCTTCAGAAGTATTTATTTTAAATACTGATAAAAGTTGTGAGGAAGTTAACACTATTCTAAGTACTTTCACTCGTGGATTTAGGTATCCAGAAATCTTTTCATTGGAGGATTATCGTAAATGGCGTAAGAAAGTTCGTAATGGAGAAATAGAGGATGATTATAGTTATCCAGGTACTATTTTTAGTATAGCTGATGGTTGGTTTAAAGACCCAGAAGATGAAGAAGACCTTCTTGAATTAAGGATGGATTTTTTGTTTGACCCATTTGAAACTATTGATTATGGGGATGGGATTATAGCACATTCTTATGGATGCGACTATAAGGAGCCTATCCATGAAGCATTTATTAAATATATAAATGATAATTGGGATAGGGTAAAAGAATCAGTCAATGAAGTTCTTAAATCCTTTGATAAACCTCCAGTTGATAAAGTCACTTGGCGTATTATAAGAGTAGACCATTACTGGATGAAAGATGCTTTAAATGACCTTGCTATAGAATTTCTAAAGAGCTATGATGGACCTAAACCTACAGTATGGAACGTTAGTAAAAGGGAAGATGTTACACGACTTGACGGTAAAATACTAGTTGTAAGTACAGATGATAATAGTATTCCATATGTTACGTGGGATAAGATTAGGGATTTGTTCAATGGTTGGAATATACATTTAGGGTGAAATTTTATTTACAATCTTTCAATGATATAGTAACTAACAGTAGTATGGAAGTTTATCAAGAAGCTACTGATTATACTGTTAGTTCTATTAAAAAGATTATAGATACGATTTTAAAGATTGCTCAGTCTGATAAAAAGTGTGATGATTTATTTGATGTCTTTATAGACTATGACAATATGCTCGAAGAATACTTTGAGGAAATTGAAGGTAACTGTAAGGATGAAGGGTTAAAACACCTGATTGATGAAGTTTCTAAAGATAGAGATTTAACCTTAACTGAAGTTTACAATAAGTGTGCAGATGCCATTATCTCCAGTGGTTTTCCTACTATAGAACAATATGTAGAAACCTACGATGATGGTTGGGGAGGATATCCAAGAACTGAAGTGAAGATTATTCCTAAAGGTTCTTGCACAAAAGAGGAATTGGAAATTTTAGATAGGATAAACAGCTTATTCAATATTGAAGCTCAATATGATGGTTAAAATTCAATCCATTTCAGACATCATTACTAATAGTAGTTCAGAAGTATTTGTAATATATGACCAGAACGGCATAGATGCAATTAAAACCCTTGTTAATTCCTTACTAAGAATAGCTAACTCTAAGTATATATTTGATGATTTATTTGACATTCAATTTGTATGGGATGATATTGCAGAAGAATACTATAACGATGATGGTGGATTTAAAAGTACTGGACAAACATTTGAAGAATATCGTCAATGTTTACAAGATGAACGTTTACGATATATGGAAGGTGCTCCTGTAATTATAGGTATTAAAGTTACACCTAAATTAAATACTCCTGAATGTAAAGAAGCCGCAGATATATTGTCAACAATTGATAGTATCTTTAAAAGCGATGTGTTCTACTGTTAAAATAATCATTCCAATACAAAGTATGTCTGATGTCATCACTAATAGTAGTTCAGAACTATTCTGTACTATTTTTAGTGATAAACATCTAGATGATATATACGAATTCTTTAGAGAATATATAGGAGTAGGATATTCTGATGAATCTCTTAGCATATATTTGGAACATAAGGATGAGTATTGTGATGAGGAATGTTTTAAGGATTATCCAGACAATTGGATTGAAATCCACATGCCTTATGATTATTGTAATGTATCAGATATACTAAGAGTAGGATTAAAAGCTATCTTAGAGAACAAGTTCAAGGATGGCTACAAAATAGTATTTGATTAATGAAATTCATCACTAAAATTCAATCTTTCTCTGATGTTATTACCAATTCAAGTTCTGAAGTATTCTTAATGAATGAGGCTAATGCTGAGTATTATCATAATTTAGAGAATACGCATGGCTGTATATCTATTGAAGAAATTACTTGGGATTGGTTAGAAAATCATTCATGGGAATGGGAAATGGTATGTGAATACCTTGACATTGATAAGAATATCATTGGTGAATACCATGAAAGTCAAACTTGGAAAGGATATGGCTATTGGAGTGGTCCAGAAGAGGAGGATTGGTTAACATTCCTCGACATTTATAAGAATAAGATTGAAGAAAAAATAATCGGGCTGTACTTTGTAGACATTGAAGACCATTTTGAAGATGCCTATGAAGTAACAGAAGAAGCAAGAGATGATAGTTATTGGTCAGATTCAAGACATTAATAAATTATGAAAGATTGGACTAGTTGGGGAATTAAAATACGAGAGTTCCCAGACCACAATTATAGAGCAATTTGGAATAATTTAAAGACAATCCGCTTGGGTGAAGGAGTTGCTAAAGAGCTTCCTCCTGATAAAGCGGAGTTTTATGATGTTGGTATAAATACTCTTTGTAATGCAGAATGTGATTTCTGTTATGTATCTGCTGGTAAAGGTGGTATTAACTATCCTGATATCTGTAAAACATGGAAGGATTGGATGGATACTTATAATGCTACTATTTCCGACAAAGGGATTATTTATACTGATAAGCCATTTCAGATTGCTATTGGTTCTACAGGAGAACCTACTATCCATCCTGAGTTTTGTCAATTCTTGGAAACAGTATATAATACAGGAGTAGTTCCTAATTATACTACTAATGGATTGATATTTGCTAGGGATAATGTAAAAAGCGGAGAAATCTTAGCTTATACAAAAGAGTATGTCGGAGGGGTTGCCGTTAGCTTAGGGAATCCTGAAATACGTTCTGAAGCTCATAGAGCTATACAGAAACTCCTTAATTGGGGTGATACTAATGTGAATATTCACCATATTATATCTGATAAGAAATCAGTAGATGATTTCTTTGAGGTTTGTGTTAAATATGGTAATAATATTTACTATCATGTATTACTTCCATTAATGCCTAGTGGTAGAAGTACTAAAGGTATGGAGCCAGGTGTGTTTGAATTTAGAAGAGACTATTCAAAAGTATGACATTAAAAATGCTGCTTTTGGTGCTCACTTCGTTGAATATTTAAAGACATCTAAAATTAAGACATATCTCTATCCGCCAGAATCTTTAAGTAAGAATATTATCCTTACTAAAGATAAGGTACAAATAACACCGAGTTCTTTTAACTTAAAACCAATACAAGTTATCCAATTATGACAACTTACTTACTTCCATGTTATAGCGAGGAAGATGGTTGCTGGATTGAAAAAGTGCGTGCGAGAAATTTTGACGATGCTGAACAGAAATTTATAAACGCATTTACAGAAGATTATGAGAATATTGATATTCCATCAGATTGGGATGATTTAGTTGATATTCTAGAGAAACAAGCAGATGTATTTATAGGTGAAATTTACGATATAGAGGAATTTTGAATCACGAAGAGGCTACAGCCTTTGGTAAAGTCTTTGAGGATAAAATATTTCCTCATAGATGGCTTATTATGTTTCCAAATACTACGCTAACTCCTTCTACTAAATATCAGAATATGGAATGCCATTTTGATTTTTGGTGGACTAGAATGAAAAAGGGTAAGCAAGTAGATTTAAAGGTAGAAACAAAAGCCAAAACCAAAGGTTGGGGTGAGTATGTTCTGTGGGAACTTCTTAACGTAAATGGATATGCTGGGTGGGGATTGGGAGATGCTGATATTATTGTGTTTGGTGCTCCTGACGGCATGTATGTAGTTAACCGTAAAAAAGTTACTAACTTTATATGCAAACACCTAAATATTACACCCGATATTGTTTCTTTACGAAAACAACCATCTTGTTTATTTGATGGTGCTCCATTATGGAAACTTAGCCATAGAATATCAAGACCCAAAGAATTGACTGTAAAAATACCGTTTGATGTGTTTTTAGATTTCGTCTCAAAAAGTACTCTGAAACTTTATAAAGACAATGAGAATAGGTTTAGATATTGATGATTGTCTAGCAGACTTCTGGGGAGCATACTGTGAGTATTTCGATACAGAACACAATCCCAGAATGCTAGAAGACCATATCATCACTCGTAATGTTCAACGCATTTTAAAACAAGATAAAGATTTTTGGTTAAACTTAAAAGTAAAGAATAGACCTGACTTTGTACCCGAATTGTATTGCACTAAACGTGTAAATAACAAGAGGTGGACCAGAGAATGGTTACTAAGTAATGGATTTCCAGATAGACCTATCTATCAGATGTATTACCAACATGGTAACAAAGCTGATATGATTAAAGGTCGAGTGGACATCTTTATTGATGATTCTCTCACTAATGTATTGCAATGTCAGAAGTCTGGAATTCCTGCATTATTGTTCCATACTGAGCGTACTGAAGACTTTCCAATGTTTAAGGTATACTCTCTTAATAAAGATGAAATAATTGATTCATATTTATTTATGCAAAAGTATGCACAGTAATGTAAAAATAACAACACTTCCTGACACTATACAATTAATTGAGATGGATGACGAGGAATATTTCAGCGATAAATGGGCTGAGTGGATTAGCAATTCAAAACTTGCATTAATAAACCCAGACCAGGATGGAAGCCCAGAGGTGTATAGGGAAGGTTTGAGCAAACATCAGAAATATTCCGATTCTCTTGTATTTGGTAGTGCCGTTCATGAATTAGTATTACAGCCAGAATCCTTTATATTAGCAGAAAATGTCGATAGACCTACTGCTAAATTAGGAGCTATGGCTGACGAACTATTCAAATCCTATCTTAATAACCATCTTATTGATGATGCTACTATTATTAAGGCATCTGACGAAATTAACTATTATAAAGGTAAGATGGACGAATCCAAAATTATGAATGTGCGTTGTGCATGTGATGCATATTGGGAAGATAGAGAAAAATGGCATAAGGAGTATGAAGGGAATAAAACTCCTATATTCCTAGACCCCAAATCAAAAGAAAAATTAAAACTTTGCTTGACTTCTGTTAATAGTAATCAGGAAATTCAAGATTTATTACATCCTAAAGGTGTTCTTGAAGACCCTATTTCTATGAATGAAGCTGCTTTATTTGTACAAGTAAAGGCTGAATACAATGGTAAGGAAACAATCCTAAAACTGAAAGGTAAATTGGATAACTTTACTATTGATACAGAAACAGGTGAAGTGACCTTAAATGACTTGAAAACTACTGGTCATAAACTAATAGATTTCAAAGATTCATTTAAGAAGTATCATTATAATAGACAAATGGCTAAAATTTTGGTCCTATATACAGTAATGTATATTAGCAAAGTCCTCTAATTGCTGGAAAATCTTAACCTTTATTAACTTTTAAAGTTTGTCATTATGAATTTTTATTACTAATTTTATAGTGATAAATAATAAGAGTTATGGAGAAAGACAATCAGCAGCAAAGTATTAGAAAATCTTATAATGTTGGGCAAACTTTTGGGTGTCTAACTATTTTAGAATGTTTAGATGATGGAAAATTAAAAGTTCAATGCACTTGTGGTAATATATTAGAATTGAGTAAAGCTAGTTTATATAATTACTATAAAACTAATAAACAGTGGTGCAACAAGTGCAAACCTGCTGGAATTAATAAAACTAAATACAGTAAAGGAGAAATTTTAGGCAATTGCTTTGAATTAATAAAATGTTTAGGCGGAAATAAATGGGAGGTAAAATGCATAAAGTGTGGTAAAATACAAGAGCAAGCTATACCTAATATGAGAAAACATAAGGGAGAAACTTGTTACTATTGTCTACATCCAAATGCTATAAGAAATCACTCTGGAGGTAAGGGAACCCTATCTGGACCTATTGAAGAACGATTTTACAATTACTATAAATCTAGAATTGAATCAGATAATTCTAAAGGGAAAAAATTTAAGGAATGGAATCTATCTCTTAAAGAATTTGCAGGTTTAGTTCGTGGAAATTGTGTATACTGCGGTAGTGCACCTAGAATCGAAAATCAGTGGGCAAATAATAAAAGAAAAACATCTCTTAATGAGGATTATTCTTTTAATGGAATTGATAGGATAGATTCTAATAGAGGGTATACTATTGATAATTGTGTCTCTTGTTGTCCTAAATGTAATAAAATGAAAAGTGATTTAAATAAGAACGATTTTTTATCACATATTTCTAAAATATATAATTTTTCTAATAAATGTTCAACGACTATCGAAAATACATAAGTATGAGTAGAGTACACTCAAGTGAGTGGAAATGGGGACTATCCTTACAAAAAGGATAAAGATATAGTCTAGACTGTATAGAAATATACAGATGCGGTTAGTCCGCTGGATTGGAATAACGAACCAATTTGAATAAACGATGTATTCGTGGATGTTGCGTTTATATGTAATGAAGCAGTATAATACTAAGCCAAGTAGTCTGTATGCGAATATGCTATTAGTAAGTACAGTTCCAGATTATAGAGCTGGAATATTTAAAGTTACTAATAAGGAGATTCGTAATGGGTTCTTAGAATTTAAAGATTTGCTGCAACGTGTAGCTTATTTAGAATTACATGATTGAGTCGTTTCTTATGGAAGCATGGGAACCATCTTATAAAGATTTGGAGAACTATTATCAAGAATATTTCAGTTTGGGTAATCTGAACTGTGATATAGGGAATAAATTTGCTTTGATTTCACTCATTTGTTTTCTTACTAAGCAAGCTAGGATAAAGAATCCTGATGCAACTTGTTATCAAGTTATAATGAAAATAATTGATGGGGAAGAATCCCAGCATGATATGAAATTCATAAGGGGATTGTCTATAGTCTGTACGGACATGATGAAACATAGTAATGAGTTCCTGACCTTTGATTTGAAAACTTCCAAAGCAATGGTTAGCAAGATTAAGGAAATTCTGAAAACTTGGTTACCTTTTTAACTATATGAACATTGACGAAAAAATATCTAGTAGGTATGATGCCAATTTACAAATAGTTATGATTCTTAACGACCTGGTATCAGAGCATCCTGATTGGAGATTCCAACAAATCTTGCAAAATGTGGGCATATCTTCGAGAGAAGGTAAAGATTTATTTTATGAAGAAAGTGTGGATACATTAAATAGATTGCGTGAAAATTGTTTGATTTTTAAAAATTAAATTTTTTCTGTAAACTATTTGGATAGTAAAAATAAAATGACTATCTTTGTATCACATTTCGATAGAGAAATAGACAGATAATTCAAATTAATTTTTAGATTATTTAATACTAGAACTGCTTGGTTACTTAAAAATTAAGTAGTATCTTTGTAATACAGAAACAAAGAGATAAAGACGTATGAAATAATGTTTAAACTATTTTTGAATTATGACAGCAACAAATTTTAAGACAGTAGAAGTAAAAGGTTTTACAAAACAAGAAGCAATCGACCAAGCACCTTTCCAAGTTATTCGTGATGCAACTCAGGCATGGAAAACAGCAGGTAAGCCAATCTCAGAAAAGGCTTTGAAAGAGTTCTGTGCTGAATATCTAGCTAAGCATACTAAATATGCTGCTGGTATTGGTTGTTCTATTACATTCGAAGCAGGTTCTGCCGATACTCGTGAACGTCCTTACACTGTAAAGGATATTAAGAACGAAAAAGGTAAGAGAAAGTATAAAACTGGTTATCAGGGTATCAATCCTGCAACTGGCGAAATTCTTTTCACTAACTTCGAAACTAAGAACAAAGCTAAGGAAGTAGCTAAGGAATTGTACACAAAGAAAGATTATAAAGGTGACATCTTCTGCAAGTACATCAAGGATGTAGTTGAAGGTGAAGTTGGAGCTTTTGAAGTTAAGTACACTCCTTCTAAGAGTGCTAAACAAGGAACTTACATTTGTTTTGGTGTAGAAGCCTAAAATATAGAGTTGGGAGAAATTCCAACTCATTTTTTCTTTATAAATGAAATATACTACTGAATCATGGATTCAAAAAGCTAAGGAATTAAATGGTGGAAACTATGACTACTCTAAGGTATAGTATATAAGTTATAAAGAAAAAGTATGTATAATTTGTCCGATTCATGGAGAGTTTTGGCAGAAACCTGTGTCACATTTAGAAGGACATGGATGTCCTAAATGTGCAGGTAATAAGAAACATACTAAAGAGTCATTTGTTGAAAAGGCTATAAAAGTTCATGGGAATAAATACGATTATTCCAAAGTAGTATATAAGAATAATGCTACTAATATAACAATTATATGTCCTAAACACGGTGAGTTCCTACAAACCCCAAATATGCACCTAAGTGGTAGGGGCTGCCCTTTCTGTCACTTCTCACATGGAGAAGCATTTATACATAATTGGCTAACATCAAATAAATTTGAGTTTACTCCACAATACGAGTTATATTTACCCACATCTGGTAAATCTATAATTCGTGTGGATTTCTGGATAACTTATAAGAATAAAATCTATGCAATAGAATATAATGGTAAACAACATTACCAGTTCTGTTCCATCTTTCATAAAGATGAATCTGCATTATTAGCGCAACAGTAGAGGGATAATGCGCTTCAAGATTACTGTGATAGTAATGAGATTGAATTATTATGGGTTAAGTATGATTTAACATTCCCTCAAGTTGAATCAGAACTCAGAAATTTCTTTGGAGTTGAAGCCTAATAGACTTCTACAACTTTAAATATCAAAGGGATTATCTTATGTGAATAAGGTAGTCCCTTATTTTTTTTGATAGATTGTCTAAACTAGAGAGATGTTTATTGTAAAGGCGTAACTGCTATCTAATTATAAAACATCTAACGATGCGTACAAGGCTACATATTAAGTTAATTCCACTAAAAGGTTTAGATTTTTACGAAGATTTCTTCGACGAAGAAACGGGTGAATTATTAAAAGAAGCTGCAATAGAAACAATATATAACAATAAAACCCTAATAGCCTCGAATACAAATATAGAGATTGTTAAGAAAGGCTGGAGTGATGGTTGGATGCAATTTAAGTATCCAGGGCAAATGTTCTTTGGCTATCAAGAAGTTAAAAGGAAAGTCCCATGCACAGAATTACAGTTTAGAAAACAATTATTGCAAGCACTTAAATATTTTTATGACGATACTCTTAATACTAAAAGAGATAAGAAAGTAAAAGTATTTTGCTTAAATTCTGAACGATTTTATACTTATGTATTGCGCTCTGATTTGGAAGAATTGTTTAAGGATTTATTTCCTGCATTTGAACTAACTAAGGAGTCCGCAAGTAACACATGGAAAGACCCATTGTTAAAAAGTATAATGCTGTCGCATAAAATACCATTTAGGGTTTATAAAATGCCTGATACCGTGGAATTACATAATATACTGAGAGATATATATCTACAATGTTTAGACTGAATGATAAATGGACATAGCACTTGATGAATTATTAAAAGGTAAAGCAACTATTATTAAGGGAAAGAATTATTTACCAACTGCTGGGTATGTAGAACCCTTCTTAGAAAGATTATCTAAATTTACTGATGACTTCAGAATACATGTGCAATTACCTGACCAGATTACTAGAACAGTAGAAGGTGATATAAATATGGATGATATTACTTATAATAGAGTCTATATTGAGGCAGTGATGCCCGATGATATGTGTTACACAAACCACGACAAAGTGATTGGTATGGTTATGGGATTAGATGTCCGTAAACCAGTAGCTAAATTCTATAATGGTGCATTAAATGCAGCTTGCACCAATCTATGTGTATTCAATCCTGATTATTTGGAATGTCAAGGAATTGAACCAGAATCTCCTTTGAATTTCAAACCTTTAGATAGACTATTGAATTTAAAAGATGATACACGCCAAATGTTAATAACTTTACATGAAACTAAATTTAACAATAGCATCCTTAACCAACAGAACAATCTTGGTAAGTGGGTTAGAAATGTTATTATGAATGACTATGATAGTGGATTTGGTAAGGTGAAACTCTCTGTTGATAATGCTATTCAGGCTTATAAATCTCTCTTTATGAAAGAAGATTCTGAATACTATCAAAATTCTTCAGAGGTGAGTATGTTCGATGTATATAATGCATTTACTCAACAAATTACGGATGCTAGAGATAAAGGTAAAGATTTGATTAACTTATTTGAAAAGACAATACTTTTAAGAACAATCTTAGACTTTTAACTAATGCTAGTAGTAAAACGTAACAAAACAGTACAACCCTTTAATTGGGAGAAAATTGACAATGCAATCGTTAAGGCATTTCATGCAGTAAACGAACCTATTGATGAAGATATTCTTAGCGATGTTAAAGATGAACTTTACTTTAACAACATTATTTCTGTAGAAGAAATACAAGACCAAATAGAGAAAGCTCTAATGGCTTGTGATTATTACAATGTTGCTAAAGCATTTATCTTGTACAGACAGAAACAAGCAGAACTAAGAGCAATCACTGATAAGAAGCAATTCATCAGAGATTATGCTAAAGCTAGTAATGCTGCAACAGGTAGTAAGTATGATTCCAATGCTAATGTTACTGAAAAGAATATAGTAACCTTAAATGGTGAATTGTTCAAAGGTGATGTTATTAAGGTGAATCGTGCTATATTAACCGACAAGATTAGAGAATTATATGGTGAGGATTTAGCTAAAGAATATATTCATATGCTAGAAACTCATATGCTATATAAGCATGATGAAACAAGTATTATGCCGTATTGTGTGGCAATCACTATGTATCCGTTCTTATTAGAAGGTCTACAACCTATTGGTGGTTTATCTGCCAAACCTAAGAATCTGGATTCATTCTGTGGTATGTTTGTAAATTTGGTATTTGCAGTTTCATCACAGTTTGCAGGAGCTGTTGCTACTGGAGAATTCTTGATGTATTTTGATTACTTTGCCCGTAAAGAATGGGGTGAAGATTATTGGAAACGTCCAGAGGAAATGGTAGATAAACATAGAAATATTGATAAGACATTAGAACAGAAATTCCAACAAATTGTCTATTCAATAAATCAACCAGCTGCTGCTCGTAATTTCCAGTCAGTGTTCTGGAATATAAGTTATTTCGATAAATATTACTTTGAAGGCTTATTTGGAGAATTTGTATTTCCTGATGGAACTAAACCTAAATGGGAATCTTTGAATTGGCTTCAAAAGAAATTTATGACTTGGTTTAACGAAGAAAGAACTAAGTGTATCCTCACATTCCCTTGGAATTTCGATGGGGAATTAAAACCTCTGTTAATTGACTTGGAACCCCTGGCACTTGTAATACCAGGGCAACAAGGGGCAAGCAACTTTAAGTGTGCAGCCTGACAGACTAAATACAGGGGACTTTAATACATGGTATGTGAATATAATGGATTAAGGTGTGCGATAGTCGGAACTACATGGTAACATGTAGAGGAAAATTGAAGTATTTTCCCGTTTATTAAGTATGTCCATTTAGATTAGTTTCTATTGGAAATAAGTTATATCTTTGTCTCATTAAGTGAAACAATTAACAACTTTGTAATTATGGAAACTAACGAAAGAATTTGTTGTATATGCGGGGCTAGTGTTGGTAATGGCACTGGTAGAGTAAGTAAATTCAAAGGAGATGGACAGTATTACTGTAGAAAGCACTATTTACAAATGTACAGACATGGAGAGATTTCTCAATTTACTCAAAAGGATGCTAACGAGTGGAGAGATAACATCTGTGTATGTAGAGGAGTACATGGTGAAGTTACTGGTGAAGTAACATTCGATTTAGACAAGCGAGAGTTCTTGCAACAGTTTAAAATTTATATTAGTAGTCAAGGTTATGCAGTAACTAAGACTAATGGTAAAACTCGTTTAATTCATAAAATTCTAACTGAAACGGAAGGTTATGATGCTAAGACTGTGGTAGACCATATTAATGGAATTAAACTGGATAATAGAATGGAGAATCTCAGGGTGGTATCACAAGCAGTCAATGTAGTAAATAAGCACTATGGTAAAGTTGTAGGGGTTAGTTATCATTCTAATAGAAGGGATGGTAAGTGCTGGAGAAGCTACATTAAGAAAGATGGCAAGTCTACAATCGAATGGTTTGATACAGAAGAAGAAGCTATTAAGAATAGGTTACTAAGAGAAATAGAAGTTTATGGTAAACTAGTTAGTAGTGAAAATAAAAAATACGAATACTTAATAAATCACTCGTCTACCGAGGGCGAGGTGTAACAGAATGGTCGAAACTGTAGCTTTACTTACAGATGGGGAAGATGTAAAGGATAAAGAATGGGGTGATTTCACCGCAGTAATGTAGAGTAAAGGTCACTCATTCTTTACTTATATGTCTGATAGTGCAGACTCATTATCTTCTTGCTGCCGATTAAGAAATGAGGTTAGTGATAATCAATTCTCTTATTCATTAGGAGCAGGAGGTATTGCAACTGGTAGTAAATCTGTAATGACCCTTAACATTAATAGACTTGTACAAGATGCTGTTAATAAGGGTTATGATATGATTGACTATCTAAGAGAACAAGTTCATAAAGTTCATAAATTCCAGACAGCTTATAATGAATTGTTAAAAGATTATCTAAATGATGGTTTATTAACAGTTTATACTGCTGGCTTTATTAATTTAAAGAAGCAGTATTTAACTGTTGGTGTTAATGGTGTTATTGAAGCTGCTGAGTTCTTAGGAATTCCTGTTAATAATAATCCAACTTATAGAGAGTTCATGCAATCCATTCTTAAAACTATTAGTGATGAGAATAAGAAAGCTAAGACTAAAGAATTGATGTTCAATACTGAATTTGTTCCAGCCGAAAACCTTGGAGTTAAACATGCAAACTGGGATAGAAAGGATGGCTACGTAGTACCTAGAGATTGCTATAATAGTTATTTCTATGCAGTAGAGGACACTTCCTTAAATATTCTGGATAAGTTTAAACTTCATGGCAAAGAGTATGTAAAATATTTAGACGGGGGTTCTGCTTTACATATGAATCTGGAAGAACACTTAACTAAAGACCAATATAGAAATCTATTAAAGGTTGCAGCTAAAGAAGGAACCAATTATTTTACCTTTAATATACCAAATACTATTTGTAATGATTGTGGTCATATTGATAAGAGATACTTACATGAGTGTCCTAAATGCGGAAGCAAGAATATTGATTATGCTACTAGGGTGATTGGTTATTTAAAGAGAGTTAGTAACTTTAGTGAGGCTAGACAAAAAGAAGCAAAACGAAGGTTTTATTACAAATCTTAATTTAACATGATGATATTCCAAATCATATTTATAGTTATCCTACTCTTAGAAATAGGAGTAGGTTTAGCTATAAAGTACAACTTCAATGGTTTCCAAGACAAATTGGTTTCATTATTCATAAACATGGATATTGAAAACTATATAAGAAACCAATTTCCAGATAAGTGGATATTTCAGATGCTTTTCTTATTAATATTATTCTTGTTGTGCATATGCTAAAGTATGTAAACACAGATGTAGTATTTCAGGAGATTCCAAATGAAACTACACTTGCTATTAATATCTCAAACTGCCCTTGTCATTGTAAGGGCTGCCATAGTGCTTACTTGGCAGAAGATATTGGAGACTATCTTGACCTTGGGGCATTAATGCGTTTAATAGATAAAAATAAAGGTATTACTTGTGTTGCCTTTATGGGTGGGGATTCTGAACCACAGTCTATTAATATGTTAGCAGGTATTATTAAAACTAAAGGGTTACTAACCGCATGGTATAGTGGTAGACAAGAGTTAACTAAGGGAATAGAATTGAAAAACTTCAATTTTATTAAACTTGGTCCTTATATAGAGGAACTTGGTGGCTTAAAAAGTCCTACAACTAATCAAAGACTCTATGAAGTCAAAATGAGTAAGGAAGTGGATAAAGAGGGTAATCCAATCTACGGCTTAGAAGATATTACAAATATGTTCTGGAAATGAGTTTTTCATTTAAGGATTTTGCATCCAAAAAAATAAAGGAAACTACTGGGAAAAAGATACAACTAGCCCAAGAGCAATTGGATGCTTTGAAGAGAATGGAGGATTTTCTTGATGATGAAGAACCAGTACTAGTATTACAAGGATATGCTGGTACTGGTAAAACTTCTATTCTTAATGAGTATATTCAATTTCTTGATTCCACTGGAGTAGATTTTGTATTGTGTGCTCCAACACATAAGGCAAAATTGGTTATGGAAGAAGTAACAGGATATGATGCTGTAACTGTGCATAAATTGTTATCTTTAGCCCCGAATATCGAGATTTTTGAATTAGACTATAAAGATTTAAAATTCCAATGTAAAGGTTTTGGAGAGATTCCTTATAATGGCATAGTTATTATAGACGAAGCTTCTATGATAAATGATGAAATTTATAAGCTACTCTTAGATATGTGCAAAGAATTTAGCACTAAACTTTTATTCATTGGTGATAAGGCTCAAATACAGCCTGTTTGTAGTAAAGGAACTAGCCTTGTATTTAATTGTTCCAATATTATTACACTAACTAAAATCCATAGGCAAGTAGACACTAATGGACTGTTGCCGTTATTGTCAAAACTGAGAGAAAGACCCATGAAGAGATTTCAACCTATTGAAGCTCCTGAAGGGTCTTTAATTGTTTATGACCAAGCTAAGGACTTTATGCTAAAAAGTGCAGAGTTCTTTAAAAAGGCAATAGAAAATCAGGATATTAATGCTGTAAAAATTATAGCATATACTAATGCTAGAGTTAACGGCTTTAATCAATGTATGCGACGAATGCTATGGGGAGATAGAGTAGAAAACGAATATAATCAGTTTGAGTTTCTTACAGGTTATGAAAACTTTGAGTTTAATAAACAGCAGTTTTATAATTCATTGGACTATATAGTAACCAGTAAGCCTAAAAAGGTAGAGAAGCATATACCTCATTATATAAAACTTCCTGGATTTGAATTGGAATTGTTTGATACCGTTTATAAAGAACTGATGACTGTTTTTATATTAGATAAGGACATAAGCAAGGGCGATATAAATGGTTTAGCTTCTAGAATAGAAGATGTCAGAATATCTGCAATAGAAGCTAAATTAAAAGGTAAGAAGACACTTTCTAATATGCATTGGAAAAAATATTTTGCTATAGTTAAAAGTTTTGCCACTCCTAAAGACCTTATGTGGGATAATAGAGTAATTAAAAAGAAAACCTTTGATTATGGCTATGCTTCCACTATTCATAAAATACAAGGTAGTTCATTAAAGACTATATTTGTTGATATGGCTAATGTTCTTACCTGCAAAGATATTAACGAGATTAGGCAAATGCAATATGTGTCTTTGTCCCGAACTAAAACAGATGCTTATATATTAGTATAAATCGTCTTTCCTATGACTGTAAAAATAGTTTATAATGAGGATTGTCAGCCACTGCAAAATAGAATAACTGCCCATTTATGGCAGAATTTTCCTAAGATTCAAGTAGAAACTTATGATGAATCTCATTACAAAGACAAGAAAAAGGCTATTATGATTAAAGCATCATGTGGTACCAGATTGGCACCTTTTGTAGCTATTTATGATGATAGTAAAGAGCTAATAAAGGCATTTTATTCTGAAACTGGAGATTGTACATTTGATAACATTATAAAATATCTAAATGACATTTAGTGAAGCTGTAACGTGGGGTGATAGCTATATCAGAGCAATGCTTAGATATAGAGATATGCACCTTAAAGACTTTGTAAAAGTTGGAGGAAATCCAGAA
>OLNE01001099.1_pt1 | contig 20818 bp, 18 predicted proteins | sample 1672431 | NCBI WGS metagenome assembly OLNE01 (sample SAMEA3136685, study PRJEB25190) | human gut metagenome | reverse complement strand
TGATGGAAACACCTTCTGACCGCATTCTGTGGAATCAGGCATGTGACATTTCCGTTGATCGGTTGATTACAGGGGGCAGTGATACTATATCCCCGTCAGTCATCTATCAAAATCTGATGACTAATGCATCCCCGAAAGAGCATGCGGCAGTCGATGATCACCGCTTCTGGAGACTTGCTGACCGCCCAAAACTTCTCGAACAAATAAAAAAAATCTGGAATTCCGGCTCAGGTGCCGCCGGTCTCGGGCTGTACGGAAATTCCGGACGTGGAACGGCTCCCGGCAATCTTAGTGAAGAACTTTCCCTGCACCATAAACACCGCTATGACTTCCGCCGTTTTCTCAGACGTTTCGCTATTCAACGAGAAGAACTGCACACCGACACATCTGGTTTTGATTATATTCCTTATGTCTATGGACTGGATCATTACGGAAACATGCCTCTGATCGAACATCTGGAATATCAGGAAATGAATCGTATGGAAGAGCTTGTGATCGCGATTGATACCTCCGGCTCCTGCACGACTGAAACGGTACGCCGCTTCATGGAAGAAACTTACGAAATCCTCAGTGACCATGAAAATTTTTTCCGCAACATGAACCTTTACATCATCCAGTGTGACAGTTTTATTCAGGACTGTGCACATATCACCTGTGAAAAAGACTGGAAACGATACCTTGGCAATCTGCAGATTCACGGACGCGGCGGCACAGATTTCAGACCTGTTTTTGAACATGTGGAAATGCTGCGCTTTGAGGGAAAGCTCCGAAGATTAAAAGGTCTTCTGTACTTTACCGACGGTGACGGAATTTATCCGCAAAGATCAACCACTTATCAGACTGCATTTGTTTTTTATCATGAAAAAGCCCTGCACCAGCAGGTTCCCGCATGGGCCACAAAACTCTATCTGGACGATGAGAATTTCAGGCAGTGATCTCTGCCCTTCCCATACAGACCTTCCGGAGAAAGGACACATAACCTTATGAATATCAAAGATGCAAAACAGGAACTTCTCCATACGATACAGATTTATACACACAAAGACGCAAAAGGCCGCTTTCTTATGCCTGCTGTCCGTCAGCGTCCGCTCCTCCTGATCGGTCCTCCCGGTATCGGAAAAACAGCGATCATGGAACAGGCTGCCAGAGAATGCGGAATCAACCTTGTCTCCTACACGATTACCCATCATACCCGACAGAGTGCTGTCGGACTGCCTGTAGTCGTAAAAAAGAACTTCCAGGGCAGAGAATATTCCGTAACAGAATACACCATGAGTGAGATCATTGCCTCCGTTTATGAAAAAATCGAACAGACCGGATGCAAGGAAGGAATTCTTTTTATCGACGAAATCAACTGTGTTTCTGAAACTCTGGTTCCAACAATGCTGCAGTTTCTGCAGAACAAAACGTTTGGTACCCATCCCGTTCCTTCCGGCTGGGTCATCGCCGCAGCCGGAAATCCGGTTGAATATAACAGGTCTGCCAGAGAATTTGACATTGTCACCCTGGACCGTGTCAAACGGATTGATATTGAACCTGATCTTGATGTATGGAAAGAATATGCCTGTGCAAAGGGCCTGCACCCTTCTGTTCTTTCCTATCTGAGTCTGAAGAAGGATCATTTCTACCATATCGAGAATACAGCAGACCGCACATGCTTTGTCACAGCCCGCGGCTGGGAAGATCTGTCTGCAATTTTATATGGATATGAAGATATGAACTTCTCTCCTGATGAAAATCTGATCCGCCAGTATCTGCAGGATGAGGAGATTGCAAGAGATTTTTCTTCTTTTTATCAGCTCTATGCAAAATACCGTCAGGACTATCAGATTTCAGAACTGCTTACAGGTTCTCTTGAAACCTCCAGCACTGACAGGCTCTGCAAAATGGCTTCCGCTGCTCCGTCTGATGAACGTCTGACTGTCGCCGGTCTTCTTCTGGATGGATGGAACACCTGCTTTCTGGATTTTCAGGAAAAAGATCTTTTTGCAGTGGCACTCCAGGACACACTCACACAGGCAAAAAATGCCCTGCTGCACGGAAGTACACTGACCGACTTTGCAGAACAGTATCGTACCTCTTTAAAAATACGACAGAAAAACCATCTGCTCGACAATGCGGAAGCAGATCGTACTGATGATATTGCCCGAATTTTGGAACACTGTCTTTCTGATGTACGTAAAAATCACATCTCTGTTCCGTCTGATGTGATCGAAGTTCTCCGTCAGGCTCTTTCACAGACAGCCCAGGAACGCCAGAATGCAGCACAGCAAGCTTCACTTGCTCTAAAAAACGGATTTTCTTTCGCGGAAAATGCTTTCGGAAACAATAGTCCGGAAATTCTGTTTCTCATTTCTGATCTCAGTCATAATCCAAATGCCATGGCTTTTATCCGGAACTTTGGATGTGAAGAATACTTTCGCTTTAATGAAAAACTGAAATTTCAGGAAGAACGGCAAAATCTTCTCAAAGAAATCGATTCTGTCATAAATGAATCATAATTCTGCAAAGTAAAGAAAAAAACAGGAAGGTGATCTCCTCTGTCGGGAAACACTTTCCTGTTTTGAACTCTTATTTTTAATCTGACTCTGCCAGTCATTATCGACTGAAGCCACCCTGCATCTTTCTTCGATATCTGCTGTTCTGACGCTCCAGTATCTGTCGAAATTCAGATACATACATACAAAACGACATTGCCATACACACTGCACATGCACCGATCAGCACATTTGAAGTCGCATACAGAAGTCTTGGTTCCACAAGCAAAATCAACACCACCGCATAGGTTACTGCCGTATTCAGTTTGCCATGCCACTGAGCTTCTACCGTTTCTCTGGTCTCCATCAGTACCTTCCAGGCTATAAATGCCGTATGACATTCTTTGACTACAAACAAAATCAGAACAAGCTTTGCCAGCGGATATCTCGGAATCAGATATGCGATCATTGCACCCTGCATGGCCTTATCCGCTACAGGATCCAGAATACGTCCCACACGACTGACACTGTCAAACGATCTTGCAATCCTTCCATCCAGAATATCTGTGAGTGCTGCTGCAATAATGAGCAAAACAAGTACTCTCCTGTATTCTCCGATGCCATATCTCTCAAAAGTTCCAAAAAATACAACTGCCAGACACAGACGAACTGTGCTCAGTAAATTCGGAAGCGTACAGATTTCTCTGCGTGTGAACACTTCTGACAGTCTCTTCTGTCTTGCAGGGATCACCCTGTAAAACAACTGGTAACAGAGAATATTCAGAATCAGTGCTGTCATAACATCTGCCACACTATGCTGCTTAAGGAACATCGTAGACAATACGATGGATACAGTAAGTACGATCTGACCGACCGTAAAGACTTTATTTTTTCTGCAGCGTTCATTCTGATACAATGCTATACAGCTTGCTGTTGCATTGAACACATGCATACTTGGGAAAATATTGGTCGGCGTATCAATCTTATATAAAAAGCGGATCACACTGATAAATATGCCATTACCGGCATCACTCAGATCTGGTCTCAGATACTGTCCGTTCGGATACACATAGGAAATCAGCAGAAACAACGTCATGCCGACTCCAAGTGTCCCCAGATACTGATAATATTCTTTTTTACTCGGACAGGATACTGCAAAATAAATCACCGTACCGATCAGGAAAAAGTACCAGAGTACATACGGAATTATAAAATACGGGCAAAATGGAATCCTGTCATCTGCTAATGAATGAATAATATGTATTTTCACATCACTCTGTTCCATTAACATGAAAGCTGCCATATAAAAGATCCCATATGCGGGTATGATCCATAAATGCTTTGACTGCTTCAGATAATTCAAAATATCACCTTTCTGTCCTTTCCGGCTGCGGTCTGTCTGTTGCTCTTCACAGCAACCTGGGTCAATATACATTATATTCGGACTTTCAATTTTTCTGTAGCCTATAATATCCCTATCCTTCTAAATAATCAATCCACAAAATGCCGAAAATGTAAGGTTTTACAAAAATTTCATAGTTGTTTTATAAACACTTGAAAAAAGGAAGCGGCTTTACGCTACGCTTCCTCTTCTTTTCCGCTCGTCATTTTTACAGACCTGCTGAAACTCTCTTAACTTTTCTTTTGCCTCAGGACTGAGATTCTGCGGTACCTGAATCCGGATTGTCACGTACTGATCACCATGTACGGACGGATTCTTCATCGAGACAATACCCTTTCCTTTCAGACGGATCTTTCTTCCTGTCTGAGCGCCCTCCGGTATACGACAGATAACATCACCATACAGTGTGGAAACTCTGGCTTCACCGCCAAACACTGCAGTTGTAAACGGAATCTCTGTTGTCGTGTAAACATCCATACCCTTACGCTCGAATCCGGTTTTCGGTGCTACATGGACTTTCAGAAGAAGATCTCCTGCCGGACCACCGTTAAATCCCGGATGTCCTTTGCCTTTCAGACGGATACTCTTGCCATCTTCGATACCTGCCGGCACATGTACCTGCAGTGTCTGTGATCCATTTCCGGATGCATCAGAAAGACGGATCATTTTGTCGCAGCCAAATGCCGCATCCTCAAAACTTATACTTACTTCGGACTGCAGATCACTGCCTTTCGCCTGAGCACTTCGTCCGCCAAATCCACCGCCAAAACCGCTCTGGCTGTGGAAACTCTGACCTCCAAAGCCACTATTCTGGCTGCTGCCTTTACCGTGGAACATATTTCCAAAAATATCTCCGAAAATATCTCCCATATCGTCCATATTTCCGTTTTCGAAATGGTATTCACGATAACCGCCATTACCATCCTGATGAAAGTTAAAACCGCCAAAGCCACTGCCATCAAAACCGCCCTGACCATGGAAGCCCTGACTGCCGCCATAGGCACCGCCGGCACCTGCACCTTCCTCAAATGCTGCAAAACCATACTGATCGTACAGTTTCTTCTTCTCATCGTCACTTAAGATATTATATGCTTCTGTAATCTCTTTAAATTTCTGCTCTGCCTGCTTATCCCCCGGATTCATATCCGGATGATACTTCTTGGCAAGCTTTCTGTATGCTCTCTTAATTGCCTTGGCATCGGCATCTCTTCCGACTCCAAGAACTTCATAATAATCTCTCTTAGCCATAATGCCACCTCCGGTTATATTCCTATAGAAAAGAAGATGCGGTCATCATTCCCGCATCCTCCGTCCTTTTCTTTGTTCTATTTGTAATATAACACGCGTTTTGCAGAATGTCAAGGCATCTCTTCAATTCTTCTCATATTTCTCGATCATACATTGATGTTCTTTCGTCTTCTTATCATAATTGATTTCGATTTTAGGACAAATACAAAATCTGCAAAACTTTTCCCTGTCGAATCTCTTCATTCGGGACAATTGCCTCATACGATGCCGTCGCAGACCAGTAGCTCTGGAATATTTTCCATTTGAGTACTTCAATAACAGCCTTAGGATTATATACCTGGTAGTCATTTAACAGATATCCATCATACCAGCGTTTCACTTCCGAAAAATCACATCCATACTGCCTGCAGAGTTCAGAAACTTTCTCCTCCGTAAAGCCAATATATTTTGCAAAAATCTTCGGATTTATCATGGTATACTCATCAAAGTTATTTAGGACAGACTGTGTCTTTTCCTTTTTAATCGGCAATATTCCTGTAAGATACGCAAGCTGAATATATTTTGTAGGTTCCGTCCCTTTAAACATTCCCCGCAGAAAATTAATATAATCCTCACAGATCTTTTTATTTGCCGTCTCATCACGGATCAGTACATCCCATTCATCGATGATCACGATAAATTTTCTTCCTGTAGCCGTATTAATACGAGACAAAGCCTCCGGAATCGAACGAATCTCCTGCGAAATCTCTTCTGGATAATACTCCCGTAATTCACTGTTTTTTCTATAATATAGGACAAAACATTTTCTGCACCACCTGCCGGCTCCATACACCACTGAATATCAAGATGAATCACATCGTATTGGTTCAGATGTTTCTTAAAATATGGGCATTTGCTGATTTCAAGCCCGGCAAACATTTCCTCTGAATCACAGCCTCTGCTGTAATATGCCGTGAGTATATTGGCGGTAACCGACTTTCCAAATCGCCACTGTTGCAGATATAAGCCTGCAGTGTATTCATCACTTTATTCGTATATTCCAGCAGTCCTGTCTTATCAACATAAATTTCGGAATTGAGAGCTGTCTGAAAAACGCCATTCCCGGGATTTACAAAACTTCCCATGTCCTGAAGCCTCCTTTGAAGATGAGATATCCTTTAGTCTACTCTTATTGTCTATAGTTTTTCAGAGGATGTCAAGATGGAGATTTTTTAAGATGTTTTATCCCTGCAAAATCCCCTACTTATGATATAGGAATTTTAATTTTTTCAATACACTCCTCAAAAACAGCTCCTTCAGTTCCGTCTGAAAGAGTAATTTCATAATAATCCTTTTTCCCTGTCAATAAATCTTTGACTATTGCACCTTTATTCACTATTGTTCCTGCCGGAATATTTCCAATAATCTCATCTGTTTTATACGTTGAACAAATAGTAAAATATTCACCGGTATTAGTAGGAGCGCTCTGATATTCTTTGCGAATACCGTATAATGGAGAATCCTCCGCCAGAGAATATCCAATCTCATAAAGAGCTCTCAAATCCTGCTCCGAAACAAATCCTATTTTTTCATGATCCTTATCACAGACTTGGTAATATACCACATTATCCTTTCCCGTACTCTTTTCATTACCATATAATTTACTACCTGCTTTTAATACACCAGTTTTAAATAATTTAGACTTTGCTAAAATAGGAGCATCTATCTCTATGTAGATATTCGTGTCTTGCAAAACTTCATATTTTTCCAATTCAAAATCAAAACTATTATAAGAATTGACATAAGAATCTTTTATCGCTAATTTCATACCACCAATATAAAAAACAGCTATCGTTATTATCGCTATACCATAAAAAATAGCGGACAACATTTTATGATTATCAAACATCCATCGTGCAAGCGAAGAAAAAGCAGAGACAATCCCTATAATAATAAGTGTTAACAATAGCTCTATAAAATTCTCATCCCAATTTCGTATATGTAACAAATCCAAAAGTGGAAGTTTTGCATTCACTAATCGCTCTGTACCTTTCCCAACTTCCATTAAAACCAAGATATAATATGCAGAAGTTATATACAAACCTGCTTGTAAAATTCGTGCAATTTTACCAAGGATTGATTTTTCATTCCCTGAACCTAGTAAATATAATCCGCTAACTATCATACATAGCCATGAAATTACCCAAACAATAGCCGATAGCTTATTCAATATTGCTACCGCTCCGCCCAAAATTACGAAAAGAACTATTATTATAAATATAATTGGATTGAAAAAAATAATCATTTTGTACCTCGTCCTATTCCCTCTTCAGCTGTCTATTCAATTTTTCATATAACTTCATAATTTTCTACTTAATCTATAATACGAATGCTTTTAATCACCGGCTGCTCATCTGCTTCAATTGTTCCATTATTATCAATCGGATGGGCATCTTTGCAGATCTCATCCACGATTTCCATACCTTCTGTCACATGACCAAATGCAGCATATTCTCCATCTAAATAGGTACTGTCCGTCTGTACGATAAAAAACTGCGAGCTTCCACTATCTGGATCAGAAGCTCTGGCCATGGAAATCGTTCCTCTAGTATGAGAAATATTATTTTCTACACCGTTATTGGAAAATTCTCCTTTAATGGTTTCTTTGGATCCACCGGTTCCATCACCTTCAGGATCACCACCCTGTATCATAAAACCATCCATAATACGCCAGAAAGTCAGTCCATCATAAAAGCCTTCTTTCGTCAGCTTCATAAAATTTGCTACTGTAATCGGCGCGGTATCTGCATCCAGTTCTACTTTGAGGGTACCATAATCCCTGATTTCAATTTCTACATGATGAATTCCTGTCACTTCTGCCTCTTTATTCTCTGTAGTAGCATCATTTTCAGTAATAGAAGCATCGGTAGCTTCATCTGTTTCCGGTTGTTCTGCTATGGTATTATCTTCCTGTTCCGCTTCAACAGATTCTTCTTTATTCTCTTGCGTATCCCTCTCCTTAGTAGAATCTATTTCACTGGCAAGACTTTCTCTACCTACAATGTTATCATATGTAACTTTTCCACACGCAGCAACATTTACGAGAAGACAAATTACATTTAACAACATAATCAATATTGACAGATTTTTTTTACCAGCCTCCTTTACTGATTTAATTGCAAATGCCACTCCCAACAAGAATATAAACATCAAAATGCCATAGGAAAAGAAATATAAATTATCTGTTTTCCCAAATATATCCGTAATAAGATTTTCAAATTCCCACTGTTTTATATTTAAATAGAAATACATCTCTATTCCTAGTATTAAAAACAGTAAGCTGATTAACATATAAATTGTGATTGCTCTTTTTCTATTCTTTTTCATCTGTTTCCTTTCTGGCACTTATATCAAGCTGAAAAATGATAATCTATATCATAATCCGCATCAGCAGTATAACCTTGATAAATCATTGAAGCATGAAATTTCATATTTATACCTTCGATTTTTCCACCTTCTTCACTTAATATAATATCCACATCACAGTCGCCATATTGCAGATTTTCTACGCCATCTATCATGTTTACCAACTCTGCTCCCAGTTCTGTCATCTGATTTCCTGAAACTGTAAAATTAATAAAATTTCCTGCTACAGAAGCATCCTGCAACATCTCAGGTGTCAACTTGGAGAATTTGAAATAGACTGTATCAAGTTCTGCATCCACACTGTATGAAGTCGGCTTTGTATACTGATAATGAGCAATTCCATTCTCATAATTTGCTGTAAAAGCCGTCTCCTGTCCACCCGCTTTAATGTTGGCTGAAGCAGATACTTTAAGTGTGGATAAATCATTTTCATTGTAATCACTAATCTTTCCATCAAAATCCAAATATGCCTTAAATCTAGTTTTTTGTTTCGCATCTGCTGATACCAGATTTATTTCTACCGTTCCATCGAGATTTTCACTCCAAGAACCCACATCTGTAAGCTGCTTCACTGCATTCTGATATAATTCATATGCATCTGCTCCTGATTGACTTTCCTGATTCGAATTCTTGTCAGAGCTTTTACTATTTAAATCTTCGGAGGTATAACCTAAAGCCATCTCTACCGCTTTTCTAGCATTAACCAAGCCGTATCTCTCATCTCCATAGGAACCTTCCGCTGAATCAATGATAATCTGTTTTACCTTGTCAGCATCAATATCTGGTTTTGCTGAAAATATCAATCCCGCAATACCAGCAACATGTGGACAAGCCATTGATGTTCCATTCATTTCTTCATATCCGTTTTTTTTGGCACTGTAAATCTGTACCCCAGGTGCTACAACATCTACACGTTTTCCGCACTGGCTTGAATCATCAAGCTTATAGCCTTTATGAATTTTGTTTCCCACAATTCCGGCAAATCCATCTCTGGTAGTTCCCAAATTCTGTACAGAACCCACTACAATAATTCTATTCCTAACCGCTTCGTCCTCTATTGCTGCAAGAAAATCATATTTCGCGTCTACATCTCCTCCCTCAAGACGCTTTTTTATCTCGTTTTTTCTACCTTTGTAACGTTCAAAATATTCTTTTCCTTCTTTATCGCCCTTGCGATAATCCAAATACTCCTTATAGGAATAATACTCAAAACCTCCAGGTTGGCTTTCTATTTCATCATCATCTTTTCGGAAAAACAAATATTTAGAGTTATTCCCAACTTCATTTTGATTTCCCGCCGCCTTACATACAACAAATGGGTAATCTTTTTTAATTAGTAGTTTTAAAAATTTTTCAATTTGTCCTGATGCCTCTTTAAGATACTCTTCTACACCAGATACTTTCCTTGATGCTTCGAACGATATCTGATTCCATGCCAGGCTTATATTAATTACTGTGCATTTCTTTTTTGCAATTAAATAATAAAATGCAACATTCAACGATTGAGCTCCACAATATCCAGCCTTTTCCATCCCATCCATAGATACACCATACAAATTTGTATACATAGAAACACCAGCAACTCCTTTTTTATTGTCGCATACTGCTGCTACAGTACCTGCAACATGTGTTCCATGATTATCCTCATCTTCCCATTTATTTTTACTCAATAGTGCATTTCTGTTATATAACGGCTGTTCTGCAAATTTTAAGTCTTCATGATTTACAATGAACATAGTATCTATTACGCCAATATTAACATATGACAGTTTGTCCTTATAATCCCAGGCTCCCGGTGCATCTATGGCTTCCATTCCCCAGTTATTTCCCTCGGGAAGATCTCCCCATTTATTTTTCCACTTAGAATCATTGGGTATATAAGATGTATCCAGTTTTATCATATAATTAGGTGAGGCATAGTTTACCCAGTCAAACGTCTCAAAAGTATTCACTAAATCTTTTATTTCCGTATAACCATAGTTTCTGTCAAGAAGAATCTGATATTCAGCAAGTTCCTCTATGCTTCCTACAATACTGGCACCAATTGACGCTAAATACCCATCAAGATCACTTTTATACTGTTCAGAATTTAATGTCACCAAAATTTCATTGCCTGCATATGTAATTCCTTCATCTGTTACAATATTTTCTTCTGGTGTCTGATAGTATTCAAATCCTGATGTATCCGTTTCAGTAATCTCTCTATCCTCTGTGTGGTCACTGAGATCTAATTCTGACAGATCATTATTATTAATTTCAGAATAATAAAAAGCTCCAAATATAACTCCCGCAGGAATAATCAGCGTCAACGCCAAAGATATTAGCCTTAACAAAAATCTTTGCAATTTTCTTCTCATAGACACAATAGTTCTTTTAATACCTTTGTGCTTTGGCTTTCTCCCATTACTTATTTCCTTTTTTGCCCCATATCATTCCCCCCACAATATTAATTCTTCTTAGATTTTAATGCATTCTAAAATAATGAACTCATATCGAAAAAATTCACGTCAAAACTGGCAAAATCCAGATACCATTTATCTTCTATTTTAATCATTGGAATTTCTAACTCTACGCTGTTGTCAATGTCTTTACCACTTACAGAAATTTCCACATCTGCTATTGTCGCTTCCGTAATTCTAAGATTATCTATGGCTTTTGCATAGCTGTCTACAATATCATTAAATGCAGCACCTTCTACTGTCTTAATACTATTTATCTTACAGGAATATGTCCAATTTTCTCCTAAGGAGTCACTTATTGTTTTCTGAGCATTTTCCATTTCTTTATCCAACATTTTTACCATTTCAGATTTACTTACATCTTCCTCTTCCAAAAGCATATCTAGAAACTTATCTGGAATATATTCCACAAGTTTTTCTGCATCGCCTGACATTTCAGCATCAACGAAACTTGTTATGATTTCTCTTTCCTCATTTCCAGATAAAATAAATTTTGGAAATACAAGAACTGCTGCCAGAAGTATTACAAACAATATAATTGGAAATACTTTTATCTTCTTTTTAGGTTTTGAATCTGATGCTTCAACTTTCTTACTATGTACCACTTCTTTAACTACTGGTTCCTTTGGTAAAGAAACTGGCCTGATCTTAGGGGCACTTCTTTCCATTTTATTTCCACACTGCACACAGAACTTTGCCCCATCTTCAACCTTTGCCCCGCATTTCGTACAAAACATCTTTTCTCCTCCCTGATATTTACTATAGATATGGAAGCATCGTAAAATACAATATCTTCTATTTATCTATTTCCCGGTACTCTTTCTTCTATCATTTCTTTCGCCAATTCTCTGTTTTCTATTCCAGGAATAACTACCCATTTCCCGTTTACCCTAATCTGAAGTGTTCCTAATATATTTGTCACTTCTGAAATTTCGCTATACTCATATTCAAACTCTCGTGAAAAGAACATCTTTGTTGATACGCCTGATACTCCATCTTTACCTACACAAAGTTTGACTTTGCTTCGTGCAAACCACATCAGGAAATTCTCAACAGCTAATGCAATACTGACAATTCCTATAAAAAAGTAGATTCTGCGTTCTTCCTCATAAAAATATTTAGGCAATTCTGAATACTTATAAAATAAAAAAATAGCAGCAAATATCATCGCAATCATAATCCCCAGATGCATCATTCCCGAATTCTTATCCGCCCGAAATACCTTTTCTTTATTCGTTCCCACTGGTTTTGCATTTATTTCTGACAAATTTCTCTTTTCCTGAACTACCGGTGTTCCACATGATGGACAAAATCTTGCTCCATCCTCCAATTTGGCACCACAATTTCTACAAAACATCCTTTTCCTCCTTATTTTCCCTATAACTTATTCTTAATCTGTATGATTCGCTTAACAGATTCATTAATTCTCTGTTCCGAAATTTCGCCTTCATAAACGGCATTTCTAAGAGCCGCATAAGAATTTATAAAATCCGATGGCATGAGCAACATGTCTGCTCCTGCTTTCACCGCACTTATAACAGCTTCCTGAGACGTGTAATTCTCCGAAATTGCCCCCATATTCAATGCATCAGTTATAATTACTCCATTAAAGCCAAGTTCTTCTCTTAAAAGATCATGCACAATAACTGATGACAACGATGCAGGTGTCTGACTGTTTAAGACATTTGGTAATGAAATGTGTCCTACCATAACAAAAGATACATCTGTCGAAATTCCAGTTTGAAAAGGAATCAGTTCACATTGTCTGAGTTCCTCAAGATTCTTATATGAACTTGCATAACCACTATGGCTATCCTCTTTTGTATCTCCATGTCCCGGAAAGTGTTTCAATGTTGCCTGCACCCCTGCATCCTGCAACCCCTTTACATACATTGGCACCATCTCTGATACTGTTTCAGCACTGCTTCCAAAAGCCCGGTCACCAATCACTGTATTCTCAGAATTCGTAAAAATATCCGCAACCGGTGCAAAATCAACATTAAATCCTAATTCTTTTAAGTAACATCCAATCGTATTTCCTGCATTATACGCTAATTGTACATTTCCCTTTTTTCCAATAGAATACATGTCCTCCACATATGGAACATCTGTAATCGAACTTCCATACACCCTGGTTACCCGTCCCCCCTCTTCATCTACTCCAAGGAAAACAGGCAGCCCGATTTTTTCTTTGCTGATTTCCTGCATTCGGCTTAACATGGCGGTCAACTGCTCTCTGGATTCTATATTCTCATTAAAATAAATAACGCCTCCCACTGGATATTGTTCAAAACAGTCTTCTGTGAGACTTCCTGCTTCTGTGGCAGCACTTACACCCGTAAGCTCTTCCGGAGTGATAAAAAACATCTGCGCTACTTTTTCTTCTACTGTCATAGAAGTCAGCTGTTTTTCCATTTCATCATTCTGAATAATATTGTTCAACTCATCTTTTTGAGCCATCACATTTTCATTTCTTGCAAAGCAACAGCCAGCCACTATTAACAGACAAACGCAACATATTATTTTAGTTCTCATATTCATATATAATTCCTATTTTTCCAGCATACGTTGGAACTACTGAAACCAGATCATTAGGAATATCGTTCCAGACCCATTTTCCAATATCTTTTTTATAGAACATACACATTACATGTTCATCCACTCCAAGGCTTTCATCCCTAAACGAAGGTTCTCCTTCCAACCAGCATTCCGACGTCCAGGATTCTGCATTGTTCAGCACACTACCTGTCAAATTATTATTTTCATCTATCCAATAATATTTCTGCGAATCCATATCGCGTCTTCCGCCTATATAGAATATATAATCCTGATAACCCATACTATTTAGTTTCTCAGCAACCTCATTAAACTCTTCCTGTGTTTCAAAAGTAACCAAATGGGCATTATTTTGCTTACACGCTCTATATGCATCCTCCCATGTACCTATATTATCTCCACATTCAAAGCTATATCTGGAAATTATCGAACTCTGCTGCGTTTTGGATTCTTTCTGCTGAGTAACATTGTCATTTTGAGGGTCTTCTTGTTCCTGTATCTGTTCTTGCATTTCTTCCGTTTTCTGGGCAGCTTCAGTCACTGGTGCTTTTGTAGCTTCTATTTGGGTTTGCTTCGCTTCCTCTGTAATCACAGGTGCAGAATCTCCTGATTCTGCTTCTACTTTTACACTCTTATTTTTATCGCTGTCATTAGACTGTGTAATATTTTTTTCCTGATACTCTGTATTTACCTGTTTATTATCTTTATAATTGTTATATATTTTTAAGCCCAATACAGAAGCTATACTCAGAATACCTATAAGATTTAATGATATGACAATTATTGCAATTTTTCTTACAATATTATGTTTTACTGCCACAATACCAGAAATCAGACCACAAATAAAAATCAGGATTATAATTCCACAAGAAAAATAAAACTCATTTTTATTAACTACTTCTAACGGGATTTTGTTCAAAAAATTGTTTACCGCACAATAAAAATAAAGAACAAGCTCTATGCCAAAAATGAAAAACAATAGACTAATTAACATATAAATATTTATTATTTTTTTCTTTTGCATATAGCATTCCCCTACTTATTTACAGGATTTCCACAATTTTTACAAAATACATCCGTATCTTTTAACTCCTCTCCGCATACCGGACAAGTCAATATTTCTTCTGTATCTTCTACATCTTCTTCCTGCTCAACAACAACTCTCTCTGGTTCATCGCTAGGGGATTCTACTTGCTCTATATCTTGTTCTGATTCTACAATTGTTTCTTCCTGTTTTTTCTCTACCGGGCTGCCGCAATTCGGACAAAAGGCATCTGTTTCTTTCAGCTCTTCCCCACATGTAGAACAAATACATGGGGAATATGTATCTTCCATTGCTTTTTCATCATCTTCTTCTGGCCACTCAATTTTTGTTCCACACTCCCCACAAAATATTTCATTTCCATTTAGAGCAGCATGACATTTCGGGCAGACCATCCCCGAATTTGATGCTTTTTTTGCTTCAACAGGAGAGCCACACCATTTGCAAAACTTTGAACCTCGTGATACTTCTCTCCCACAACTGCTACATATTTCAACACCCTTTAAATCCTGTAGTTTCTTTTTCAAACCATCTTTTTCATTTTCCTGATTTTGAATCTTTTTAAACAAATCAGAAAATTCTTCTTTGGTTACATCTTCATCGGATTTGTAATACCGCTCTCCGATTTCCGTATAAATTTCCCTTATTTTTGCATCACATGCTCTAATCGCAGAATTGCATTTCACAATTTCAATATTGTCCGATGCTACTGTTGTAATATTTTTTCCTGCCTCTTCCACTGTTCCTCTTACTCTGTCAAAAAATCCCATTTTATTTGCTCCTTTCATTCTCAATATTTTATATAGTATTTGTTAACACTTTTTCACTTAATTTATCAAGCTGCTCCCTATTACATCTTTCTTAAATTTAACTATACTATATACAGGTGCAGTTCTCCTTCATAATAGTCTGTTAAGATATATAAATAATCTCCAACAGAAGATAACGATTTTATCTCTTCATCACGATAATATCCCCCATCTCCTACTATTTCTCCAAAAGGAACTTTCATTTCTCCGTTTACATCTATGATTCCATATTCTCCATTCAAATTCTGAACCATAACATATTTTTCTTCGAAATCACAAGACAAGTATCTTTCCTCTGTAATTTGTTTTCCTTCTGCATCATATAAACGATAGGTTTCTCCATACTTAATTACAAACATTGAATTGTCTGATGCCCACTTTATATCTGAATATCCGGGTTCCAATTCGATAGACTTTACGCTTCCATCTTCACTGTATATATCAAGTCCATTCTCCTTCGCACAACAGATTTTATTATTATCAAATTCGTTTATTTACAAATATTCTATATCATTTTGTTTTTGCTCAATCATATCGTACAAATAATACTCATTTTTTCCTTCTAAAGCTCCCATTTCCCATTTTTGCAGTCTTAAGTACCTGTCACTTGATATAAATGCAACCGCATATCCTTCATCAGATTCTGCTAAATAATTTTCCCTTAAAAAAATTGTATTGCCATTCATATCAATTACTCTATAACTATCACCTTCTTCACCAATCATGGTATATATAAGTTCTTTATTTGTTTTCTCTGAATTATTACTATAAAATGCTCCATATTCTGCCAGATTATTTTCATTCATATCATACAATTCATACATAACCTCTGGCTGCGCAATAAGAAAATCATCGCCTTCTATCCTGGTATATATATTTGACAATTCCTTTATCAGATTTCCATCTTTATCAAGTAAACTCTGTTTTCCATCCTTCTGCACAAGATACTTAGTCTTTCCACTTTCAATCATTTCATATTCTGGTGCCAATACTACATTCCCATTTCCGTCATATACTCCCCATTTTCCTTCTATTCGTTCTTTCACCACAACATTATCCTATAAGTTTAAAAATTCCATTTCATCCGCAACCGCCGGAAGCACTACATTGCCATTCGCATCTACCATTCCATACAAATCAACACTTTCTGACCTGAAAATATAAAATCCCTGATTTTCGCTTTCATATTTACATCCCGCCAAATCAAACCCTGTAGGTTTTTTCATATCCGACTCATTAAAATCATTTCCACCAAGTTCTTCTGCCATTACCATCTGACACGGTTGTAAAATAACTGTTCCTGCAAGCAATGTTAATAATATTCTTTTCTTCATACCATTCCTCCTGTTCTATAAATACTATTAGCAATATATTTCCTTTTTCGCATTAATAAAAAACAAAGCAGATTTCCAAAAAACAATGAATCCATAAAACATATCTAATTTATTAAAACTTCCACTTCTATTCTCATTTGTCACACATAACATGAGTAACAATACATCTAAATTTTCAAACTTTTTATATAATTTTAGAAAATCTTCAGCATCACCACAAGGTGGGGCACAGTTTGTGGACGGATTTTTATGGTACTTATCACCAATTTAAGTCCTGTTTATTGTCCTTCATTGTTGCAAATGTGATATACTAGGGATTGTTAATCGAAGTAAAGGAAGGATTTTTACTTATGTCTGTATTTTCTGATATGCTTAAGAATTACATCCACGAAAAGGATGTCAAGGTAGGCTCGCTGGCACATTACTGTCAGCTGGAACGTTCTACTGTCTATAAATTTATTAATGGTAAACGAGAACCTGCATCTGCGGAGCTGGTAGAGCAGCTTGCTTATTTCATAAAACTGACGCCTCTTGAGACGCATCAGCTCAGAGAAGCATGGAAAATGGCCCGTATGGGGGAAGATACTTATCATGTACATAAGAGTATTGAGCATTTTTTATGTGATTTTCCAAACAAATCTACTCCTCCATCAGGTGACTTTACCCCCCCCCACACAAATCTGGCAAAGCGGCTTTCTCCTGCTCAGAACTGTCTTTTGTTGAATTCCAGGCAGGCAATCGATTCCTCGCTTCACCAGATCTTATTATCGGAAGCTGCAAAAGCAAATGGAAAAATCGGCCTTTTTCTGCAGCCTGACTATCCATTTCTGCTCCATCTGCTATCCACGATCCAGCCTGCCGGCTCTCTGCAGATTGACCATATTTTCAGTCTGAACCGCACTGCTCAGTTTACCGATACGCATGAGCTCTATGAACTTTATTATTTGCGTAATCTGTTTCCGATCTATATGAACAGTCTGGATTACCGTATTCATTGTTTTTACACAAATGAGATTTCACATTTCCAGAATCTCTCTGCACTGCCTTATATGATTCTGACTTCTGAATATGCAATTACCTGTTCTTCAGATTATCAGGTAGGAATTTTGTACCATGATCCAGATATTATGCAGGCATTGTGGAATTTATTCCGTTCCCATCAGGATCTTTGTCAGCCGGCATTTGAGACATTTCCTATTGTTGCAGATGATTTGCCGTCGCTTTTCCGGTTTGTTGCCAGTATAAGGGCATCTGCCGATTCGGTCATTACGATTCAGCCCGAAGCCTGTATCCTTCCCTTCCTGCGGAAAGATCTGCTGAAAGAGATTTTTAATTATTCTCTGCCTATGGCGGATTCGGTTATATCTATGGCCGATACTTTATTTCTTGATAATATGCAACGAATCAAAGAAGGAAAATTTATTATATATTTCACCGAATACGGGATGACACGTTTCCTGCAGGAAGGGTTATTCGAAGAAATTCCATCTTCGTTCTACCATCCGCTGACTATCAGACAACGAATCCGCATTTTACGTGAAATATCGCACTGTTGCCAGGAAGGCTGGTATCGGATTCTGCGAAAACCACTGAATCATCTGTCCGAAAATCTTCGCATGTGTCTTTGTGGAAATACATGCTCCCTGACTTACCAGACAAATTCCAATGAGCATATGTGCTTTGCAATCACAGAACCATTTATACTGCAGATCTTCCAGGATTTCCTGACGACTATGGATCCGGATGCTTATTACGCACCTGATGAAGCAAAAGCAATTATTGACCGCATGATAAGACAACTGGAAGAAAAATAAAAGCAATGGGCAACCCGCTGGTTTTCCTCCAGTTGGCTGCCCATTCATTTTAAAAATAATCCGAAATATATGGTGTCTGCTGCTCGATCGCATCCTCCAGCATATCGATCGTCCATTCGGATGCCTTGATCCGACCGATCCTTGCCAGATATTCCGGGCGTTTATATCCCATAAGCATCGTCGTCATTGTCTGAATGTTGATTGTATCTTCACAGGATTCCATGATCCGCATGACCTCTCCATGTCCATCCCGCGAAATCGTCAGATGAAAATTGCCCTGGTTGCATTCCATGATCGGATCGACCAGACGGAATTTCCATTCACGGTCAAGCACACTCGGCTTAAACGGATACTTCTCAATAAAGGAAACAAAATCAACGATCCTTCCCATATAATATGGCGAGATAATTTCCTTGATACTTGCATCTTCAAGAAGAAATGCCAGCGGCTCATCTGTGTATGTATCACCCTCAACCTGATTGATCATTGAAAAATGCGCTGCCACAAAATTCCATAATCCGGTTCTTGCCTCTTCATTATTGAAGATCATATCCTTAATATGAAAAACTTCCTTCGCAATCCAGTAGATTACATAACCATCCGGTTCATTTTTCTCATTATAGTACACTGCTGCCATGATATCATCAGAATCCCACAGCCAGTACTCATTCCATGCCAGATCATCACGAAGTATTGCACCATGTGTTCTCATTGCATAACGCCGGTAGGTTTCTTTCAGTTCTTCGCCCTCTGTATCAACACGGCGGACATCTCCCGGCACCTGATGATTTTTGGGAAGCTGATAATCTTTAATCTCATAGGAAATCTTATCCGAAATGATCTCCCATCCCTTACGTCTGTAATACGGAATAGAATATGGATAAAGATAACAGATATCCTGTCCACGTTCCTTCATGTTCTTGAGAGCCTGCTCAAGAAGCTTGTGCATCAGCCCCATATTGGAATATTCCGGATAGGTACCAACACCTGTAAGCCCTCCCATCGCATAGGTCTGTCCAAAAATTCTTGCATGCATCGGATAAACTGCAACCTGCGAAACCAGAGTATCATTGTCAAACCATCCAATAACATCTGCCTTTTCCATGGTTGGAAATTTAGCACGGATAATTTCTCTCTCCTGCCATCCAATGGAACTCAGTTCCTGTTCTGTCACCTGGAACACATAGCGGAGAAGAGCATTATACTGTTCCATGTATTCGCTGCCTACGGGTTTCATTTTCAGGTTTTTCTTGTTATTCATGATTCCTTTCCCTTTTCGCCGCTGTCCACAACAGCCTTTTCACCAACAAGTCCCATCCCTCCTAAGAGAGATGGGACTACATTTACGTTCTATTTAATATTTACTAAGTACTCTAACATGCACTTCTGACTTAAAATCAAAACTCCGGTTCAATAAGTCCGTAAGTATTGCCTTTACGTTTGTATACTACATTGACCTGCTCAGTCTCTGCATTAAAGAATACGAAGAAATTGTGTCCCAGAAGTTCCATCTGTACGCATGCATCTTCCGGATACATTGGTTTGATTCCGAATTTCTTGGTACGGATGATCTTAACTTCTTCATCCTCTTCATAATCCTTGTCCAGATATTCCTGCTGGAAGCTTCCTGCTGCCTGCTGCTTGTCAACGATTTTATTTTTGTATTTACGAAGCTGACGCTCAATGACTTCCTCTACCAGATCAATTGATACATACATATCATTGCTTACCTGCTCAGATCTGATAATATTTCCTTTCATTGGGATCGTTACTTCAATTTTCTGTCTTTCTTTTTCGACACTTAATGTAACAATAACTTCTGTGTCCGGAGTAAAATACCTTTCTAGCTTTCCAATCTTCTCATGGATTGCTGGTTTGAGTCCTTCTGTAACATCAATATTTCTTCCACTGATAATATACTGCATGGTATAAATGGCTGCCGGGCTTATAGAAATCGTTGTCATTTTCTCATGTCCGGCGCATTTCTCGCAGAGCAGTCCGCGATAACGTGCACTGAAAACAGATAGATTTTCTGTTGTATGACAGCAGGCACACTCAAAGCATTGCGGACATTCTCCGTTAACAGCCATAATTTTCAATTCATAAATGCACCGAATCAAAGGATAGGCAATTGTCTTTTTACAAAGTGCCCGCACGGTCTGATAAAGGAGCTTCAGCATCTCCAGATCATCGGCATTCTCCCGGCCGTAATAATCTGCAAATTCCAGAAAATAGCATCCATAGCAGGCGGCATCCATATCCTTTCTGAACT
>OLNE01001092.1_pt1 | contig 21010 bp, 26 predicted proteins | sample 1672431 | NCBI WGS metagenome assembly OLNE01 (sample SAMEA3136685, study PRJEB25190) | human gut metagenome | reverse complement strand
ATTATATATTACCTCCTAAAGTGACAAAAATTAATTTATTAATTATTTGATTTTATGACCCCAATTAGGGAGTAATATATATATATATATATTAGTTATTATATTTTACTTCCTAAATGGGGTCGAAAACTTAAAATTGAACTGGTTACTCACTAACGCACCCCTCAAGGGGGTTTGTTGCTACCGCCCTCCTTATTAATCTGTTAAACAATTAAAGGGCAAAAACCACCCTTCAATTGTCACACAAATTAAACGTCAGTTGGTTCATTTTTAAAGTCTTATAGTAAATTACTAAATGAACACTTAGACCAAAGTGACGTTTGATTTTAGCTTTATTTTAGCTTGGATGGTTTTTATCCAATGGAAAATAAATGGAAAATCAATAAGGAACGCGGTAGCAAAGTCGCCCAGATTTAATAGTATAAGACTGCTAAAGTTCCACAGCGACTTTTAAGAGTTTCTAAAATGCACCTGCAAGTCTTGCTTTTCTATTAGAAAGAGCATTTAACTCTGATTCCATATATTTAGCAGATGCTCTAGCTATTTGTTTTCCATCAACACTTAATGGAACGTTGATATTAACTTCTTTTCCACCTTCTAAGATTTTACTCATGTTATCTATAGCTTGAATCATCTTATTAAGTTTCTTATCTGATTTTTTAGAGTCATCTCTAAGTTCACTATTAGTTCTTCTAGTAGTAGCACCAAATAATGAAGGGTTATCTAAGAAACTAGTTCTAGCCATAGGATTTATATTTTGAGGTGAAACAAAAGATGTTCCTTGTCCTTCTTCTGGAGCATCTAAACTAAATAAACTTATGTTACTAGCTTTATTTTTAACCCAAGAAGTAAATCCACTCCATGCTCCAGTGATTCCGTTCTTTATAGCATTGATTAAAGTTTTACCTAAATTAGTAGCACTTGCAAACTTTTCTTTAATTCCATTTAAAACAGATTGCCCTAAGTTTTTAGCAGTAGTAATTAAAGAATTTTTCATAGAAGTAATACCTCTACCTATGTTAGAAATTAGATTTCTACCCCAAGTTGATCCACCATTAAAAATATTGCTAATAGCAGTTTTTACTCCTCCAGCAATACCCCTAGCTATATTTCCTATATTTCCTTTCATAGATGAAAGACCTTGACCTATTTTACTGATTAATCCTTTACCAACACTTGCCCAGTTAAAAAGAGTAAAACAGTTTACTATAGCCATGATAATTTGAGGTAAATTAGCTATTATAGTTGGAATTGATTTAATTAGACCAACTATTAACATTGCTATTATTTGAACTCCTGCCTCTATTACTACTGGTAAGTTGTTAAATATAGCATTTGAGAACTCATTTATAATTCTAGGAACTTCTGCTATAAGAGTTGGTAATGCTTTTATTAGTCCTTCTGTTAGAGCTATAATTATTTCTATAGCAACTTCTAATAATAATGGTAAGTTCTCTATAATTGTGTCACACATAGAAATTACTAAATCAACTATAGTAGGAACTAAAGTAGGTAAATTCTTTGCAATACCTTTACCTAGAGCCATTAATAATTGAAGTCCTGCCTCTAAGAGCATAGGTAATACTTGAACTATTCCATCAACTAAAGATGATACTATTTCCATTGATCCATTAACTATTTGAGGTAAATTGCTAGTAATACCATTTAAAATAGTTTTAATTGCATCAACACCACATTTAATTAAATTAGGTAATGATTTAATAATTCCATTTCCTAGAGATTCCACCATCTTAATACCTGAATTTAATAAACCTGGTAGAACTTCTTCAATTAATTTTGGTAATCTATCCACTATTGGTGGAAGTAAATTTTCAATTAATTGACCTACTCCCTTTAGAGTTATTTCGATCCTTGGAAGAATATTATCACCAAAAGCACTAGCAGATTCAACAAAATTATCTATTAACTGGTCAAAATCTGCTTCACTATTAGCCATACCAGTGACTAAGTTAGTCCATGCAGATTTGGTCATATTTAAAGAACCTTCAATAGTAGACATTGCCTCCTCTGCAGTAGTTCCAGTTATACCCATTTGTTTCTGGATAGCATGAATAGCCTCTATAATATCATTAAAATTACTGATATCAAATTTCTTGCCTTCTAATTTTTCGGCATCTGCGAGAAGTCTCTGCATCTCCTCTTTTGTACCACCATAACCTAATTTAAGGTTATCTAACATAGTATAGTTTTGCTTTGCGAATCCTTGATAAGCATTTTGAATACTTTCCATAGAAGTACCCATCTTATTTGCATTATCTGCCATGTCAGTAATAGCTAAGTCTGCTATTTTACTAGCCTTTTTAGTATCTCCACCAAGACCTTGCAATAATGATGCAGAAAAACTAGTAACAGTTTCCATATATTCATTAGCAGAAAGTCCTGCAGTCTTATAAGCATTATTTGCATATTCCATTACTTCTGCACTGGATTTTTTAAATAATGTCTCAACACCACCGACTAACTGTTCATATTGTGCATATTGTTCAATACTAGCTTTTGTTAATGCTCCAACTGCAGCGGTTGCCACTCCTATGGAAACACCAACACCTTTCATGGTAGTTTTTGCAACATTTCCAAAACCGCTTAATTTGCTTTGTGCCTCATTAGTATCTGCTTGAACCTTAATCCTTGCAGTTCCTAAATCCATACCTGCCATTTAAAATGTTCACCACCTTTTTAATAAAAAAAAATAGAGGTAGCTATTTGCCACCTCCGAAAGTTTCTGTTAATCCATCTATGTCTATAGATGTGTTATTTAATCTCTCGCATTTAGCAAGATATTCTCTTCCTTCCTCTGTTTGCATTAAATCATTTATTGTTGCATTTTTAAGCATTAATAAGAACATATCGCAAGGAAGATCTAAAGCATCATGAATACTAAAGTTTCCATAGTCTGCCACCTTCTTAATAGATGGCATCAACTCATATTCAACATTTTGAGAACTTCCCTTCGAATCTTCCATAACTGGAAGTGAAGGGATTCTTAGTTTGGGTCTGAATTTATTTCTTGAACAAATTCCATATATGCTTTAATTAAAGTCATACCAAGGTTAAAATCAAAGTTTTCTTCAACATAGCTTTGGTCAAAAACTTTACCTTCAATATTGTTATTTAATATATCTAATATCATTTGATTGAAAGTACTGATTATCTTATCAATGTTCTTTTGATTATTTTTGTTTTTGAATGTTTGTTCATACCCCATCATTGATATAACTTGTCTATGTGATGGTCTTTTAAGGTTTATAACCTCTCCATCAAATAATTTTAATTCGAATGTTTTTTCTTTAAATACTGATAAATCTAACATAATTTATATCTCCACCTTTTTTCTAAAATTTTTTGCACCAATAAAAAAGACTAGAGCCTTAAGCCTAGTCTTTATTTTTCTTGTTCTATTATTATTAAAGTATTTTCTTCATTGAATCTAATTGCTTTAAACTCTGCATCTATAACAGTTGCATTCTCTGGGTTGAATTTAAGTTCAAAGCCACCATTACTTGTACCAACTAGAGTTATTCTAATTTTTTTACCAGTTTTCATAGTGTGGACAAATCTTAAGGCATATTTCTTTAAACAAGAACCTTCTCCCAACTTTAGAATTACTCTATCATCAGTTTCAATCAGAGTACCTGCTCCAGAAAGTCTTTCAAGGTTTTTCATATTCCAAGTTAATATGCCAGTCCTAAAAATAACTTCTTCATTAGTTATATATCTATCTCCTTCTTCAGTAATATCACCATAGAAACTCATTATGTCATAACTATGTTCTAAAGATGCTCCACCAGAGATACTACCGATTGAATTATATTCTGTTTCAAATATTTCATTAGTTGGCATTTCATCACCAAATTCATAGTCCATGATATATAACTTTCCACTACCTAAAACGATTTGTTTATTCATTATGCATCTATTTCCTGTTCTATCTCAACTAATGTTTTACCATCAAAAGATTGAACTGCCTTAAGTTCTGCATCTATAACAGTTGCATTCTCTGGGTCAAAGTTTAATTCGAAACCACTGTTTGCAGTTCCTATAAGAGTTACTCTTACTTTTTTACCAGTTTTCATAGTGTGAACGAATCTTACTATATATCTTTTTAAATCTTCTGTTGAACCACCGATTTTTAAAGTTCTTTTTCCTTCACCATCTTCTATTGTTGCTCCTGCAGTTAACATTGCTAAGTTATCTAAGTTCCAAGTTAATATCCCAGACTTGAATAACACTGATTCTGCAGAAACCCATCTTAAAAGAACAGTTCCTTCATCATCTTTGACTTCATCAATTTCAAATTCATATTGCAGAGTTGCTCCACCAGATATATTACCTATATTATTTTTTTCAACTTCCAGTTCTTCATGGCTTGGAATTGCCTCTAACGCATTAACTGGACAAATATATAATTTTCCACTTCCTAAAATTAAATCTTTTTTAGCCATAATTACTTATACCTCACTTCTTGTTGTTATCACATAGAAACTGTGTTTACTAAGTGATTTTATATTTGTGTCTTGTTCTAATACTCCACCGCCATTTAGTTCAATGGATAGGATATCATCTTGTCTGTCTCCAAAACTTAATAGTGATTTTCTTATTTTTAAATCTTCTTGTTCGATTTCCACTATATCAAATCCAACAATTTGAACCTCTAGTCTGTCTTGTCTTTTTACTCCATCATCATTTATAGGTATTAATTTATAAATGATGCACTTTTCAACCTTGTTATTACTAATAAGTCTAATAGGCAAGTCTGTTGCACTTTTTAATAGCTTTAAAATGTCTTTAATAATCATTACTTTAATACCTCATTAAATATTTTTCTGATTGCACTTTGATTCTCTGTTAAAGCAGGATATAGGAAAGGTTTTGCACCCATTTTATAAGTTCCTAATTCAACATATGGAGCATACTCTGCAGTTGAATAAACATAACCTTCAATTTTAGATCCATTTTGAACAACTTTATTAGTTATAGTTCCTTTAAGGTAGCCAGTATCAACTGGAGCATTGTTTACTGCAGATTCTTCAACTAATAAACAAGCATCCTGCATACCTTTAGCAAATTTATCTGGTAATGTCTCGACTAATTCTTCTAATCTTGCATCTACTTCTGAAAAGTCAATTTCAATCATTAACGAACCTCTATTAATTCCAACTGTGCTAATCTAGCAATGTTATTAACGAAATTTACTTCATATACTGTGCTATCTTCATTATTAATTAGTCTCATTCCCTTTTTAACTTCTTTGTCAGTTGTTAATCCTAAGTTTTCAACTAAAGTATATTCCGTTCCATCTAGACCTATTATCTTATTACTTTTAATTACCACTATGACTTCTATCTCTCTTAGTGTTTCATAAGTTTTCTTTTCTTGTCCGAAATCATCATAATTAATAACAACATCCTGCAATATATAACTTTTTTTAAGTTTACTCATTATATAAACCTAGCCTTTTTTGCAGTCTTTGGTTTAAGTCTCTCTAGAGACTGTCTTATATCTTCTGGATAGCCTTCTAAGAAGGTTTCTGATACTCCAGAATAGTTATAACTAGCCAGTGTCTCTGTGCCTTGTCTAGAGTACTTAAAATTAAGCATTTTTAATACTAGAGATTGCAGTTTTGATTCAATTACTATATCACCAACTATTTCTTTGATTTCATCAATCACCAAGTCATATAAAATATCTAAAATATCATCTTTTTTATCATCTTTGATATTTTGAAGTATCTTAACATTATCAATAACAGTAGATTTGTTTATCTCACTTACTACTGTTTCTCTTGTTTCTGGTGTCATAAATCTATCAAATAAATTCATTAAATCACCTGCTTACTATTTAAATATTTCTATAAAAAGAAGGACTATAAAAGTCCTCCTTAAATCAACTATTCAGCTATAGTTACTTTTATAGCTTTAGATTGGTTTCTTAAGTAAACTGCATAGTGTTGGTCACCAGATATAATTGTTGACTTCACAAGAACATTTCTATCTGTTTCAACTTCTGCATTTCTTTTTAATACTAGTCCTAAAGCATCTTTCTTTAAGATGAACATTCTGTTTTCTGGAACTCTATTAGATAAAACTATTTTTGCTCCATAAACTTCTCCAACTACTCCACCAACTTGAACATTAGTTGCAGTTCCTGCTATGAAGTTAGTTTTTCTTATTTGTGCATAGTGCTTTGGATTTATAAAACAGAAAATTTCTTCATTTAAATCTTCTCCAAATTTAACTACTGCATCCGCTATAATATCAGAAGTTACTTCTCCAGTGTGTTCATGAGTTAAAGATGCTTTTTCAACTTCTGCAAAAGCATCTTTTTCTATTTTATTAGCTATTGCTAATAAAATTTGGTCTGTTGATTCTCCTAAAACATCACCATGAGCAGATAACATTGCTTTATCTGAAATTTCAACTGCTTTACCTATTTGTTTAACAGTAACTTTAGTTTCAGTTGCAGATAATACTGCAGTGTCTAATGCAGTTCCTTCTGTCATTTCATCTGCATCACCTATATAAGCAAATTGTGGGAAAGAAACTGTGTCCCCTGCATTGTTTTCTAAAGTTCTATCAACTGTCATTAATCCAGATAATTGGATTTTATCCACTAATTTAGCATCTATATAATCTGCTAAAATTTCTGGTTTTATTATATTTGCTACTTTTGTCATTGTCATAATTATTTTACCTCATCTTTTGAATTAATAATTTTTTGCATTAAAAAAGCACCCACTTTGTGGATGCTCCTATATATTTAACTGCCTATATTAAGCCTTGTTCTTTTGCTCTCGCATATTCTGAAAAACTCATTTTGCTTATATCTAGCTTTTGTCCATTAGTCGGTGCTTGTGGTGGAGTAACACCTTTAGTTCTATCTAGAACCGATTTATCAAGATGTTGTTTATACTCTTGTTCAAAAGCATATATATTAGCCTGTGTTTCTTCCATTGTGCTACCTGCTAAGAACTTTGCTATAGATAATGGCAGTCCTTTTTCTCCTGCTATTCTATTTGCATTAGCAATCATTTCTGCTTTTATTCTCTCTTGCTCTTGATTTGCTAACTTTTGCTCTAACTCCATTATTCTTTTCATTTCTGGAGTTTCATTAGGGAATCTTCTTCCCACTTCATCATTTATTAATTTATCTAAGTTGTTTGCTTTCCAACTCTCTAGACCTTTGTTGAAATATGAATCCATCTTTGGTTGCAGATATTTCTTGCCTTGTTCTCCATCTAAAAAGCCACTAACGACTTCTGGAGTTATTATTTCATTTATCATTTCTGGATTCTCTTTTAAGAATGCCATTACTTGTTCTTTATTCATACTTTATCCTCTTTCTGTCCACTCTGTGCTATTGCCCAGACCGTACTTTTTAGTATTGGTATAAACTAGACTTAAAAGGTCTAGCTTTCGTCTAATAACAATCAACTTCTGTCCACCTTGTACCGAAGTCCAAGCCGTACTCCATAGACTGTTATATTATAATATAACTATCTGATGCCATACTTTTCTTTTATATCTTCAACTACTGGAATTATTCTAGACCTGCAGTAGCAATGGAAGGGAGGCATATTAACACCAACTGTTGCATCTTTGATATTATAGACCTTACCATTTTGATCCCTGCATATATCAGATGTTCTAGAATCTAAATGAGCCGATATTCTATATCTGCTCTGTCCTGCAGTTTCATAGCCTTTTAGGTGTGCTTGATTCTGAATGAAATTAGTTTCTGTTCTGACTAATCTTTCAGATTCATAATAAAGAACACCAAGCCTTTCCATAAGTTGCTTTGACATCTTTTGAATACTTAAACCTCTTATTAAAGCAGTGCTTAAGTCCTGCTCTATGAAGTTTATTAATTTATCTTTATTAGTCCATATTCTGTCAGAGAATTGTCTCCCTGCATATGGATAATTTATAATCTCTCTTACTGCTGCATCATTAATAAAAAACTTATCCTCCACACCAAACAGTTCTAATATGTCTCGATATTCATTAGTATAAATACCAAGTAAGTAGTCCTCTATTGTTGCTTGGACAGTTCCAGAAACCTTTGATAGTTCCACATTTATTGAATCTAATAGAGAAGTTAATCTAGTGACCTTGGCTCTAGCACTTAATTTTTGATATTCCATTAAGTACTTTTCATCACCAGTTGTTTTATAAAGGCTCTTAAGTTCCTGCAGTTTACTTTGCATCTGCTTTATTCCTGCAGGACTTAACTCCCTTTGAGCCTCTGCCATTGATATATTATTATCTTTGGCATATTTATCATAGAAGTCATATAATTCTGCTTTAATTTCTTTAAATGCTTTCTTATAGACATCTTGAATTTCTTTTATAATTTTATCCTCTTTTTTCTTTAAGGATTTATCTTTGTCTTTATCTCTTTGTTCCCAATATTGCTCGTTAGACATACCATCAAAATATGGTTTTCTAGACATCTAGACCACATCCTCAAAAGTATAACTATCTAAATTAGTTTGTTTCTCATTCTTTAATTTTTCAAGTTCATCTTTTGGTTTTTCTATAAAGTCTAATTGAGCAATTAAAGTTTCATTAGAAACTAGACCTGCTAATTGAGAAACCATTTGACTTTGCTCTAGTTGATTTGTTGGTAATGCTCTAGTAAAAGTCAATTTAACTTCCTTAGAATTAAAATTACCACCTAACATATTAAGTCTATTAATTAATAGCTTAAGCATCATATTTATAGACCTTCTCCACTTCTGCTCCTTAAGAGCCATAGATTTTTCTAAGGCAAATAATTTAAATTTTAGTGATACTCCAGAAGTATTATTTCCGAAGTTTTCATCAGTCAGATTTGGAGTTTTAGTCAATTTATGAAAATCATTAGTCAATCTATCTAGAGTATTTTGGATATATGAATCATTAATAGTTTTAGTTAAGAACTCTGCTTGTCCATCATCCTCTGTTAAAAGAACTCTGTTATTTTTCATTTCTTGGATATCTTCATTAGTTGTTGCACTTAAATTCTTTAAGTGAAGATATGCATTATCAAAGTATTCTAATTCATTTACTGAACCACTTAGAACTGATTCTATTGCATCAACTATTGAGATAGCATCCTCAAAACATCCTTTTCTAGAGTTATTTTCTATAAACTCTATCATAGGAACACCACCGAAATAATTTGGTTGTGTGTCTATTATTTGGTGTTTATCTCCAGATTTTCTTATTGTTATAATTTCATTATCTAAATATAAATATATATCAGTAATAGTGTCCTTCTCGACTTGATATTCAAAGTATCTAATACCTGCAATTGGTTTTTTATCTAAAGTATTAGAATATACTATAAAGCAGTTCTCTGGTGATTCTGCAGAGAATTTTGTTGCTCCCTCTTCATCGATCCACATCATTAAAAAAGCATGACCATAAATAGATGCTTTTTCATCAAGTGAAGTGTTAACATCATTGAAGTCTGCACCTTCTAACATATCATTTAACTTTATGTCAAGTTCTTTATTTTCAGTATTAAAAACTATAGGCTCTCCAGAGAAATAACCAACTCTAATAGATGTCACAAACTCTGGTAAGTTAGTAACGATCTTGTTGTTTGGTTTGCTAATATCTTTTATAGTTTTATATAATATCTTGTGATTACCTAAATAATAATCTTTATTTACCTTATATTTACCGAAGAAGGTTTTATGTTCATCTATTAAATCTAATATATAATCAATATTCCTTACTATATCTATAGAGCCAGTGAATACTGGTTTTTTAAACATCATAATTTCACCTCTTAAAGTCCTTTAAATATATTAAATTCAACCATAGGACTATGAATTATTTGTTGTTTATAATTGATATGAACTTGGAATCTCTTAGCTCCTGCAGACATCAACTGTTCTGATAGTCCAAAAGCAACAATTCCTTTTTCTGCATCTATTATATTAGTCTCTAAGCATATTGCAGTCTTATAGTCTCCTTCATTAACCATAATATCTGCATAAACTTCACAGTCAGTTATATTAATTAATTTGTCATTCATTTTTAAATGACAAACCAAAACAGAAGTATATCTGTCTTTTTCGTGAAAGTGTGCTTTTGAGTTAATAACTTTATTTAAATTTTTACCAAAGTCTATATCAACATTATACTTTTTTAACATAATTTCACCCCTTAAAGGTTTATTTTGGCAAGAGTGCAAGGAATCGAACCTTGATTACTAGTTTTGGAGACTAGTGTCTTACCATTAGACCACACTCTTATAATGGAGGTAGGGATGCAAAAACATCCCTAAAAAATGAAATCTAAAATTTAATAAAAAAAACTAAAAAAAAAACTAGAATAGATTGCACTCCTATTTGTGCAAACTTTCTTTAAGTATTTCCCCTTATGGGGATGAATGGTGGTGGAGACTGGATTTGAACCAGTGACCTTTCGCTTATCAGACGAATGCACTAACCAACTGTGCTACTCCACCAAAGAAGGACTGGAACTAAGCCAGTCTAGATATTTTTTGTTTTGAAGTAGTAGGTTATAAATATTTAAGAGTAACACAGTCCACCTTTTAGAAGTATATCTAATAATACTTTAGATATATAACTAAAGTATTATTAGATATACTTTAATCATACTTCAGTAGTACTTTAGATATACTTTAGATATATTTTAATAATACTTTAGTTATACTTTTTTTGAATATTAATATTCAATAATTAAACAAAAAAATAAGCTAGAACCTAAAAAAATAGGTATCTAGCAGTATTATTTTTCCTACTTGGGTCTGGAATTATATATTTAATATGTCTAGTTCCAGCCAGTGGTATGATCATATTGCGAAGTATGGTGCTACCTCTAGTAGTGCCTTTTTTATTTTAGTATATATTTTGTTTACTCTTAAAATTGAGAAAAAATTTAAATCGGTATACCCCAACCAAATGAGCCATGCAAAGAGATGCATGGGGGATCTACTCAATAAAGAAATCTTTACTAGCTTTGTTTATTGCTTGTTGACTTACTCTTATATATCTTTGTGTTGTTGCTATTGAACTATGATTAAGCAACTCCTTCACCAACTCCAGATTATTATTATTCTTCTCGTACTGCAATGTTGCATATAATTTCCTAAAGCTATGAGTTGATATATTGCTAAGTCCTAAGTGTTCAGTTACTATTTTAAGTTGTTTCTGCACTGCTCTGGCTGATATATTAAATAGATTATTATCTTTGCTTAGATTGTTTTCTAGAGCATATTCCATAATCATATTTACTAATGCTTGATTAACTTCTCTATATTGAAGTTTATCTGTCTTATCCTCTCTTATTTCCAGTCTACCATTCTTGAAATTAGATAGTTTAAGTTCTAAAGTATCCCCTATTCTTAAACCTAGATTAGCTTGAATTTGAAGTGCTAAAGCTATTTGTTGATTAGGTCTAAATACTTTATTATCTCCATAAATGAAACCTTCATTTAATAGTGATATTATTTTTTTATACTCACATATTTCTACTGGTCTAGTTGCCATTTCAAATACCTCGCTTTTTATTAAATTATGATTTAATTATATATAAAAGTTCGTGTTTTGTCCATAAAAAGTTCGCATTTTCTTCAAAAAATTTTTTAAGGTTTTAAAGAATGGCTTGATTTCAATGTTCCTAGAAAAAAGTTCGCATTTTATAGAAAAGACGAACTCAAAAAAACGCACTCTTTTTAACAATATTTTCATAACAAAAGTAAGTTTATTTTTGACCAGATTGACTTGCCTATACTAACTATCCTTTAATGGAATAAAACTGCTTAGAATGGCAATAAATAGCTCTTAGAAGGTCTTTTTATGTGCTTAATGAATTTCAAATGTTGTGTTTTGTGAACGGTTTAATATATATTTCTCTAACTCTCCTGCACTCCAATTTCATTAAATGTTTATACTCCTATAATTAGACATAAAAAAATAGCCACCCTTTCGGATGGCTTGATATATTATAATATAACACTAGATGCCTAAAAATAACTTTTGGCTCTTAACTCTCCTGCTAGTATAAATATTTGAATATGCATATCTCATGGCATCAATTAAATGTGAAAATGCATGGTCTGTGTTATTAGTTAATAGTCCAGTGTGCTTGTCTTTTAGGTAAACAAAGTTCTCTAGTTCCCTAATCATATTCTCACACTTCGGTATTACTACTATAGTATGATTTTGAAGAAATGCGATTCCTGCCTCTACTGAGCCTCTACCTTTAACACCTTTTTTAGCTCTAAGTCCTTGACTGCATAAAAATTCTATAGATCTTGGCTCTGCACTATCACAATAGATAGTCTGTTTATTAATCCCTAAGTCAAAATATGCTTGTGCAAGTTCATCAAGACTAGCACCTCTCTTATAATATTCATTTATGACATATATAGTCTTATTCTTCTTATCATATAAGGTCACTGCTATAGTACTAGCATCAACATATCCAAAGTCTGTTCCAACTCTAACCTCAACCTCTGGATTTTGCAGTAATTCATTTATGTTTATATCCTCTATGCTCCAGTTCTGGAATACTTGTGCATCAACATCAATTCCATAGTCTCCATCAACATAAACTCTGGCTTTATTAGGATTAGTTCTTCTCATATCTTCTAGAGCATCAGTATAGCTTTTTGGAAGGAACTTATTATCCTTATATGTTGTCTTTAATTTAAAGAAACTTTCTGGGGGATCTTGCTCCACGAAATTATATAACCAGTGGTTTATGCTTATTGGGTTATATGCTAGATATAATTGTTGATTCTCTGCTTTACCTCTCATTCTTAGGTTTAACTGGTCAACTATTTCCTTTGGAACTTCGAATACTTCCTCAATAAATATATCAGATATATCCTGAAGTGATAGAAGTTTTCCTTCATCATCTAGACCAAGCATAATAAACATTGATCCATTAGGAAAAGTTACTGTTCTATCGGTCTTATTGATTTTGCACTTTTCCTCTAGCTTAAAAAATCTTAGAGTATCTATTAATAATTGCCACACAGAGTTTCTGATTGTTGAACCATATCTTCTGCAGACTAATATTCTTCTTTTTTCTTTTAGAGCCTTTAGGACTAATTTTTGCATAATAAAATGTGACTTTCCAGACCCTGCTCCACCATAATAAACTTCCCATCTGTGTGAGTAGTCAAATAACATTGGAAAGTATGCCTCATTAAATAATTCTCTACTTAACTTTAATTTCAACGTTTTTCACTCCATTTCTAAAAGGTATAAATACCTTACTCACTTAATTTAAAAGCCTTATATTGGCTTTAAATTGGTCACTCTTTTGACCAAAAAAAAAGAAGATGCTATAAAAGCACCTTCAATTAAATTTTCTAGTCAACTATGACTATTTCTATGTCTCCAGATACTTCTGTTTGAGATTTATCAACGAATGTTGCATATCTCTTTCCTAGTAACTCTGCAGACCTAATTCTGTCAGACATATTTGCCTCTTTGTTTCTCATTGTCGCAGTCAGAAATTCTAAAACTTCATCTTGCTTTGCTACTAAAGCACTATTCTTTTCTTCCATTAATTCTTGGATATATGCTTGAATATCTGGTCTCTTTAAGAGCCTTGAACCTTCTGTTCTTATTGTTGCATAAGACTTAGTGGTATATCCTGCATTTCTATATGCATCACTAGCATTAGCAGAAACAATATAATTCTCACAGAATTTCTTTTGCTTTGCAGTTAATTTATCTCCTGCACTTTGCATATTGTTTCACCTCTTATTTCATAACTAATAGTATAAAGAATAAATAAACCATACCTATTAGTGCTATTGTGAAGTTATGGAACATATTAGTCCAACCCTTCTCAACTTTTAATTCTGATACTTTTTTCATTGCATCAGTTGCTATACTTAGGCTTAAAAAAGCCATAACTATTTTAAATATTAAAATTGATATTTGCATATTTACCATCCTATTTTTATTTCATTTTTATCATCATCACATATTATTGATATATCTGTGTCACACATGTCGCAACAGTAGTAAATATTGTTTTTAACTTTAGCAACATATATCTCTAAATTAATTTCTTCGCCACAGATTGGACAAAATAATTTTTCATTACTCATGCTTTACCACCTTATTTATATAAATAAAAAAAAGAGGTAGTCTCCAATCATATGGAAACTACCTCTATAAAGTGTTGCTTGGAGACAACTTTATTGGACTGGATAACAGGACTTGAACCTGCATAGTCTGCATCCCAGATGCAGTGGCTTACCAATTAGCCTATATCCAGATGAAAAGGAGATCCAGTTTTGAGATTATTGGTACTGGATAAAACCATTTTAAAATAAAAGAAATAAATATGAACCTATAAGATTAGGTTCGAAAAAGTAAAAATGTTAAAAGGATTAAATATTTTTTATTTCTTCTATATAATAGGAGCAACAAGGTCTACCAAATTAGGCACATACCTTATTAACTCTCTTATTTTTTTTGTTTTTTAATTTATGGTAATCTTCAAATTCACATTCTGATTTCACTGCATTTTGATTAACTGTATCAGAGAACCAAAGTCCTTTTGATTTTTCATAATTCTTCTTAGATTCCAATTTTATAAGAGCCTCTTCAACCTTCTTATTGTCTTTATAAGTTAAACATGGACTTGTTATACTTGCTTGATATATCTTTTCTTTTTCTTTAGCAGTTACCATTGCAACCACTTCATCTCCATCATATACCTTAACTAATTCAGTTCCAACTAGTGGTTCTGGATTATAATTTGCCCATCTTTCCTCTGCCTCTATTAAATCTCCTAATTTTTTAAATAAAGCTACTCTTAAAGGTTTTATAAGTTCTGGAGTTATAACATCTGCAGTTCTAAATTTTCTCATGTCAGTTGGACTGCAAAACTCTGCCAGAGCCTCGTCTACTACTGTTGCTTTCCCCATTGTCTCTCTCTCTGATGAAACATTGTTAAATAGAGCCTTGACAAAGTCTTTAGCCTCTAATATACTTTCTATTTTTCTTATTTCGGCTCTTAGTGATATTAATCTATGATTAATAGTTCCAAATTCTTTTTCTAGAGCCTTTAAAAGTCTATTTTGCATATTCTTTCTTATCTTTGATTTATCTTGCTTTGTCATTTCTTTTTGTTTAGTACCTCTTAGGTACTCACATTGATTCTTAGTGAATATAGAATCAAGATTATCAACTATCCAGTCAACTCTACTATCGTGATAATCTCCACCAAATAACTCTATAACTGCATCTCTAGTTCCTGCACTAGTAGAACTTTGACCCTCTATGAACGAAACCGCATTCCCTTCATCATCACTAGTCACCATATCTGCTACTTCTCTACCTATTAACTTTCCATTTCTATCCTTTTTTGATGATGATGTTAAGTATTTTTTTATTAAGAAAGTTGCATACTCTTTAACTCTACCTAAGAATATTTTTGTTACTTCTGAATTAGTTTCAACACCTTCTAGAACCGTTTCTAATTGCTCTATTGAATAATCTTTTGCTATATGGTGCATAGCCTCTATTATACTTGCATATGCCTCTGATGCAGGGATATCTTGATATATACCAAATCCATCCTCTTGGTTCTTATGAATAACTATTTTAGAGCCAGTATTCTTATTTTCTGTTCCATAACTCGCCCATTCTAGTCCTTGTGTTGCATTTGCATAGTTTGCAAGTGTTGCAAATATTGATGCTGCTTTAAAGTTTATATTTTCATTAACTACTTCCATTCCGTTGAAAGTATCTATATAAGTTCCATTTTCAGTTTTGCTTTCTATTACTAATTTTTCTATTATGTTGTTTATTATTTCTTTCTTCATATTTTTGTTGTCTCCATTTCTTTTTATTTTCTGAATATTCTGAATATTCAAAGGTCAAAAAAAATAAGCATTATCTAATGCCTATTAATTCCAACACTTGTTCTGGTGTTAAGTCATATTTGTTTTTTAGTTTCTGAACTATTGATAATGGAAGTTCTTTATGTCTACCATTTTCAATTAATTGATATAATTGTTTAGATATTCCGAGGCTTTTGGCGAAATCTACTTTTGTTTTATTTCCTCTTAATTTCTTTAACATTTCAATGTTATATAAGTTGTTCATCTTTTATTTCTCCTCACTATAGTCAAATTATTTTTTACTCCCTTCCCAAATAAAAAAGAACCAAGGTTCTCACCTTGGCTCTACCAACCGTTTTATCTTCGAAAGGAGCAGAATAGCAAAACATCAAATCTCTACCATTCTTACTCTATATTAAGAGTAACTAGGTCTCCTTTTTTTGATGTTTTTGAATATTTATTTTCATTTTTTTAGATTTTTTTTCTTTAAATAAAATACTAATTTTAATTTATGCTATTTTACCAGTTATTCTATGGTAATAGTTAATAAAATCTATGGCTCTTAAGTCTCCAGAGCCATTCTCACACTTTAAATAATAGTTTGGGTCTATTGATACCATTAAACTGCAGAAATCATAAAAGAATCCCATCTTATCATTATAAAATCCACTCTCTGCTCCTAAGATCTTCTGGATATTTTCATCTGTTGGAAGGTCATATCCATTGTCTGTGAAGTTTAATGTTGTTAATGGGTCATTCCAGTCTATTTTAACTCCATAATGGATATATTTATGACCTCTAAAACCTCTCCTATTGAACTTATATCTATTACCATTAGGCTTAAATCTTATATTTGCAATCTCTGTCTTGTTTCCAAGGTTCTTATCTCTTGAAACATGAATTAGTTCTATTTTCTTTGTTATATTATGAACTAACAATAAATCAACTCCACAAGTGTCTAATTCTATTGAAGAATATATCAGATAATCTGGATATAATTCTTTTATCCTAGCCTTTATATATTCTTCATTGATATATGATAAATAAGTTCTGGATGCTCTATCTGTTATATGTTTATATAGATGCTCTATTTTAGGAATTATCAATATACTTCCATCTTTTCTCTTATATGTTATCCTTCCATCCTTCTCCCAGAAGTAATTATATTTATCTATATAGGCTTTTATATATTCATCTTGTGTTGGTATTCTTCCTAATGATGTCTTTAGTTCATCATATATTAAGTTTAATCCTAAATAATTTACCATTGTTATTCCATATGCTAACTGTCTTTCAGTGTTTGAATAGCCATCTGTTGTCATTGCATTTCTATTAAATTTATTATATTTTATTATTTTCTTTACTTGTTCCACCCTCTGGAAACCTCCATATCAATATATTTGGGTTTCCTCCTCGTATAAAAAAAAGAACTAGATTAGTTTCTAGTCCTTTAAATGGTATTTCTTTATTCTCTACATATTGTTTTATTGTTATTTGTTCTGTTTTTATTTTATTTTAACTATACTGTCACGAACTCTTTTTTGCTCGTCAACATAAGTATCTTTCATTCTATATTCTTCTATTTTAGGGATAAATTGCTCTCCCCATCTATTAGAATATTTTTCAACTGTCTTTTGGTGTCTACCTTCAATAGTTTTATCTAAGGAACTTAATAATAATTTATTAAGTTCACCTTTTATAGTTTTTTCATTTAGTCCATATTCTTTTTCCATTCTATTCTTAACTCTTGTTATGGCTCTTTTAGTAAATGCAAATATAAATGCATCACTATAAGCTATTAGATCTTCAAAATGAATTGGAAATTCTTCTTTAAGTTTTGCTATAACTCTAGCTTTAAACTCTGGATATCTATTATTTTCATCTTTTTTAGTAAATATTAAGTCTCTTTTATTTCTAACTCCAAACTCTTGAAGAACTAAATCTTCAACATCTGCAATTATACCTTCTTCTATTTTATCTGCTACTTGATAGTGTTCACTATCTAATGCAAATCTATATCCTTTTGTTATTGTGAAACCACTAGATTTCTTCATATAGCTTTCAAAAGCACTGTCTAATCTAGCATATAGCCTTTGATAAGTATAATCAAAACATTCTGTCATTGCTTGTTCAGATGCATATATATTTTCTGCATGGTTTTTCTTATTTATAAAAGCATTTCCAAAGTGCTCATTACTCATTCCTAATGCTAAATATAATTGAAATCTATTTAAACCAACACCTCTTACTTCTGTTGGCTCTGGCATTTTGTTTAATAAACAAACTAAACTATATTGAATATGAGTTGATAACTCATTATTATTTCCTAATCTTCTTTTATCTTGTTTTTCTTTAGCCATAGTATATATCTCCTTAATTAAGAACTTAGTTCCGTTTTTCTCATAATTAAAAAATCTTCTAAAATCTTCTAATTGGTTGATTTTTTGTTTTCCACCAAGATATTTTACTCCTAGAGTTTCTGTTAACTCTTTATATTTATACTCTTGCCCTACTGTTAAATTTTCTATTTTCATTCTATTTACCTCATTATCTTTCGTTAAATTTATTTTTTGATTTGAGGTAATCGACAACTTCTCACTCTAATTAAATTTAGTGTTTATTTTTTTTCTTTTTGTGTTATAATATTAATATAAATTTAATTAGTTTGTTTTGTGGTTGAGTTTTCGACTACCTCAGTTCGACTATCTCAGATAGTTTCTGATTACCTCGAAATTTTCAATCTTATATATTGAAGTCTAGTGCTACCAACACTAGGCTTTTTTGATGTTGAAACTTTCCAATATTATTTCATCTAATAATAAATTATAGTCTTTATTCTCATATCCTGTCAATAAATGGCTTTCAATTCCATATTGACCTTCATATACTTTAAACATTATCTGTTCTTTTACTATTTTAGTTAAACTTCCTCTTAATAAAAGAGTTACTATAGCTTTACTTGTTCCAGTCTCATTAAAACATCTTATAAGTAATTCATTGCCATCTTTAGTATCATATAATTTATTTAAAACCACATCTGGTCTTATGTTATATCTTCTCTCTAGATCTTTTGCAATTTTTATTAAATCTTCATTTTCTATAACTGTTTCTATTAGTGTTGATTTTAGTTCCATTTGTCTTTCTCCTTTTGTTCTTATATTATTAAGAGCCACAAGGTAAACCTTTTATTTACTTTGTGAGTAAAATTTTTTATGGAAGGGAAACTCCCTTCACTATATATGGTGAAAAAAACACCATTTTGTGGGTATTAAAATAAAAATTTTTTTTACTTTTTTTATCCTCATATATAGTTATTTAAAAATCAACTTATTGTCCGTACCTTTTAAAAAAATTTTTAGTTTCTGGAAGTACTGGAACTACTGCATTCCAGAAACCATATTTTTCTCAAATTTAGCCTCTAAGGCTTTTGATTTCCTTGGTCGATAAATTAATTGTTTAACATATTTAAACTGCTTAGAATTGCTCCTATCCTTCCATTTGCTCCATTAAAAGTTCTAGAGCAGTAGTCAATAGGTCTTGCTGCTTATAATCAGATGCTTTAGCAAACTTTCTGAACTTTTGCCAAACATCATAATCAACTTTGATAGTTTGTGCAGTTGGTGATTTGCAGGGTGTGATTCTAAAGGCATCACCAAAAGTATTACTAGAAGTGTTACTTATGATATTATCGAATTTATCTGCTAATGTCAACAGTTTTTTTATAGTGGCATCATCTAAAGTAGTACTACTGTCTGCACGTTTGTGACCACTATTTGTCCTCACAGTATTACTCTTTGAAGTGTCTGCACATTTTGGAATACTTTTGTCCTCACAACTATCCTTTAAAGCATAATAGCCACCTCCCCTTGATTCATAGCCATTTCTTCTTAGATCTTGTCTTAATAGTCTTTGTGGATTTTCCCCTTTATATCCCAGTTGTTCTGCCACTTCTCTTGTTACTCTATATCCTTGTTCTTGAAGTTCTAAATATTTTAAAACTTGGTCTCTACTCATATGTTATCACCTCTTAAATAGTATAACCAAAGTATAACATCTTTAAAACAAGGATTCAATCTTCTAAGAGGAAATCTCACTTACTGTCCTATTTTATGACATCAACTGAAATTACTGACACTTCGTTTTTTTATTGTGGGGAGGTGGCTTAGCCACTCGGCATTCTGGCACTCGTTATGGCTATTCGCCATAACTTCAACCAGAATTTCCTCCCCACACCCCTCCTTTGCCTCGCTCAATACCTCGCCTAAAGGCTCGGTTGGTTATTTTTTTTGTTTTTGAGTTATAAATTTAATTGGACAAAAATAGGACATTAAGTGAGATTTCCTCTTATAAGTACTATAAGGCAAAAGTTCACTTTTTGTCCTGTTTTGTCCTAAAACAAAAATAAAAAAATAACGTCTGAATCCCGCATATATGACAACGTATGCTAGGATTCAGGCGTCTTCTTTTTACATAAAAAGCAAGTAAGCTTCCTTTTGTTTTGCTATATCAGGTTTTATAGTCAAGCATTTTGGTTGACGATGAACGTGAACTCGCACTCACAGACTTTTTTATCATCTACATATGCTGCAGATAACGCTGTACCGACTGATCCCTTCATTTTGGTGATTTCAAAATGACATTTCAGCACATCTCCTGGAACAACTTTTTGACGGAATTTGGCCTTATTGATCCCACCGATATAAGCTCTTTTTCCTAGAAACTCTTCTGATTTTAGGATAAGTATCGAACCTGCTTGTGCCAGTGTTTCTAGAATCAACGCACCCGGCATCACTGGATTGTCAGGAAAGTGACCTTGGAAAAAATCTTCATTGATTGTTACATTTTTTGTCGCAACGATCTTTTTTCCTGGTTCTAAAGTATCTACATAATCAATATAACAAATAGGATAACGATTAGGAATCAATTCCATTACTTCAGTAGCAGATAATACGTAAGACATAATTAAACTCCTTCTTTCAGGCAATTGCCATTTTCATTACTTTGACTATCAAAGTATCATATTCCTAAATATTTAGCAATCTTTTTTTAATTTAAGAAAAAATAGTTTGACAATCAAAACATTTTGACTAATAATTAAGAAATCAAGAAGTTATTTTAGCTATTATTCTCTATTTTTTTACGACTATCAAATTTTTATCAG
>OLNE01001086.1_pt1 | contig 21078 bp, 14 predicted proteins | sample 1672431 | NCBI WGS metagenome assembly OLNE01 (sample SAMEA3136685, study PRJEB25190) | human gut metagenome | reverse complement strand
TTTGGCATATTCATGCCAAAACACCTCGCGGAATAGTGGTGTGTGAACAGTAACTAAAGCTACAGTTAGACAGCAATTTTACAGGGAGATAATCAAAAATGGAATTCTGGGATATTTATGATGAAAATAAGAAACCAACAGGACGCACAATGAAAAGAAATGACTGGTGCCTGAAGGACGGAGAGTATCATTTAACTGTACTTGGCGTTATCGGCAGACCGGATGGCACATTTCTGATCACCAAGCGTGTGATGACCAAGGCATGGGCACCTGGCTGGTGGGAAGTATCCGGAGGTGCAGCCCAGGCTGGTGAGGAATCTTATGAAGCAGTTCTTCGTGAAGTAAAAGAGGAAACAGGACTGGATGCCCGGAATGCAGAAGGCGGATATCTGTTTACCTATAAGCGTGAGAATCCGGGTGAAGGAGATAACTACTTTGTGGATGTGTATCGTTTCATTATGGACATTGACGAAAGCAACCTGCATCTGCAGACAGAAGAGACGGACGGATATATGTTTGCCACTGTTGATGAGATCAAAGCCTTTGCAGCAGAGGGAAAATTCCTTCATTATGATAGTATAAAGAAGGCTTTTGAACGCAGATAAGCATTCCAGAATAAGAACAGTAATGGAATCGCAAAATAAAAAACCATCATACAGGAACAGTTTGACCTGTATGGTGGTTTTTTTATAAGACTATTTCATAGCATTTCTGATTGCAGCCAGCAGCTCATCATATTCCTCGTATGCCGGGATCTCCGGATAATCTGCTTTGATCTTGTCTGTGCTGCGGAACAGGAATCCTGCCTTACTTGCCTGGATCATACCCAGATCATTGTAGGAATCACCGCTTGCAATGGTATCGAATCCAATAGACTGCAGTGCCTTTACAGTAGTTAACTTGGACTGTTCCACTCTCATCTTAAAGCCTGTGATCTCACCGTTGTCTGCAACTTCAAGTGTATTGCAGAACAGAGTGGGTCTTCCCAGCTTCTCCATAAGGGGTGCTGCGAACTGTGTGAAAGTATCGCTGATCAGGATTACCTGAGAGAAAGAACGAAGCTCATCCAGAAATTTCTTTGCACCCGGAAGGGGATCGATCTTTGCGATAACCTCCTGAATTTCTTTCAGTCCAAGACCATGCTCCTTCAGAATCCCAAGTCTCCAGTTCATCAGCTTATTATAATCCGGCTCATCACGGGTAGTTTTCTTCAGCTCCGGGATGCCGCTGGCCTCTGCAAATGCGATCCAGATCTCAGGCACCAGAACGCCCTCTACATCAAGACAAGTGATATACATGATAGAATCCTCCTTTGTGAAAAACATCTTTATTTGTAAATATTCTTTACCGCTTTATTTGACGAAAATATCTTAACATATTCTGGAAGGCCTTGCAAGTTACTGTTGTTTATGTACAGATATATCCGGCGTAAGCCGAAGGTTCTGTATATCAGGCGAATATTACTGAGAATGGAGTCAGGCGGATATTCGCAACCTCCGCAGGGGACGTACCTGATTCGGTTAAAAAATATGTATTGACAATAAAAAAACAACTCCCTATAATAGTTAGGAAACTAACAGATAGCATCCTAACCATGTGGCAAAATCCGGGAGGTGAACATAATAGACCAGGAAACCAGGCAGAAACTGAACAATATGCACGTAGGCCGTCTGATCCGTATTTTATCCCATTCCATGAGACGTCACAATCCGGCGGAAATGATAGAGAATGATGATCTGACACTTATGCAGAAGCATGTGCTGAAATTTATCCTTCTGGAAACCATACACAGAGATCTTTACCAGAAAGATATTGAAGAGGAATTTCAGATCAGGAAACCTACAGTAACAGGAATCCTGCAGCTAATGGAGAAAAACGGATACATTTACAGAGAATGTGCGAAGCAGGATGCCCGTCTGAAACGGATCCTTCCCACAGAAAAGGCAGAATCTCTGCGCCAGCCTATCCTTCACAGCATTGAAGAGGACGAAGCAGCAATGATTCGGGGCATCCCGAAGGAGGATGTGGAGCTGTGCAAACAGGTTCTGTGGCAGATGTGTGCAAACAGAAAGAAAATGTGCAATAAAAAAGACAGCAATTACAAAAAATAAAATACAAGGAGGACATCAACAAAGATGAACAAAAAACTTTTACGTTCCGTCCGGGAATACAAAAAGCAGTCCATTCTGGCACCGCTTCTGGTAATCCTGGAGGTTCTGATGGAAGTTCTGATTCCCCTGGAAATGGCAAAGATCATTGACGTCGGCATCGTCCAGGGAAATCTGAGCTACATCATACAGAGAGGAATCATTCTGGTTGTGATGGCAATGCTTGCACTGTTTTTCGGCGTACAGGCCGGAAATATGGCAGCCTACGCAGCAGCAGGCTATGCCAAAAATCTGAGACATGATATTTTCTACAAGGTACAGGATTTTTCCTTCAAAAATATCGACCATTTTTCCACCTCAGGACTGGTTACACGAATGACCACAGACATTACCAACGTGCAGCAGGCATATATGATGAGTATCCGTCTGCTGGCCAGGGCACCGTTTATGATCATTCTGTCATGGATCATGACACTGACCATCAGCAAACCGGCATCGATACTTTTCCTCATTGCCATACCATTTCTGGGTGGAACTCTGATTTTTATTGCAAAGGCAGCCCACCCTCATTTTATCAAAGTATTTGATGAGTATGATGTGCTGAACAACTCCGTACAGGAAAATGTAAACGCCTCCCGTGTGGTAAAGGCTTTCGTACGTGAGGACTATGAGATTGAAAAATTCCATGGAATTTCCAGATATGTCTATAATCTTTTCACCAAAGCAGAGAAGATCGTGGCATGGAATGCCCCGGTTATGCAGTTTACCATGTATACAGTAGTGCTGATTCTGGTAGTTATCGGCGGCAGATCCATCGTAGGCGGAACTATGGAAGTAGGAGAGCTTACCAGTGTGATCGTCTATGCCCTGCAGATCATCGGCTCCCTGATGATGGTAACTTTCGTATTTGTCATGATCATGATCGCTGAGGCATCCACAGACCGAATCGTAGGAGTACTGAATGAGGTTCCGGAAATGCAGGATCAGGCTGATGCAGTGAAAAATGTGGCAGACGGCTCCATAGACTTCGACCATGTGGACTTCAGCTACGGAGGAGAAGGTGGCAACCTTTCTCTGAAGGATATTAATCTTCATATTAAATCTGGACAGACTGTAGGAATCATCGGCGGTACCGGAAGCGCCAAGTCTACACTGGTACAGATGATCCCCAGACTCTATGATGTTACAGGGGGAAGTGTAAAGGTAGGAGGCGTTGATGTGCGCGAGTACAATCTGGAAGCGCTTCGTGACCAGGTATCCATGGTTCTCCAGAAGAATGTGCTTTTCTCAGGCAGCATTTATGAAAACATCCGCTGGGGTGATGAACATGCCAGCGACGAGGAGATTCAGAGAGTCTGCCGCCTGGCACAGGCAGACGGATTCATCAATGAATTTCCGGATGGCTACAACACTATGATCGTCCAGGGCGGAAACAACGTATCCGGTGGACAGAAGCAGCGTCTGTGTATTGCCAGGGCCCTGCTGAAGAAGCCAAAGATCCTGATTCTGGATGATTCCACCAGTGCGGTAGATACCAGAACAGATGCCCTGATCCGTAAGGCTTTCCGCGAGGAAATCCCGGATACCACCAAGCTGATCATTGCGCAGAGAGTTTCTTCTATTGAAGACGCAGATCAGATCATTGTACTGGATGACGGTAAGATCGCAGGAGTAGGAACTTCCGAAGAATTACTGAAAACCAATGAGATTTACAGAGAAGTATATGAATCACAGGTCAAAGGAGGCGGAGAAGATGAATAAGAAGAAAAAAGTAGACCAGAACACCATCAAAACTGCCAAAAGACTTCTGAAATATATAACCGAAACCTATAAGCTGCGGCTGATACTGGTATTTATCTGTATCTTTCTCAGTGCAGTAGCCAGCATTTCCGTATCCCTGTCCCTGAAATATCTGCTGGATGATTATATTATCCCGCTGATCGGACAAACAGCCCCCAATTATGCAGAGCTGTACAAGGCTATGGCAGTTCTGGGCTGCATCTTCGCAGTAGGGGTGATCGCAACCTTTATTTACAGCAGAATGATGGTATTCATCGGACAGGGAGTGCTGAAGCGCATCCGTGACGATATGTTTGAGCATATGCAGACTCTGCCTATCCGTTACTTCGACCAGAATACCAACGGCTCCATCATGAGTCTCTACACCAATGATACAGATACACTGAGACAGATGATCAGCCAGGCAATCCCTCAGGGACTGATGGCACTGTTCACTATTATCGTAACCTTTATCTCCATGCTGGTGCTTAGTCCCCTGCTGACCATCCTGGCTGTGGCTGTTATCTTCATTATGATGGCAGTGACCGGTAAGATCGGGGCAAACAGCGGTAAATATTTCATCCGTCAGCAGGTATCTCTGGCAGATGTGACCGGATTTGTGGAAGAGCGCATGAACGGCCAGAGGGTTGTTAAGGTTTTCAACCATGAAGCAAAATCCGAAGAGGAATTTGACCGTCTGAACGAAGCTCTATTTGAAAGCTCAGCCAGCGCCAACAAATACGCCAACATGATGGGTCCTGTCATCGGAAATATCGGTAACCTGCAGTTCGTACTGACAGCAGTTCTGGGAGGACTTCTCTCTGTAGCAGGAGTAGGCGGCATCACTCTGGGTGTTATGGCTTCCTATCTGCAGTTCACAAAGAGCTTTACCCAGCCATTCATGCAGGTGGCACAGCAGTTCAACGCCATTGTTATGGCCCTTGCAGGTGCTGAACGAATCTTCAACCTGATCGATGAGAAGCCGGAAGAAGATGAAGGTTATGTAGAGCTTGTTAATGCGAAAAAAGATGCTCAGGGAAATATCACAGAATGCAAGGAAAGAACCGGCATGTGGGCATGGAAGCATCCTCATTCCGCTGATGGCTCCGTAACCTATACAGAACTTACAGGAGATGTCCGCTTCGAGGATGTAACCTTCGGCTATAACCCGGATAAAGTAATCCTTCAGGATATCAGCCTCTTTGCAAAGCCCGGCCAGAAGCTGGCTTTCGTAGGCTCCACAGGTGCAGGAAAAACAACTATCACCAACCTGATCAACCGTTTTTACGATATCCAGGAAGGTAAGATCCGCTATGACGGAATCAATATCACCAAGATCAAAAAGGATGACCTGAGACATTCACTGGGAATCGTACTTCAGGATACCCACCTGTTCACAGGAACCATCCGGGAGAATATCCGCTACGGAAAACTGGATGCCACAGATGAGGAAGTATATGAGGCAGCAAGACTGGCTCACGCTGACCAGTTCATCAAAATGCTTCCCAAGGGCTATGATACCATGTTAAGCGGAGACGGCGAAGAACTGTCCCAGGGACAGAGACAGCTTCTGTCCATTGCCAGGGCAGCAGTAGCCAACCCGCCGGTACTGATCCTGGATGAAGCAACTTCAAGTATCGATACCCGTACAGAAAGCATTGTACAGAAAGGAATGGACAATCTGATGAAGGGCAGAACCGTATTCGTTATTGCCCACAGACTTTCCACCATCCGCAACAGCAATGCCATCATTGTACTGGATCACGGCAAGATTATCGAGCGCGGCGACCACGAAGACCTGATCCGCCAGCACGGCACCTACTATCAATTATATACAGGTAAACTGGAGCTGTCATAAAGCCCCGGCAAAACTACAACCCCCCCCAGACCATGAAGGCAATGCCTGTATGGCCTGGGGGTTTTTGAGGTTGGAGGACAACACTATCCAATTTCGGATTCAAGATTATTTGTTCACGAAGCATTTTTGAAAGAGGAAGAATCAGAGCGTAATCAGAAGGGAGCCGAAAAGGAGTCAAAAAAGGAGCCAAAAAAGGAGCCGAAAGAAAGCTGGATATATTGCAGAAATTGGAAGAAAATCCAGAGATAACTCAGATTAAACTTATGGAGGAGTTTGATTTATCGAGAAAGCAGATTCAGAAGATTATAAAGGAGTTACGTAGGAAGGGTGTCATAATCTACAACCACCAGCATAAAATATAGCATGGCCTTCTTTGTGAAATATCACAAAAAAATCAAGGCTTTTAAACGAAACAATTTCGACTTTACATGAACAAGAACCAAAATGCTCTGATAATATTGACAAATTGTTTCTCACGTATTATCATACTAAATACAAATACAGAAAAAAAGCAAACCTGGTGCGAACTAGGGACGCAAAGCTAGGAGTCTCTTGAAGGGCAGGCAGGGAGGAGCGATACCAACAGGATTCATCCCCCGGCATTGACCATATAAGAGTTACAGAGAGACAGTTCGGCTGCAATTATTCACTAACGATAGAGAATGATTGCAGCCTTTTTATTTGCCAAAAATACAGCAGACCGCTGTATCAGAAATAAGGAGCATAAGTATGACTGACAAAGAATTAAGGCGTCTGAGCCGTACCGATTTACTGGAAATGCTTCTGGAACAGAGCAAAGAAGTAGAGCGCCTGCAGCAGGAGCTGGCAGAAGCCAGACAGCAGCTGGAGGAACGGAGGATCATGACAGAAGAAGCCGGATCCATCGCAGAAGCCGCACTTCGGATCAACCGGGTATTTGAGGCAGCACAAGCAGCCGCAGACCAGTACCTGGAGAACATCCGGCAGCAGGCCCCGGGCCATACAGATACAAAACCCACAGACAGTCAGGAAAATGAAGGCATTCAGGAATGAGGAAAAAGACCAGCAAAGAAATCACATCCATGCCTACAGTAACCCAGCTGGAGGCGGAATTAAACAGAACAAAATACAGACACAGATACCACCGGGTACTGAGAAACACCCTTGGAACCCTGATCACCGTGGCAGCAACGGCAGTTCTGATCGCCGTACTCCTGCTCCCGGTACTTCAGATCTACGGCAGCTCCATGTACCCCACTATCCAGGAGGGACAGATCGTAGTTTCTGTAAAAGGAGCCGATTTCACCCAGGGAGATGTGATCGCCTTTTACTACAATAACAAGATATTGGTAAAGCGAATGATTGCAGGTCCCGGAAGCTGGGTAGATATAGATAAGAAAGGAAATGTCACCGTAGACGGCCAACCTCTGGATGAGCCCTATCTGACAGAGAAAGCCCTGGGTGACTGCAACATCAAGCTTCCATATCAGGTGCCGGATGGCAGATACTTCGTTATGGGAGACCACAGATCCACTTCCATAGACAGCCGTAACACTTCCGTAGGCTGCGTGGCAGAGGAGCAGATCGTAGGGAAAATCGTATTCAGGCTTTGGCCTTTGAAATCATTTGGCACTGTGAAATAACCAGCGCCGGGGATAAGGAGAGATGTCAATATGAAAAAATTATTGTTGCGAGAAGCGGCAAAGCATAAATTACAGAATCGCAGGCGGAAACGCTGGCAGAAGACAGTAAGCATCCTTGCCTGTCTGGTGGTTTTTTGCACGGTCTATGCACTGATCCTCCCGGCACTGACCGCAGAGGCAGATATCTACTGTGGCAAAGAGGAGCATACCCACACAGAGGACTGCTATCAGGACAAACTGATCTGTGGTCAGGAGGAGGGCCAGGGAGCCCACCAGCATACGGAAGCCTGTTACAGAGAAGTGGAAGCTCTGGTCTGTCAGATTCCCGAATCCGATGGTCACCAGCACACAGAAGCCTGCTATACAGAAGAACAGATTCTGACCTGCCCAAATACAGATCCGAACCATGTACATAGTGAAATAGACGGCTGCTATACCACAGAGAAAAGGCTTACCTGCGGTATGGAGGAGAGCGAAGGTGCTCACCACCACACAGCAGAATGTTATGAGAAAAAGAAAGAGCTGATCTGTGGTCAGGAGGAAAACGATGGCCACCGCCACACAGCAGAATGTTATGAAAAAGAACTGATCTGCGGAAAAGAGGAACACACCCATACTCTTGCCTGCTACTCCAATCCTGATGCAGACGTAGAAAATGGAGATGTATGGCAGACCACAGTAAGCAGTGTGACACTTACAGGTAACTGGGGTGCAGACCTGGCAGCCATCGCTCAGACCCAGACCGGATACACAGAAAGCACAGCCAACTACGCAGTGGCAGAGGATGGACAGACCATCCACGGCTACACTCGCTACGGTGCATGGGCAAACGACCCATACCGGGATAACTGGTCCGCCCAGTTCGCAGACTTCTGTCTGAGCTACGCAGGAGTACCCACAAGCGCAGTTCCACAGAACAGCGACTGCAGCGCATGGAATTACACAAATCCGGATGGCTACACACCAAAGACCGGTGACTTGCTCCTGCTGGATACAGACCTGGACGGCAGCGCCGACCACGCCGGAATCATAACCACCGCTGACGACAGCACCCTGACCGCCATCGTAGGCGACGCCGACAAAGCAGTCAGAAACAACACCTATAATATAGGAAGCGAAAATATCAAAGGCTACGTCTCCATCCCGGAAAACCCGGCACTGGCAGATGACAATCATGGGGAAGAAACAACAGAAACAACGCCAGTCCCGGAAGTAACCGAAGAACCACAGGAAACTCCGGCACCGGAAGCGGAGCCGACCCAAATTCCGGAGATTACCCCGGAAGTAGATCCGACCCAGGCACCGGAGATTACTCCGGAAGCGGAGCCGACCCAGGCACCGGAAATAACTCCAGAAGTGGAACCGACACAAGTACCGGAAGTAAAACCAGAAGCGGAGCCGACCCCGACACCGGAGACAACACCAGAAGCGGAGCTGACCTCGATTCCAGAGTTAAGTGTCACCCCGACACCTACAGTTGATCCGGAGCTTTCGGTTACCCCAACATCGGAACTTTCGGTAACTCCGACACCAGAGCTTTCAGTAACTCCAACCCCAACTGTAACTCCAGAGCCAGATTATCAATATGAGGATGACAAGGTTATAGTTGCTGCTTATGCAGATGAAGATGCTAACTTGCCGGAGGATGCAGTGCTGAATGCACGTTACATTGAACCTGGAAGCGAAGAGTATCAGAATGCAGTTGCTGCCTTTGATGAACAACTTGGGAATGATGAAGATGCGGTAACTGATTATGTTCTTTATGATGTTTACTTTACTTCTGAATCAGCTGAATCAGAAAATAAAGAGATTGAGCCAGAGGGAAATGTCAATATATTTATGACATTTAAAGATAACGAACATACAAAGGTTCAGGGGGATATCGTAGATACACAGGTAGTACATCTGAAAGACAACGGTGAAGCAGAAGTAATTGAAAATGGAACTGTTGATGTAACAGATGACAGTACCATTCAGGCAATTACATTTACAAATAGTAATTTCTCAATTACAGGAGCCCGTTTATTACTTGTAAAAGTCGCTGAACCAACTCTTGAGAAAAATGAATGGTTTGGTACATTGGATGCTGCTATGAGTAAAAGGCTGATTTTAAATTATGATCAGTTGTTAGTGGATCTTCAAAATGCTCAGTCTGATATGTTGGTTACTTGTTATAACAATCAACAGCAGAAGATAGAAGAGATTCAGCCATTTAATATAAGAAATAATGTTAGTCAATTTAATGGACAGACATTACAGAACCAACTTAACAATGCACTTAATAATACATCACTCAAAGATCAAGTTAAATTTGTAAAGCTTACATGGAAAATTCCAATTATGGGTAATACGTTTTTTGATTTTAGTGATACAGGTTCTGTAACATTAGAAAATGAGATTGAATTTAATGTTGTAGAACGTACATTTCAGCCAGATGAAGTATGGACAAATGGCACATTAACTTATGTGGCAATTGGACCTCAACATCAATATAATACTTCAGGTCCGTTAGGATTAGCAAGCAATTTTCACATCGTTGGATTTAGTAGTGTTAATAACACGGCACATACAAATGGTAATATAGTAACAAATTCTCTGTTTTGTAAAACCAATTTTGGAACAAGCGGGATATCAGGAGAAATTAGTTATATAAAATCGTTTACATCAGATAGTGAGCGTAATCTTCAGTGTGGTGAAGGGAATAATGATATTTTAGTTATTGGAAAAGATATGAAGATTACAGCAAAAAGTGACAGATTTGTACTGATTGGGAATAATGGGGAAAGGTATGAAGTAATTCAACCACAAATCATATATCAGGATACAGCAGCATATAGCTTTTTGTCTTTGGATACAATGAAAACTCAACTAGAGTCCTATAATACAAATTTTGCTGCAAAAACTGATTCTGGTGTAACAGGTCTTAGTGGTGTGGAAAAAAATGAGCTTACAGTTAATAGTGATACAGGAGAGGCAGTTTGGAATGTAAATGCATCAACATTGAAAGGATTAAAAGATAATATACTGATAATTAATGGATTGTCTAATATTACTGGTACATCATTGATAATTAATATTAATCCTGATAACGGAGATGGTTCGGAAGAAAGCCCCGGAGTGCAAATACCTGAAATAAGATATGCAAATATGACGGAGTCATCAGGAGAAGTAACTACATTTTCTGCTGGTAAAGTAATTTGGAATATTAAATCTAATTATACAGGATATATATCATTGTGTGGAGCCAAATCATCAGGAACTTTGATTGCACCTTGTGCTACAGTGACTTTAAATCAAAACTGGAATGGATCTGCGTTCGCAAATGTAGTTAATGTAACAGCTGAAAGCCACAGAACGGATTTTACAGGTTCACTGGGATTTGGTGTAACTAAGACTATAGATGGCATAGATGACGTGGCTGGAAAGAGTTGGCAAAGTGGATATGAATTTCAGTTTGTACTTACTGGAAAAACCGATGCAAATGGAAAAAAAGCGCCGATGCCTACAGGAAGCGATGCAGCAACCAATTCTAAGACTATTGCAGTTACTTATGCTAATCGTACACCGAGTTTTGGTAAAATTGATTATGGTAAAAATGATATAGGACAGACATATATGTATACATTGGTTGAGAAACCAGGGACCATCGCCGGAATTACGTATTCCAAGGAAGAATATGAAATAGAGGTAAAAGTTTCTGAATCGGGTAATGGGCTTAGTATTGAAAATTCATATAGAAAGAAAACGGGATACACTGAATGGAAGTCAGGATTGCCAGCAGACGGCAAATTTGCCTTTATAAACAAGTATGAAGAGAATAAAGCCCATGTAGTTGTAAAAGCTCAGAAAACGGTAAATGAACAGAATCCTGCAAATGATGAATGTTTTGATTTTACACTTGCAAAGTATGACAACGACAGTGGGCAGTGGAAGACAGTAGAAACAGTTCAAAACAGTGGACGTAATGTTACATTTAGTCAGTTGAACTATGATACTGTAGGAATTTATTATTATAAAATTACTGAGACAGGTCAAAAATCTGGATATACATATGATACCGCTGTTTATGTTGTTAAAGTTGAAGTTGAGCAAACAAATAATAAGCTGAATACGAAATCTATAAGTTATTATAAATATGCGGCCAATGATACGATTGACTTGAATTCGTTGGGAAGTAATATCGCAGAGAACAAGGTGATATTTAACAATCGCAAGGAAGAGAATTATACACTCCCCGAAACCGGAGGAACCGGAACCAACAGGTTTACAGCAATGGGCTTGGCCTTAATGGCGGGTTCGTTGATGTGTGGATACGTGATGAGGCGGAAACGCAGAGAAGGGAGGAGAAATTAAGCCTCTCCAATCCGGCGAAAAAGATGCGCCGAGACGTATTCAGCAAATAAATTTTAAATTTAATCGAACAGGAGACAAAGCAGCAGTTCGATTAGAATAAACGGTGGAGCAGATACAAACATCTGCTTCGCCGGGAATAAGAAAAATATTTAAAATAAGAAGAAAAGAGAGGGAAAGTTATGAAACATTTAAGGAAAATTATGGCTTTGGTATTAAGCCTGGCAATGGTACTTGCAATGAGTATCACTGTATTTGCTGGTGAAGTAACTGCAACAGTAGCCAATAATACAAATCATGCTTATAAAGCATATCAGGTTTTTAAAGGTACGCAGCAAGAAAATAGTAAAGTTCTCGGAGATATTGAATGGGGTAATGGTGTTGAAGAGACGAAAATAGTAAGTAAGTTAGCTACTAGCACATATTTTAAAACAGTAACTACTGCTCAGGCTGCAGCTGATATTTTGAAGGATAAGAAGAATAATTCTCTGGAAGCGAAAGAGTTTGCAAGAATCGCGCATGACTCTATTAGCAGCAATGCTGTAGATGTGCCTGCAAAGGCAACTAGTGTTCAATTAACATATGGAACAGGTTATTATTTGTTTGTTGATCAGACAGTAAAGACACAAGAAAATAAAAATGATTTTGTAAAAGGTTTATCATTACTTCAGGTAACTGGTGATACAATTACAATTACTGCAAAGGTAGATAAACCAAGTGTTGAAAAAAAGGTTCAGGAAAATGTAAAAACTGATAATACAACTGGCAATTATGGAGATAGATATAATGATACTGCGGATTACAATATCGGAGATAATGTTCCATTTAGATTATATGGAACTGTAATTGATATGAGTGAATTCAAGAAGGGATATAAATATATTTTCCATGATACTTCTGCAACAAGTCTTGACATTAATAAAGATGTAAAAGTGTATTATTCTTCCGATAAAAATGGAACAAGTAAGACTGAAATTAGTGACAAATTGTATAAGGTAGTGTATGGTACAGACAAACATTCATTGACAGTAACATTTGACAATTTGCGAGATGTTAAAATTAAGAATAGTGAAAATTCAGATGTTGAAATTTCATCAGGTTATATTATTGTTGAATATACTGCAAAATTAAATAGCAGTGCAGCAATTGGTCAGGGAACAATTGGAGAAACTAATGAAGGAAATATAAACAAAGTATATCTGGAATATTCTAATAATCCTAATCAGAGTGGCGATGGTGAGACAGGCTATACACCTGAAGATAAAGTAATTGTATTTACCTATGAATTAGATGTTACAAAGATTGATGGAGCAGATAAAGATAAATCATTTGCGGAGCAGAAAAAACTGAAAGAGGCAGAATTCGTTCTTTACAGAGGTACAAATGCAAATCTAGAATATGCAAAAGTAGATGCTAATGCCAAGATTCAGGAATGGACTCATGATATCAACAACGCTACTACTTTAAAATCAGATGCTAATGGTCTGTTTAAAGTAATTGGTCTTGATGATGGAACATATTATTTAAAAGAGACGAAAGCACCTAATGGATATAACATACTGAAAAATGATATTAAAGTACAGATTGAAGCAAATACATCTAATGGACAGGATGGAAATGGTAATGTAATGGAACTTCAAGCACTTAAAGTAAAGGTAAATGATGGACCTGAAAATAGTGGAGACTGTTCAAATGGTATTGTTAATATAACAGTCGAAAATAACAAAGGTTCCATTCTTCCAGAAACCGGTGGTATCGGTACAACAATCTTCTACATCGTTGGTGTAGTTCTTGTTCTGGGTGCTGGTGTTCTGCTTGTTACTAAGAAACGTATGAATGCAGATAAATAAGAAACCTATTTTTAAGAATGCCACTGGCATTTTTGAAAAGAGAGTTAAACATTAAGATGTAACACCCTCCGGGGGAGCAGGAAGTGATTCCTGTTCCTTCGGAGATAATATTATGACAACAGGGAGATACACATGAAGAAAAAAGATTTTTCCACAATTGCATTAATCGTTGTTTTTTTCGTGGGTGTCTCCGTGCTGTTATATCCGACAGTCAGTGACTACTGGAATTCCCTGCACCAGTCCCAGGCTATTGCCACTTATGCGGATTCGGTGGAGAATATGGATGAACAGGATTACGAGAAGCTGTGGGATGCGGCGATCAGTTATAACCAGAAGCTGTTTCAGTCCGGACATGGTCTGGGGTTGAAGGATGAGGAGAAAGAGGAGTACAATGAATTGCTGGATGTGTCCGGCACCGGGATCATGAGTTATATTGAGATTCCCAAGATCAAATGCTCCCTGCCTGTTTATCATGGTACAGATGAAGGTGTACTGCAGATCGCTGTGGGTCATATTGAGGGAAGCTCCCTGCCTGTAGGCGGGCTGAATACCCACTGTGTTCTCTCTGGACACAGAGGACTGCCCAGCGCCAAGCTTTTTTCCAATCTGGATAAGCTGGAGGAGGGGGATATTTTTATGATCCGTACTCTGGATCAGACTCTTACCTATGAGGTTGACCAGATTCGTATTGTCCTGCCCGATGAGGTGGAGGATCTGAAGATTGAAGAGGGTAAGGATCTGTGTACTCTGGTGACCTGTACTCCCTATGGAATCAATACTCACCGTCTGCTGGTGAGAGGCCACAGAGTTGCCAACCAGGAGGAGGCAGAGGCTGTCCGTGTTACAGCGGATGCCATGATGGTGGACAATAGAATTGTAGCTATGTGTATTGCAGCTCCTGTGCTGGTGCTTTTGCTGATTTATGTGGCATTTGGCGGCAGACGCAGGAAGAGATAGAGAAAATGAAGAAAAAGTGGATGTCGCGTCTGATGACGCTTTTGATTGTGGTTGTGTTTGTGACTGGGCTTTCCTTTCTGCTGTATCCTACAGTCAGTAACCTGTGGAATCAGGCCCATCAGTCCCGGGCCATCGCCACCTATACAGAGCAGGTGGAGAAGTTGGATGATTCCAGCAATAAGGAAATGCTGAAGGCTGCCAGGAAATACAACAAAGAGCTTTTGAAGAAAGCCGATCACTGGAAACTGTCCAAAAAGGATAAGAAAAAGTATGAAAGTCTTCTGGATGTGTCCGGTACCGGTATTATGGGTTATATAGAGATTCCAAAGATTGCCTGTTCCCTGCCTGTTTATCACGGGACAGACGAGGGAGCCCTGCAGATTGCCATCGGTCATCTGGAGGGAAGTTCTCTCCCTGTAGGGGGCAAGAGCTCTCACTGTGTGCTTTCCGGGCACAGGGGGCTGCCAAGCGCCAGGCTTTTTACAGATCTGGATCAGATGGAGGAGGGAGATACCTTTATCCTGAATATCCTGGGTCATAAGCTGGCCTATGAGGTGGATCAGATCAAGGTGGTTCTGCCTGAGGAAATGTCTGACCTGGAGATCCAGGAGGGCAAGGATCTGTGTACCCTGGTGACCTGTACTCCCTATGGGATCAATACCCACCGTCTGCTGGTAAGGGGACATCGGGTAAAATATGTGGAAACCAAAGTACAGGAGCAGAAGGAAGTGTCGAAATCGAAAACAGATACCAGGCTGGTGATCGCCGGTGCTGTGGCTGGTGCAGTGGTACTGTTTATCATAATTTTCGCGGTGAGACGCCGCAGAAAGCATAGAAATCAACAGAGATAACGGAGGCTGATGGTATATGGAGAAAAAGGTGAAAAAGGGAAGAGGGCTGAGAGTTTTCATTGCTCTTGGGGTAATGTGTATGCTCCTTATGGGGCTGGCTGTCCAGGCTGGGGCAGCGGATTCTGAGCCTGCAAGCGGAAATCTGACAATGACTCTCACTGTGACAGAGAATGGCAAACAGGTTCCTATGGCACAGGTGCCGCTGGCTTTGTACCAGGTAGGAACTATGGATACTCAGTCGGTTGTGCAGTTCCATCTGGATCCCAGTCTGTCAGCCACAGGTATAGATCTGAATAATCTAAGGACAGCAGCAGATTCCCAGAAGGCTGCAACAGCTTTATCCCAGGCTGTGGCTTCGGCGGGAGTGGTTTCCTATACAGCATCCACAGATGCCAATGGCCAGGTGAGCTTTCAGGCTCTGCCAAAGGGAGTGTACCTTCTGGTGCAGACCGGCGGGACAGAGATCTGTACAGTTTCCGCCATGCTTCTTTCTGTGCCTTATAGCGCAGATGGTAAGACTCTGGAATATGATGTGAAGGCTTTTCCAAAGGCAGACCGCAAGGTGGAAAAAAGCAGACTGACAGTGACCAAGAAGCTGTGCACACTGGATAAGGATTTGAACGAAAAGCCTATCAGTGCACCGGATGCTACTTTTTATGTAAGACTTTTCCAGGATGAGGCGGCTACAGTTCCCTATGGTGAGGTAAAGGCAATCCGCATCCAGGGACAGAGCAGCGGTACTGTGGATTTCACAGATCTGCCTGAGGGCACCTATTATATCCGCGAGACGGATGCAGAGGGAAATCCCAGACCGGTGGGTGATGCCTTTGAGGATGAGAATGGCAAGGAGGTAAGCTGCTTTATTGCTGTCAATGGTACAGATGGCACGGCTCTGAATTTTACCAATGCCTACAAGGATCAGGCAGTGGTGGTAGATAATGTATATACGGATCTGCCGGATGGCTTCTATCTGGAGCGGAATCTGTGGATCCAGAAGAATGTAATAAAGGATGGCCAGCAGATCACCACAGATGATACCTTCTATGCTACAGTGAAGGAGGTGGATCCGGATACCGGTGAGGAGACAACGGTTATCACTACTGAGCTGACACAGAATGACCGTGTGGCAGTGAATTTCCAGATCCTGGATAAGGAGGAGCTGGAGAAGGTTCATACCTACCGTGTTTATGAGTCTGATGAGGAGGGCAATCCTGTAAATAAGAGTACCTTTGGATTTGAGGTAGGCGGCGAGGGTAATGTTGTGTTCCAGCCGGAGGATGATGAGAAGACCATCACTATCACCAATACGGTGATCTCCACAACTCCTACTCCTACATCGACTCCAAGTATTACTCCTGGCAGTGATACACCGGGTTCAAGTTCCGGCGGCATATCCGGAAGTTCACCGGTAAAGACCGGAGACAGCACACCGATTGGCCTGTTCATCGGCCTATTCGCAGCAGCGGCTGTGATCGCCGGAGCTGTAGTATATCTGAAGAGACGCAAGAAATAATAGACGCCCGGGGGGATTTTCCCCCGGGCTTTTTGTGAACCTTTTTACTAAAAAACGACTGCTTGTAAAGTTGGTATCACCGTGCTATCATAAAATTACATAATATAAGCGAAGGGAGATAACAAGTGGAGAGCCTGAATATTCCTGTTGGCGTTTCTGATTTTTCGGAAATACGCGAAAATAATTATTACTATATTGATAAAACCGGTCTGATCATTAGGCTGTTAAATACTTCCGCTACAAAGGTCACCCTGATCACCCGTCCCCGCAGATTTGGGAAAACCCTTGGTATGAGCATGCTGGCGGCTTTTTTTGATATCAGGAAAAACAATGTGGCTCTTTTTGACGGACTGGAAATTTCGCGACACACGTCCCTCTGTGATCAGTGGATGAACCGGTATCCTACACTTTTTATTTCCTTCAAACGTGTGGATGGTCTTGATTTCTCTACTGCCTATGGGATGCTTTGTGCAACGATTGCAGATGTCTGTGCGGAACACAGGTACCTCCTGGACAGTCCTGCACCTACAGATTATGATAAAGAGCTGATTCGTCATATCCTGCATAATCAGGCTACTCCTGTAGAGATCAGGAACAGCCTTCTGGTATTGACACGTGCCATGAGTGCTCATTATGATAAGCCGGTTATCCTGTTGATCGATGAATATGATGTTCCGGTGGCAAAGTCTACAAATCATGGATATTATCAGGAAATGATGGATGTTATGAAGGGGTTGATGCAGGCCTTAAAGGATAATTCGTCGCTTCGTTTTTCTGTGATCACTGGATGTTTGAAGATTGCAAAGGAGAGTATTTTCACAGGTACAAATAATTTTGTTTCGGATACCATTACAGATTCTGGATTAAATGAATATTTCGGATTTACACAGGAGGATGTGGACAGATTGCTGGAGGATGCCGGCGCAGTGGAGTACGCTGAAGAGATCCGTACCTGGTATGATGGTTACCATTTTGGGGATTTTGACATTTACTGTCCATGGGATGTGTTAAATTATCTGAGGGATCTTCAGGGAAATTCGGATGCCCGTCCTGCCAGCTACTGGAGAAATACCAGCGATAATTCCATTATCCGTTCTTTTATCGATTATGCAGGAAGTACGATTACCAGGAAGCTGGAGCATCTTCTTTCCGGCGGTTATATTATACAGCATATAGATGAGAATCTTACCTATGATTATCTGCATTCATCGGAAGAAAATCTGTGGAGCCTTTTATATCTGACGGGATATCTGACCAGAGTACGCAGAGAGGAGCTGACGGAATCCCTGCCTGACGGGATGCTTGCTCTGGCAATTCCTAATGCTGAGATCAGAGAAATTTTTGAAACAACGGTGATCAGGTGGTTTCGTGACAGTGCCCTGACATGGAATCGTATGGATCTGTTTCAGGCAGTCTGGAATGCAGACAGTGAAACCATTACCCGTGAGATGAGCAAGCTGCTCCGCAAAACAATCAGCTATCATGATTATAAAGAAGATTTTTACCATGATTTTCTTGCAGGAATTTTTGCAGGGGCAGGATATATGACGGAATCCAACAGGGAACATGGCGAGGGGCGCAGTGATGTCATTGTATATGATTCTGATAACAGCAGAGTCGCTGTTTTTGAGGCAAAATATTCCACAGCCCTGGAAAATATGGCAGGGGATTGTGACAAAGCTCTGCAGCAGATCAATGACCGGATGTATGCCAGGGAATTTGAAGAGGATTACGACGAGGTTCTGTGCTATGGGATCGCATTCTTTAAGAAGCGGTGTCTGGTGAGAAAAAATAGAGAGGACGGAAAAGATAAGCGAAGGATATAAAAAATAAGTGAAATAGGGAGTGCCCCGGAAACTTCAGATTTGTAGATTTCCGGGGTGCTTTTTTGTCTCCCGAATGTATTCCCTGAGGCAGTCTGGCTCTTGTATTTCCTGTTTTATAATGCTATGATTTGATAACAAGATGTCAGGCAGAGAGATTTTGGCTCCTGATATTGCGAGATAAGAGATAAAGGCAAGCGACTGAAAGGAGATTTGAATGGATATCAGAAATTTCGAATCAATACTTACTGTCGGAGAAAACGTGGCTGTGGAGTTTAAACGCTGCGGAAGTGGAATTGGAAATGATGTATATGAGAGTATCTGCTCTTTTCTGAACCGGTTTGGCGGGGATCTGTTTATGGGAGTGGAGGATGATGGTACAGTTGTGGGGCTGCCGGAGAAAGCGGCATCTGACATGATTAAGAATTTTATTAAATGTATCAGCAATCCTGACCTGCTGTCACCTACTGTATATCTCTCGCCGGAAATAACGGAATATCAGGGAAAGACAGTGATCCATGTGCATGTGCCGCCCAGTGCGGAAGTACATAGTTACAAGAAAGTGATCTATGACCGTGTGGATGATGCGGATGTGAAGGTTACGTCCACAGGGCAGATTGCTCAGATGTATATCCGAAAGCAGGGGATTTTTACAGAGAGAAAGGTTTATCCCTATGCAGAGCTGGAGGATTTGCGTCTGGATCTGTTGCCAAGGTTACGTATTATGGCAGCAAATAACAGCGGAAATCAGGGGCATCCCTGGAGCAGCCTGTCTGATGAGGAACTGATTAAAAGTGCCGGTTTGTACGGAAAGGACTGGGAAACGGGAAAGTATGGTTATAATCTGGCGGCGATCATGCTGCTGGGAAAGGATCGCGTTATTTCTGATATTGTGCCTGCTTATATGACGGATGCGTTATTGCGAAGAGTGAATGTTGACAGATATGATGACCGTGAGGTGATTCAGACCAATCTGATCGAAAGTTATGAACAGTTGATGGAGTTTGGGCGCAAGCATTTGCAGGATAAGTTTTTTCTGGAGGGGGATCAGAGAAAAAGTCTCAGGAAGATCATTACCCGTGAAATGATTGCCAATACGCTGATCCATCGGGAATATACCAGTCCGTATCAGGCCAGATTTGTCATAGAAAGAAACAGGATGTATATAGCAAATGCAAGCCGATGTACAAAGCAGGGGCTGATTACACCGGATAATCTGGAACCACAGTCCAAAAATCCGGTGATTGCTTCTTTTTTCAGAAATATTGGTTATGCGGAGCAGCTTGGTTCCGGGGTTCGAAATCTGTTTAAATACAGCAGGTTTTATTCCGGACAGGATCCTGAATTTGTGGAAGGGGATATTTTTAAGATTATTGTACCGTTGAATGACAACTATTCTCTGGATCATAGGAATGGTGCCAATGGTGACAGTGATTTTGGCACCATTGACACCATTTCTGCAGACCGTGTTCGTGAGCCATCAATTCCGTATGCAGCAGATAGAAGAAATATTTCTTTTTCTGAAAAATCAGCGGGTATACTTTCCCAGGAAGAAGCGGAAATTCTTGACAGGGTTAAGAAGAATCCATATCTGACGCAATGCCAGATTCAAAAAGAAATGGGGATATCGTTGCGGAGCGTAAAACGTATCATGAGCAGATTACAACAGGAAGGTATCCTTATAAGAAAAGGGAATAACCGCAGTGGTTTATGGATGATAGATGATGAAGTTTCATTTGACAGATAAAAACAGGAAAATAATACAACAGCAAAGGAGAGACATCAAATGGTAAAGGTAGATTTGATCACAGGTTTCCTCGGTTCAGGGAAGACCACATTTATCAGGAAGTATGCGCAGTATCTGATGGATGCCGGTAATAATATTGGGATTCTGGAGAATGATTACGGGGCTGTGAATGTGGATATGATGCTGCTTCAGGATCTGATGGGAGACAATTGTGAGTTGGAGATGATTTCAGGCGGGTGTGATAAGGACTGCCACAGGAGGAGATTTAAGACCAAGCTGATTGCCATGGGAATGTGCGGATATGACCGGGTGATTGTGGAGCCGTCTGGGATTTTTGATGTGGATGAGTTTTTTGATATTCTTCATGAGGAGCCCTTAAACCGTTGGTATCAGATTGGGAATGTGATTGCAATTGTGGATTCGAAGCTGGAGCGTGATCTGTCGGAGGAGGCGGATTTTATTCTGGCTTCGGAGGTGGCAGATGCGGGATGCATTGTGATGAGCAAGAGCCAGGATGCATCACCTGAGGAAATCAGGGGGACGGTTGAGCATGTGAATCATGCACTGGAGAAGGTTCATTGCAGCAGGAGATTTCATTGTGAAATGAATGGTGTGGATAC
>OLNE01001080.1_pt1 | contig 21205 bp, 17 predicted proteins | sample 1672431 | NCBI WGS metagenome assembly OLNE01 (sample SAMEA3136685, study PRJEB25190) | human gut metagenome | reverse complement strand
AAGTGCCAGCTCTCCATCCTCGTACAAAGGATGTCCCTTTAAGTCCAAGCGTGGAGAATCAATGTGGCTGCCGATGATGTGCATCCCTTCCTCCAAAGGACGTTCGCCCATCACAAAAAGCACTGCTGCCTTGTTTTTGTGGTTGTAAACAATCTTGGTGCCGCTTGCCGGCGCTTGGCCGCTCTTGATAACATCCGCGAAATCCACAAAGCCATTGTCGTGAGCCATGCGAATGATGGTTTGTGCACATTCGCGTTCGGTCTTGCCTGCGTCCAAAAATGCCTTGTAGCGCTCGCCATAAGCAAACACCGCTTCGCGCGTTGCATCATCCATAGCCTTCCAAAGGCTTGGGCACTTATATTCAAATTCCATGAGTGAGAATCTCCTTTCATAGCCACCACCTGTGCGGTGATGGTAATTGTCACGCTAACGTGGTACAATCAGTATAACACGAATTTAGATGGGGAAACAGGAGGAATGAATAATGGGAAAACAATGGACCAAGACCGTCAATCTTGTCACTGCCATCATTGACTTTGTCATGGCACTCATTATGATGATGCTTGCGATTAGCGGCAAAAGCATCTTGGCGTTTGTCTTTGGCGTGATTTTCGTGGGCATGGGCGTGTATTTCCTGCGCTACTTTGAACGTCAACGCCGTCTTGAAAATATGACCGAAGAAGAACGCATTGCTTTCTTCAAAAGCGGCGAAGCTATTTTGGTGCCCGGTGAAGTAGAAAAAATGATGCAGGAAAAGCACGAAAAAGGTGAATAAAATGAAACACATCGGTGTCCTCATACAGGCGGACGCCGATTTTTTATGCGCATTTTGTAGCTTTTGACAAAAAAAGAAACAAAAAGCAAAAGAAAACGGTCTGATTGTGACTGAATTCACGAGAATTTGTTGAAAAAATGACACTAATGCCATGTATTATTTGCAGAAAGGCCTGCTATTATGCTATAATGCGTAAGAGACTGAAGGAGGGAAAGCCCGATGGTCCATTATCTTTTATTAGGGTTTAAGGAAGATTCCTTGACCGAAAATGTCATTAATGGTTTTGCAGAAAAGTTTGATCAACTTGAAAAACACCACGAGGGCCTCGTCAATCCCCAGATTTATCGCAATATTGTGAGCCGTGAAGGAAACATGGATTTGATGATTACCATCGAATATCGCAGCTTTGAAGATCTCAAAGCATGTCTGGAAAGTCCGGAGTATCGCGAACTCCAGGAAAAATATGGCGAAATTGTTGAAACAACGTTCTCGTTTGATCACAACTAAAATCAGGACATTGCTCTCGGTGTGACCGGGAGGTTAGAAGCAACCCCTGTGCGTGGCGGCGCACAGGGGTTGCTTTTTTTGTTGGCAAAAATGGTAGGCGTGCTATTTGTGTGAAAATGCACAAACCACTGCTGTATGCCAGCGTCCGAATGAAAATATCGTTGAACAAGGCGATGAATTTTTCGTTGACAGTGACATCTGTATGGTGTACTATATCTGTACTAGGCAAGATAGTACAGATAAGATGGTAATAATCTCAGAAAGGAGGACGCACCATGTTTCGTATTGACCAACGTAGTTCATTGCCCATTTATGAGCAAATATTGCAGAGCGTAGAAACCATGATAGTCAGCGGTGCCTTGCTAAAAAACGAGCAGCTGCCGAGTGTACGTTCTGTGGCGAATGATTTGGCGGTTAATCCAAACACCATTCAGAAAGCGTATGGTTTATTGGAAGAGCGCGGTATTATTTATTCACGACCGGGGCGTGGCAGCTTTGTGGCAGTAGATGCCGATGATTTGCAAAAACGTCGCATTCCACAAGCGATGACAGATTTAGACGATGCAGTGGATGCACTGCTGGCACTCAAGGTCACAACAAAGGAAATTATAAGTCGGGTGGAATCCCGTTTTACGCAATACAATGAGGGAGGCGAACAGCCATGATTACGATTGATAAGCTAAGCAAGAGTTTTGGAACCCATTACGGCTTGCGTGATATTACCACCGAGATTCCGGAGGGGAGCATCTACGGTTTGGTGGGAAGCAACGGCTCCGGTAAATCCACCTTGCTGCGGTTGATTGCCGGGATTTATCAAGCGGATCGCGGTGGGGTGTCTGTAAACGGCAAGCCGGTGTTTGAATATCCGGAAACCAAGGTCAACATGTTTTATATTTCCGATGAGCAATACACGGAGCGCAGCGCAAACATTGCTGAAATGGTAGAGGTCTATAGCCATATCTATCCGGACTATGACAAAGACATGGCATTGAAAATGGCCAATCAATTCGGTTTGGATGCCAAGGCCAAGTTCAAAACCTTTTCCAAGGGGATGCAGCGTCAGGCACACATCATTTTGGGAATTGCCGCTAAGCCAAGGGTGCTTCTTTGCGATGAAACCTTTGATGGGCTCGATCCGGTGAAACGCCGTGCGGTGAAGCAAATTTTTTCACAGATGGTGCTCGATTACGGCACAACCGTAGTGATTGCTTCCCACAATTTGCGCGAGCTGGAGGATATTTGTGACCACATCGGCTTATTGCACGGCGGTCAGCTGGTATTCCAACGCAGCTTGGATGATTTGGAAAGTGACATTTTCAAATTGCAGGTGGCATTCAAGATGGTGCGCCGCAAGGAAGATTTTGCGGATATGAATCCGGTGACCTTCGAACAACGCGGCCGCATGATTTCCATGATTGTGCGTGGCAAGCGCGAAGCCATCAACGAACAAATTGACGCCATGCAGCCACTTTATGCAGAAATTTTACCGTTAACCTTAGAAGAAATCTTTATTACGGAAATGGAGGTGCTCGGCTATGACATCGAAGACATCTTACAATAATGTTGGAAAATATATTTGGCAGCAACTTCGTGCAACGCGCAGCTTTATTTTGTTGGTTGCGGTGATATATATGATGATTGGCCCATTCCTACTACCTTTTCAGATGAATAGCTTGGGCATGGCCACCAATCCGTTGCCAATGCTTCAAGTGCTCTTTATCAATTACTATATGGTGTATTACTTTACGGCGATTGGGTTGGCAACCTTTGGCACAGTGTATGTGACCCGTTACCAAAATGTGCAAACTCAAAGCAATTTTTACCACAGTTTGCCGGTAAGTCGCAGCCGTTTGTTGGCCGGGCGTGTGCTGGCATTGGTGATTGTGCAGCTGTTGCTGCTCTTGATTGTGACCGTGGCCAACTTTGTGGCAAGCATGATTTTTGCGCAAAGCATTGGTGAAAGTGCCATTGTCGGACCGTTGGCAGCGAGTGCCGGACTACACTTTGTGTATATTATGCTCATCTTTTTCTTGGCAATGGCGATAACCCTCTTTGCAGGGCAGCTCACTGCCAGCACCTTGGGGCAACTGTTGATGACCTTGGTGCTTCATGTGACGGTGATGGTCGGCGGTTTGACAGGCTCGCTGTTTTTGGACGCCTTTGCCAAAACCTACCAAAGCGGTGGGCTGACCTATAACCTGCAAAAGTGCAATATTTTCTATCTCCTTACCGATGAAGGCACTTTATATAACGCTTTAGGCGTTATGAATCCGTTGATGACAAACGATGATTTGATGGCGCTGTTGAATCCGAGCCAATTGGTATGGCCGGTGTCAATGACAGTGGTTTGCCTTGCTTTGACAGTGGCGCTGTTCGTGGCAACATTCGCGCTGTATCGCCGCCGTGCAGTGGAAAAAGCCGGTGATACACTCATGTTTAGCTGGGTTGGCAGCTTCGTTAAGGGCATTTATGTGTTGTTCGGCGGTTTCTTTGGCGGCTTTGCCTTCTATGGCATGACCGATCGTTCTTTTGCAGCGTTTATATTGGGCGTTATTATTGCCGCGGTGATTGTTCATATTGTGGCAGAAATGATTTACAGCCAAGATGTGAACGGCATCCGTCAGCACTGGTTAAGTACTGTGGTGGCTGTGGTAGTGGCGGTGGCTGTTGCCTTCCTCTTTAACAGTGGAATCGTAAACTACGATGACAAATTGCCAAAGGCAGGCAATGTAAAGGCAGCGAGCATCGTTTTTGGTGATGTCAATGATACGTCCTCTGATGGCCAAGTGTTGCAATCCGATGCAGCCAAGGACCCTGCCATCATCAATAAGGTCATGGCAGCTATGCAAGCGGCCAATGCGGAACGTGTAACGTATGACGATGCGACTGGTAACAATATCACAACGACCATGCTGCAGGTGACATACGAAACCACCTTTGGTGGCGTGACCACCCGTTATTACAATGTACCGGTTGAAAAGGCTGGCAAAATTATGGCACCGTTCTGGAATGATGCCCATTACTACGAAGCGGCATGGTCCAGCTTGGCAAATATGAAGATTGAAAATCTGGAAGAGCTCTATGTGGATACAAACAGCTTGGCAGATTTCACCTCTTCCAATAGCGAGATAAATCTGATTGGCGAAGAATACGCAGATTTGAACCAAGCAGAACGAAAGACCCGTTTGGAACGCAGTGAAGCCTTGCTCAAGGCGATGCAAAGCGACCTCAAAAAGCGCAATGCAGACGTTTTGACAAGTCGCGTTTTGGGCTATGTAACCTACAGTGGCAAAAACAACAATAGCAGCTTTTGGGGCGTACGATATCCAATTTACGCCGACGATACCGCGACCGCTGCCTTCCTGCAGGAATGGCGCGACAATGGCATTTTGCAGGATGAAGCAACCCTTTTAGGTGTTGCATTGAATGGGATGGTTGTAAAGACGGTGAACTATGACAACAGCAAGCAAGGGTTTACCGTGACCGGCACCATGAGCAACGAGGACTTTATCAATGCTTGGCTGGCAGGGGACTTTGTTTATACCGACCAAGCGAATCGCTACGGCCTTGATGTCAACAATAAAAAGGGCGTCATTGTCACCGATTACAGCGGCGAAGCAGCTGCACCGGTGAAGGAGAATAGCGATGAAGCGGCGCTAATGGCGGATGATTCGCAGGACACCTATACATACGCAAGCTTCTACTATACAAATAAAGCCAACAGCTAAAAATAGCGATTACACTGAGGGGTAAACGGCGCTTTCGGCAGGAAAGCGCCGTTTTGTCGTTGTACCGGCGAAAAATGGTTTGTTTTTTGCCATTGTCAAAATCATTGTATAAGGGCCCTACCAATCGCAAAGATTAAATAAGAAATAGCAAAAACAGATAGTCTGTTATTGCACTATTATTAAAACGGGCATATAATTTAAGTATGAAATGAGTTATAAGATTGAAAGAGGAAAAAGGAGTGTTCACATTATGGCTCAAAAAGTAGACTTAAGAAATTTCGTAACAGAAGATTATTGCGAAGACGTTAAAGAAGTTGCAAGCAAGGTTGGCGTGACCGTTGTATGCGACGATGAAGACGATAATCAAGAAGGCATTCATGTACAAAACTTTGATGGCTGTGACAATATGGTAGAAACTGCTTCTAAGTTCGGCGTATCCGTTGTATGTGATGACGAAGACTAAGAAGAAAAGTAATTTCTTTTATTGAGTAAGCATGAGGCTTTGCTTAGGCGAAGCCTTTTTTTGTGCCGTTTTTTTTGGAAAATTTGTTGTTTTATCATAAAGCTTCAAATGTAAGCAAAATGATATAATAAATTACAAAACTTTTATCGGGAGGCAGGCGTATGCTTGAAATCAAAAACATCCGCAAAACCTATACCACCGGCGATTTCACGCAGGTGGCACTCAATGGGGTGTCACTGAATTTGCGCGACAATGAATTTGTTGCCATTTTGGGGCCGAGCGGTTCGGGTAAAACCACGCTCCTTAATATTATCGGCGGCTTGGATCGCTACGAAGCCGGAGATTTGGTGATTAACGGGGTGTCCACCCGTGACTATAAAGACCGCGACTGGGACAGCTACCGCAATCACACCATTGGCTTTGTTTTTCAAAGCTACAATTTGATTCCCCACCAAACTGTGCTGGCAAACGTGGAGTTGGCATTGACCATTTCCGGGATTTCCAGACGTGAACGCAGCAAGCGCGCCAAGGAAGCCTTGGCAAAGGTGGGGCTGAGCGACCACATCAACAAGCGCCCGAACCAGCTTTCCGGCGGGCAGATGCAGCGTGTGGCCATTGCCCGCGCCCTGGTAAACGATCCCCGCATCGTTCTCGCCGACGAACCGACCGGCGCGCTCGACAGTGAAACCAGCGTGCAGATTATGAATTTGCTCAAGGAAGTGGCCAAGGACCGTTTGGTGGTCATGGTGACCCACAATCCGGAGCTTGCCGAAGCGTATGCGACACGCATTGTACGCCTAAAGGACGGGCATATCGTTAGCGATACCAATCCGGCGGCAGCAATGGACGCACCCGGCAAGCATGCCAATATGGGTAGAGCCAGCATGGGCTTTTTCACTGCTCTCTCCTTGAGCTTCAAAAACCTGTGGACCAAAAAAGGACGCACCTTTTTAACGGCCTTTGCAGGCTCGATTGGGATTATCGGCATTGCGCTGATTTTGGCCTTATCCACCGGTGTCAACGACTATATCAATAATTTGCAGGAGGAGGCGATGAACGCCTATCCGATAACGATTAACGCCGAGACCGTTGACATGTCAAGCCTTATGAACAGTGCAGGGCTGATGGCACAGCAGGCGGCGGAGGTTGACGAAAAGCGCAACAAGGTGTATGCGGAAAACGGCATGCTGGAAATGGAAAACAACATGAATGCAAGCATTACCGAAAACGACCTGACAGCCTTTAAGCGTTATCTGGATGACAAGAACAGCGACATCCACCCCTACCTTGGCAAAAACGGCGTGGTGTACACCTATGATGTGAACTTCGATGTCCTCACCATCGACACCGAAGGCAAGATTATAAACACAGCCCGTGAAACCAAAACATCCATGGATGACATGAAGGCAAATGTGAAAAATACCAAAAATGCCGAAGTGCGCATAAATATGAATCCGATGATGACAGGCTCGCAGGTGGGCGCGGAAAACTTCAAGGAAATACTGCCATCAACCGATGGCACGGGCATTAGCAAGGTGGTAACCGACAGCTACGATGTGGTTTACGGCACATGGCCAAAGGCTGCCAACGAGGTGGTGCTGGTGCTCGATGAAAAGAACGGCATTCAAAGCAACGTGCTCTATCAGCTGGGGCTCATCAGCGAAGACGATTATGATGCCATTTTCGATGCTCTTGAAGCCGACAAGAAGCCAAAAGCCATCACCTACGATTACCAAAGCCTTTGTGGAAAAACCTTTAAGCTCGTTCCGGCTTGCGATTATTATGTTGCTCAAGAGGACGGCACTTTTGCAGATATGCACGATGATGCGGCTTATCAGGAAACCCTTTATAACAGTGGCATGGATTTGAACGTGGTGGGGATTATCCGTCCGAAAAACGGCGCCGAAAACCGTCCGATTCAAGGAACGGTGGGCTATACCGCTGATTTAACAAAAGAAATCATTGCCTACACCGATAACAGCCCGGTGGTCACTGCCCAAGAAGCGACACCGGCTATCAACGTGTTAAACGGCGTGCAATTTGAAGTGTCCACCGATGTGGAAAAAGCAGAAAATGCCAAGACCTACATTCGTGCCATGGGCGTGACCGAAAAAGCGAACCTATTCACCACGATGATGATGGCTGCCGCCGAGGACGGCAATGAAGGCGCCGGTGAAATGATGCAAATGGCAGGTGACGAAGCAAGCATGGCACAAGCCTTGGACGAATGGCTCGAAAGCACACCGGATGAAACCGCACTGGTAAAGTTTTACGACAAGACCATGGGCGATACCACCGTGGATGACAATCTCGCCGACTTTGGCAAGGTGAGCTTGGATGCACCATATGCTATCAGCATTTACACCGACACCTTCGAAGACAAGGAAGCCGTGAGTGCCTGCATTGACGATTACAACGAACGTGCCGGTGAAGACGGCAAGATTACCTACACCGATTTTGTGGCCATGCTCACCGCTTCGTTGACCTCGATGGTTCATGTGGTAACCTATGTGTTGATTGCCTTTGTGGCTGTTTCCTTGGTGGTTAGCTGCATCATGATTGGCATTATCACCCACATCTCCGTGATGGAGCGCACCAAGGAAATTGGGATTTTGCGCGCGATTGGCGCCTCCAAGCGCAATATCTCCCAAGTCTTTAACGCCGAAACCCTGATTATTGGGCTGTTCTCCGGTCTTTTGGGGGTTGGCGTGAGCATGCTATTGTGTGTCCCAATCAATGGCATCCTGCATGCTTTGCTGGAAAACGCGTCCAACGTGCAGGTACAGCTGCCGTGGATGGCCGGTGGGATTCTCGTTGCACTGAGCGTGGTCATCACCATGATCGGTGGACTGCTCCCGGCTAAAAAAGCCGCGCACAAGGACCCTGTCAATGCACTAAGAAGCGAATAAATGTTGAAAGCCTCGAAGCGATTCGGGGCTTTTTTTGATTTTGTAAAAGATGTGCGCGGGGACTGTTACCAATTTAAAAGGTATGATAAATTTATGAGTTACAAACGACAACAAGGAGGACACCCTATGGCCATTTCATTGACGACCTTTTGTTTATTCTCAGGTATTGTGCTTGCTGGTTGCACGCTGTTTAAGGGCATGAGCAATCGTGTGGGGATTCCCACTCTTTTGGCATTCATTTTCTTGGGCATGCTTTTTGGCAGTGACGGGATTTTGAAGATACCCTTTGATGACTATGCCTTTGCCGAGCAAATCAGTACGATAGCACTGGTATTCATTATGTTTTACGGCGGTTTTGGGACCAATTGGAAGGTTGCAAAACCGGTCGCGGCCGTATCAATCATGCTCTCAAGCGTGGGCACTATTGCAACAGCCCTGCTGGTGGGGGCGTTTTGCCATTGGGTATTGGGCATGTCCTTGATTGAAGGCTTGCTTTGTGGGGCGCTCCTTAGCTCCACCGACGCTGCATCGGTGTTCTCGATTTTGCGTTCGCGCAATCTGGCATTAAAAGAAAATACCGCTTCCCTCCTTGAAGTGGAAAGCGGCTCCAATGACCCCTTTGCCTATATGCTGACAGTGGTGCTGTTAACTGCCATGCAAGGCAGTATCAGCGCCGGTGGTGTGGGGCTGATGCTGGTACAGCAGCTGCTGTTGGGCTTGGCATGCGGCTTTGGCCTTGGCTTTATCGTGCGCGCCCTCATGAATCGCCATACCAGCGATTCAGTGGAAACCGTAACCATTTTTATCGTGGCAGTGGCACTCTTTGGCTATGGGATTCCTCAAGCCATTGGCGGTAACGGCTTCCTTAGCGTGTATATTGTAGGGATATTGCTTGGTAACAGTGAGCTTGAAATGCGTCCAAGCTTGGTGGCATTTTTTGACGGCGTGACCGGCATCATGCAGGTGGCGCTGTTCTTCCTCTTGGGGCTTTTGTCCTTCCCATCACGCATTATGGACGTGTGCACAACAGCGGTATTGATTGCACTCTTCCTCACCTTGGTGGCACGTCCGCTGACGGTGCATCTTTTGATGCTGCCCTTTGGCGGCAGTGGCATGCGCCGACATTTGGTTTCCTTCGCCGGCTTGCGTGGGGCCGCCTCGGTCGTGTTTGCGATTATGGCGGTACTGGCGCCGGTGGCTATGGAAAATGATTTATTCCACATCGTTTTCGGCGTGGTGCTCTTTTCGATTGCCATTCAAGGTTCACTTTTGCCCTTTGTTGCCAAACGTCTCGATATGATTGAAGAGGGTGGCAACGTCCTCAAAACCTTCACCGACTATGTGGACGAAACACCGATTAACTTTATTCGCTTCAAGGTGGAGGAAGGACACATATGGTGTGGCAAGCGTGTTATGGACATTATCCTGCCACCGGGATCTATTTTGGTAAATATGATTCACAACGGCTATCGTATGGTGCCAAAGGGCAATACCGTGCTTGAAGCCGGTGACGTGCTCATTCTCTGTGCCCTTGAAGAAGGAGATATTCCAAACATTCATTTGGTGGAAAGAGTCATCGAAAGGGAGGATTTAAAACCAAATATGACCTTGGCAGACTTCCCATGCCGCTCTAATTCGTTGATTATCCTCATTCAGCGCGGTCACGATTACATTATTCCGGACGGCAACACCGTTTTGCGTGTCGGCGACCGTTTGCTTATTAACCATACCCACGAAACCCCACGCCGCGCCTCGGCTAATGGGTGACGATACAGAGCTGTCGCGATGGTGGCAGCTCTTTTTTGTGCGTCACAAAAAAATTTGAAGGCAAAGTCGCGCGCCAACAATATATTTTAGAGGTCTAACTTCTTTTTTATAGGCGAGTATTATGGTATAATATTTCATTGCACTAGATCATTTGTAAAAGAGTAATGGATTAGAGGAGGTTGATTTTATGTCTGAAAAAATGCATATTTCCAAGCGAAATTTGAACATGATCATTCTCATGGTCATCGGGGCATTTTTGGGTAGTATGAACCAAATGATTCTGGGCCCGGCATTGCCGAGTATTATGGCGGATCTTCAGATTGATGCAGCAAGCGGTCAATGGCTGACCACCATCTTTCTCCTCATTAACGGGATTATGATTCCATGTACCGCTTATTTGATGGCACGCTTCACAACCCGTGATTTGTACCTATTGGCGATGCTTATTTTTGGCGTAGGTTCCCTGTGTGCCGGCTTTTCGCATAGCTTCGCAATGCTTTTGCTGGCGCGTGTGTTGCAAGCCCTGGGCTTTGGGATTTTGATGCCACTGCTTTCGGCAACGGTGCTCATGGTGGTGCCAATCAGTCAACGTGGGAAAGCCATGGGGCTGGTTGGGCTGGTATTTAGTATCGCACCGGCGGTTGCGCCTTCCGCCGGCGGCTTGATTGTTGACCTTTACGGTTGGAACGCTGTGTTCTTGGTATTTGCACCGCTTATTTTTATTGATATTATCGTTTGCATGTTTATCATGCCAAAGGGTGGCGAAACCACACGCATTCCATTGGACAAAAAATCCGTGCTGATGTCCACTGTCGGCTTCGGTGGCTTGCTTTACGGCTTTAGTGCCGTAGGGAGCTTTGGCTGGACCTCTGCGCATGTGTACATTCCGTTGGTTGTAGGCGCAGTGGTGGTGTACCTTTTCGTGAAACGCCAAGGCCAAATTGAATCCCCACTCCTGCGCTTTGACTGCATGAAAAACAGACGCTTTGCCACCGGTTTGGTGCTCTCCATGGTGGTAAACGCCGCTTTGCTCTTTGGGGGCGTGCTCACCCCAATCTATTTGCAGGACATCCACGGCTTTAGCGCCTTTCAGGCTGCACTGATTATGTTGCCGGTTACTATCCTGGCGGCGATTTTACAGCCGGTTATTGGGAACTTCTACGACAAAAACGGCGGACGCTTCCTGATGCTGAGCGGCATTTTCTTGATTACCATCGGAAGCTTCTTCTATGTCTTCTTTGACGTGAATTCTCCGGTGTGGTTTTTGGTTATTGCTTACTCGCTTCGCATGCTGGGCGTTAACATCACCATCATGCCAATCACAAACTGGTGCATGACCGATTTTACCGGCGAAAGCGTGCCACACGCCAATGCCGTATTAAACACCATGCGTCAGATTGCCGGTTCTGTAGGGACCGCTATTTTCGTTTCCGTGTACATGGTCGTGCAGACCACCATGAAGGGCGCCTATATTGATGTTTCCCTCAGCGGGATTCACACAGCCTTCGGCGCTTCCGGTGTTCTTGCCGCCTTGCTCTTTGTGTTTGCTTATAAGAAAGTTCATGATAATGAATAGTGATGACAGACCGTCCTTGGGGCGGTCTTTTTTTGTGTGGACGTGGGCAAAAATAAAAAAAGTTTGTTTTTACTAACTTTTGTGTTGACAGAAACAAAAGCCATGCTATAATAAAAGTATGAGTTAGTGATAGCTAATTCAAACAACTATCGAAAAGGAGTGACGTTAATGTTAGACGAAAGGATTGTTCGCTTTTGTGCACCGGTATTAACAGGCATAAAAACCGGTGGGCTGTTCAATACTTGTGATATGGAGTATGACACCCTCTGCCACGAGGTGGTAGCAGCACGTGAACGATTGCAGCGTTTCGGCATTGACATCCGACTCTTTTTCAGCAAAGGAAAGATGCCGCTCTCGTATGTCTATCGCATTGATGCCTTGGCACGCGATTTGCAGGATGCACAAACACAGGCATATTTAGCACCCCTTGGCTATAACGAGTTCGATGTGCAGTCTGCCCTAACACAGCTTGCTAAGCGATTGTATCATTACGATGGCTTTCCACACGAAATCGGTCTCTTTCTGTCGTATCCGCTTGCTGACGTGAAGGACTTTGTGCAATTTGGTTCCCGATGCGCAAAGCGTCAAGGCTACTGGTGTGTATTCCATGACGAGAAACAAGCAGACAAATGCTTCCGTGCCTTCGACGAAAGTCATGCGGTATGTATGTCCCGTTACAGGGAAGGGCAGCCATTGGAAGCGCTGGCCCTAGCAATCTAAATAGGAAAGGAGTAGTTCAATGAAAGTCGCAATTATTTACTGGAGTGGCACCGGTCATACCGAAGCCATTATGAACTTGGTCAAGAAGGGCGTTGAACAAGCCGGCGCACAAGCCGATGTGTACATGCCATGGGATTTTGAACCAAGCAAGATGGCGGACTATACCAACTTTGCGTTTGGGTGCCCTGCCATGGGTAGCGAACAGTTGGAAACCGAAGATTTCCAACCAATGTGGGATCAAATTTCCGGCGATCTCAAAGGAAAGAACGTGGTGCTGTTCGGTTCCTATAATTGGAACAGTGGCGAATATATGGACGATTGGGCACAGGATGCCGTTCGTTTGGGTGCGAACCTCGTATCTGACGGCTTGGCAATTTTGGACGCCCCGGAATCCGGTTCTGACGAAGAAAAAGCGGCGATTGCTCTTGGCGTTGCAATCGCACGTGCGTAAACCTCACTTTTTTTGATTGATTTTTCAAACACCGGAGCAAAGTGACTGAGGTTGCTTTCTCCAAAATAGGTGACGCGGATCGTAAGGCGTCACTTGATACACCCCCTTAACAGATGAATGCTCAAAAAAAGCAGCGCAGGGCTTTTTGGGAGCAACGATGACAGCAGCTACTAACGGGCAAAGGTAGCTGCACAAACAAATCCAATTGTTGACAGGAAACACCTCAACTCCTCTACAACAGACGTCGTAAGACAATCTACTTCCTCTACTAAATGGCGGGGGACACCCGCGAGATAATCTCTTTGTAAAATCCGACTAAACCGTAAAGCAGTGGGCGCTTTGCGGTTTTTTTTTGTTGTGCTTGACAAATCCCCTCCAAGCATGGGACGATGAACGCAAGAATAAAGGCGATTTTCGGCCTTCGAAACAACGGGCGAATCAATCACAAGGAAGGAGCAAGCGTATGAAAGGATTAACAGCGATAGTGTGTTGTGCAGGGTTGCTCTTGATGAGCTGTGGCGCACAGGTTCCGATGTCATCTGTGCCAATCACAGAAATCCAACGGGTGGCATGCGTGGGCGATAGCATTACCCAAGGCTTTGGTGGCAATAGCTACGTAGAAGTGCTGCGGGCGCGTGGCGAGATGTGCTACGAAAATTTCGGCGTGTGTGGCACAACCGCCCTTGCAAGCGCTGCGTCGAGTTATACCGACACCCAATCCTACGCCGATAGCCTTGCTTGGGGTGCAGATGTCACTGTCATCATGCTGGGCACCAACGATACCGCCTACTGGCAAGGACAGACGGCGTTTGAAGCGGATTATGCACAGCTTGTGGACAGTTACCTCGAAAACGGTATCAAGGTGCTATTGTGCACACCGTTGGCACCGGCACAAGGGCTGCAAGCAAACAGCTACGGCGTCAACCCGGCCTATTTTGAAGCCGTCAATGAAAGCATACACCGCGTGGCGGCGGCAAGGGATTTGCCGGTGGCGGAGGTCTATGCCCAAACAGTCGGTGCGGACATGACCCTAGAAGACGGCGTCCATCCCAATGCCGCAGGTGCAGAAAAAATTGCTGATATTGTCGGCGAAAGCCTGAATGAAATGCTACACTAAAAAACGTTCCCACATGGGAGCGTTATCTTTGTAAGTGACATTTTGTGAGAATCACCTTGTTTTGAACTTGACATTTTGTGAGAATCAAACTGAGAGGTGATATTTTTGCTAAAAAGAAAAATCTATGATAAATTGCTCCAATTTAAAAAAGATAAAACCCTAATTTTGGCTCAAACAAAATTAGGGTTTTTATACAGTATGAAACACTCCCGTGAGGGAGCGTTTGGCATTATTGGATTTGGTCGAGCATAGATTTCACGGTATCATCCTCGGTGAGTTCGTAAGCAATTTCCAAAAAGTATTCGGCTTGCTCACCATCGCCCTTTTGGAAGAAGGTCTCGCCGTAATGGCAGGCAATACCGACCACCAAATCATCGGCGCCAATGTTAAAGTCGTAACGATCGCAAAGCGCCATCATATCCTCAAAAGTCGGTGCTTGGGCAGTGCCATCGGTTTTTTCTTGAATGGCGGTTATTTGCGCATGAATGGCAGGATTGTCTTCGTTATATTGCAAACCGAGCAGGGTACAGCCCAGTGCTTCATTATCCATATTTTGGTTCATAAAATATCGGCCGATGGTACAATAACAACGCGCCAGTCCTTCGCCGGAATAAGCCACCTTGAAAGCCTCTTTAACAGTAGAAAGGAAGCCGTCTTCATCGCCCATTTCCGCCAAAGCATCGGCGGAATCACAAAGCACAGCGGCATCGCAAGGATTCCAACGCACAGCCTGCTTCAACACATGAGCGGCGGCACGGGCTTGCCCTTGCGCCAAAAGCAGCGTGCCATAGAGGTCGTAAACCTCCATAAAAGGCACCATGCACGGCTCAACCTGATGCTCGGGACGATTCATGTACATAAAGAGCAATTCTTCAAAAGGCTCACCAAAGCAGTAATATTCGGTTGTGGCATCGTTTTGGAAAAGCCCTTGATCAATAATGGCATCCAAGCGCCCAATCAAAGCCTCAAGAACCGACAATGCTTCCTTGTCAGCACCGGCATGAACCAGATTTTGAGCTTCAGCCAAGCCGTCTAAAATCGGATAAACGATTTCTTCAAGCATGTCATCAAAGGCCTGCGCTTGCTCATCGGCGGGAATATAATCCATCATCATGCGCGCACAGGCACGGGTGATTTCAGCGGCAAATTCGTGGTCGCTGTATTGCTCCGCCTGTTCGTTTAAGTAAGCAAGGGCGGCCATGTCCTCGCTTGGCAAATGGTCGGCGATTTGAGCGATGATTTCATCTAAAGTCATAAGGATGCTCCTCTCAAGAAAATGGTTGGCTTTATCATACCATGTTTGTAAGCACAAAAAAACCGCCGAGCGGAAGACTCGGCGATGGATGTTAATATTTCAAGAGCTCCTCCATTTCGGCATCGCGGCGTTGGCCAACGATTTTGATGCGTTCAAGTGCAATCAAAATGGCAATGCCAATCAGGAAGGCAAACACACTAAAGGTATCCATGGTGAGTGGTGCTTGACCGTCATCCATAGTGGTGGGCCCCATGATAATGGCGTAAAGTGAGCCTGCCATGAGCCCCAAAATAAAGAATACCATTGCACTGCGGTGATGGGCCAAGGCTTTCTTTAAAAAACGAACGCTCACCGCTGCCCCACAGACAATGCCTGCCACCAAGGCTAAAAGCCCCGGTAGAAATTCAAGCTGCAAATGGAGCACCTTGGAAAAGGCGTTAATGGTTGGAATGTAAACACCGGTAATAAGCAAAACCGTTGAGCCGGAAACCCCCGGAAGCACCATGGCACTAATGGCAAGGGCACCGGACAGAAAAACATGGACATATTGGAACAGTGTCAGCGCGTCAAAGTGAATAGCCACACTGCTTGCTACCACATCGCGCACCAAAACCATGCCGCACACGAGCACCAGCCCGACAAAAAAGAATGGCCAGTTGCGCCCGTGACCCTTGATGACATCCTTTTCTTCATTGGCAACAAAAGGCAAGGCTGCACAGGTAAGCCCCAAAAAGACAGAGGTTAAAAAGTAAATATTGCTTTCAAAAAGCTTGCTCAACACGAGCATGGAGGCAACCATCCCAATCACCCAGCCCAGCCCGAGCTTTATCAAATAGAGTAGGGCATCGCGGCGTTCGCGCATAGACCCACTGAAAAGGTCATCGAGCGCACTGATAAAGCGCTCATAAAAGCCCAAAATATAGGCGACCGTGCCGCCGGATACACCGGGCACACTGTCAGCCAGGGCCATACAGAAGCCGTGGAAGATTTGCCAAATCATGGTTCGTATTCTCTCTCTTTCTTTGCTTGAAAAAATATAGCGCGGGAATCGCCACGCAGGCGGTTCACCCGGTCAAATACAATCGGTTGGCCATGCGTGCATGTCCAGTAATCAGGATAACACAAACGCCCAACAAAATAAATCACTTTGATGGCAACGGGAACGGGTGTGATGCGTAAAACGAAAAAACGACAGTGTGGACGGCACTGTCGTTTGTTTACGTTCTTGCAACCACGAAAAAAGGGGGAGTGAAAAAAACGTGGTCGTTCGAAAGGATGAACCGGTGAGGTGATTAAAAGGGGAGAAATCTGAACCTCAACCGTTGAATAGAGTATAGCATAGGAAAGCACCGGAGTTATCAGGAAGCTATGACGAAACCATGACGAACTCGTGAAGCCTTGGTGAAGAAAAAATGAAGAACATAAAAAACAGCAGCGAGGAGACGCTGCTGTTTCCCTGCCAAGTAATGCGAAAAAGAAGGGGAGAAATAGCTTTGCTTGGCAGTTCTATTCTGTGGCGCAGCTTAGGGTGTTAAAAAAAGGAGAAAAATCACCCTAAACCGTAACTTTATAATACCACTTATTCCTGCAATATGTGTTGAGAAAATGTGTCAATTTAATTTCAATGAAGAAAAAGACAGCGAGGGAAGCGCTGCCTTTTCGGTAAATCTGTGTTGTATCGTTCAGAGCCACGAACGAAAAAGAAGGGTAAAAGCAAATTTTTAACCCTTAGGCTGTGTGGAAAGGGGAACCACAGCCCTTTCAGGTACGTTTATTATAACAAATACAAACCCAAAAAATGTCTGGAAAAAGTAGAAGAACCATTGCGAAACGGTAACAGGCGCGGTTTTTAGCGCTCACCCTCATCTGCCAAGAGATGCGCATAGCAGCTGGTCAAATCCTTGAATTCCAAGCTGATGACCCCATCCTTGATCAGTGGGTTATCCGCCGCGGCATTGGCGCAGCGTTCCAAGGTTTCGCTATCAATCGGCACAATGGCATCAATGAGCGTCCAGAGGAAATCCTCAAGGGATTCTAAACGACTGAAATAAAGGCTTTGCAAAATAACATCGCTTACAAGCGGTGCACGATCCATGAGGAAGGACACCAACGGCGGAATAATAAGCCCATAGGCTTGGCCAAGGTGGATTTTTCGCACATAGGTCAGCGGCGAAGCCAACGCCTCCAAAATATTGGCACCGGACACAGCAATAGCAAGCCCGGCTTCGTGTGCGGCAAGCATGAGCTGACTGTGCTGCTCAAGGGTGACCGCATTGTCCTCAAGGTTCAACATCGGACCGGCCAAATCACTCACAGTGCCCAAGGCGGCAATCGCCATGGCGTCGCTGATAGGGTTGGCCTTTTCGGAAACAATGGCCTCAATGGCACGCCCGAGGGTTTTGATATAGTTGCTGACAACAATGGTGTTGTCCATATGAAGGGTATAGCGCGGGTCAAGAAACGTCAAGGTCGGTGCGCAAAGCGGATTGCGCACCAAGGTCAAACGGTCTAGACCGTGCTGAGCGACATGAATTTCCGGTGTCACTTCGGTGCCACTACCCGGTTCTGTTGGAATACATACCACCGGCAGTGGGGCTTCAATATCATTGGAAAGAAGCGTTGCCGAAAACGGATCCTGTGCAGCTAATACGGCAATGGCCTTGCCGGCCTCGAGGGTGGCATCGCAACCAACCGCAATTACAAAATCAACTTGGCTTTCACGTGCCAAAGCAGCACCGGCTTCGAGGTTCGAAATGCTTGGTGCAACCTTGCGTGTGTGCAAGAAAATCGTGCGCTTGATATTGTTAAAATCTAAAGAAAAAAGGATTTCTTGTTTGGCCGGGTGGTCATCTGCCATGACCCCATCCATAACCAGCATGGCATGGTTGCCAAATTCTTTCAGCAGCTCAGAATGTGCTGCCAAGGCGTCTTCCTGCATGATGACGCGTGTAGGAAATTTGTAATCTAAAAGCAACGGGTGTCGCCTCCTTTTTTGAGCGTTCCGATGTGTCTTTTATTATCCGCTATTCTTTCTATAAATGCAAGGTCTTATCAAAATGCACACGGCGCCATTACAGACAGTCGGCAATGGTGTTCAAGGCGCTTATGAGGGTGTTGGTGTCGAGATGCCCGGGATTGCTGTAGCTCAACAAAAACCGGTGGCTGGATTTGGGTGTCTGCACATTGTAATATTCGGACAGCGCCGCCAAATGGATGCTGTGCGCCGCCAAGGCAGCCTGCAGCGTGCTGTCGCTTTTGTTGGTGTGAAGTGCCAAAATAGCGTGTAAACCGCTGTCCTGCTCGATAATGTCACAGCGACCGCTCAAGCGGCTCGCGCCGATTGCATCGAGAATGGTTTGACGCTGACGAATATAGTACAGGCGCATGCGATTGATGTGCTTTTCAAAATAGCCTTCATTAATAAAACGTGCCAAGGTAAACTGCTCAAAATTGCTGACGGTACAGGCATAAAAGCTCAATTCCTTATAAAAGCGATTCACCAAGGTCACCGGAAGCACCATATAGCTAATGCGCACCGTGGACGACAACGATTTGGAGAAGGTGTTGAGATAAACCACCTTACTGCCGGCGTCCAAGCCTTGCAGCGTCGGAATCGGCTTGCCCTGCAAACGGAATTCGCTGTCGTAATCATCCTCAATAATGAAGCGATTATCGTTCTCGCTGGCCCATGCCAAAAGCTCATAGCGACGGCTGACAGGCATGGTGACACCTGTCGGAAACTGGTGTGTCGGCCCAATATGGGCAATGTCTGCACCCACACGGCGCAAGCCATTCACGCTAATGCCACATTCATCCATATCGGCAAAGCGACATTCCACCTCTTGAGCACGATAAATTTGCGGCACCTTTTGGTAGCCGGGATTTTCGGCGCAATAGACTTTGTCACGTCCCAACAGCTGAATAAGAATACTATAGAGATATTCAGTTCCGGCGCCGACAATGATTTGATTGGGATCCACCTCCATGCCGCGAAAAGCGTGCAGGTGGTTGGCAATCGCCGCTTTAAGCGCATACACCCCACCGGCCGGCGATTTTTCCATCAACGCCTGACTATTGTCGGCAATGGTTTCACGCAAAAGTTTTGTCCACGTGGCAAAAGGAAAATTTGACGGATCCGTTTGCGTATTGGAAAAATCCACCGCATAGCGCGTCTTTTCCTTTGGCAAAACAATATCGGCGGACCTTTCAGCGTGGGGGAGCTGAGCAGTGGTATCAATTTTGGAAATATAGTAGCCACGCTTGGGCAAGGAATAGACATAGCCCTCGCTCATGAGCTGGGCATAGGCGCTTTCCACAGTAATGGTGCTGACACCGAGGTTTTTTGCCAAGGTGCGCTTGGAAGGGAGCTTTTCGCCAGCCTTGAGCACCCCGTTTTTGATATCGTTGCGAATATATTTGTAAAGATGTTCATACAGCGCTCCCTTGGGCACCTGTGAGAGATCGTAGGTTAACATGCTTATCTCCTCAAATGGACACAACAACAGTCCGATTATTCAATTCATCCTACCATAGAAAATAAAGCGCTGTCTAGCGTATGATAGCGCAAAGCACCAACGCCAAAAGCCACATTCCGACAAAGCCAAGCGTGACGCGTTATTGCTTTACAGCCACGCAATTGAGGACTATTATTGATAGTATATCGCGCCACAATCGGCGCCCTCTTTAGAACAACAATCCACAAGCGATAGATAGGAGCAAACCCATGACCCTCGATGAGATTTTCCAACAAATTACCCAAGGCCTGAGTGGTGACAGCGCCACGGATATTGATTACCTAGACGCGCAAATCAAAGCCTACAGCGACCATCCGCAAAGTGCAGATATCACACGCATGTGCAGTCGCATGATTAGCGAACGCATGCCCGAAAGCGAACGCCAAGCCGCTTTTGATCAGCTGCTGAACAAGGCGCTTCGCCCCATGGCGGATGACCTTGAACAGGCACGCCATCTTCTGCAAGAAGGCGACTATGAACAAGCCAAGACCGTGCTCGAAGCATTGGCTGCCAAAGCCGATGATGCCGAAGCGCGCGGATTTTTCCAAAACGATGCAATGAGCGAGTACTATTGCTTTAGCGAGCCTTTCGAAGAAATCCTCTTTATGACACGTCAAAAACCAAGCCGCGAGGTGCGCCAAGCTGTGTTGCCATTTGCGGATATTTACCATAGCTACGCCCATGTATTGATGGAAACCAAGGACTATGAAAAAGCCGGTGACATGCTCAAAAAAGCCATGCGCTACAACCCGGCCAACGCCAAGCTTGCCCTTGACGCCGCTGCCTGCGCAAACGTCCAAGGTGATATGGAGCAAATGATGGAAGCCACCCGCAAAGCCTTCAAATATGCGTTTCATGTTGAAGATTTATTGCAATGCTACCTCAACGTTGGACAATACTTTATGGCACAGGGCCAATGGGCAGAAGCCAAGGGCTGCATACTGTTCGGCATGGAATTTGACAAGGAATCCCCGGCGGCACAAGCAGCTCTTGACATCATCGCAGCAGAAGCCGGTGACGTGGTTAGCCCGGTTATTGAAGTCATGGAGGCCCTCAGCGCCATCCACGATTTCCCACTCGGCGCCGATGAAACCATCATCGGTCTAGCCTACCAATATGGACAGCTGTTTGCCATGCAACAAAACAAGGATGCTGCACGCTACTTCCTTCATATCGCCTACGAACTCACCCAAGGCGAAGAAATCAAGCTCATGCTCGATAAGCTAGGCTAAAATTGTATAGAAAAAAACATCAATAAAAAAGCTTGCTCCGAAAAAGAGCAAGCTTTTTTATGCATGATGGTCAGTTTATCAGCCATAAAGAAAAGACCCGCGCCACAGCAGGTCTATCCTATGGGATGGGAATTCTTAGTTTTTGCAAACTTGGTTGCCGACTGTGCAAGAGGTCTTGCAAGCAGATTGGC
>OLNE01001078.1_pt1 | contig 21212 bp, 16 predicted proteins | sample 1672431 | NCBI WGS metagenome assembly OLNE01 (sample SAMEA3136685, study PRJEB25190) | human gut metagenome | reverse complement strand
GTCCTTATATTCCCACATGTTCTCAATATGGTTTGGAAGCAATCGAAAAATATGGTGCGCTTAAGGGAGGATTACTTGCAGTATGGAGAATATTACGCTGTAATCCTTTTTCTCATGGAGGATATGATCCCGTACCATAAGGTGGATGAGGTGGTTTCAGGTAACTGCTTCATAAGATTATCCAGGAGGAACTAGAAAATTGGAAAGTATGATTTTGGCTACTAAGAGTGGTACCCCGATCATTGGCCAGATTGCAATTGTGATGGGATGGATCATGAACGCAATCTACAAGGTTCTGGATGCAGTTGGAATTCAGAACATCGGTCTTTGTATTATTATTTTCAGTATCCTGATTTACCTTTGTATGACTCCTCTGCAGATCAAACAGCAGAAATTCTCTAAGTTGAGTGCAATCATGCAGCCTGAGATTCAGAAGATCCAGAAGAAATACCAGGGTAAAAAAGATCAGGATTCCATGATGAAGATGCAGGAAGAAACACAGGCAGTATACCAGAAATATGGTGTATCTGCGACAGGAAGCTGTGTTCAGCTGGCAATCCAGATGCCGATCCTGTTTGCCCTGTATCAGGTAATCCAGAATATTCCGGCTTATGTTGGAAGTGTTTACAATGTATTTAACGGTGTCTGCACAAAAATCCTTGCAGTAGACGGATTTACAGACATTATCAACAACTTTATCGCAGACAACAAGATGACACGAATAAGACAGGTAACTGAGAATGCAGATTCTATCGTAGATTTCCTGTATGCGCTGTCTCCGTCTCAGTGGGAATCCTTACAGAATATCAATCAATTCTCCGGTTTTTCAGATCAGATCAGCAAGACTGCTTCTGAAATCCAGAAAATGCAGACTTTTGGTGTGCTGAACATTGCTGACCAGCCACTGAGCTATATCAAAACAGGCTCTATCATCCTTATCATCGCAGCTCTTGCAATTCCGCTTCTTTCCTGGGCTACACAGATGCTCAACCTGAAGCTTATGCCACAGGCAGCTCCGAGCGGAAATGGTGATAACAATGCAATGGCAAGCTCCATGAAGACAATGAACACAGTAATGCCGCTTATGTCTGCATTCTTCTGTTTCACCTTCCCGGTAGGTCTTGGTATTTACTGGATTGCGAGTGCGGTAGTAAGAAGTATCCAGCAGGTACTGATCAACCGTCATCTGAACAAGATGAACATTGATGACCTTGTTAACGAAAATATGAGAAAGATGGAAGCAAAGAGAGCAAAAGAAGGACTCCCACCGCAGAAAATCACAAATCAGGCGCATCAGAGTGCCCGAAACATTAACAAGATCGATAAAGGTATGAGTGGATCTGATGAAGCAGTTCGTGCGAAGAAGGTTGAGGAAGCTTATCAGAATGCGTCTCATGCAAAAGCCGGAAGCATCACTGCCAAGGCAAACATGGTAAGAGATTTCGAAGAACGTAATAAGAAGAAATAAGGAAAAACAGGAAAGGAAGGTCGGGGTTTTATAATGGATGAATATATGCAGTTTTCAGCCAAAACAAAGAACGAGGCAATTACCAAGGCATGTATTGAACTGGGCGTATCCAGTGATCAGCTTGACATTCAGGTAGTCAGCGAAGGAAGTTCCGGATTTTTTGGAATCGGAAGTAAGCCGGCAATTATCAAAGCACGTAAAGTAGAAGATAATTCCGAAGAAAAAGAAATCGAAAAAATCGTTGATGCAGTTAAACTCGATGCTTTTAAAAAAGAAGAGACCGTAAAGGAAACAAAGAAATCTGTAGAAAAATCCGTTTTAAGACAGAATGAAGTAAAAGCGGAAATTAAGGCAGAGAAAACAAGAAAACCAAAAGAAGAAAAACAGCCGAAACCGGCAAAAGAAAAGCAGCTCAAAGAAAGATCTGCAAAAGAAAAACCGGTGAAAGAAAAACCAGTAAAGGTATCAAAACCGATTGAAATTATAACAGATCCTGAAGAAATCAGAGATATTGAGGAAAGAGCATTTGTATTCCTTCGTGATGTTTTTGCATCCATGAATCTTGGAGAAGTTCAGATTACTTCAAAGTACAACACAACAGACGGATGTCTGGAAGTTGCTTTTGAAGGAGAAGACATGGGTATTCTTATTGGTAAGAGAGGACAGACACTGGATTCTCTTCAGTATCTGACAAGTCTTGTTGTAAACAAAGGAAAAGCCGATTATATCCGCGTAAAACTGGATACAGAAGATTACAGAAGACGCCGCAAAGAAACTCTGGAAAACCTTGCAAGAGGAATTGCCTATAAGGTTAAAAAGACCCGAAAACCTGTTGTTCTTGAGCCGATGAATCCTTATGAAAGAAGAATCATCCACTCTGCACTGCAGGGAAATAAATTTGTTGAAACAGTCAGTGAGGGCGAAGAACCTTACCGTCATGTAGTAGTTAAATTAAAGAGATATTAATTCAGAAGGATGTTATTCTAGGTGAAAGCGTGAATAACACGTGCTTGACGTGTGCGCTTTTGCAGAATAACGTCCTTTCTTTATGGCACCATAAAAAGAAATATAAAAAATATCTGTATCAGCAGATATTTCAATGGAGGAATTATGGACGCAACGATTGCAGCAATCTCTACAGCAATGAGTGCCTCCGGCATCGGTATTGTACGCATCAGCGGAGCAGAAGCCATGGACGTGATCGCAAAGATCTACCGTTCCAAAAATGGAAAGAAGAATATCTGCGAAGTTGACAGCCATACCATCCATTATGGATTTATTTATGATGGCGAAGAAGTTGTAGACGAAGTATTAGTTATGATCATGAGAGGACCTCGCACCTACACAGGCGAGGACACCGTAGAAATAGATTGTCATGGTGGCGTGTATGCCATGAAACGTGTTTTGGAGACCGTGCTCAAAAACGGAGCCGTAATCGCAGAACCGGGAGAATTTACCAAGAGAGCATTCCTGAATGGAAGACTGGACCTCTCACAGGCGGAGGCTGTTATGGATGTTATCCAGGCGAAGAACTCCATGGCACTCAAAAGTTCAGTAGAACAGCTTAAGGGTTCGGTGCAGAGAGCTGTAAAAGAAATCCGCGCCAGACTGCTCCACCAGATCGCATATATTGAAACTGCACTGGATGATCCGGAGCATTTTGACCTCACCGGCTATCCACAGGAGCTGCAGGGAATTGTGGAAAAAGAAGGCGAAAACATCAGCGAGCTGTTGAAAACTGCCGACGATGGAAGAATGATCCAGGAAGGAATCAAGACAGTCATCCTTGGAAAACCAAATGCAGGAAAATCTTCTCTGTTGAATTTCCTGGTGGGCGAGGACCGTGCCATCGTTACAGAAATCGCAGGAACAACAAGAGATATCCTGGAGGAGTATATTTCTCTGAACGGAATCACGCTTCGTATGATCGATACTGCGGGAATTCGTGAAACAGAAGATATTGTTGAAAAAATTGGTGTAGGTAAAGCAAAACAGATGGCGGAGGATGCAGATCTTATTCTTTATGTAGTGGATTCTTCACTTCCGTTGGATGACAATGACCATGAGATCATGGAGCTTCTTTCCGGACGAAAGAGTATTGTGATCTATAACAAAACTGATCTTGAGGCAGCAGTCGATATCGAAGAATTAAAGGAAAAGACAGGAAGCCCTGTCATTCCGGTATCTGTTGTGGAAGAGACAGGGCTCAGACAGCTGGAGGACGAGATCAAGAGGATGTTCTTCCACGGGGAACTTTCTTTTAATGACGAAGTTTACATCACAAATGCACGTCACAAGGCAGCACTTGAAGAAGCAAAAGAGAGCCTGAAGCTTGTGATCGGCAGCATTGAGATGGGAATGCCGGAGGATTTCTTCTCCATAGATCTGATGAACGCCTACGAAAGCCTTGGCCGTATCGTGGGAGAATCTGTCGGAGAAGACCTTGTAAATGAGATATTCAGTAAATTCTGTGTTGGTAAGTAACAGAAAGAGGGAGATAAAAAATGGAGAAACGAACATTGGAAAAAACCTGTGATATTGTTGTAGTTGGTGCGGGCCATGCCGGATGTGAGGCAGCACTTGCCTGTGCACGTCTGGGAATGGACACAGTAATGTTTACAGTAAGTGTGGACAGTATTGCCTTGATGCCATGTAATCCCAATATTGGAGGAAGCTCCAAAGGACATCTGGTAAAAGAATTAGATGCTCTTGGCGGCGAAATGGGAAAAAATATTGATAAGACTTTTATTCAGTCAAAGATGCTGAACAAATCAAAAGGACCGGCAGTTCATTCACTGAGAGCACAGGCCGATAAGCAGGCGTACAGCACTGAGATGAGAAAAACTTTGGAAAATCAGGAAAATCTGACGATCAAACAGGGAGAAGTTACAAAGCTTCTGACCGAAGACGGTAAAATCACAGGTGTTGAATTATATTCTGGTGCAGTATATCACTGTAAGGCAGTTGTACTCTGTACAGGAACCTATCTGAAAGCAAGATGCATCTATGGTGATGTCAGCAACTATACCGGACCGAACGGACTGCAGGCTGCAAATTACCTGACAGATTCTCTCAAAGATCTTGGAATCGAGATGTTCCGATTCAAGACAGGAACACCGGCGCGAATCGCGGGAAATTCCATCGACTATTCTAAAATGGAAGAACAGTTCGGTGATGAAAGAGTGGTTCCGTTCTCATTTTCCACAGATCCGGAGTCCGTACAGATTCCGCAGTGTTCCTGCTGGCTGACTTATACAAACGAAAAAACACACGAGATCATCCGTAATAATCTGGATCGCTCTCCACTGTACTCCGGAATGATAGAGGGAACCGGCCCGAGATACTGCCCGTCCATCGAGGACAAAGTAGTACGTTTTGCCGACAAAAACCGACATCAGGTATTTATCGAGCCGGAAGGTCTATACACTAATGAGATGTACATCGGTGGAATGTCCAGTTCCCTTCCGGAGGATGTACAGGATGAGATGTATCATTCCGTTCCGGGTCTGGAAAATGCAAGAATCGTAAAAAATGCTTATGCGATCGAATATGACTGCATCAATCCACGACAGTTGTATCCGACACTCGAATTCAAAAAGATCAAGGGTCTGTTCAGCGGCGGACAGTTCAACGGAAGCTCCGGATATGAGGAGGCTGCTGCACAGGGACTAATCGCAGGTATTAATGCCGCACTGGAAATTAAGGGACAGGAACAGTTGGTCCTGGACCGTTCTGAGGCTTACATCGGTGTTCTGATCGACGATCTGGTAACCAAAGAAAATCATGAACCATATCGTATGATGACAAGCCGTGCCGAATATCGGCTTCTTTTAAGACAGGACAATGCAGACCTTCGTCTTCGAAAAAAAGGCTACCAGGTTGGCCTGATCGATGAGGAAACTTATCAGGCGCTTCTCCGTAAAGAAAAGATGATCCAGAACGAGATCGACCGTACTGAACATGCAACGATCGGTGGAACACCGGAAGTCCAGAAATTACTGGAAGAAAAAGGAAGTACTCTTTTAAAATCGGGAACAACGATCGCCGAACTGATCAGAAGACCGGAGCTTGGATACGATGATCTGGCACCGATCGATCACGAGAGACCAGAGCTTCCATGGGATGTGAAGCAGCAGGTTGAGATCAACCTCAAATATGAGGGATATATCAAGAGACAGCTCAAGCAGGTTGAACAGTTCAAAAAACTGGAAATGAAAAAGATTCCGGAAGATCTGGACTACGAAAAAGTCGGCAGCCTTCGTATCGAAGCACGCCAGAAGCTTGAGGAATATCGCCCGATTTCTATCGGACAGGCATCCCGTATTTCCGGCGTATCACCGGCTGATATTTCGGTGCTTCTGGTATATCTTGAGCAGTACAGAAGAAATTCCTGATTGTTCACAGGTAATATTAAATCTGAAAATTGGAGGATAACATATTGTCTTATGATCTGAAAGTACTGGAGCAGGGCTGTGAAGAGCTCGGGATTGCTCTGGACGATACGCAGAAACAGCAGTTTATTGCTTTTTACGAATATCTGGTAGAAAAAAACAAAGTCATGAACCTGACTGGGATCACAGAATTCCAGGAGGTGCTGGTAAAGCATTTCCTGGACAGCATTGCCTGTGTCAAAGCCGTAGATATGACAAAAGTCAGCAAAATTATGGATATCGGGACAGGTGCGGGCTTCCCGGGAGTGCCGCTTAAGATCGCATTTCCACATCTGGAAGCATGTCTTCTCGATTCACTGAAAAAGAGAGTAAATTTCCTTGAGGAAACCTTTGCACTTTTGAAACTGGAAAATATCTCTGCAATTCACGGCAGAGCCGAAGAATTTGCAAAGAATAAGGTATACCGCGAGCAGTACGACCTGTGCGTTTCCCGTGCGGTTTCCAATCTGGCTACCCTGTCAGAGTACTGTCTCCCTTATGTAAAAGTGGGTGGACATTTTATTTCCTATAAGTCCGGAACGATCCAAGAAGAGCTGCAGCAGGCCGAAAAAGCAGTCAAGATCCTTGGCGGTAAGATCCAGGATGTGGTCTACTTTAATCTTCCGGATTCCGAGATCCAGCGTTCTCTTGTAGTGATCGAAAAAATGAAGCCAACGCCGGGTCGCTATCCGCGTAAAGCAGGAACTCCGCTGAAGGAACCTCTTGCATAATTAATCATTAAATAAAAAAAGATATTTGTTAATTACTTATTATTTTCACAAAATCATCACAGATTTATCCTATTTTTATCACAACTTCTTCATAGAATATCTCCAGAGCGGATGCGAAGTCCGGCTCAAAGATGGAAGATGCTTCCAGGTACCCCCTATCTCTGTTTCACCTGGAGGCATCTTTTGTTTTATAAAAAATAATTCTGTTTATAGAAAAAGGAGGAGATATTTGTGATTGAAGTAAACAATCTGGTCAAACGGTATGGTGACCATACAGCAGTTGATCATCTTTCTTTTAAAATCGAGAAAGGCAAAATCTATGGCTTTCTGGGGCCGAACGGAGCTGGTAAATCCACAACCATGAATATGATTACCGGTTATATAGCATCTACGGAGGGAACGGTAACCATCGATGGTCATGATATACTGGATGAGCCGGAGCAGGCTAAAAAATGTATTGGCTATCTGCCGGAAATGCCTCCTCTTTATTTCGATATGACAGTAGGCGAATACATGAATTTCGTTGCTGATCTCAAAAAAATCCCAAAAGACAAAAAGAAATCCATGGTGGAAGAAGTCATGGAAATGGTAAAGATAACAGACATGAAAAACCGTCTGATCAAGAATCTTTCCAAAGGTTACAGACAGAGAGTTGGTCTTGCACAGGCAATCCTCGGATATCCGGAGGTGATTATACTGGATGAGCCTACAGTTGGTCTTGATCCAAAACAGATCATTGAAATCCGTGATCTGATCAGAAGCCTCAAAGAAAAACATACGGTTATTTTGAGTTCTCATATCCTTTCTGAAGTAAGTGCAGTTTGTGATTACGTGCTGATTATTTCTCACGGAAAGCTGGTTGCCAGCGATACACCGGAGAACCTTGGTAAGCTCGCAGAAGGTGCAAATACTCTGAGTTTGCTTGTAAAAGGCGAGAAAGATCATATACGTATTGCATTCAGAGAAATCAGCGATATCAAGGATATCAAAATTGAGGATACAAAAGAGGAACATGTATGGAACGTGACGCTCTCGACAAAAGAAGACGTGGATGTTCGCGAAGAAGTATTCTATAAAATGGCAGATATACAGTGTCCAATCCTTGAGATGCAGTCCAAGAAGGCTTCTCTGGAAGAAATTTTCCTTGAACTGACAGAAGATGACAAGAAGAATAAGGAAGACAAAAAAGCAACGAAATCAGAGACAAAAAGTGCCGCTGAGGCAGAAGAATTACTGAAGGCACAGGAAACAGACAAAAAGGAGGGGGAAGATAAATGATCGCAGTATATAAGAGGGAACTGAGAAGTTATCTTACTTCTATGATTGGTTACCTGTTCATATTTTTTATCCTGCTTTTGACAGGAATTTATTTTTCAGCATATCAGCTCGGAGCGGCTTATCCGCGTTTTGAGTACACGTTAAGTGCACTGACCTTCGTATTTCTGATCAGTGTGCCGATTCTTACCATGAGAGTTCTTGCAGAAGAGCGTAAACAAAAAACAGACCAGCTGCTTCTCACAGCACCTGTATCTGTTGGGAAAATTGTTCTTGGCAAATACTTTGCACTGGTTACAATCTTTGCAATCCCGATGCTGATCATGTGCCTGTATCCACTGCTCATGAGCAAATTTGGAACCGTATCAATGGGTGCGGCTTATACAGGAATCCTGGGATTTTTCCTTCTTGGATGCGCAAATCTTGCAATTGGTGTGTTTATTTCATCTCTGACTGAGAGTCAGGTGATTGCAGCAGTACTTACTTTTGTATTCCTTTTTGCTTTTTACATGATGAATGGAATTTCTTCCTTCTTCTCAGAAGGATCTCTTTCCACCTGCATTACTTTTGGCCTTTTGATCCTGGCAGCAGCAATCGTAATTTATACCATGATCAAAAATCTTCTGATTTCAGCAATCGTATGCGTTGTCGGCGAGATCGCATTAGTGATCGTGTATGTTGTGAACTCGAGTTTCTTTTCAGGTGGAATCCAGAAAGTACTGAACGTCTTTAATCTGAGCAGCCATTTTGACAATTTTGCAAATGCAATCTTTGATGTCAAAGGAATTTTATATTTTGTGTCTGTGATCACAGTCTGCCTGTTCCTGACGGTGCAGTCGATTGTCAAGAGACGCTGGAATTAAGGAGGTGGAGACGGTGAAATTAACAGAAAAACTGAAAATAAATAAAGATTCAAATAAAGAAAAGAAGTCATTAAAGCAGAAAATCAAAGAATCTATGAACAAAAAATATCTCAGAAACGGTTCTTACAGTGTAGTGATCAGTGTTGTTTTTGTAGTAATTGTTCTTGTGATAAATATGATTGTTGGCTCGCTTCCAACCAAATACACGGAGCTGGATGTCAGCACACAAAAGCTGTATACGATCAGTGACGATACCAAAAAATTTCTGAAAGACCTGGATAAAGATGTGACCATTTATCAGGTCGTACAGAGCGGTTCCGAGGATGAAACGATCAAGAAGCTTCTGGAAAGATACGCAGAAGAATCTGATCACATCAAAGCAGAGCAGAAGGATCCGGTTGTAAATCCAAAGTTTACTTCCCAGTATACAAGCGATGATGTTGCCGCAAACAGCCTGATTGTTGTATGTGGAGACAGAAGCAAGGTTATAAATTATGACAGCATCTACGAATCTTCTATGGATTACAACACCTATCAGTCTTCTATCACAGGATTTGACGGTGAAGGACAGATTGACAGTGCAATCTCTTATGTAACATCCGAAGATCTTCCAGTCCTTTACACACTCGACGGACACGGAGAAAAAGATCTGGATTCCACACTTCAGGAAGATATCCAGAAAGCAAACATTGATATCAAATCTCTGAACCTGATCACAGAAGAGAGCGTTCCGGATGATGCAGCCTGCCTGATGATCAATGCACCGACCACTGATATTTCTGAGGCAGAGAAGGATGCGATCATTAAGTATCTGGAAAACGGCGGAAAAGCCATGATCTTCTCAGATTATACAGAAGAGTCCATGGAAAATTTTGACGCAGTTCTTAAAAATTATGGTGTAGAAAGAACGGACGGCATTGTGATTGAGGGCGATTCACAGCATTATGCACAGATGCCATATTTTGTTGTTCCAACTGTCAACAACACAGATGCAATCTCTGGCTTTGCTTCAAAAGGCTACTATGTTCTGATGCCTTATGCACAGGGAATCAAGAAGGATGAGGATGTCAGAGATACAGTTACTGTCAACAGCCTTCTGACAACTTCTGACAGCGCTTATTCAAAGGTAGACGTTAACAGCGGTTCTATTGAAAAAACAGATGATGACATAGCCGGACCATTTGATCTTGGTGTAAGCATTACAGAGACTGTAGATGATAAAGAGACACAGATCGTTTATTATGCATCTTCCAATCTGATGGACAGCCAGGTCAACCAGATGGTGGCAGGTGGAAATGAGCAGATGATCATGAGTTCTCTGAACTGGATGTGCAGCTCCGACGAGACTTCTACAATTTCTATCCCGTCCAAGGATCTGCAGGTTTCTTCTCTGACACTGACCGCTTATGATGCAAGCTTCTGGAAGATCATGGTAATGGGAATCATTCCGGCAGTTGTCCTTATAATGGGATTCATGGTATGGCTGAAAAGGAGAAAGGCATAAATGAAGAAAAAAACAGTCAAACTGGTTTCTGCGGTGGTAGTGCTTGGCGTGTTCTGCGGTGCCTATGCAGGAGTAAATTCTTATGTTGCCTCGCAGGAGGCAAAAGAGAAAGAAGAAGAGGATACAAGCGTAGATCTGGTCAGTCTGGAAGCAGATGATATCACAGCAGTTGCTTTTACAGCAGATACAGACAGAGTAGAATTTGATAAAAAAGACGATACCTGGACAGAAAAAGCAGATGCAAATTTTCCGGTAAACCAGGATACCGTCGACAGTGCAGTCAAGGGAGTTGCTTCCCTGACTGCAGACCAGGAGATTGCGGATGTGGAGGACTTAAGCCAGTATGATCTGGATACTCCACAAAACGAGATTACCCTGACAACTGTGGACGGCGACACTACTCTGCAGGTTGGCATGCAGAATTCAAATAATCAGTATTATGTAAAAAAATCTGATGACGACAAGAGCGTTTATCTGGTATCCAGCACATCGATTGAACCCTTTATGGGAACTCTATATGATTTTGCCGAGAGCGGAACCTTCCCGAGTGTAACCTCTGCTACAATCACCGATGTGAAGGTGGACAAAGAAGACGGATATGAGCTCACCGAGGATCCGGACAGCCTGTTCTGGATGGTGTCCGATGGCAAGAATGAAGAAAAAGCCGACACAACAAAGGCCAATGAAGTAACAGCAGCAGTCGGAAATCTTGCATATGATAAATTTGTTGACTATAACTGCACCGATGATTCCAAATATGGATTCGACGATCCGTATGCTGTCATTATCGTGAAGTACAGCGAGGAAGAAGCTACTGATGAGACTGCAGATGAAGAGCCTGCGGATTCAGATGCAGAGGAAAGTACGAAGTCAGAGGATGCGGATGCTTCAGATAGCTCAGAGAAGGAAGCGGAGACAAAGACTGTGGAGAAGACTCTTACGATCTATTTTGGAGATGAGACAGGCAGTGACCGTTATGTGAAGGTAAATGACAGCAAAGAAGTTTACACGATCACAACCGATTCCCTCACAACGATCCTTGATGCCACAGTTTCTGATTTTTATAACCTTACTGTAAGCTATGTGGCTGCAACGAACCTGGATTCTCTGGAAGTGCAGAGCGCAGACGGCGACCATACCATAACGGTTATAAGAGAGACAACAAAGGATGATTCCGATGACAAAAAAGAAACTACGGAGACATCCTACAAGCTGGATGGAGAAGATCTTGATGAATCCACATTCTTAAGCTTTTACAACAAGCTCATCAATATGTCCGCACAGAAACGCCTCGATGAAGAATACACACCGGAGACCGATCCGGCAGATACCTTTATTTTAAAAGATACAAGCGGAAACGAAACAACTGTGAAGTACTATGAGTACGATACAAATTACTATGCAGCAGTAGTAGATGATAAGGTTTATCTTGTAAATAAGATGAATGTGAAAGAACTGGATGAAGCTTATCAGAAAGTAATAAATGCAGATAAGGAAGAAAACGCTTCCGATACAGATACAGAATCTGAAATTACAGAAGAAAATTAGGATAATATGAACCTGCCCCGCGAGATTGCCCGCGGGGTATTTTTTTCTTTTCAGTAGTAAAAAAATATTTCCGGTGATAAAATAGAACTGATTTTACAATAAGAGAGGAATCAGAGATGTTATATTTTGTAAATGATTATTCAGAGGGGGCGCATGAAAAAGTCCTCCAGCACCTGATCGATACCAATATGGAGCAGCTTCCAGGTTATGGCTCAGATCATTATTGCGAAGACGCAAAAGAGAAAATCAAGAAGGCATGCGGTTGTGAGGATGCAGAAGTTTATTTGCTGGCTGGTGGTACACAAACTAATCAGATCGTCATTGATACAGTTCTGAATCCGTATGAAGGCGTTGTAGCGGCTCAAACGGGCCATGTCAGTGCACACGAAGCCGGTGCAATCGAATTTACCGGTCATAAAGTCCTGACACTGCCTGAAAAGGATGGAAAAATCAATGCAGAGGATCTTAGAAAACTGGTAGAGACATTTTATGGAGATGAAAATCATGAGCATATGGTTTTTCCAGGAATGGTCTATATTTCTCATCCGACAGAATATGGAACTTTGTACACAAGGAAAGAACTTGAAGAGCTCTCAGCTACATGCCGTGAATTCAAATTGCCACTTTATATGGACGGGGCGAGACTGATTTACGGTCTGGTAAGCAAAGAAACAGACGTAACGCTGCAGGATATCGCAGAACTCTGTGATATCTTTTACATCGGTGGAACCAAAGCTGGTGCCCTGTGTGGAGAAGCGGTTGTATTTACCGGTGAAACTATGCCAAAGCATTTTCTTACAAGAGTAAAACAGCATGGAGCATTGCTTGCAAAGGGCAGACTTCTTGGGGTACAATTTGATGCACTTTTTACAGATGAGCTTTATCTTGAAATTGGTAAAAATGCAATTGAAACGGCAGCAGTACTCAAAGAAGGGTTAAAAGAAAAAAATTATAGATTCTTCATTGATTCACCGACCAACCAGCAGTTCATTGTTCTCGAAAACACCAAGATGGAAGAACTGAAAAAAGACGTACAGTTCAGCTTCTGGGAAAAGGCTGATGATACACATACAGTAGTTCGATTTGCAACCAGCTGGGCAACCAGAATGGATGATGTATACAAACTTCTTTCACTGTTATAGATTGTAAAAAGGCCTTTTTTAGCGTATAATAGTGACATCGAAATAAGGGAGGTAGAACATGAAGAAACACAGCAAACGTCTGCTTACAGTAGCAGCACTGGTTACGACAACAACTGCCACTATCCATATTATAAATAAAGTGATCGCAGCATCAGCCTGTCTTAAAGAGATGCTGGATACCGACGTGAGAAACTACTATCACTGGAGATTTGGTGATATCTATTATACAAAGAAGGGAAAAGGCAGCCCGATTCTTCTGATTCATGATATGCTTCCGGGTGGTTCCGGTTATGAATGGAATAAGATTGAAGATGATCTTGCCATGGAGCACACAGTGTATATTCTGGATCTTCCAGGATGCGGTCGTTCCGAAAAACCTGGAATGACTTATACAAATTTTGTTTATGTGCAGGCAATCTGTGATTTTATTAAGAATGTGATCAGAGAAAAAACAGACGTCATCGTTAATGGATATACGTCATCTTTTGTTATTATGGCCTGTCATAATGAAAAACAGTTATTTAATAAGATTATGATGGTAAATCCAGTAAGCTTGTCCAGCTTGAAACAGATGCCTGGAAAGAGAGAAAAACTTCTCCGCAAATTCCTGGAGATTCCGGTATTTGGAACTTTAGTCTATCATATGGTTGTATCGAGAAATGCAGTCAATAATGAGTTTATTGAGAACCTTGCATTTGACCCGTTCCATCCAGACAGAGATCTTCAGGATGCTTATTATGAAGCTGCTCACAGAGGCGGTTGCTATGCGAAAAACGTATATGCAAATAAAGCTTCTAAATTCATGAATATCGATATTACCCGTGGCCTCAAGGAAATCGACAACAGCCTTTATATTGTAGAGGGTGAAGCTGAGAATAATAGAGAAGCAATCATAGAAGCTTATCAGAACGTTAATCCTTCAATAGAAGCGGTAACAATCATGGAGACAAAACATTTTCCGCATGTGGAAGCTCCGGAACAGTTCCTGGAACAGGTTGGAATTTTCTTTTAATATAAAGCGAAGCAGCACAGAGTATCAGAGAATAAAAAATTAAATAAATAAAATAAAAGGGAATTGTCAGGCAGCATAAAAACTGCCGGGCAATTCCCTTTTTATAACTATTTCTGTCTTTTGTGTTTTGAAACGGCCAGAATCATGGAAAGGATCGTCAATATAAATATAACCTGGATTCCCATGGATTTCCATATTTCAACAGCAATATCACCGGAAATGATATGATATTGAGACAAAGTTTCGTTGATGTTTTCATACCAGTATACTGGCAGAAACTGGGCAATCTTCAGAACCTTTTTGTTCATAATACTCATAGGTACAAAAACACCAGACAGAAAACACATGCCAAGAGAAACAATATTGGAAATTCCACTGAGCATGTTGCTGTTTTTGACAAAAAGCCCGAGCAAATAGGACAGCGACAGCGAAACAAGCATTATCAGGAAGGTGTTCAGAAGATAATAGGCAAAAACACCGGAGAACAGTAATTTTTGCTGATATATGATGAGTGAACCGATTATGGCAATCAGCCATAGTGCGGTACCGATTGTAAACATAGCAAGCAGTCCTTCCAGATTTTGTCGGTGTACAGACACGGATGAAGCCTGCATGCGCTTCTGAATATCTTCTTTCTGAAATGCAAGAAGAATATATCCCATGGAATAACACAGTACAGCCAGAAACAGATAAGGGACATAACGAAAATAATATGCGTATCCGGGAGTTTCAGTTGTGGTTGATTTATCCTGATATATGAAAACTTCGGCAGCAGACTGAATAAGAGCAGCCTTTGCTGCTTCCTCCCGGGAAAATCCTGAAGCAATGTATGTGCGGACATTATTCAGCCATGCGTTGATCTGCTGATCTACATAGAAAGAAGTATAAGACCCGGGTACCTTTGTGACAGCTATCGGGTTGCCCTGTACAAGGCAGGTTTCATAAAAATTTTCCGGAATTTGTATGATATATTCTGCATTGCGGTAGTAAAGTTCTTCCTGAATGACAGCCGGATTGCTGGAAATTTCAGATACGTTATGTATGGTTTTAAGGTAATCGGTCAGTGCATGAGAAAGAATGCTGTCATCCTGATCAGCAATTGCAACGTTTATGCTGGTTTTTTGGAAATCTTCAAGATGTTCCTTGCGGGCAGCAGCCTGAAGAGCCATGGCAACGGAGAAAAAAATCACCAGATAGATCATAATCAGGCCAATATTATTTTTTAATATTTTCATATAGCCTTTAAATATTGTCATAGCGATTCCTCCTGATCATTAAAAATGAAGCAAGTACAAGCACGATACTCATACTGGCCAGAGTGATAAGATTTCTGTAATAGCGGACTGGGTCAGCGTAGACGTTTATACAGTAAAATGCATCGGAAATCAATGCCGCAGGATTGATGCGGTTGATGATAGGTGCATGCTTTTCCACGAGATCTTTCACAGAACTGTTCATAAGACCGGAAAGGAAACTGCACACCATGGAAATTGCAAGGATAATAGATATTTTGATACCTTCACCAATTTTGCTGAGACTGCCAACAAAAATTCCGATTGAAACTCCAATGAGACTTCCAAACAGGGAGATAATGAGCATTTTACCCATCTGCCCCTGAAAATCCAATTTGAGAATGTTTCGGAGGTAAATAAGTAAAATGATTACATCAATATATCCGATTAAAAAAGAGGCAATTTGTTCGGACAGAATCAATTTGAGTTTATGCGTCGGAGTAACACAGCGCCTTGCTGCCAGAGCCGTTAAATTGGCCTGTAACGTGATTGCAGAACCAAAGCCGATAAAACATCCATACAGGCATGCCATGGCGATAAGAGCATAGAAAAACTGTGAATTACCATCAATTGTTTTTCCGCCCAGGGAAAGCTCCTGAATAAGCTCTTTATTATTAGCCATCTGGGAAAGTCCGTTCAGGATTCCGGAAGGATGTTCTTTCAGAATAGTCTGTATGATGTATAAACTGTTATTATAGCTTTCCAGAATTGATTGAAGGATACTTTCCGGGATACCATGCGAGTTGACTGTGAGAGACGGAACCAACTGGTCGTAATAGATGCCGGAAATTTTTTTATTCTTTAAAGCAGTAAGCGCTTCATTTTCGTTCATTTTCTGAATGTTCAGGAGTTTAGGATCACTTTTTTCAACCTGGTTGATATAAAAACTAAACAGGGGATTGCCAGCGGATTCCTGTACAATAGCTACCGAAACAGTTTCAAAATCCGCATCGTTCAAATTTCCGAATGCGAAAAAGAAGAAGGTTCCAAGAATCAGAGGGAAAACTAGCGGCCAGAAAGTCATATTAAAATTTCGGAATTTAATTAGAATATTGTATTTTATTAAATGAAACATAAAAAATCCTTTCTGTGACTTTATACATAAAAATGAATAATTATACAAAACTCTTAAAAAATCTTAAGGAAAATATTGAAGCATGTATTAATCGCGAAGTTGCTTTCCTGTAATCTCCAGAAAGACATCATTCAAAGTTGGAAGTTCAGAAAAAACTCTTCCAAAAGTAATGTCCTGACCCTGAAGATAATTCAGAAGCCGGATCAGATTATGCTGAGCACCGGTGCAACGAAGTGTCAGTATTTGATTTTCATAATGGATAGCAAATACATGGGAAAGATTTCGGATATCCTGCAGATGTTTCGCTTCCAGAAGAATTGCTTCAACAGTAATGGTTTCGCCTGTTTTGATCATCTTTTTTAGTTCTTCGGTGGTTCCAGACGCGATTACTCTTCCATGATCCATGATGGCGATGCGAGTGCAGATTTGTTCAACTTCTTCCATATAGTGGGAAGTGTAAATAATCGTGGAACCCTGTGCATTCAGCTTTTGGATACCTTCAAGTATTTTATTGCGACTTTGCGGATCAACTGCGACAGTGGGTTCATCCATGATGATCAGACGCGGTTTATGTGCAATTCCGCAGGCAATATTCAATCTTCGTAAAAGCCCGCCAGAAAGTTTTTTTGGACGTGTTTTTCGATAATCTTCAAGTCCGACAAAATGAATTGCTTCGTCGACCAGTTCTTTTCTTTTTTTCTTATCTGATATGTAAAGTCCACAAAAATAATCAATATTTTCATAAACAGTCAGTTCGTCAAAGACGGCAACATTCTGCAGAACGATGCCAATCTGTTGTTTTGCCTGATAATTGTCGGGAGACATGGGCTGCCCGAATACTTCAATGGTTCCTTTGTCGTATTTAAGAAGGGAGAGAAGACAGTTGATAGCAGTAGTTTTTCCGGATCCGTTAGGACCAAGCAGACCAAAAATTTCTCCCTCATGGATATCCAGATTCAGATGATTTAGAGCGACCAGATCACCGTATCTTTTTACCAGATTTTCTATATGGATCATAATAACCTCCCTGTATGCTGCTGCGACCAGTAACCCTTTTCTGAATATACGTAACTGTGAGGGTACTGAACAGTTATGAATATACTATAAAATAAATTGTATGAAATACCAAGTGCCGGATGTAACTGAAATAATATGACATTTGTCACTGTGTAAAAGCTGAAATGTGTTATATTAGATGTGAGATGACTCGACATTCATAGTGATGGCGAGCAATAAAAAATAAAACGTCAGAAATGGAGACATATGGGATATTTTCTGGATACAGGATTGCTGTTAATATACAGCCTGATGATCCTTGCATGGAAGGAACCGGATATAACACTTGTTTTTGCAATTCTATGGACAGTTATTCTGATTTGTGGAATATACGACATGCAAAAAAAATGTAGAAAAACTGTATTCTGTACAGTGTTTGCTCTGACAGCACTTATAGTGCCAGAAACAGTGCTGTTTTACCCGGTTCTGCTATACGTTATAATAAAAGAAATAAACTGGCAGATGGCTGTGACAGTAAGTGCCCTTGGAGTTTATTTAACGATAAATTATGGAAATATACAGAAGGAAATACTATTAAAATTTGTATTTGGATATCTGATTGCACTGATTTTGGAGAAAAAAACAGAGATGTACAATAAAGCGTATAGAAAATTGAGAGAAACTATAGATGAAGGAGAAGAAAAAACACTTCTTCTTTCAGAAAAAAACAGAGCATTGATGGAAAAACAGAATTCTGAAATCTACGCTGCAACACTTAGAGAAAGAAATCGAATTGCACGAGAAATACATGATAATGTAGGACATGTGTTGTCCAGGACGATTCTACTGACGGGGGCTGCGCGAGCAGTAAATAAAGATCAGAATCTCGACAATTTGTTAAAAGGATTGGAGGATTCTCTTAATTCTGCTATGGATAGTATCCGAACCAGTGCGCATGATCTTCATGATGATGCAGTAAATCTTAAAAAGACAATAGAGGACATTATTCGGGACTTTAAAACTTTTAATATAAAAATAGAATACGATATGTCCGAAATAATACCCAGAGATATAAAGTATTGTTTTATTAGCATTACTAAGGAGGCGTTGGCAAATACAGCTAAGTACAGTGGCGCGACACAGGTGAAAATTATAATGCGAGAGCATCCTGCAATGTACCAGCTGTGCATTGAGGATAATGGAAAAGGGTGCCGGAATTATGCTGAAAGTTCAACGGGTATTGGTCTGAAAAATATGGAGGAGCGTGTTAAGATATTGGGAGGAACTATACGAATTGACGGAGAAAAGGGTTTTCACATATTTATTTCAATCAGAAAAAACGAGGACTTAAAGTATGAAAATAGTAATTGTGGACGATGATTACCTGGTTACAGAAGCCTTGAAAACAATTCTGGAAGCTAATGAAGATATACAGGTTCCTGCTACAGGTGCAGATGGAAGAGAAGCTGTAAAATTGTTTGAAGAATATAGACCGGACATACTGTTGATGGATATACGAATGAAGAATATGAACGGTTTAGAAGCACTGACAGAAATCCTGAAGGCTGATCCAAAAGCTAATGTGCTTCTTCTTACGACATTTTTGGATGATGAATACATAGTGAAAGCCTTACGTTTAGGTGCAAAAGGATATTTGCTGAAACAGGATTATACAAGTATTTTACCTGCTTTACGAGCCATTTGCTCTGGACAGACGGTGTTTGGAAAACAAATAATGTCCAAAATTCCGGACTTAATACGAAAAGAGAAAGAATTTGATTATAGCTTTTATGAAATTAATGACAGGGAAAAAGAAGTCATCCGGTTAATTGCGGAAGGCTACAGCAACAAGGAAATTGCATCAGAGCTGTATTTGAGCGAGGGAACGGTTCGAAATTATCTCAGCACAATCTTGGATAAATTGCAACTTCGTGACAGAACTCAAGTAGCAGTGTTCTATTACAAACACAGATAAAAAATGAAAAATAAGATGCATATTTATGAATTTATTATACATGATACGTAGTATAACAAGTTCATCAAAGATTGAGAGATTATGTAAAAGTGATATAAAAAAGAAAGATAAAAAGACATATGTGCGCATGATAAAGACAGCACAAATTTTTACTCTATGGCATATTAAGAAGACAGATAATATGCTTGGCAATGTGAAATAATCAGTTAATCGTAAGAATAATCTCGGATTGCACATACTAAAATAATATCTTTGTTAGCTACAAGATAATATCAGAAAAACTAAAATGTTTCACGTGAAACATTGCGTTTAAAGAGATGTTGAAATCATATATTTATCGATCATTCACGCAGTTGATATAGCACAGCAGATATCTGAACATGCAGCGATTCCTATTCGTTCTGTACGCCGATTAGCTGCCATTCGCGCAAACTCACTCCGCTCAGACAGCACACTCGGTGGCAGCAACTAGCGCAGTCCTCATAACGAAATCAAAGCTAAGTTCATGCTATCAGCTGTGTTATATTCGACTGCTGATAATCAAATATATATGTTGAACGCTGAGGCGGATAAGATAATTAATGGATTTGCTATGATGAGAGAACCTAAAATGGCTTAATACGATTTTTGTAGGGGATGAATTATATAATGTTAAAGCACTTTTGCTTTAACTAGAATATATAATGTGAAAATGTTAATTCGTTTTTGAGTCGAATAGGGAGATGTTTTACACCCTTCCAATAAAAAAGTTAATACAACGTAATAGTTCGTATTTGATAAAATACAAAGTAGTGTTATCGCTTGACAATTGTAAATATAAATTCTATGAATAAACATTTTATTTTATATAGGTCAATAGCGGCACAAATCTGAATTATCGATTTTGATTCGCTGCCCCTTCGCACCACTATCCAGCGTAGAAACCTGTATAAACAGCAATCAGAAAGAATAGGCATCCAGCAACCCCTGCAGGAGTTCAAGGCTGTTCTTAGAGATGTTCTGGCTGCGTAATACAAGATGATCGCATTGTTTGAGCGAAGCGAGTTTGCGATTATCTTGTATGCTTCTAGCAGGCAGGTTATCTCATAGAACAACCGAACGACGAAGCTGTTGCGTGGATGCCTATTCTTTGCAGATTGCAAACTATACACGAGACTCTGCGCCTCCGTTGCGTGGATACCTTTCTTTATATTACGAGAGTAATACCCGAGAGTCTGCGAAATTAAATAAAATCTCATTTTGCTAGTTACAAGGTGATATCAGAAAAACTAAAATGTTTCACGTGAAACATTGAGTTCAAAGAGACGTTGAAATCATATATTTACTGATTATTCACGCAGTTGATATAGCACAGCAGATACCTGAACACGCAGCGATTCCTATTCGTCCTGCACGCCGATTAGCTGCCATTCGCGCAAACTCACTCCGTTCAGACAGAGCACTCGGTGGCAGCAACTAGCGCAGTCCTCATAACGAAATTGAAGCTAAGTTCATGTTATCAGCTGTGCTATATTCAACTGTTGATAATCAAATGGATACGTTTGATTTTAAAGTGGAGTTGGATGATTAATGTGTTTGCTATAATGGGAGATACAATACGATTTTATAAAGAATAAATCATATAATGTTAAAACACTTTTGCTTCAATTAGAATTTAGTGCGAGAATGCTAAAATCACTTTTAAGTCGAGTAACTTATGAGTCCTTTATTCTATATCAGCCAATGGCATTGCAAATCTAAATTACCGAGTTTGATTTTCCACCCCTTCACATCATTATCCACCGTAGAAACCTGTATAAACAGCAATTAAAAAGAAAAGGCATCCAGCAACCCCTGCAGGAGTTCGAGGCTGTTCTTAGAGATGTTCTGGCTGCGTAATACAAGATGATCGCATTGTTTGA
>OLNE01001076.1_pt1 | contig 21241 bp, 14 predicted proteins | sample 1672431 | NCBI WGS metagenome assembly OLNE01 (sample SAMEA3136685, study PRJEB25190) | human gut metagenome | reverse complement strand
CGGTTATGACTTTATGATCAACGAGGAGGGCACGAACCTCTCCCAGGGCCAGCGCCAGCTCATCTCCATCGCCCGCGCCGTTCTGGCCGACCGCCCCGCGCTCATCCTCGACGAGGCCACCTCGAACGTGGACACGCGCACCGAGGAGCTCATCCAGCATGCCATGGACGAGCTCATGCGCGGCCGCACGAGCTTCGTCATCGCACACCGCCTCTCCACCATCCGCAACGCCGACGTCATCTTGGTGCTGCGCGACGGCGACATCGTGGAGAAGGGCACGCACGCAGAGCTGCTCGCCCGCGGCGGCTACTACGCCGAGCTCTACAACTCCCAGTTCGACGAGGCAGCGTAAGGACGGAAAACGCGCCACATCACAGAAGACGAGGGGCCCTCGAACCTGGATCGATAATCCTAGGCTCGGGGGCCCTTCGCGTTTTTGGGCTCAAGCAGGAAGTGTGCCGCCTTATGCCTGCGGGGTTGCCCAATCGCAGGTCGGTGACGTCACCGTCGCCGACAGCATGGTGATAGAGTAAAAACACTCAATCGGTGGGCAAGCTCGCTAAAAAGAACCACCGCACACACAAGCACCCCCGGCACCCAACTCAACACGGGCGTCGGAGGTGCTTTTTTATCAGAGTTGTACATATAGAGTAGGTGGTCTCCAGGAACGTATCCGCCTTGAACCGTTGACTAACAGTAAAACGTTATCGTATCTACGAGGAAGAACTCTTTCCATTTGGCACAGATGAGGAAGAACTGGGCCGAGATAATATCCATCATTTCATTCAACGCGGGTTGAGGAATCTTACTTCCATTGCTGGCCAGGATGCAACCGCCCTCGCTCGTAAGCCACAACTTTGTGGCATTGGGCGATGGCGCACCCTTGCAAACGTGCACATGAATCGGCTCGCCATTCTCATTAGACCAGAAGAAAACGCGATAGCCACCTACAAGAAACAGGCTAGGCAACCTTGACGCCTCCATTGGCAGCATAACGATACAGAAGGTGAGCATTACTATGGAGGAGCTCCTCGAAGAGGGACTTCTCCCCCGCCGTGAAATGGCCTTCCCAGTCAGTCCAGGTATAACTGGGCAACTCACAACGCGCGGAATCAAAACCGTCCTGCGTCGGACGTTCGAAGTGCACCACTACCTTATCCACCCCGTCGGCATGGATGACTTGAGAATGGGTGATTTCCGTTCCGTCGCCAAGAGTGATGTAGGGATACATCATGACAGCCTCCTTTCAAATGCGCCCTCAGTATACGTCAGATTGAATTGCGGCCCAGCACACACCCCAGACTTCCATATCGGACGTTTTTCGGACGATAATTGGACGCTGTATGATATAGTGTCCGAAACGTCCGCTTGCGACTGATGGGACATTGGCATGGGGTGGAACAATACGTTCGCCTCCCTGAAGGAGAGCAACAAACTCGAGGTGAAGGCTGCCCGAGAGGGTCTGCCTCGCAGCCTTTGGGAGACATACTCCGCGTTCGCCAACACCGACGGAGGCACCATTTTGCTCGGCGTGGAAGAAGACTCCCATGGGAGGCTTTCCGTATGCGGCGTTAACGAGCCGGAATCCCTGGTCAAAGTCCTGTGGGATGACCTCAACAACCCCAGTTGCGTCAACGTCAATCTTCTTACTGACAACGATGTAAGCATCAGCTACGATGCAGGCGCGCCGTACATCGTCATCGAAGTCCCAAGGGCTCCGCGCCAGGACCGACCCGTCTATATACGTAACAACCTTGCTTCAGGCTCTTTCCGTCGCAACGGCGAGGGCGACTACCACTGCACATCTGAGGAGCTCAAGGCACTTGTGCGCGACGGAGGCGAAGAAATCGATCGACTTGTTCTCGAGGAGTTCGAACTTGGCTCTTTGTGCAAGGAAACCATCACCTCTTATCGCAATGCGTTTCAAGCACTGCGGCAAAATCATCCATGGAACAGCCTGGCCGACTCCGATTTTCTCATGCGCATAGGGGCAATTGGACGCGGCGTGCGCACGCATCGGCTCCATCCAACACGAGCCGGGCTCCTCATGTTCGGATATGAGTACGAGATTGCGCGCGAATACCCGAGTTACCTGCTCGACTACCGAACATGCTTGGGAGACCGGCGGTGGGACGACCGCATTGCGAGCATGGACGGCACTTGGAGCGGCAACGTCTACGACTTTTGGCGCAAGGTCTGCATGAAGGTGGTCGAAGGTCTTCCCAAGCCTTTTGCCCTCGGACCCGACATGCACCGACTCGAAGATACCCCTATGCATGCGGCACTGCGCGAGGGCCTCGCAAACATGCTTGTACATGCTGACTACTACGGCAGAAGAGGTTGTGTCGCCCTGCGCGAACCTGGCCGCATAACCTTCAGCAATCCAGGGAGCCTGCGCATGTCATGCGACGTCGCACTCCAAGGCGGCACATCTGACCCGCGCAACGCGACGCTTATGCGGATGTTCAATCTCGTGGGAATCGGCGAGCGCAGCGGCTTTGACGTCATGCGCGCGGCTTGCACCTGGGCCGAACTGCCGCAACCCATGTTGAAGGAGTCCTACAACCCCGACTGCACGACGCTCACGTTTCGCACGGAGCGCAATGATGGCTGGACAACGCGGGCGGGCGCCAACGGCAGCATGCCAGCAGAACGCGATTCAGACTCGCACCCCAACACGCCCGTCGACATGGCTACCGCCCGTATCCTGGACATTTGGGAGCAGGCAGGCCACGGACGTTCCGTCAGTGCCGTGCCGGCGTCTGGCACCGCAATGTCACAGGCAACAAACAATAACAATCTTGCTGTTGGTCTTGGCTCCGGCGGCAGTCGTGTCGCACCCTGCGAAGTTACCGTGAACGCCAAGCAACTCAAACGGCGCCGTTTGCCCCGCGAGGAGCGAGAGCTTGTCATGCATTTCGTCATCGAGAACGGAGAGATTCACCGCATTGAGGCCCAGGAGCTTCTTGGCGTCGGCTCAACAAAGGCCAAGACCCTGCTCAACGACATGGTCAAGCAGGGTCTTCTCATAGTCGAAGGCGCCGGCCCCTCCACCCGCTACCTCAGCGCCAGCGCATAGCGCTGAAAACGCTGCATGTTTGCGTTTTAATCTCACGCATTGTAATGGCCGTTAAGTCCACACGGTATCTACCAGGTGTAATGTTAAATCAAAATGTCCAGTCATAGAAAGTAAATGACTTAAAACGCAAACATGCGCCTATTTTTCCAAAAACGCAGGCCCTTCAGGGCGCTATAGTTTTCCTAACATAACCGCCAAGGGGGCACAGGATGGAAAACGAAAGATTCAAGGTGTGCAGGAGCGGCTCTCCTAAGGAGGCTCAGCCCGAGGATACATGCGCACCAACCGACCCCCTGCATAAGCAAGAGCCTGCAACGGGCAATCCAATCCGAGACCCAAACAGGCTCACGGTGGGTGCCATGGCACAACTGAATTGCGTGTCAGCGCGCACCTTGCGCATCTATGACGAAAAAGGCCTGCTTGTGCCCGCATGCCGCGATGACGAGACGGGTTATCGCTACTACACGCTCGCGCAATGCGAAACGCTCGATACCATTCAGCTGCTCCAGCGCCTTGGCTTTGCCCTCGATGAAATCAAAGATGTCATCACAAACCGCGATGTGCCAGGCCTCTTCGATCGGCTTTGCGCCAAGGAGGAAGGTCTCGACCGACAGCTCGGCGAGCTCAAGCGCCTCAAGTACCTGCTGCGGCGTCTTAAGGACCGCTGCATGACCGCGCAGTCCGACATCGAGTGCGGTGTTTGCCGCGTCGAGGCATTGCCCCAGCGTCGCGCCATCGTCTACGACCTGCCTGAAAAGTACTGGGTCCATGAGGGCAAAGGCAGCTCAGCCGAGCAGCTCTTACTTTGGCAAATGGCAATCTGCCAGGTAAAACGCGAGCTTATCGACTCGGGCGTGTCGCCCAGCTACTTCGGCAACGTCGCCTGCCACGTGAAGCGCGACGCCCTGCAGCCGGGCCCCATCGACTACACAAGCGCGCTCATCTTCATCGACAACCGCGACATCGACGTCTCTGTGCCCACCATCACCATCCCCGCAAGCCTGTACATGACCATGTACTGCGCAGACCGGAGCTGCGACGAGGGCGAACTCGCGGAAACGCGCTGCCTGCACACCTTGCTTGACCACATCGCCGAGGCCGGATACGAAATCACGGGAGACTACGTGGGCGAGGTGGTGCTCGACAGCGAGCTCTTCTCCTTCTCCGGTCGCGACGAGCTCATAAAGCTCCAGGTACCCGTGCGCAAGCGAGCGTAAGCGAAGATCCGACAACGAAGTCGGGGCATGGCAACATGGCGCCACTTCGCGTCTGCACAACCGCAAGAATACGCCCCGCTTCGCCTCCACGCAAACAGAAGAGGCGTGCCACCTCCCAGCGGAGAAGTGACACGCCCCTTGTTCTTCAACCCTTACTCGTCCACGCCTTAAGCCGCGCGGCGCTCGCCTCTCCTACGCTGTCACGCTCGCGGTCACACCGATGTTGGGCGTGTTGGCGGCATCGGCAGCGCCGGGAGCCGCGGGCGGGGTGGCCTCATGGGTAAAGTCGATGGCTACGATGTCGCGGGCAAAGTACTTGGCCGAGGTGGAGCCCAGCCACAGCTGGCAGGTACCGCCCATGGAGTTCTCCAGCGGCTCGCCGTTCACGCCGAACACCACAAGGGTGTAGCGCTGCTTAACGTAGGACAGGGGCAGCGACACCTTGTAGCCGTCGGTCGTGGTGAACGTAACGGTGTTGGCATCAGCGGCAACGCCCGCCTGGTTCATGATGTCCACAAACTTCACGCCTGTGACCTGGGCGTTTGCAGCAGCGCGCATGTCGGCACCGTTGCCGGCGCAGGCGCAGCCCATCTGCACGGTCAGCGCCGAATCGTCTGCAAGCTCATCGAGCGTGGCAGTGAAGGCGTTGTCCACGTCGCCGCCCACCGTGAGGGTCCACTCGTCAAGCGGCTTGGAGGCAAGGTCGGTGCCAGCCTGCGTGCCGCACAGGTACTTGTCCGCGCCCTGGAAATCGTGCTTGATCTGAGCGTTGGGCGTCACCGTGGACTGGTCGAACCCGAACGTGCCCTCAACCGTGCTGAGTTGCACCTGGTTGGACACGGTCGCAGCCTGCACCTCCTGGGTGGCAGCTGCGGCTTCGGGGGCCTGCGGGGCGGCATCGGTAGCTGCCAGCACCATAAGAGGCGCGGCGCCGGCGGCAAGAAGGGCAGCGGTTCCCGTCAGCGCGATGCCGGCAACGGTAGTCTTCGAGGTCTTCATGGTTACTTCTCCTCCTTGGCGCTCTGCTCTGCGGTGTCTACAGCATCAGCGGCGGCACCCTCATCGGTTGCCTCAGCGGTCGTCTCGCCGCCGTCAGCCGCCAGGTTTTCTGCCAGATAGGGCTCAGTGGCGGGGTCGAGGTCATACTCGTTGAGACCGTTCTCAAGCTGCTCGTCCCACTCAGGATGCGCGGCGTTAGCCTCGGCGTTTGCCTCAGCGGCAGACTCATAGCTCACGCCGTTCTCCTCGGCCACGGCGTCATCGGCGATGTCGTAGCTAGGATAGGTGGGCAGGGGCGCGCCGGCCGCGTCAGCGTCGGCCTTAATCTGGTCGGCGTTGTGGGAGACGAGCATGAGCTCGACCGGTTCCTCAGAAACGCGGCCGTTGTCGCAGATGGTACGGACACGCACGACATATGCGGTGTCCTCCTGCGGAGTGAACGTGTAGTACCAGTTCACGACCTTCTGCGGATCGACGTCGTCGAAGTCATACTCCGTCCAGCTTGCGCCGCCGTCGAGCGACACCTGGATGCCCTTGACCGTCCAGTCGTAGCCGTGCGACCAACCTTCGATGGTGTAGGGCTGACCGGTCTCGATGACCGTACCCTCCTTCACGTTGAGGAAGCCCACCTGCGGCTTGTTGTAGAAACTGTTGGAGGCGTGACGCTCGTTGCCGTCCTGCGTCCACTCGTCGCTCTGCTGGTGCCAACCGTTCTGGTTGGGCAGCCACGGGTCGGAGCTGTCGGCGAACACGAAGTCAGAGACCGACTTCCAGCTGTTGCCTGCGCTCTCAAACGAGCACCAGCACCACACCGGGTAACCGTCTTCCCAGTTGATGAGATGGCCGTTGATCTTGTACACGATGTAAATGTCGTCGATATGCTGGCTAAAGACGTCGCGCGTGAGGTCCTCGTGCGAACCGTCGGCCGCCATGATCTGCAGCGACTTGGCCTCGTCAGTGTAACCGCCGGCCTGCTTCAGAATCCACGACAGCGGGATGGCGTCGATGTCGTAGTTGCCGAAGAAGGAACCACCCATCGGGTTCATCGTGCACACCATGGCCTTGGTGACGTGCTCGTTCTCAGCGTTCTCGATAAGGTCGGACAGCGTGTAGGTGACTTCCTGGCCCACGCAACCGCCCACGGTGATGGTCCAGTTGGCAAAGAGGTCCTTGTCGAGCGGGGTGCCCTCTTCCTGGTAGTGATAGCGGTCGTGATCCCAATAGTAGCCCGGGCCGCGCCAGTTGTAATCCCACGTGCTATCCCAAGACGACTTGTCCTGATTCCACACGACCTCGGCATCGACGTCGCTCTGGTCGGACACGGCCGTCACGCCGCCGAACATATCGTGCTTCACCACGTCGTAGAGGCCCATGTAGGTCGTGTCGTTGGTGGACAGGGTGTCCTCGGTGTTGGAGTCATAGGCAAAGTGGCAGCTCCAGCAGTTGCCGCCCATGGAGGTGAACGCCTCACCGTTCTTCACCTGGTGAATCTGGTGCATGAGGTCGCCGAACGAGTACTGCTGCGTGATGTAACCGGGCTGCCAGGTGTGGCAGTCGATGCACATCTGCACAGTGTACTGCACGGGGGCGCAGCGCGTGATGTCCTGATGGTCGAAATCAGGCATGGTGCTCACGAGTTCGGCCAGGTCGTCATGGCAGGAGTTGCAGCCGCGGTTCTCACCGTTGAGATAGGTGAGGTTATAGGACGGCATGAAGTCGTTCACCTTGTAGGTGTCGTAGCCAATGTCCTCGGGCACGCGCTGAGTCTGGGTACCGTCCTCGTCCACGTAGACCGTGGGGGTGTTGTCGGCAATGTACTGCTCGCTCGTATAGGGCACCGACTGAGGGTCGGAACCAGCGTTTGCCGCAGACTGGGCAGGTTCGGGCTGGTCAGCCGCGTACTTGGTGCCAGAGGCAAACGTGTTGTCGTTGGTTGCCGTGCCCTCGAACTTGTCGGCATCGGCATCGAACAGAGCCTGTACCGCAGGGCTGTACTGACCTTCAGATGCCTGCTCGGTGCTGGCGTCCGCACTTTCCTCGGCCTGCGAGAACACAGGTACCGCAACCAGAGCCAAACCCAGACCCGCCGTGCACACCAATGCGGATGCAACCGTCGCGAACCTGCGACTGGAAACAACGTTTCGTGCCATGAGTCTCCCCTTTCCGTCTTGCCCTCTGCTGCGGCGCATCGGGTCAAACCCATGCGCCGAGCCTTCGTAGCGTCCCTTGCAACGCGTACGGTGCCGTTGTAAGCCTTGACGCAACGGCAAGCTCAAGGGGTCTGATTAAATTTTTTGAATAATTTTTCAGGATAGGTTAACTCTAAGAGCGGGCGACAACGTGGGCTGGCGCTTTAGGGCAGGGCAGATTCAACATGGGATATGCAGGCCGCTCGGCCTGGGGCCAGGGGTCCCGTGCAAAACCGGGCCCCATCAGATGCCTCAATATTGCTGCATCAAATATGAAGCGAATCGTTTTCGGCCCAAAACTGAGACTCCGAGGCATATGCCCTGGTGGACCATGCCAAAAGACAAATCCAGGGCCTAGGCAGGCCCCGGATGTTGTGGTGTCGTACTTTGATGAGCAGGCAGATCGACTAACTCTGCGACACAAGCGTCAGCAACGAGAAGTCCAAGGGCGCCACATCGGCACGCCAGAAGAAATACTGGGTCTCGCCTGCATCGTCCACATGAGCGAGCTCGATTGCCTCATAGCCGGTGTAATCCCACACACCGCCGGCATTGTAGAGAAGCGACTCGTCCCATCCCAGGTAGACGAGGAGCTTCTTCATCATCGCTGCGTAGCCGCCGCCTCCACAGCACAGCACCACGGGTCCGTCCTGCGGAAAGAGGTCCTGCAAGATGAGCAGCGACTGCTCGTAGCAAGGAGTTGCCGAGACGATCTCGCCAGCCTCGTCCCATTCAACGTCAAAAAGACGTTCCCCCTCGTAGGCACCTGAAACCGGCAGCTCCTGAAGGGTGCCCACGTACGGGTAAGGCACAACCTTGAACCCGGCGATGGCAAACGAGAGCACCGAATCACCGCCGATGGCAGAGTAGTCGGCCGGATCCTTGAGCAGGCGCATGTCACGATAGGCCACGCCGGGGATGCCCAGGTAATCGTCAATGGTATCCATGTTGACGTTGAGGTCCACACCGAAGTCGCTGTCGGGATCGGGCTCGGCTGGGGGGAGCTGTCCCGCCTGGGCCTGTCCGTCTGAATCGGCCGCCTGATCATCGGCGTCGTCGTCCTCGGCCTGGGCTTCTGCGGCATCGGCCGCCTCATGTGCATCATCTGCCTGGCCCTGCGCCCATGCGGGCATCGCTGCCGCGAGACCCAGCGCGATGCCAGCTGCGCCCAATGCCAGCGTATCCTGGACAAACTCCCTACGCTTAATCTTTTCCATGTCGCTCACCTCTTGACGATGAAGCCCCAGGCCTCAAGTTCCTCGAGCTGCTCTTCAGTGCGCTCGTCGGTGTAGCTCGCCGTGGTGGCCGCGTCCATAATCATGGGCAGCTCCGGGAAGAAATTGTACACGATGATGGCGTTGTGCAGCACGCGACATGTGGTGGACACGCCGGCAAACTCGACACTTTCAATCTGAATGCCCTGCTCACGGTAGCCTTCGATGACACGGACAAGACCCGGTGCGCCATAGGTGCCCGTCATCACAAGCGTGGCGTTGTCAGGATTGAGCAAGTCGCGAACCTTGCCATAGAGCTGCCAGCCTTCGGTTGCCGGGTCGCAGTGCGGCGGATTGACCGTGGCCTCGCGCGTGGCGGCGTACTCGTCGGCCGGGTGGGTGTCCATCGTGTAGATGATGAAGTCACCCCGGTCGCGATACTCCTGAATCTTCGCGCAGATGGCGTCTTCCACGGCTACAGCAGGCTCGATGCGACCGAACACGCCTCCGTCAACGAAATCTACCTGGTAATCCACCACAACAAGCACGCGTTTCGGGTTGGCCGCGCGCTCATCGGCATAGGTCACCTGCGGCACCGCATAGGCGCTTACGTGTCCGTCGGCACTCGAGATGTACTCGATGTCCTCCGCCACGCCCGAGTACGGGTTGTAGTCGCCTTCGTCCTCGGCTGAGCCACCGAGGTCGTTTGCCTCATCGGCACGGGCCGCATGCGGCACGCTCGCTGCAAAACCGCCTGCTACCGCCGCCCCAAGGGCAGCCGCCCCCATACCCAAAGCCTGCGCTCTCGTGACGCCACCATCTTGCGATGTATCAATCATGAGACCTCCTCAGTATGCCCACGCATCACTGCGATGGGCACATTGTGCCTATTTGCTGGCATACGTACACGCACGCCCACCTATGGTCGCATTCTTCACCTGCGCGCAATTACCTGCCGCTCGCCCGTCAACCTCACCTTTGACTCGTTGCGGTCCGCTTTCGTTCGACCTTCGTTCTGATGTATATGCCTATGCACATATACATATAGGCATATCATCACATCCAATCAGACAAAGGCCCGATTTTCCTCTTTCACGCGTCAACAGGGCATTCGCCCCTAACAACCCAGGAACTGGTCCTCAAGCGTAGGGTATCCAGCATCCGCCCAAGCCTTCACGCCACCGTCGAGCACCTTGACAAGCTCTTCGTCGTAGCCGTTGGCAATCAGCGTGAACCAGGTTTCCGCCAATCGGTTGCTGTTTTTGAGCGCAACAAGAATGACCTCCTTGTCCTGGGGAATCTCGCTCATGCGAATCTCAATCTGTCTACCAGCCGGAATGTTACGCGAACCCTCGATGAGCTGATTTTGGAAGTCGCGGTGGCTGCGAATGTCGATGACGCACACCTCGCGGCTCTTAAGCTTTCCTGCGTCAAAGAGCTCGTAGAGGTCATCGACCGAGATGAGCGCGTCTTCGGGGATCTCCTTGAACTTGCGCGCCTTGTTGGACTTCGTGCTTGTGTTGTCCGCGGATGAGCCGGTAGAGGCGCCCTTCGACGAAGCCCCCGAGTCCCCGGTTGTCGAGCCGGACTTCGCCGCGGTGCCACCAGCGGCGGTTGCGTCGTCTGCGTGCACGCTACCAGCCGCAGCCTTGCCTGCAGCGCCCTGGGCAGAGGCAGCCTTTGTCCCCTTGCCGGAACCCTGCGCCTGCGAAGTCGCAGCTGCCTCGGAGCCGCCCGCGCCCGCCGCCCACGCCCGCCCGCAGATGCCGCCGAACGCAAGCGCCGTAGCACCTGCCAGGCCCAACGTCACTGCCTCACGCCGCGTGACACCTCGCATTGCCCCACCCGGTTCGTTTGCCATGGCAACCCCCTTCTTGTCGGTTGTGTTCATAGTAAACCTTCACGTTGGGTGAGGCTCAATGGGATATGGGGCGCACATTGACGAATGCCAAAAGCCGTGGGGATAGAAGAAGTGATTACGAACTCCAAGGGTCATGGGAAGCAGGGGCAGTGTCCTCGCAATGACCAGGCCCGAAAGAACAAGACGCGAGCGCCAAGAGCGCGAGGAGCATGTTCGAAGGCCGACTCACCTTATTGGATACTCCACCAACAAAAAGCCGTCGACCCCGGGAGATTCGAGGTCGACGGCTTTGAGGTGACCAAGCGACATACGTCTTATAACGCGCCGCCACATCTAGCTGCCATTTCAATCAGGTGTCAAGTACGTCTTACAGCCCACGCTTGTAGCCACCGTGGTCGCCAGGACGGCGACGGGGCTTGGCGCCGGGATCGGCGGACGCAGCCTTGGGAGCAGCAGCATTGCGAACCTGGCCCGTCGCAGCGCGAGCCGAGCCGGAGCGACGCGACCTGTTGACCGAGGCAGCCGAATGCTGACCCTTGTCCGAGGCCCGGCCATCGCTCGCACGGCCTCGACCAGAAGCGGAGGGCCGGCCATCATTCGACGTGTGAGTCTTGTTGGCCCGACCGCGACCGTCAGAAGCAGGACGCTCGTCAGCTGCGCGGCCAGTCCCCATCGACTCTGCAGTGCGCTGCTGACGCCCACGATTCCCAGAGGCACCGCCCTCGCCGGCACGGCCGCGAACAGCATCGCCGCGGTCGCTGACAGCCAGACCGTCCCCACTCGCACGACCGCGACCATTGGATGCGGCGCGGCTCCCACGAGTACGGCTGTGACCGTCAGCACCCTGCGACTCGCAAGCATTCTGAGTCTCGCACTCGGAACGGCCTTCGCTGGCCTGCTTCGCACGGCCGCGACTGTGACCGTGACCAGAGGCACAGACCTCGCTGGCCTGGCTCTCGCCCTCAACGCGAGCCCTGCTCGTCTCGCCGCCCCGCTTCGCACAGCTCTCTCCGGCAGCGCCGTTTGCACGGCCCTCGCTCGTCTCGCCGCCTCGCTTCGCATGACCACGGCCACCGCCGCGGGCCTCGCCGGCCTGCGACACGCCCGACTGCACGCTGCGACCAACCTCACCCGCCGCCTCGGCAGCCGCCTTCTGCTCGAGCATCTTCTTGCGGGCCTTCTTGCTCGGCAGCTTGTCGGTAGGCTTGCGATCGGGGTCGGGCACGAAAGCGTTCGCACCGCAATCGATGCCCTCGGCGCGAGGGAAATCGGGCACGAGCTTGCCCATGAGGGCCTCGATGTCTCGCAGGTCAAAGTACTCGGCCTCAGCCACAAAAGTAAGCGCCCAACCAAACTGACCGGCGCGGCCCGTGCGACCGATACGGTGGATGTAGTCCTCGGCGTCGCTGGGCACGTCGAGGTTCACAACATAGGAAACCTCGGCGATGTCGATGCCGCGAGCGAGCACATCGGTGGCCACTAGCACGTCGGCCTCACCGTTGGCAAAGCGGCGCAGCGCAGTCTCACGCTGGCCCTGCGTGCGGTTGCCGTGGATGGCGGCAGCGGTAATGCCGGCCTTGTTGAGCTTGCGGCACACCATGTCGGCGCGATACTTGCCGCGGCAGAACACGATGACGCGCTTGGAGCCTTCGCGCTTGAGCACGTCGATGAGAATGCGGACCTTCTCCTTCTCGGCCACGCCGAGAACATATTGGTCGATAGTCTGCGCAGCAGTGCCCTTATGGGCGATTTCCACGCGGATAGGGTCTTTGACCAGCTCTTTTGTGGTGGAAAGCACATCATCACCCAGTGTGGCAGAGAACAGCAGCGTCTGGCGCGTGGCAGGCGTCTTGGCAACGATGCGGCGCATGGCGGGTGCAAAGCCCATGTCGAGCATGCGGTCGGCCTCGTCGAGCACGAGCACGGACACGTCGGAGAGGTTGGCCGCGCCTTGGTCGATGAGGTCGATGAGACGGCCGGGCGTGGCGATAAGCACGTCGCAACCGCGGGCAAGGGCAGCCTTCTGCGGCTCGTAGCCCACGCCACCCACGACGACGGCACAGCGGTGCCCGGTCTGCTTGCAGATGACACGCGCGCAAGCCTCAATCTGCTGAGCGAGCTCACGGGTGGGGGTCACAACGAGCATGAGAACACCCTGGCCCTTGACCGCATGGCCAAGACGATCGAGCGTGGGGAGTAGGAAAGCAGCGGTCTTGCCGGTGCCGGTCTGAGCGGCCGCCATGACATCGCGGCCCTCGAGCACTGCAGGGATGGCACCGCGCTGCACAGGCGAAGGCTCCTCGTAGCCCATCTCAGCAACGGCGGCGAGAACCTTCTCGGACAGTCCGAGCTGGTCAAAGCGGGTTATTTCGTTGGTGTTCACGTGCAAACGTCCAATCTGTGCCCTGCGAACGCCAAACCGGGCGGCGGCAAAGTGCCAGGCACACCGCGGCTGCAAGGCCGTATGGGTTGTGGCGTGAGGAAGCGGCGCGGCGAACAGGCGGCGCTCGGCACGTTTCCAGGCGCACGACCGCTCCGTAAACGGGCGGCGCGGCTTCATCGGCACTGGACGTAGCAAGCCTCACGGTATGGGTGCCCGCCTTATCGGGCAGCCCCCGGGAGCGCCTCTTGCGCCCCGAATGTGCCGACTACTATACGGCAGTCGCACCGCCCAACTCGCCCGACTCGCCCGTCCGCCCGAAAAGAGCATGAGCGAGCGAGTACGCCGAGGCTCATCCGACGCCCGACCCCGCCTAGCACGTTTTCAAACCAAGCACCAGGGACCCATCGCGCGCCCCCGCCTACACCACCAAATCACACCTAATCTCGGCACTGCACCGGCGCGCAAATAGGAAAGGTAAAGCCATGGTCGGAAGGCAGGGAAAAGGGGCTGAAGGAGGGGCCGCATATTGTGAGCGAGTTGTCATCAATGTAGCGGAGCATCTTGGCACGCGCCCGCTCGGATATGCCGTTTGAGCGGCGGATATCCTGCATCGAGAGAATGCAGCACACGCACGCACAGCCGCCAATGACTTGGAGACCCTCAGCTTTCAATCCGTCGATGAGATGGGCAAACCGCACGGGCACGGTGCGCCCCCAATGCACGGCGCCACCAAGGCGGTCGGCACCCTCACCTACCGCAGGATCACGTAGGCTCCCCAATCCGCCAATAGGCATATGCGCAATAAGCAGGTCAAGCGTTTCGTCTTCTGGGAAAGCTTTGTACCCCGCATCTGCCGCATCCGGGCAGAAATAATACTCAGGCACATCGCAAAGCCCTACATATCCCATGTGGGCGCACATTGCATCGTACAAGCGCATACAATCGAGCATGGCCTGACGATACTCGATGTCGTGCTCGAGCAAGCGCGCATACTCTCTGCAACGCCTGGCTGTAAACGGCTGATCTGCAAGGTAATTGGGCAGGTCCCTCGGGGGAATGCCGATGTTTTTAAGCAATACCGCACTCATGAGGCGCCACATATCGGCGTCGCTGTACATGCGGCGCGCCTGCTCTCCCTCACGCGCAGGCGCCACAATGCCGAGAGACTCGTAGTACATGATGGTCGTGCGCGACAAACCAAGTGTGCGAACTATATCGTTGATTGTGTACCGCTTGGCATCAATCTTCTCGCCCTGTGCGCGGCCTTCCACCATGCAAACCTCCTACCGATTCGCCGCCACCTGAGACATATATCTTACTCACCGTCACGCGACAGACCATAACACGAAAAAAGGCGGGAGAATGGGCACCGCTCATTCTCCCGCCATCACAAGTCTGTCAATATCAATAAGACGCAAGCAGGCCCAGGCTCAGCAAGAGCTCAGCTCACGTCCAAATGGCCGCACGTCGTTACTTCGCAGCAGCAGCTGCGTTGGAACCAGCAATCTTGCCCATGATGAAGCACTCGCCTACGTTCATACCGCCCGCATACATCTGAGAGGTCATGCCACCAAGCTCGCCGGCGGAGTACAGGCCCTTGATGGGCGTGTCATCGAGGTCGAGCACCTGGGCGTTGACGTCACGCTCGGGGCCGCCCTGGGTGTTCAGCAGGGCAGGCTTAAAGGGCACCACGTAGTACGCCTCGCCGTCAAAAGCGCGCATATACTGCGGGTCACGCCCAAACGCGTAGTCCTTGCCGCCCCCGACAAACGAATTGAAGTCGTCAATGGTCTCACTCAGTACTGCAGCATCGCAGCCAATCTCCTTGGCAGCATCCTCAACGGTGGCACACTCAACGAAGTCGCCAGCAAAATCATCGGGAATAAGCTTCGCTTCGACAGCCGCATCGTACTGCGTCTTGTCGTACACACCGTAAATACCGTCGGGGAAGGCGGGGTTCAGCCACTGGCCGTTGCCATTGGAAACCTTGCCATGACGAGGCGTCTCGCTCTCGTTGACCCAACGCTTGCCCGACTTGCCCACAAGAATGCACGCGCCCGTGTTGAGCTCATTTTGCGAAAGCGTCGCAATCATGGAAGCATTGCGGTCCTCGGGCACGTTGAACGACACACCGCCCAAGCCAAATCCACCGGCCCATGAAGTCATGTGCCACAGCTTCGCGCCCACCTCTTCGGCCATCTTCAGACCGTCGCCCGTATTGCCCAGCGCACCGATGCAGGCGTAGTTCACGAGATTGATGTAAGAGGCGCACATCTCCTGGTCATTCTCGAAGCCGCCCGTTGCCAGCACGACACCGCCCTTGGCCTGAACCTTCTTCGCGGCGCCGGCGTTGTCAATCTCCACGCCCAGAATAGCCTTCGTCTCGGGATCCTGCACGAGCTTCGTAGCCGGGCTCTCGAACCACACTTCTACCTTGTCGGCGTAGTTGTCCTCAAGGTTAGCGCGAACAGCCTGGTAGAGATAGGAGTCGCTTACGCCCGTATGCGTAGCCCACAGTTGGGAGGTAGTAGAGCCGTTGAGCTCGGGATACTCCGGCGACATCTTGCCCAGTGCCTCGCCCATCGTAGCGACATCGAGGAAATCCGCCTTGTCGAGAGCCGCATAGGTGGCAACGTCATCGGCAATGTTGGCATAGCCCTCGGCATACAGGTCGAGCACATCGTCGGGAAGAGTGCGGCTGCCGCACAAATCGGTAAGATAGGCCTTGGTGGCATCGACATCGCCGTTGCCATAGAAGAACATCTGACCACACACACGCGAGTTGCCGCCGGCCTCACCGTCGGAAAGCTTCTCAGCAAGCAGCACAGTGGCACCCGCATCGGCGGCGCTCATCGCGGCCACCATGCCAGCGAAACCAATGCCAAGCACAACAACGTCGTAAGAGGCGTCCCACGCCGTGTCGCCATCGGCCTGTGCGTCAGCCAACGCAACGGAGGCCGTCGTGGCCAATGCGGCGCTTCCCAAGGCGGCACCGGCGACGAAGTTACGACGAGAAAGCGAGCTAGACATATCAATCCCCTTTCGTCTGGCAGCACGGCGTCTTCCCTTTTAGACGTTCGGCTGCGTACACAAAGCAGCTTAAACCCGACTAAATTAAACGGGTCAAGGGGAAGGTGGTCGCTTTCTTACATGGACGAAACTCCGAGCAACTGGATTAGCCCCCACCGAATCCATCCCCATCTGCACGTTCCTCCACTCAATCGTGCTGAATGGACCAGAAGCAGGATCGGACACATACCCCTCAGGTAACCCGCCGTGTACGTTTTGCTCGCAAACATGTGGGATAGACCGGTATGGAATCGCGGGCGCGCCTTCCGAATGGTCCATCTTGCACGCTTGGCACCCGTACATGCTGCATGGGCCAAAGCATGCCCAGAGGCGCCTCCCTCAACTCGCCTCATCCATGCTGCCTGTTCGAGCCGTTTTTTGTGCAATCCGAAGCAGAAGCCTACGCGCAGCCTCCCCACTCGCCGCGCAAAGGGTCGTCTCATCAAGCAGCAAGCAAAGGCACCATCAATAGGAAAAGCGAAGCATCCGACGCCTAGGCTGCCATACGATTGAGAAATTGCCGTGGGTCTCCCCCTCATTTCTATGGGCTTTTGTCCCTAGCTCGCATAAGATTGAACACCGCATGTACCTTCAGTAAGCAATGCGAACGAAAGCCCTGCGACATCAATGGCCCGACTTGCGCCGTATCGTGTATCGGTTATCTACGGAATCACCGGCTCAAATCGCGCACAAGCCGACCATTCGCAACATCACGGCCGTACCCCCGAACCAAAAGATCATCCGCCCGACCCCTATGGCGTCCGCCTCCAACCGCAGCAATCCCAACCCCTAGGAGCCACCGCATGCATGATATTTGGAATCCTTGGCACGGATGCACACGCATCAGCGAGGGATGCGACCGCTGCTACATGTTCACCATGGATGCTTCACGGGGTCTTGACGGCGGGGTCGTGCGGCGCAATAAGACAACGTTCGACTATCCGCTGCAGCGCACACGTTCAGGCAGTTACAAGGTGCAAAACGGCGAACTCATCCGCATCTGCATGAACTCGGATTTCTTCATCGAAGAGGCCGATCCCTGGCGCGAGGAAGTCTGGGACGTCATCCGTGCACGACCCAACGTACGGTTCTTCATCCTCACGAAGCGCCCCGAACGCATGGCTGCATGCCTGCCCGCCGACTGGGGCGCGGGCTGGGAGAACGTCATCCTCAACGTGACCTGTGAAAACCAGAGGCGCGCCGACGAGCGCATCCCGATTCTTTTGGCAACGCCCGCCAAGCACAAGGGCATCATGTGCGCCCCCTTCATTGGGCCAGTGAGTGTCGCCCAATACCTCGGCGATAGGGCAAAGTCGAATGGCACACCGCTTGAGCAGGTCATTTGCGGCGGCGAGAACTACGAGGACCCACGACCGTGCGATTTTGCCTGGGTGCGCAGCCTTGCCGGGGAGTGCCGCGCGCACGACGTTACGTTCGCCTTTACCGAGACGGGGACACGGCTTGTCGTAAACGGCCGCGAGTATCGAATTCCTCGCGCACTCCAAGCACAGCAGGCGTTCAAATCCGGCGTCGAGTACCAAGGGCGGCCCCTTGCATGGCGCCTGACCGACCCGCTGGGATTCGAGCTGCGCGCCGAGGAACTCTACGTCCCACGCTTCCGCGCCCGCTGCCATACCTGCGGCAGTCACCTCATCTGCAACGGGTGCTGCAACTGCGGCCAGTGCGGTGAGCCCCCGGAAGAGCTTCGCACCTGGGATGATACGCACGATGCCGGCTGACAAGCAGCTTGGCTTCAGCGGCCCCGTCTGCGCCCCGACGCGCCTGGCGGGGCCGTTTGCCTCAGCGACGGGCAAGGTCGATCAGTTGTTGCCTGGAGTGAATGTCGAGCTTTCGATAGACCGCCTTGACATGCGTTTGAACGGTTCCGATAGACACGCCCATGAGCTCGGCGATCTTCTTTTGACTGTTGCCCTCAGCCAAAAGGTGCGCAACCTCAGCCTCGCGCTCAGTAAGCGCAAAGCCCTCAAAGATGGCAAGCGTCGCATCGTTGGTGCAGGTATCGGGGTCGGTACCTAATGGCGCGGCGGCAGCCGAGGCTTCGGACGTTGGGCCCATGACGCGGGCAAAGAAAACAACGGAGACAACCACGAGGGCAAAGGTCACAGCCGCCGCCAGCAAAGTCGGCGACTCAAGCTCCGCAAAACCAACCGCCCCCAACACGGCTGGAACCACAACGTAACCGAACAGCGATGAGACCGCATCAGTCAGCAAAAACGGCACGGCAAACGCAGCAAGGGCATCGTCAGCATCATGGGCCCTGTCGGCAAGTACGAGCCAGAACAGCAAGCCCAAAATGGTGCGCCCCACCACCATGATCTGTTTGCCGGCCCCCATGGCTCCCGTCCCAGCGTACGACATGAGAAAGAGTCCGGCAAACAACACCACCGTGGCAAGCGGCCACACAAAACGCGGGAGCCCTTGAAGAGAGCCGCTTTGCAGGCAGTACGCCAAAACAATACCCGCCAGACCTATCGTAAGCCAGTCTTGGGGCGTCACCGCCGGTGAAAGCAGGGCTCCGTCAAGCGGACCAAACGCAACGGCGCGCGTGACGGCGGCAATCACCAAATAGAGGGCAAGAAGCCCCGTCACCCCGCACAGCGACTGGGCGCAGACGCGCCATGCAGGTACACGAGAAGCCTCGTCATTACACTGGCGGGACACATCTTCCCCGCCCGCCACTAGACTATGGCAAACCACGAGGGCGCATATGACCGAGAGAGCAGGGAACACCGCCATTACAACGACGTCCGCCCCAGCCGCAAGCGAACTTGCCGCGCAGAGAAAAAAGCTCAGCGAAAAAGAGAGGCAGCACGCAAGCGCACATCTCGAGGGACAGAGAGACCGCACCCAAACTGCCCAAACGCATGTGAGCCAAACAAAAACCAATGCATAAAAAACAACGTCTACCAGCGCCAACACTATAGCGACAACGCCCGTGGGTACCACAAAGAGCTCAATGAGTTTGCAAGCGAATTGCACGAAGGAAACACCGGCGACGACCCGACATGCTCGGCGGCCCTGTACGCGATGACGCATCCGAGGCGATGCGGCCAAGACGACCAGCCCAAGACAAATCACGCAAACAAGGAACAGCGCATACCAACCACGCGACACGGCAGGCGAAAAATCATGACCGGCAAGCACATAGAACCCCGTCGGCCTCCTGAGAAGAGGCCACCATAGCGTAAGGCCGAGGAGACCTACAAGAAACCCGCGACCCTGCCGCAGGCGAGCAACGAGTGCGCGCACGGTGCATACCCCCGATAATCCAAATCAATCGGGCGCCATACAGACGCCCGGAGCAAGTCGCTCACCAATCCTGCCAAAAGGCGGAACAAATACCGGCGCCATTTTAACCCTCTCCACCTCTCCCGGCCTATCAAGAAGCGTGCGAGTTTGCCCCTTAAAGGGACCAAAGGATGTCCCGCATGGCACCCCGCATGCCACCCAACAGTCAGTTTTCATAAAAATGCGAGCTACATGGCGCAATCCCATGTTTTATGGATGCCCCGCATGCCTCCCGGCCCCAAAAATCCCGCGCTTTATGGCCTTTGCCGACGACGCTAGGTTGCAATCTTGAAAACGTCAAAGGCGTGGCGGAAAGGCAGCCTGAAGGCATCGCAGATAAGGGGTCTGCAGCCATTCAGACAGCACCCGCCCATGCCACGGAATACCCGTATGGCATAAACCATGCAGGCACCAGACGAAAGGGGAACACCATGTCCAACATCACTCGTAGGCATCTCGTCGAAGGCGCCGCACTCGGAGCAGCCGCACTGGGAACCGCCAGCCTTGCCGGCGTGGCCCTTGCAGACGAGCAGGCATTTGACGAGGAGTACGACGTTGTCGTGCTCGGCATGGGCGCAGCCGGCATGAACGCCGCTATCGCAGCCTACGAAGAGGGCGCGAAGGTGCTTCTGTGCGAGAAGGCCCCCGAGGGAGCCGTGAGCGGCAACACTCGCTTCGCCGGACAGAACGTCCTTTCCACCGATGACGCCGACGCCTTCTACACCTATCTCACCGGTCTCATGGGCAACTATGCCAACTACGACGCCGAATGTCTGCGCACTTACGCCGACGAGGCCGCCAAGAACTGGGACTGGTCCATCAACGTTCTGGGCGTCGACCCCGAGAAGGCCTGCCCCGAGAACGAGGACGGAATCGGCACGCCTAACCATCCCACCTGGGTCTGGAAGGACGACGCCTGGCACATGGGCCGCGGCGGCTGGGTTCCCATGTGGAACGAATTCCCTGAGCTCGAAGGCAACGAGGCAAGCCTGAACATCCTGTTCAACGCCACCGAGTTCGACATGTCCTATTTCAACACGCTTGTCGAGAACGTTGAGAAGCGCGCGGGCGACAACTTGACCGTGTGGTACGGCGCCCCTGGCAAGGAACTCATCCAGGGCGAGGACGGCTCCGTCGTGGGCGTCATCGTAGAAAAAGACGGCACCGAGGTTCGCGTCGGCGCAAAGGGCGGCGTCTGCATGTGTTGCGGCGGCTTCGAGTCCAACCGCGCCATGCTTTCCAGCTTTGCCCAGCTCCCCTATCTGTATCCTCGCGCCGGCGCATACAACGACGGCGACGGCATCAAGATGTGCCAGGGCGTGGGCGCGCAGCTTTGGCATATGTCCAACCTGTCTGGCCTGGGCTTTGGCTATCACGCCGAGGGCGCAACGAGCGCATCGAGCCTCAAGGGTGCCAAGAAGGGCATCTTCGTCGGCCCCTGCGGCGGACGTTTCATGAACGAGGCCGGTGCTTCCCGCCACGGCCGCGTCAGCTTCGGCGGCGCTTGGAACATGACCCCGATGCCGATGCCCGCCTTCCTCATCGTTGACGCCGACCACATTGCCGACCCGCTCGTCGCCGGCTTCTCCGACGGCAACGCCGACGAGATCGCCTCGGGCGCCGTTCTGTCCGGTGAGACGATCGAGGAGCTTGCCCAGGCCATTCGCGACACCGGCAAGGCGCCCGACTTCAACGCAAACGGCGAGCTCGACGACGCCCTGGCCAAGTACAACGCGCACGTCGAGGCCGGCGAGACCGATGACTTCGGCCGCGAGTGCACCGAGGCCGTAAAGACCGGCCCGTTCTACGCCGTCGAGCTGTGCCCCACCCTGCTCAACACCCAGGGCGGCGCGCGCCACAACGCCAAGGCCCAGATCCTCGACACCAAGGACATGCCCATCGAGGGCCTGTTCAGCGGCGG
>OLNE01001066.1_pt1 | contig 21330 bp, 12 predicted proteins | sample 1672431 | NCBI WGS metagenome assembly OLNE01 (sample SAMEA3136685, study PRJEB25190) | human gut metagenome | reverse complement strand
GACGAGGACTGGTAGGACTCGCGCCCGAGCAACCATATAAGTAGCAAGCGGCCGTGCGCTGGGAGGAGTTCCGCGCACGGCCTTCTTTGTTATTCGCGCCCGCGCCCGGCCACCCCTTACCACACCTCTCGGACAATAAAACCGGCCAAAAAAATTGCACCGCCCCGCCGTCGCTCGACGGCGATCAGCTCACCAATTGTTTCGAGATTATTTCATACTTTTCCGCATATTCGGTATCGCCGCAGCTAGACATATTCGTTTAGCCACTCTCATAGCCAAGAAAAGTTGCACAGCAAAATAAGGGCCCCTGCCCCGTAACCTATTGTCGCGACCAAACCTGGGGAGGGACCAATATGAGCAGGAGCACGCCAATGGAGGCGCTTTACGCGCTCTTCAAGGGCGAATTCTCCCTCAGTCATCGCGCCCTCTCCCAAATCATCCTCTCAGACCGTCCGCAGCCAAACGGCCTCAGCCCGCGCCAGATGGTGGCAAACACGAGCTGGCTCTCGCGTTCGATCGTGCACGCGCCCATGGACCTGCTGCAAGACCGCTACTTCGCGGACTTCCGCTCCTCCGCCCGTCGCGTCCACTCGCACCTCAACCAGTCAGGCATCTCTGACGAGGAGATCTTCCGCGTCATCGGCAGCTCGGACCTCATGCCAAGCGCACTGAGCACGCAGGACCAATCGAGCGTTGTCTACCGCAACGCCCTCGCCCGCCTCTGGTCAAACTCCGGCATCGACGAGACCGCCCGCGCGCGTGCGTCCCTCCTGCTCACCATCACCGCTGGTTGCACGGGCAACGTCGCCAAGGCGATCGACCTCGCATCGGGTTACATCTACGCAGACGGCCACGCCGACGGCAGGTTCACCCCGCAGCCGAGCGCCGCAGACACGCTAGCCGCGGCCACCGGCACCACGCAGATGGCGCCGCCTCCCAACCTGATCGGCCTCATCCGCCTCATCGACGGGCGTGTGGCGAGCAACCCTTACATCATCCCCGCGACCGATGCGGGCGCCGTCATCGGCGCGCTCGCGCTGGGCCCCTCTGCCATAGCGGACGTCGCCCCAGACGTCTCCGCCGAGCACCTGCGCGTCTGGCGCGAGAAGGACCGCTGGCTCGCCTGCGACCTCGGTTCCACGAACGGCACGACGCTCCTGCCCGCAGACGGCGGGTCGCCGCGTCTGCTGGTATCGGGCGAGGCGGTCGAGCTGTACCCGGGCGATAACCTGCGGCTGGGCTCCGTTACCACGTTCGCCGTCGTCGCCGTGGCGCGCGGGCTCGAGGGGGGGGGGAGAAACAGTGACTAGTCCCGTCCTCGAAGCGCACTCAGCGCGCGAGACCGCTGTGCACGCCGCCGTGCGTGCCACCGCTCCCGCCGGCCACGGCATCGCGCCCGCCAGCTCCACCGCGACCTCGCCCGCTGTTCCCGGCACCGCCGCCGCATCGCCCGCCGCACGCGACGCTGCCGCTCCCGCCAGCCCCACTCCACCTCAGAAAGCCGGTGAGTGACCCACATGGACGCCTCCACGCCATACAACGGCGCCATCACCCGCGAGCAGTTCCTCGTGCGAGAGACGCGCGTCGTCGCCCAGCTCAAGACGGACGAGAACCTCACCAACGAGCAGATCGTCGAGCGCGTGACGCGGCTCAACCTCTTCCACTACCCCACGGAGCGCGAGCTCAAGTCCATCTCGAAGGCCTGCTGTCGCCGCCTCGACGCCCTCTCTGACGACCCCTCCACGCGCGACGCGCTCGTCCGGCTCATCGCCCGCGGCATGCCGGAGGAGGTCCGCCAGGCCAACCTCTACGCCCTCATGCGCACCTTCCGCGTGGCGTGGGAGTTCATGGTCACCGTCGTGGGCCCGCGCTACCGCAGCTTCGACCCGAGCCTCCCCCGCCGCGACATCGCGAGCTTCCTCGAGCAGCTCCGCACCCAGGACGAGCGCGTCGCCGGCTGGAGCGACGCCACGATGAACAAGATCCGCCAGGTACTCACGGCTGCCCTCGTCGAGTGCGCCATGTATGACCGCAAGACCGAGACGCTGCAACCCGTGTTCCTGGGCGTCTCACTCGAGCAGGGCATCCGCGCGAACGGCGACGAAGTCTGCCTGCCCGCGTTCAACTGCCTCATCTAGCCGCCCCGCCCGCGCCACCCGCCCCGTACCACACCGCAAGCCCTCGCCCACCCCCAGAGGAGCGCCACCTTGACCACGCCAACCACACACGCCGGCATCGCCCAAGACCTCGAAGCCGCCTTCGACCGCATCCGCGCCCGCCTCGTAGACCCAGACTTCCTCGCGAACAAGGGCCTCGCCAACGAGGTGGGTTTCTTCGTCTTCCCGTATGACGCGGCGCGCGAGGACGAGGTCCGCACCCGCACGGCAGAGCTCCTCACCCTCTCCGAGGCGGGCAAGCTCCCCTGCCGCATCGTGCACCGTGACCTGTGGGAGGTCTTCACGCGGATCTGCGAGGACCACCGCATCCTCGACCGCATCCCGGGCCTCGAGGCACGCCGCGGCACGCCGGCGCTGCTCGACCGCCTGCACAAGATAGCCACCCCCGAGGCCTTCGTGCAAGCCATGGACTACGAGCCCCACGAGCCCGGCCGCGACGTCCTGCTCATCACGGGCGTGGGCAAGGTCTACCCCCTCGTGCGCGCCCACTCGATCCTCGAGAACGCCCAGCACGTCTTCGAGAACGTCCCCGTCGTGCTGTTCTACCCAGGCCGCTACGACGGCACCCAGCTCCACCTGTTCAACTCCATCAGCGACGGCAACTACTACCGCGCCTTCAACCTGCTCTAGCCACAGAAGAGGAGAACCCCATGCGCATCCAGGACATGTTCGAGCGCAACATCGACCGTGACATCAACGGCGTCGTGAAGGTGGCCCAGGAGGACGAGGCCGCCGTCGAGCAGGAGCTCAGCGAGTACGTGGTCACCAGGGAGCTCAGCCGCCACTTCGCCAGCTTCTTCGATTCCTACGAGCATGCGCTCGACACGCCCACGGACAAGGTCGGCGTCTGGATCTCCGGCTTCTTCGGCTCCGGTAAGTCCCACTTCCTGAAGATGCTCTCCTACCTGCTCACGAACAAGGTCGTGGCCGGCAAGCCCGCCATCGAGTACTTCGACGGCAAGTTCGAGGACCCCATGGTCGACGCCAAGGCGCGCCGCTGCGCGAGCGTCCCCACGGAGTCCATCCTCTTCAACGTGGACAACAAGGCCGTGGGCGTCAAGGACACGGGCGTCCTCAAGCGTACCTTCGCCCGCGTCTTCTATGACCACCTGGGCTTCTACGGCGAGGACCTCAAGCTCGCCCGCCTGGAGCGCTTCGTCGACGACAAGGGCCTCACGCAGGAGTTCCGCACCGCCTTCGAGCAGATCAACGGCGAGCCCTGGGTAGACGCCCGCGCCGAGTATGACTTCTTCTCCGACGACCTCATCGACGCCCTCGAGCAGGCCGGCGTCATGAGCGCGGACGAGGCGGAGCGCTGGCTGGAAGACCCCAACGGCTCCGATATCTCCATCGAGACCCTCACGGACCAGATTCGTGACTACGCCAACGCCCAGGCCGAGGCCCATGGCGGCAACTTCCGCCTGCTGTTCATGGCAGACGAGATCGGCCAGTTCATCGGCGGCGACTCGAACCTCATGCTCAACCTCCAGACAATCGTGGAGGAGCTCGGCACCAAGTGCGCGGGCCGCGTCTGGGTCATGGTGACGTCGCAGGAGGCAATCGACGAGGTCACGAAGGTCGTGGGCCAGGACTTCTCGAAGATCCAGGGCCGCTTCAACACGCGTCTGTCGCTCTCCAGCTCCAGCGCGGACGAGGTCATCAAGCGCCGCATCCTCGAGAAGAACGAGCCCGCGGCAGACCTCCTGCGCACCCAGTACGCGGAGACCTCCTCCGTCCTCAAGAACCTCTTCACCTTCGAGAAGTCCACGGCAGACCTCATCGGCTACGCGGACGAAGGCGAGTTCGTCCAGACCTTCCCCTTCGCGAGCTACCAGTTCCGTCTCATGCAGAGCGTCATGTCCGCGATCCGCAATCACGGAAGCACGGGCAAGCACCTCTCCAGCGGCGAGCGCTCCATGCTCTCCGGCTTCCAGGAGACCGCCCAGCACGTCGAGGGCCGCGACGAGAACGCCCTCGTGCCCTTCTGGATGTTCTACGACGCGGTCCAGACCTTCTTCGAGAGCTACATCCGCCGCGTCATTGACCGCGCCACGGACGCCGCGGAGAAGGGCCAGGGCCTCGAGCCGCAGGACGTCAACGTCCTCAAGCTCCTCCTCCTGCTCAAGTGGGACAAGGACCTCAAGACCACCGTGGGCAACGTCGTCACCCTCATGACCGACGACGTCCGCGCGGACCGCATGGCGCTGCGCGAGAGCGTCCAGGCCTCGCTCGACCGCCTCGTCCACGAGGACTACGTGAGCCGCAACGGCGACACCTACCAGTTCCTCACGGATGACGAGCAGGACATCGCCCGTCAGATCAGCCGCCAGGACCCGGACCCCGCCCGCGTGAGGGCTAAGGTCGCCAGCCTCTTCTTCGACCAGGTCTTTGCCTCCGGCAAGCTCGTCATGGGCGAGAACACCTTCGACATCGAGAAGTGGGTCGACGAGACGCGCGTTGGCCAGACCGGCGGCCTCACGCTGCGCATCATGACGATACTCGCGGACGAGGCGGATCTCGAGCGCACCCAGCTCGTCATGCGCTCCCAGCGCACGCCGGAGGCCATCATCGTCCTCAACGAGGAGACCAACTACTACGACCCCTTGCGCGAGGCGCTCCAGATCGAGATGTTCACGAAGACGCAGATCGTCGCCAACCTGCCGCAGAGCCAGCAGGACATCATCCGCTCCAAGAACCAGCAGAAGGTCGAACTCGAGAAGCGCGCGGCAGAGCTCATCGAGGAGGCCGTGCGCCGCGGCGCGTTCTTCGCCGCGGGAGAGGAGATTCGCCCCGCCGCCAGCCAGAACGCGAAGAGGATCGTGGAGGACGTGGCCTCGCGCCTCGTGGAGAGCGTCTACCCCAAGCTCTCCCTCATCGAGAAGAACTACCAGACGGATGCGGACATCAGGGCCATCCTCAACGGCGCCACGCGCACGCTCGACGCGAGCATGAGCGTGAACACCGGCGCCGTGAACGCCGTCGAAACATACCTGAACAGCCAGAGGCGCCTGCTGCACAAGCCCACCATGGCCGAGGTGCAGGACACCTTCCAGAAGGCCCCCTATGGCTGGCGCCAGATCGACGTCGCCGCCTGCATGGCGGAGCTGCTGGCGCAGGGCCGCGCCAAGGCCACCTACGCGGGCAAGACGCTTGAGCTCGCCAGCCCCAAGCTCATGGACTGCCTGCGCAAGCCCAAGGACGCCGCGGCGTGCACCATCGAGCTGCGCACCCACATCCCCGAGGACGTGCGCAGGCGCGCCGCCGAGGCCGTGCGCGAGTTCTGCCACGAGAGCGACGTGCCCACCGCCGAGGACGAGCTCGCCGCCCGCGCCACGGAGCTGCTCGAGCAGCGCGCGTGCGAGCTCCAGACTCGCCTCGACAAGAGCTACGCCCGTGGCACCTATCCCGGCCGCGACACCGTGACGCACGCCGTCAAGCTCACCCACGAGCTCCTCGCCGCGGGCAAGGACCCGGCGGACCTCCTCCCCGCAATCCAAAAGGCCTATGACGACCTGCTCGACGCCGCCGAGGACCTCGAGCCCGTTGAGACGTTCTGGAAGGGGCAGGTCGAGCTCTTCGACCGCGCGCACAGGCTGGCGAAGAGGCTCTCCGGCGAGGCCGGCTACCTCGAGGCAAACCAGGAGGCGACCAACGCCCTCAGGCAGATCCGCGAAATCGTGGGCATGGATGCCCCCTACAGGCGCATCAAGGACCTTGGCGGCTGCTGCCAGACCCTCGAGGCCGCCCACGGTGACCTGCTCAAGGCCAAGAAGAACGACCTGCTCGACGCCGTCAATGACTACTACGGCAACATCGAGGACTACGCGCACGAGAAGGAGGTCGCCAACCCCTCCGAGGCCGCGACGCGCAAGCTCGAGCGCCAGAATGCCGTGCATAAGTCCGAGTCTCTCAGCAGCCTCGACGCCCTGCGCACGCAGCTCGAGAATGACCAGGTCTACTTCTACAGCCAGATTGACAAGGCGGCAGACCGCAAGCGTCAGACAGCACGCAAGGACAACCCGGGCACGGTGACGCCTGCGCCCACCAAGCCCGCCCAGCCGCAGGACGTCGCGCCTGCCAAGCCGCGCGTGAAGACGCTCCCGCGCTACAAGGTTTGCCCGCCTAAGCAGCTTAGGTCCGCGGAGGAGATCGACGCCTACTGCGCCAACCTCAAGCAGCACCTCCTCGACGCCCTCGAGGGCGCGGACGCCGTCCAGATCAACTAGCAGCCACGCACGAGCGGCGCCACGCCGCGACAGGAGATAGCCATGGACACGAAGGAACTCGAGAAGTTCTGCCCCTGGGCCCGCAGGGAGCTCATCGATGCCGTCGACCTGCGGTGCCGTCGCTTCGCGCTCGACCCGGACGGCCTCGCCGCCAACCCCGCAGACTCAGACGTGGTGGCAGGCCGCGTGCTCTCGCCCCAGGAGAAGGCCCAGCGCGCCAAGCTCGCGGAGCGCATCGGCGCGCGCGGCTACGACGCCTTCTGCCAGGAGATGGCCTACACCTGGTTCAACCGCTTCGCGGCCATCCGCTTCATGGAGCTCCACGGCTATCTCCCCAGTTACGTGCGCATGTTCTCCAACTCCGAGGACGGCAGCTTCCGCCCGGACAGCATCTCCTGCGCGGCAGACCTCGACCTGCCCGGCCTCGACAAGACGGAGATCCTCAACCTTATGGTCAAGGGCGACGACGAGGGGGTCTTCCGCCGCGTGATCGTTGCCCAGTGCAACGAGCTCGCCGAGTGCCTGCCCGAGGTCTTTGGCCAGGTGGACGACGCGGACGCCCTCACCCTGCCGGACGGCCTGCTGAACTCGAGCGAGCACAGCGTTCTCTACCACATGGTGGAGGACATCCCCGAGGAGGTCTGGGACGACGTCGAGGTGCTGGGCTGGATGTACCAGTTCTATAACGCCGAGCTCAAGAACGAATTCTTCAAGTCCAAGCGCAAGGCGAGCGCCGCGGACATCGCGCCCGCCACGCAGCTCTTCACGCCGGAGTGGATCGTGCGCTACATGGTGGAGAACTCGCTCGGCCGCCTCTGGATGCTCAACCACCCGGAGTCCCGCCTGCGCGAGCGCATGGAGTACTACATCGAGCCCGACGCCGATCACGAGGACTTCATCCGCGTGGAGAGCCCCGAGGGCATCACGCTCTGTGACCCTGCCTGCGGCAGCGGCCACATCCTCTCCTACGCCTTCGAGCTGTTGTATGCCATCTACGAGGAGTGCGGCTACATCGCGCGCGAGATTCCCGAGCTCATCCTCACCAAGAACCTCTCCGGTTACGAGGTCGATCCGCGCGCCGCGCAGATCGCGAGCCTGGTGCTGGCCCTGCGCGCCCGCGAGCACGACCGTCGCTTCTTCCGTCGCGACGTCCGGGCAGACGTGCGCGTGCTCGAGTCCGTGTCCCTCGAGGAGGGCGAGACGGGCCTACCGAAGAAGCTTGCCGAGGAGCTCTCCCACCTGGGTGAGATCGGCTCGCTGCTGGTGCCAACGGACGAGGACATAGACGCCATCCGCGCCGAGCTCGCCTCCCGCGCCGGCAACCTGTTCGCCGCGGCCACCAAGGACGGACTCGAGGGCGCGCTCGAGGGCTGCGAGGCCCTGCGCCGACGCTTCGACGTCGTCGTGGCCAACCCGCCCTACATGGGCAGCAGCAGCTTCAACCCGTTCATGAGCGGATGGGTGAAGAAGAACTACCCGGACGTGAAGAGCGACCTCTGCACGTGCTTCATCGAGCGCGGCCACAGTCTCGCCGCCGACCGCGGCTACGCCGCCATGGTCACCATGCAGTCTTGGATGTTCCTCGGCAGCTTCGAGAAGATGCGTAACAAGCTCATCGCCGAGAAGGGCATCGTCACCATGGCCCACCTCGGCCCACGCGCCTTCGACGCCATCGGCGGCGAGGTTGTCTCCGTAACCGCCGACGTCCTCTACAACGGCAAGTTCGAGGGCTCAGGCGCTTACTTCCGCCTCGTGGACATCAACGGTAGCGAACCCAAGCGCCAGGCGCTGCTGGAGGCCATCAAGAACCCCACCTGTGGCTGGTTCTACTGCCGCGACGCCTCCACCTTCCACCAAATCCCCGGCTCACCCATCTCCTACTGGCTGAGAGATAGTGCCATCGCTGCTTTCGCCAAGGGAACGTGTCTGTCTAATCTGAGTTACCTTGCGCAGGGACTTAAGTGCGGAGACTCTGCCGCATTCACAAGAAGCTGGTTCGAGGTTTCTAAGAGCAAAACCTTGCCAAGCGACACCCAACATGCCGGAGTGAATCGCAAATGGCATTTCATGCTCGACGGCGGAGACTATCGAAAGTGGTACGGCAATCAGCTCGATGTGGTCAACTGGGAGGACGACGGAAAGGACATAAAGAGCTTCAAAGACTCTGCAGGCAAGCTTAGATCAAGAGTGCAAAACGAGCGCTTTTACCACCAGCCAGGATGCCTGACCTGGTCCGCCCTCACAAGCGGACCCATTAGCATCCGTATCTGTGAAACCAACACCATTTGTGGCGGGGCCGGCTATTACATCGTCCCCGTTGGGGACGATGCGCAGCCATATATATTGGGCATCTTAAACTCATCGATAATGCGTTACCTAAAGACTGCGCTGAGTCCAACTCTAAACAACGAAGTCGGCGATCTAAAGAGACTCCCCATCTTCTTAAACGAGCAATCTTCGACTCCTATTAACAGCCTCGTTGATAAATGCCTCGAAGTGACGAAACTCGACTGGGACTCGCTTGAAACCTCTTGGGATTTCAAGCGCTCTCCCCTGCTGTAAGGAGAGTAAGTGAAATGAGTAAGCCAAAAAAGAATGCCTGCCGTCCGCTACTGACAAGCAAATCAGAAAGCTGGATTACCTCTGAGATTCTTAATCCCGAAGGGAAGGAGAAGCTCCAGAAGTATCTGTTGCGCTTTGTGACTGAATCAGAGGCAATAGGCGTGACAAGAACTACTAAGGGCTTCATTGATGATCTGCGAATCAACACTACGGATAGAGCAACCAGCTTCCTAACTTATATGTGCTTAAAGAACGGCATTGACTTTAGATCCTTTAATAGCCCAGCGAGCCTAGCAAACGGCCTCGAGGACAACGCCCTTAATACCGACAGATTCATCAATGAAGCGACAGAGTTCGTTTACCTCTGTTGCTCTCCTGTGTCCCCAGTCATAGCGCGCATAAAACAGCTCGCGGTATTTGACCCCTCTAGAAATCCGAAGAAAGGCAAGAGGCGTCAAAACAAAAGCGAGTTTTATAGGCTTGATGCCGTATTCAGGCATCTTCGAAACGCTTTCGCCCATGGTCAGTTCCGCCGAATCGTACAGGCTGACGGAACGGTTGTCTGGGCCCTGCAAGACTCAAACACAAAAGGAAGAGTAACCGCCAGAGCCTTAGTGAAAGAAACGACGCTCGATTCCTGGTATGGCCTCCTTATGAAGAGGGACAAGAGATATCAGGAGAAACGCTCGAGCGGCAATTCGTCTTCCAGCTCCAAACGATCTACCAAATCACGGAAGTGAGGGAACAATGAGGCCTTCGGACATCGTTGTCATGAGACCATCTTATGAAGAATACCTAGCAAATGATGATGAGCCCATCATCAGATTCTTCAATACCGAGAAAGTCGAAAAGCTCATCACAGCCCCGGGGATTTGGTTCTCCCGCTTCGACAAGATGGGGGACGACGACATGGAAGGCATGTATTACGAATTATTCAGTCCCCCTTCGCTGAGATACAGCGCAAAGCAGATGAGCAAGCTAATCGAAGCAAGCAGGCATGAACACATGCCTTTAATCTCATGCTGGAGCCGGCCCTCTGACGACAGCCAAAGTTACATGTGGTCAAAATACGGAGCAGAGCCTGGAAGTATCTGTTGCCATTCCACCGTTGGAATGTTACGAGCATCTCTTGCCATCGACAACATCCCTGCTTGTCCCGTCGTCTATTACCCCGAAGCAATTCTCAACGAGCGCGTCAACGGAAATCGACCAAGCAAGATGCCCTTTTACGTGCCGAACAGAATTGAAGAGTTCATCTACTACTCCACTGAGTTTATTAAGCGCGAACAGTTCTCTAAGGAATGCGAAATACGGTTCATTTGTTTTGGACGCGGAGACGATATGAAAGCTAGTGGAGACGTCGGGTGCCTGATTCCCTTCAAAGAAGGGGCTAGACCGTTTACTCGCATTATCGTTCAGCAAAAGACAGATACGAAAAGAATCAGGCGCTTGCAGGAAATGTTCGACTGTCCAATTGAAGCGTCGTCAACCGCAAACTCATAACGACCCTTCCCGAGTGCATCTGGTTAATAAAAATGCCGCAGGAAACCCCGCGGCTCTTGGAGGCCGACCCTTGCGGGAGGACCACCTCTTTTATACCACGCTCAACGCACCATCCGCAGCCAGATGCACTCCCGAATATACGTCCGCACCACAAGCTAAGCTCGCAAGCAACCACCGCAAGAACGTCCACCCCAGAAAGGCGGCCCAGCCATGACAGACCCAACGCACGGCTCGGCGATCGGCATACAGGTCGCCTACGAGATGGCGCTGCTCACGGACGTCGAGCTGCTCGAGCGGCAGGCGCGCCGCGGCGCCCGCGTGACCGCCGCAGACGTGAGCGCGCTCCTCGCCAGATACGGCACCTCGTTCGACGCGCTCCCCCACTACCTGCAAGAAGCGATCGACCGCATTGACCTAGCCGAGTAAGACCACAACCCCCCAAACCGCACGAAGCGCGTCAACCCCGAAAGGATGTGAGCGGCCATGGCCGACCACGAGAGCATCTCCGAGACAGAGGACGTCCAGAGTCCAACGCCCGGCGTCGACCTCGAAGCCAACCGAGTCTCGTCCGACTACCTCTCCTGCGAGATCCCCGTGGGCTGGGTAGCAACCGCCAACGAGCCCACCTCGAGCCACCCGTTCACGATCTGCCCCGAGGGGGCAAGCGCCGAGGACGGTGTCGAGATCATCTGCGTGCGCCTGCCTCCCTTCCCAGATGAGTTCCACAAGGTGGGCACGCCGGACCTTCGCCTTACGCTGATGAAGAGCACGCTGTTTACGCTGGACCGCACCCCCCTTCCTGCCAAGGCCCCTTGACTACCACACGGTCGAGGCCCATGGGTGCACGTGTGCCATCACGCAGGTCGTTGTGAGAGACAACCCGGGGTTCGAGTTCTACATCCATCAAGACGGACCGCAACGCGAGTTTCTCCGCGTGACCTTCTACTCGTGGGAGAACGACCGCCTGAAAGAGGCCCAAGCCCTGGTGGAAGAGCTCGCGAAGTCGGTGCGCGTATATGAGAGCGAGACGCCCGAGTGCGTTCGCGCATTCCGGGAGTGCCTCGACACGAAGGTCGAGCCCGAGCGCTTCGAGCAGCTCGCCAACCAATACGTGAGCCCGCTTAACGCAACGAGAATGACTGCCTATAAGATGGCGGCCTACATCGTGGAGGCCTACAACACGGACAACCTCTCTAGCCGCAAGAGGATGAAGCTCGGCCTGGAGGAGTTCGCCAGCTTCAACAAGAGCCTCGAGCCTTACTTTGAGCAGCTCGCAGACGCAGCCAATGCCCAGTCCCACTATTACGAGGAGGGCAGCGAGCAGCTGGCATCCATTCGCGCAGCCGTGACCGGCATCTTCAACCAGCTGCCCATTACCCCAGACAACCTGGGAAACGCCCGCCTGTCCATGGAGGACGTCAGCAAGCTCATGGTCATAGCCTCAACCTACACGTCAAATCCCACGAAGACGGTCCAGGCGGCTATCGACAAGACGCTCGCACCCTCCGAGCGCATGCGGGCGCTCTTCTCGCGCGTGGGGATCGCGCTGAGCGAGAACGAGGAGGCAGAGGAGAACGAGCAACCCGCCACCCAGAGCATCTCACCGTCGAGCCAGCCCGTCTCCTCAACCGGCCACTCCGTCCTGCAAGACCCCCTGTTGCCGTTTGCGCTGCTCACCAAGAGGGAGCCTCTCGACGAGGGCTACGTCTCCCTCGATGACGAGGACATCGTGCGCAGGGGCACGCACCACGTCATCGAGAGTGTCCAATTCGACGAGACGTCCGAACGCCTTTCGCACATCGCCAGTCAAAACGGGTTCGACAGCGTCCGGGAGCTCATCGACTGCTTCGTCTCCACCATGAGCGAGATCGAGAAGGACGAGTCTCTCATGCTGCCCAAGAAGGCCGTCTCCTGGAGCTATCGCGACGTCGTTCGCAAGGGCGACATGACGGGCATCACGCTCGTCAACATAACAAGCTACCCGGACCTCTATCGTGTCTTCGCCGACGGGGCAAACGGCTACCTGGTTGAGTACAACAAGTTCCTGGCCCTTGGCATGCCCCGCTTCTTTGACCTCATGTGCCGCCTGATCTGGGATCTCCGCCAGTGCGTGGAGTCGCTGCGAGGCACCCCCTTCCAGGTGGCGTTTGCCAGGATTGCCATCCCGGGTTACAGGAAAGTGGAGTGCAAGGCCGCGCCGGGCGCGCAGGAGAACCCCGTGCTGGTCAACGTCTCGGAGCCGCCCGTGGTCGACTTCCAGGCCGCCCTCGCACGAGCGAACGAGAACAAGCCGGACAGCGCCCCCATCGGCACCAGCAGGCTCGTCGACGCCGCATGGACAAAGCCGCGCGAGGACGACTACCCCGTACTCGACGCTCGCATCGTGGCCGCCCAGAAGGCGTTCCCCTTTGTCACCATCGTCCCCGAGGGGCCCGAAGGCCGCCCGAGGGACTGGGACGAGAGCCTCGTGCCCGGCGAGCGCGTCGTGGTCAAGTCCACGTGGGTGCGCTCGCCCGTCCCCAAGAGACCGGGGCTGGCAGACGTCAGCTTCGACCTCTATCACCTGTCCGGGGAGCACGCCGGCGGCGGAATCGGCACCCTCTCGTTCGGGACGCTCGACGGCACGGATGACAAGTTCCCCGGCTACAGGCTCGACAGCGGTCTCGAGCTGATCGGCTACGAGCTCGCCTGCCTGCTCCCCCATACGACGGCAACGGTCCTCGGCACATCCCTGAGGCCGTCCAAGACCGGCGCGCACAAGAGGCGCATGCCCATCATCAGGCTCGACCTCGAACCGGTCGGCATCGAGACCCTGCTCGCGGAGATTCACGAGCTGCTGTCGCGACCCCTGGAGGACCGTGGCCTCTCCTCAAAGACCCCGAAGGGATGTGAGTAGCCATGACAGAGCGCATCGCCATCACCAACCCAGAGATCAAGAAGCTCGAGGAGCGTTGCATCCGCGAGCTTGAGCAGTACTACCCGCAGCACGTCATCGAGAGCGGCGTTGACTCCGCCCACAAGAAGCTGGGCGAGCGGCTTGCCCGCGCCCGAAAACTCATCGGCTACGAGTCCAGGACCGCCATGCTCGAGGCCTGGGGCTTCGAGGTGAACGTGAGAACGGGGCATCCAAGGAACCTTGACATCCACGACCTGCTGGCAGAGCTCACCGCGCGTTATGAGCACCGCGAGAAGCCCTGCTCGCTGGAGGCCCTCGCCGAGGAGAACCCTGACCTCAAGGACCAGATCAGAAGGGCCAACTACAGCGGCAACAGGCTTCTGGGCGTCTCGTTTCCAAAGGAGCTCAAGAGGCGCGGCATCTTGACGCCCAAGCCCCGCGAGACCCATAGCGAAAAGGAGGTGCAGGGCTGTCTCGAGAAACTCTCGGGCATCTACGGCCCCCTGGACCCCTCAGAGCGTCCCAGCACCAAGGCCGAGCTCCAGTCGACACAGCCCGAGCTCGCCATCTTGATCAAAGACGTCCCGGCGAGTCAGCTTCGCAAGCTCGGAATCCTGGGCAATGCCAAGCCAGGGACGAGAAAGGCAAGCCAACCCAAGCCGGTCAGCGCACGTGAGCTCGAGGAGGCCCTTAGTCAGGCGGGCCGCGAGCTGAGCGACGTGCTCCCTGGTGACAAGCCAAAGAACCCGACCGCGCTGGCGAAGTCCTACCCGTCCTTTGGCCCACAGATCAAGGCGGCTGTACGGCTTGGCACCATAACGGAGGACTTCCTCTACGAGGCGGGCATCCTGAGGCCAGCGCGCAGCTACTTCGCCACGAACGACGTTCGTTCGGCCCCGCTCGAAGCACTTGCCTCGGCCATGGAGACACAGTTTGGAACCACATGCCTTACGCTCGGGAACGACGCCGCACGCAACCTGCCTCCCCACGTGCTGGGCATCGATGCCAGGGAGGACATCGAGCTCAGGGAGGCGCTTGCCGTGCGCTCCATCGGGCGTCAGGACCTGCACGTCGGCGACGAGCTGGACGTCTTTGACACGCAGTTCTATGCCCGCTTCATATCCGAGACGCGCAGAGGCGACTTCCACGACAACACGAACGAGAAGACCCTGCTGCCCGTCTACGAGGAGCTCGAAGAGGCCTGGGGCCACGCGGGCTCGCCGCTCGCCGGGCTCGTGGGAGCCAAGGTCGTCGAGGTGTTCGAGTACGACGACGAGCGCATGGCCCGGCTCGAGCTGAGGTACCTGACCAAGCTCACGCCCGAGGCCCTCATCGGCCTGCTCTACAACGCCGGGGTCATCAGGAAGTCCGACCTGCTGGGCGGCATGGGCTGGCGCTGGCGCCTGGGGCTCATCGACCTCTCGCGGATCGAGACCAGCGACGGCGCCGCGGAGCAGTCCGTAGCAGAGGCGGAGCCCGTAGCCGAGCCTGCGGTCACGCCTAAGTCCGCGCCCGCAGTTAAGCCCGAGCCCGTGGCCGAACCCACCGCACCCAAGCCGGAGCCGGAGCCCAAGCCCAGGCCCGCAACCAAACCCGAGCCAGCAGAGAGCCACAACGTGAACCCCATGCTGCTGCTCACGCTGCTCGCCGATGACTACGTGTTCTTCCGGGACACCGACATCGCCTGGGAGCGGGGCCACCACGTCATCCGTGGCATGCAGGCCAACCTGCCCAAGATCGAGGAGCTCAAAGCAATCGTCCGCGAGAACGGCTTCGACAGCTTCGCGGAGCTGGGCGACCGCCTCGTGTCCTTCCTGCTCGAGATCGAGAAGGACAAGGCGCTCGTCGTCCCCAGGGACAGGGTATCCAAGGCACTGTACCCCATCATGTTCGACGGCGACCTGACGGGAATCACGCTCGCCAACCTCGCCGCAAGCATGGCGGCGTTCAGGGTCCTCAACGACAAGCCCAACAACTACACGGTCATCTACGACGGCACCCTCGCGGACGGAATCCCACACTTCTTCGACCTGATGTGCCGCCTACTCTGGGACCTCCGCCTCTGCATGGCGTCCCTGAAGGGCACCCCCTTCCAGGTGACGTTCGCACGCTGCCGCAACCTCGACCTCAGCCAGCTCCTTGAGGGAAACGTCTCCCGCGTCGACGGGGCGCAGGACGACCCTTTCTCCGTCACCGTGAGCGAGAAGCCAGCCATCGGGCTCGAGGCTGTTGCGAGCGAGGAGCCTCCGGCGAAGGCACCTTCCGACCTAACAAGCAAGTGCGAACGTCTCGAAGCTGTCCTCGACCTACTACTCGCAGCATCAACGGAGCATCACAAAGCCAGCCGTGCGCTTTTTGCGAACGAACAATCAGCCGCGGAGGACAAAGAAGAGCTCAGGAGAATAGCCGACTATAAAAACCATCTCGAAGAGCAGCTCGGCTCCGCCAAAGAAGAGAAGCTGCGCCTCGAAAAGAAACTCGCCAAGCTGCTTGTCCGCAAAAGCGATTTGCAGGGCGAGCGGGATCAGCTCTCAACTGAAATTAATCAGCTCGAAGAGAAGATGCGCGAACTAGAGGCCAACCGGAAGTCCCTGCCTTTTTATGCCATCTTCAAGAGCTCTCAGCTCAGCTCTAAAATCGCAGAACTTGCCGACCAGAAGAACGAGCATCTCGACCGTATAAAGGCCATCGACGAAAAACTCAACGCCATCACGTGTGCTGATATCGAGAAGCAGATACAAGACCAGGAGCGTAAGATCGCCTCCCTCCCCGAAGAGATCGAGGCGCAACCACAGAAAGAAGGCGAGTACAAAAGTCGCCTAGAAAAGACGAAGAAAGACCATCGCAACCTAGCATTCAAGACAACCAGAGCCACAAAGCAAATGGCCGAGGCTCTCGGACGGTACAACGACTACGTCGGCTCTCTCAGCTTTACCAATACTGAGAGACGCAGTGACGAGTACCGCAGTCTGAGGGGCCACGTGACATCACTGATAAGCCAGCTCAAGGAGCAGGGAATCACGGCGGCGGACAGGCGCGCTTTCCCCAGGCTCAAACCCCCTATGCGCTAAAGGGCCGGTCACAGAATGGAGTGGGAGCGCGTCTCCCGCTCCACATCCCAGCTCGCTCAGAGGGTTAGGGCACGGTTAGGCTCCATACCCCACTCCCCACCGCCACAGATAGAAAGACGAACCACATGGCAACACTGATCAAGGACAAGTACGAGACCCACAAGGCCGAGGTAAACGAGCGCTTCGAGCAGCTCCGCGCCAACGAGGAGGAGCTCAACCGCATCTTCGCGCGCATCTACAACATGGAGGGCGAAGTGCCCATCGAGGTCGAGGACAAGTACGTCTCGGTCGCCCGCATCTTCGACACGGCAGAGGAGATCCCGGAGAGCTACAAGGGCAACCGCTACGTGCGCACCCGCCGCGATGAGATCGTCTCGCTCATCAGCTACGCCGTGGGTTGCATGTTCGGCCGCTACTCGCTCGATGTGGACGGCCTGGTGCTCGCAGACCAGGGCGACACCGTCGCGAACTACCTCGCCAAGATGCCAGACCCGGAGCACGTGACCTTCATGCCAGACGAGGACAACATCCTGCCCATCACCGATGATGAGTACTTTGGCGACGACATCGTGGCGCGCCTCATCGACTTCGTGCGCGTCGCCTATGGCGAGGAGACGCTCGAGGAGAACCTCCGCTTCATGGCGGACTCCCTCGACCCCACCGCAAACTGCGACGCCCGCGCCACGATCCGCGCCTACTTCCTCAAGGACTTCTACGCAGACCACTGCAAGACGTACAAGAAGCGCCCCATCTACTGGCTCTTCGACTCCGGCAAGAAGAACGGCTTCAAGTGTCTGGTGTACATGCACCGCTACCAGCCCGACCTCCTCGCGCGCATCCGCACGGACTACGTGCTGCCGCACCAGGAGCGCTACCGCACGCGCCTGAGTTACCTGGACGACCAGATGCAGGTGGCGGCCGCGCGCCAGAAGGCGCAGCTCACCAAGGAGCGCAAGCGCATCGAAGCCCAAGCGGCGGAGATCGCCAAGTACGAGGAGAAGATCCACCACCTCGCAGACCAGATGATCAAGATCGACCTCGACGACGGCGTGAACGTCAACTACACCAAGTTCGCCGACGTCCTGGCAAAGGTGAAGTAAGGCATGAAGCTAGAAGACATAACGAAGGAGCTCTCGAAGCTCTTTGACGAAATGGGAGACGCGGGCGGCGTCGTGGTGTGGCACGATCCGGATACTGAGTTCACCGAGGTAGCGGCCGAGCTCGAGCTGCCCGGCGTCGAGGTCATGCGCGAGGAGGAGAACGACCTCTTCCGCCTGAAGTGCGCCCTCAACGAGGACCTCACCGGCCGCCGCATCCTGCTGTATCGCCCGCGCCCACGCCGCCTCGAGGGCGACTGGCTCGCGGACGTCGAGGTGCGCGCGCAGCAGTTCTCGGCAGACTACGTGAGCATCCAGCTACGCGAGCTGGGTGCCCCGGACACGCGCGAGATGCGCGACACGCTGCGTGCCCGCAGGACCTTCCTCGCGAAGAAGACGAGCCTCGGCAAGCTCCGCCGCCTGCGCAAGCGCTACGACACGCCCCAGCAGCTCGACCTCTCCATCATGGCCCTGGCCCTCGGCGCCACCGCGGCCACGCCCGTCGCCGTAACGCAGCGCTTCCTCGAGACGATGCAGGGCGAGGGCGCGGACGCCCCGCTCGAGAAGCTCCAGAAGGCGGGCGTACGAGACTCCTTCCTCGAGGCGCTCGCCGCGTGGACGGGCTTCTCGGCGACGGACCCCACCCTCGCGACGTCGCACGTCCTGCTCTCGGCACTCTCTCGCGCGGAGCTCGCGGACGCGCTCAAGGGCCTCGAGACCCGCATGTCTCCCACCCACGCGCCCTTCTGCCACGAGGTATTCGAGGCGTGGGCGTCGAGCGGTGATATCGACGCCCTCAGGGAGGCCACCGAGCAGGTCGAGGCCAAGACGAGGCTCGCCGAGCTCCTCTCCTCCGCAGACGCAACGTCGATCGAGAGGCTCTCGTTCGCGGACGTCTTCCCCTGCGTCGACGCCGCCATCCTACGCAGGCTGCTCGACATGGTCTCCGCGCCCGATCGCGCTGACGAGGTCATCAGGATTGCGAACCGCCGCCGCGGACTCGCCTGGTACGGGAGCTTCGCCTGCTACTACCAGGGCGTCATCGCCGCCGCGCGCATGAGGCTCTTCTACCGCGACCACACCGAGGGCATGGGGGCGCTTCCCGCCGAGCGCGTCTGGGACGCCTACGCCACCGAGTGGAACGCCTTCGACCGCTGGTACCGCGACCTCCACATGGCGCTCTCCGCCGCGATCGTCGACGGCAGCTATGACCTCGACGAGGCCATGCGCACCGCATGCGACTCCATCGAGCGCCTCTACAAGGGCTGGTTCCTCCCCGAGGTCAACGGGCGCTGGGCCAACGCCGCCGCGGACGAGCTCGCCAGTCAGGGCTACGTGAGCGGCATCCCACGCCAGCTCGACTTCTACATGAACAAGGTGGACTCCCTCGCCCAGTCCAAGAAGCGCGCGTGGGTCGTGATCTCTGACGCCCTGCGCTACGAGGTCGCCACCGAGCTCGCGGAGCGTCTCGAGCGCGACACCAAGGGCTCGTGCGAGCTCACGAGCATGCAAGCCACCCTGCCCTCCATCACGAAGTGCGGCATGGCGGCACTGCTTCCGCACGGCAGCTTCGCCCTCGAGAGCTCGGGCCAGGGCGGCGCCGGTGGCCTCAAGGTCCTCGTCGATGGCGCCGAGACGCCCTCGTGCGCCGCGAGGCAGCAGGTCATCAGGCAGAACCACCCCGCCGGCGTCGCCGTCCAGTACGAGACGCTCATCAGCGAGATGGGCCGCGCAGAGCGCCTCGAGCTCGTGGGAGAGGCGAACGTGGTCTACGTCTACCACAACTCCATCGACGCCCTAGGCGACAAGCAGGGCACGGAGCGCAAGGTCTTCCAGGGATGCCGCGATGCCGTGGAGGAGCTCGTCGCCGCCGTGAGGACCATCGTCAAGGACTTCCGCGCCTCGGACGTCCTCATCACCGCGGACCACGGCTTCCTCTACACCGAGGAGCCCCTGGGCGAGGCCGAGCACGTGGGCATCGACGAGGTCACGGGCGAGGTCATCGAGTATGGCCGCCGCTACGTCGTGGCCGCCGAAGGCGCCACGAGCGAGTTCCTCATGCCCGCACGCCTCCTGGGTGGACGCGGCGTGAGCGGCTTCTTCCCCCGCGAGTGCGTGCGCATACGCAAGGGCGGCAGCGGCGAGAACTACGTCCACGGCGGCATCTCCCTCGAGGAGATGTGCGTGCCCGCGCTGCACTTCCGCAACCACCGCAAGGGATCGGCGAGCTACGAGGAGACCGAGGCCGCCAGCATCAGGGCAGTGTTCGAGAACAACACGGTCACAAACACGCTCTTCTACCTCGATTTCCTCCAGACGGACCCCGTGGGCGGCAAGGTGGTCCCGGCGGAATACGACGTCTATGTGGCGGACTCCGCGCTAGAGCCCGTGACTGACGTCGCGCGCATCGTCGCCAACATGGCGTCCCCCTCGGCGCAGGAGCGCACCGTCCGCGCGAGGTTCTGCCTGCGGACGGGCTTCTCCCCCAGCTCGAGCGCCTCTTACCCGCTGCTTGCAAAGAACGCCCAGACCGGCGAGGTCATCGAGCTCGCCAGCCTGCGGATACAGATCGCTTTTGCCCCCGACGACTTTGGATGGTAACGACCATGAGTGACACCACAGACACCACGAGCGGCATCGCCCCCTACACGAAGGACGCCCTCGACGAGAAGATCGTGCGAGAGTTCCCCGGCAAGATCGTCCGCAAGGACCTCACCTCCCTCATGAAGCGCGGCGCCAACGTGCCCACCTTCGTCCTCGAGTACCTGCTGGGCACGTACTGCGCCACGGATGACGAGACCCTCATCGAGGAGGGCGTCGGGCGCATCCGCAGGATCCTCACCGAGAACTACGTCCGCCCAGACGAGAGCGAGAAGATCAAGAGCCGCATCCGCGAGCTGGGCCAGTACAACGTCATCGACAAGGTGGACGCCCGCCTCGACGAGTACGACGACATCTACGTTGGCAGCTTCACGAACCTCAACATCGGCGACTTCGTCATGCCCGAGGAGTACGTGCGCAACTACAGCAAGATGCTCACGGGCGGCATCTGGTGCATCATGCGCATCCAGTACCTGCGCCCCGAGGACGAGACGGACGCGCTCGATGACATCTTCGACGATGACACCAAGAAGAAGCCCAGGAGGTCCAGGTCAAAGAGCAAGAAGCGCGGCCCCCAGGACTCGCCATTCAGGATCGTGAAGCTCACGCCCATCCAGATGCCCAACCTTGACCTCGAGGAGCTCATCTCCCACCGCCAGGCCTTCACCACTGACGAGTGGATCTGCCTCCTGCTGCGCTCCGCCGGCTACGAGCCAGACGCACTCACCCGTCGTGAGCGTCTGCACTTCCTGGAGCGCATGGTCCCCCTCATCGAGCGCAACTACAACCTGGTCGAGCTTGGCCCGCGCGGCACGGGTAAGTCCCACATCTACACCGAGGTGAGCCCCTACAGCTACCTGCTCTCAGGCGGCCAGACCACCACGGCCAAGCTCTTCGCCAGCAACAACACGCGTCACGGGACCATGGGCCTCGTGGGCCACTGGGACGCGATCGCCTTCGACGAGGTCGCCGGCATGAACTTCAAGGACATGAACGCCGTCCAGATCATGAAGGGCTACATGGCCAACGGCACCTTTGGCCGCGGAACCGACAGCTACAACGCCGAGGCCTCCATGGTCTTCGAGGGCAACATCAACGACACCGTCGCCAACGTCCTCAAGACCACCCACCTGTTCGACCCCTTCCCGCCCGAGTTCAACAACGACAGCGCCTTCTTCGACCGCATCCACTGCTACC
>OLNE01001065.1_pt1 | contig 21335 bp, 19 predicted proteins | sample 1672431 | NCBI WGS metagenome assembly OLNE01 (sample SAMEA3136685, study PRJEB25190) | human gut metagenome | reverse complement strand
CCGGCCCGGAAGAATGGGGGTTGGCGAACCTGACGGCGGCAAAGTTCGCGCTCGCCTCCCCGCAAAGCCAATGATTTCGGTTTCCGGGCGCGAACCCCGGTCCGAAAGAATGGGGTTGGCGAACCTGACGGCGCCAAAGTTTGCGCTCGCCTGCCCGCAAAGCCTATGATTTCGGTTTCCGAGCGCGAACCCCGGGCCATGGAATTCAGAAAATGCGGCCCGGCGGCCGGCCCGAAAGAAATGGGAAAAGTGAAGAACAAAAAGATACACGCTGCTGCAGGATAATCCCACAGCAGCGTGTATAAAGGGTTATTCCCTTTTGGAGTAAAAGTGGACGCAATCAATTACTTCTGCAATGCCTTCGCGGTCTCCACGATGTTCTCCACCGTGATGCCGTTCTTTGCCAGCAGACGTTCATAAGGTGCGGATTCTCCGAACTGATCCTGGATGCCGATTCTCTTTACGATGCCCTTTCCGGATTCCGCTGCCACCTCGCATACGGCACTGCCCAGACCATTGATGATATTGTGGTCCTCGACAGTGATGATTTTGCCGATGTCATCGATGCAGGCCTTTACGCAGTCCACATCCAGCGGCTTGATGGTGTGCATGTCAATAACTCTGGCGGAAATGCCTTCCTCTGCCAGTTCTTCTGCCGCCCGGATTGCCAGAATGACGGTATCGCCGTTGGCAATCAGCGCCACATCGGATCCGTCCTGAATCTGGATGGCTTTGCCGATTTCGAACTTCTGATTCTCATCGTAGATTACCGGAACCGCATCCCGGGTGAACCGCAGATACACCGGTCCGTAGATTTCTGCCGCCTGGCGTACCAGGGCTTTGGCCGCATAGTAATCCGCCGGCATGACCACTCTCATGTTCGGAATGGTACGGAGAACGCCCATGTCTTCGATGCCCTGATGGCTGGCTCCGTCGTTGGCCGGAGTCAGGCCGCCGTGGGAGCAAGCGATTTTTACGTTCAGGTTGGTGTAGCAAATTTCCTGACGAATCTGTTCCGCCATCCGGAGGGAACCGAATACCGCGTAGGTTACCACGAATGGAATTTTTCCCGTGGTGGCCAGTCCCGCCGCAACGCCGGCGCCGTTCTGTTCTGCAATACCCACGTTCAGATGCTGCATCGGCAGCTCCTTACGAAACTCCTGAGTCTTGCAGGATTTACCGATATCGATATCCACAACGTAGATATCCTTGTTTTCTTTACCCAGTGCTACGATTTCTTCGCCGAAACCGACACGAGTGGCAATTTTCTGTTCTGTATTCATTACCGACCTCCCAGTTCCTTCATCGCGATTTCGTATTCTTCATCGTTCGGTGCTTTGCCGTGCCAGCCCAGCTGGTTCTCCATGTAGGATACACCCTTGCCCTTAACGGTGCGAGCGTCGATGAATTTCGGCTTTCCGGAAGAGGACGCATTGATTTTCCCAAAAGCATCCACTACCTGTTCCATATCGTTTCCGTCGATATCGTAGGTTTCGAATCCGAACGCGTCCATCTTCTTTACCACATCCAGGTGCGGGATGATTTCATCCGTGGTGCCGTCCAGCTGCAGACCGTTGTCGTCCAGGATGACCACCAGGTTATCCAGACCCCACGCGTTCGCCGCCATAAAGCCTTCCCACAGCTCACCTTCATCCAGCTCGCCGTCGCCGATTACCACATATACGCGGTAGTTCTTTCCGTCTCTTTTGCCGGCAACCGCCATGCCCACGCCTACAGAAAGTCCCTGACCCAGGGATCCGGTGGAAATATCGATGCCCGGGCATTTTCTCATGTTCGGGTGACCCTGCAGCATGGAGCCTTCTTTTCTCAGCTTATGCATCTCTTCCTCCGGAAAATATCCCAGAGTTCCCAGTGCTGCGTACTGAATCGGGCATGCATGACCCTTGGAAAGGATGAAGCGGTCCCGGTCCGGCCATTCCGGATTCTTTGGATCGATGTTCATTTCCTTGAAATACAGATATGTAACGACCTCTGCTGCCGAGAACGCACCGCCCGGGTGACCGGATTGTGCTTCATAGATCATAGTCAGAGCCTTTCGGCGCAGATCCTGTGCGCGGTCTTTCAGCTCCCCTATGCTGATATCCTTCATGATATGACCTCCTTGTTGTTCATGAATGATTGCCCGTGTCCCATGAAACAGACCTGCCTGCGGGCAAGCAGCACAGGTCTGTTATATCTCGATTAATTCGAAATCAAGCTTGGAAGCCAGGTGGATACTGCCGGAACGTATGTTACCAGAATCAGTACCAGCAGCGATGCGAATACGAACGGCAGAACCGCTTTGGAAATTTCCTTCAGAGAAATGTTCGCAATGCCGCATCCGGTGTACAGGTTGATTCCTACCGGAGGTGTTACCAGACCGATGGCCATGTTCAGTACCATGATGGCACCCAGATGAACCGGGTCGATGCCCAGTGCGGTTGCGACCGGGTAGAGAATCGGCAGGATGATATACATTGCCGAGTTGGCATCGATGAAGCAGCCCGCAATCAGCAGGATGATGTTCACTACCAGCAGGAACAGAATCTTGTTGCCGCCTACCATGGTAATCAGCGTATTGCTTGCTGCAGATGCCACACCGGTAACCGTGAGCACCCAAGAGAACAGGCTGGCGGTTCCAACGATGAACATAACCACGGCGGTCTGAGAAACGGAGTCCTTGAGAATCGTCATCAAATCTTGAAGTTTCAAGGTCTTATAGATGAAGAATCCAACCAGCAGACCGTACAGAGCTGCCACGGCAGCCGCTTCGGTCGGGGTGAAGATTCCGCCGTAGATTCCGCCCAGGATGATAACCGGCATCATGATGCCCCAGAATGCATCCTTGAACGCAGCCCAACGTTCCGCACCGGTCGCCTTCGGAATGGTCTCAATTTCCAATTTCCGGCTGACGAACTTCATAGCAACAACCAGCACCACGCCCATGAGGATTCCCGGAACCAGGCCGGCAGCGAAAAGCTGGCCCACGGAATTTCCGGTGATGGATCCGTAGATTACAAAAGTAATGGACGGCGGGATGACGATACCGATGGCACCGGCAGTGGACATCAATGCGGTGGAAGACGCTTTGTCATATCCCACCTGGGTCATTGCCGGGATGATAATCATTCCCAGAGCCGCTACCGTCGCCGGGCCGGAACCGGAAATTGCGGCGAAGAAGCAGGCAACGATGACGCATACCATCGCCATACCGCTCTTCTTGTGGCCCACCAAGGTTTTCGCAAAATCAATCAAGCGGGAAGAGATTCCACTCTTCTCCATAATGTTTCCGCCCAGGATGAAGAACGGAATTGCCAGCAAAACGAATTTGCCGGTGGACGAATAGAGATTCGCCGGAATAATGGAAAGTGGCAGATTTTCATACAACAGCGTGATGACACTGGCCATTCCCAAAGATAACGCAATCGGAACTCCCAGGAACAGGAGGACCGCAAAGCTTCCAAATACTACTAAGCCTGCACTCATTCTTATGCCTCCTTATCTTCCGAGTTCGTTGCATCGCTTTTCAGCGTACGGATAAACAGCTGGCAGTAGCGAATCGCCAGGAACGCACCGCCTACCGGAATCATGGCACCAAAGGCACCTTCCGGCCACTGCATGCCGCTGGTCTTCAGTCCCAGCGCGAATTCGTGACCGGACATCCGAATACCGAAGTACAGGATGACCAGTCCAAAGATGATGCCAAGGGCATCGCCCAACAGAGCACAAGCCTTCTGTCCCGCCGGAGAAAATCTCTCCGTCAGGACCGTCAGGCCCAGATGGGCTCCTCTTTTCGCAGCCACCGCTGCGCCGGCAATACTGAGGAGAATCAGGCCGGCATTGGTCAGCTCTTCGACGAAAGGCATGGAGCTGAGCAGGACATAGCGCGCAAATACATTGACGCATGTGAGCAGCATCATCACCAGAAGCAGGATGCCGCATATATTGTCTTCCAATTCATTCCAGAATTTTTTCATAGGATATACCTTGCCTCACTTTCTATCTGAGTTTCACTACTTCGTCACGCCGAATGCCTTGCAGGCCTCTTCGCCGTACTTCTTCATGTATTCCTGCTTCACCGGTTCTACAACCTTGCGGAATTCCTCAATGTCTGCCGGAGACAGTTCATTGATTACACAGCCGGTGTCTTTGAACTTCTGCAGGATATCTCCTTCTCCTTCCACAATCTGCTGATCCACTTCGTGGCACGCATCTTTCGCACACTCTTTCAGCAGCTTCTGGGTCTTGGAGTTCAGCGAGTTAAACTTCTCGGAGTTCGCGGTAAAAGTAAAAGCTTCGTAGGTATACTTTGCGATAGTGATATACTTCTGCACTTCCTGAATGTTTCCGGAATTGCAGGTACTCAAGCTGTTGTCCTGTCCGTCGATGGTTCCCTGCTGCAGTGCGGTGAACACTTCACTCCAGCTCATCGCCTGCGGGCTGGCACCGAATGCCTTGTAGAAGGCTGTGTAGAACGCACCACCCGGAATACGGATCTTCAGGCCGCTCAGATCTTCCGGCTTCTTGATGGAGCGCTTGCTGTTTGTAATCGCCTTGAACCCGTTATGAACCGCGCCCAGGTAAGTCAGACCCTTCTTGGATACCACCTTCTGGATGAACTTTCCGCCATCCCCGAAGAAGGTCTTCTCCGCCTGGTCGTAGTTCTGGAACAGCCACGGCATAGTGCATACCATCAGACGGTTATCCAGATTGGAAATGATACTGGTGGAATGGATGTCCAAATCCGTAGTTCCGCTGGTAATCATCTCCAGACCCTTGTTCATGTTTCCGCTGGCCAGCTGATCGTTCGGGAATACTTTAATCCGAACCACGCCATCGGAACGCTCTTCCACGTACTTCTTGAACAGGAGCGCCATTCTGGTATCATTGGCAATCTCTGTTCCGTTACAGTTGAGCAGCAGCGTTACCTGATTGTATCCGTTCTCTGCTACCTCTCCGCTGTTCTGCTTCGCACAGCCGGACAGGGAAATCGTGCAGAGCAAGGTCAACATCAAGGCAACTGCAATCAGTTTTCTTCTCTTCAATTTTTCCTCCTTCGCAAGCCGGATGCCTGCGATATCCCAACAACATTAACTACAAGCGGTATATTTTTTTCCCCGGACGAATCCGGATATCACCCCATCATTAGTTCATACTATCATAGGATGTTGATTTTATTTTACGAACATTTTACGCTAAAGTCAACAATAAACAATATTTTGTCGAAAAATTTGTTTCAGGCAACAAACCCATCTTCTAAAATAAAGCAGAATTCCAATTGACTTTGCATGAATTTTTCATTAGTATTGAAGTGTTAAACATCCTATGTTGAACACAATTCGGTTTATGGCTGCAGGCGGTACTGTTTTTTTAATCCAAAACACGAAACATCAACAGGAGGAAACACACAATGAAAGTAGGATTTATTGGACTGGGAATCATGGGACGTCCCATGGCAGAACACATGGTAAAAGCAGGTCTGGATGTCATGGTATCCGACCTGAACGAGAAGATCGTTGCGGAACTGGTGGCCGAAGGTGCGACCGCCGGAAGCAATAAGGATCTGGCGGAACAGTGCGATGTGGTGGAGATGATTCTCCCGAACGCATCCATCGTTAAGAACGTCATTTTCGGCGAAGGCGGCCTGATGGATTACATGAAGGCCGGACAGATTGTGGTAGATCACAGCTCCGTCACCGCCAACGATTCCAGAGAATGCTATGAGAAGCTGCAGGAGAAAGGCATCGGATTCTTAGATGCGCCGGTATCCGGCGGAGAGAGCGGCGCCAAGGCCGGCACGCTGGCCATCATGGTGGGCGGCGACGAGAAGAATTTCAACACCTGCGCGCCGATCTTTGACACCTACAGTTCTCAGGCAACCCTGATTGGCGATTCCGGCTCCGGAAGCATCTGCAAGCTGGCCAATCAGATTATCGTAAACAACAACATCGCCATCGTAGCGGAAGCCCTCACCTTTGCGGCCAAAGCCGGCGTGGATCCGGAGAAGGTATACAAAGCCATCGAAGGCGGTGCTGCGCGAAGCTACGCTCTGGAAGATAAGGCGCCGATGATGGTGGAACGGAACTTCACCCCGGGCGGAACCATCAAAGTCAACCACAAGGATATCACCAACGTAATCAACACGGCCCACGCCATTGATTGCCCGATTCCTTACACCGCTCAGCTCTATGAAATCCAGCAGACCATGAAGGCGCACGGTCACATGGAAGAAGACCACGCCGCTTACGTTAAATATTTTGAGACGCTGGCAGACACCATCGTAGAGAAGAAGAATTAATTTCTTTCTCCCTCTGCCGCGAAACGCAGCACTGCTGCACAGAAAGGAAAATTAATGACTGCTTCAGATTTTATGAAGCCCATTCGCATGAAATCCGCTTCCGATATCGTGGTGGAACGATTGACGGAAGCCATCATCGACGGGCAGATTAATCCGGGAGACAAGATTCCCACTGAGCCGGAGCTGGCCTCCAGCTTCTGCGTCGGACGGAACACGGTACGGGAGGCGGTACGAACCCTGGTTGCGTACGGCATTCTGGAGATTCGCCGTCCCGAAGGTACTTTTGTATGTCGAACCTTCAAACCGCAGACCATCAATCCGTTGATCTACAGTATGATTCTCCAGAAAAAAGAATCCTACCAAGACCTTATCGGTCTCCGGCAATGCATCGAGTTCGGTACCTTGCAGGTTATCATGGATCAAGGTCTCAATACGGAGGATGCGGAGAACCTGCGACAAATTGCGGTCTCCATCGAGCGGGAACTGGACGAACCCAATCCGGATCCGAAATTAATCTGCCGGACGGACATCGCCTTCCACGATGCCATCGCGAAGGCGACCCGAAACGACCTGATTGTCACCGTGAACGAAATGCTGTCCAAGCTGACCTACGGATCCCGAATCCGCACCATCGAGCAGTGCATTCGGGAGCATGACCGGAAGTATCTGGTGGACATCCATTTTGAAATCTTAAAGATTCTGGAAGAGCGGGACACGGATGCCATCGCCCACACCCTGAAGCGAAGCTACAGCTACTGGGCCAACCTGCAAATGGAAGAAGAATAACACCAAGCAAATACAACCATACATGAAAAGCCCCATCGATTTCGATGGGGTTTTTTGGGTAATTATATTATTATATTATCACTTGGTATATTACATCTTTTTCACGAGACGCTTGTAGAAGGTCAGAAGAATGAGACCAATTACCATCATAACAGCCAAGAAGATAAACAGGATGTGGTATCCCGCATTTCCGTATGTATCCAGAACTTTTCCGGCCAGCAGCGGGAATCGGAACCGGTCTGCAGCTTCTTCTCGTCCAGGACGAAGTACAGGCCGATACCCATTATGATGCAGACTGCGGAGTAGAAGATAACTGCGCCGTTCAGACCTGCCAGATCGCTGGCCTTCTTGCTCAGTGCATTGAAGATGGCCAGGGTTACAGCCAGCAGCACTGCGTTGGTGACACCTCTGGTTGCATCCATAACTCTTCCCGGTTATACAAGAACCTTCTTGCCGTCCTTGATGACCAGTGCAACATCATTCAATTTTTCAATATCTTCATCCGGATTTCCCCGGAATACTGCCAAATTCGCTTTCTTTCCTGCTTTTATGGTGCCCACCCGATCGTCAATCATCAGGATTTCCGCATTGTACTTGGTCGCCTGAATCAACGTATCCTTCGGGTCCATTCCCAGCTTGTTCACACGAATCCGGAACTCGTAGATTCCGTTGCCGTGGCTGCCCTCGTAGACACCCGCATCGGTCGCCCAACCCATCTTGATTCCCTGCAGGTAGGCCTCTCTCATTCCTTCATCCAGAACCTTGACGATTTTCTTGGATTTCTCCACGTAGTGCTTCGGCATTCCTTCCGGCCAATCCAGGAAGGAGTGCGGTGCGCTCAGTGTCGGCATCATAAAGCTCCGATTCGATGCCTTGTACATCCGCAAGCACTCATCGTCCAAAATAGTGGAATGCTCAATGGTACGAACGCCATTGCGAATGCACATCTTGATGCCGTCCGTTCCGTGGCAGTGCACGGATACCGGCATCTTCAAGAAGTCTGCCATATCGCAAGCAGCCTTCAATTCCTCTTCGGTAATAATCGGAAGCCCCGGCTCCGCACCCGGATTCATAATTGCTCCGGTGCCCATAATCTTAATCCAGTCAGCGCCTCTCTGGTACTGTTTTCGAATCGCTTTCCGGAACTCTTCCGGAGAATCCGCTTCCAGATACATGGTACCGAAGAAGTCGTTTCCCTTCTCTGTCGGCGAGATGATCTTTCCGCTGGCCAGGATGTCTGGTGCTACCACCGCGCCTTCCCGAACCGCTCTGGCGATGTCGATTACAATATTGTTTCGGTCGCCCACATCCCGAACGGTGGTGTACCCCTGACGCAGGTTATCCTGTGCCAGCTTCAGCGCGGTCATGCTGCGGTATGCATCCGGCTGAACGTTTTCCTCGAAGGTGTTGGTACCCTTCAGGTCTAAGTGCAGATGCGCTTCGATTAATCCCGGAATCACGGTCATATCGGTCATGTCCAAAACCTCACCGGCATCTGCAGTTTTCGGTGCTTTAATTTCCTGAATAATTTCATTATCTATAACGATATCCGCTCTATCCGAATCGTATCCCTCGGTCAGCTCCGGGATGATTCTCGCGTTTCTCAATACAAGCATCTTTGTCGGCTCCTTTCTTCCGTAAAATCAATTTGCTCTGCGGTCTAAGGTTTCCGGCTTCTGTCACCGGAATAATATCCTTACCTCCTAAACAAGCACTCTCGCCTTAACTTGTCTATATAATAACAAAGAGAAAATCCCGGCTCAAATTCGGTCGCATTCACGGTTTTCAAAAATGCTTCGATTATTTTTTTCATATGATGAAAAAAATTTGCAAATGTGTTATAGTTGTCCTTAGCAATTTGCATACATCACATTTATTCATGAAATTCTTTCCAAAAGCGAAAGTTTGGATCGACATCAGAAGGGAGACATCTATGCAGCCATCATTTTACAGAACCCTCGGTCAAAAAATAAAAGCCTGCCGGAAGGCGAAGGGCATCACATTGACGGAATTGGCGGACACCATTCATCGGAGTCCCGCCTCCCTTTCCAAATATGAGAGCGGGAATGTGAACATCGCCCTCGACGCTCTGGTGGAAATCTGCACCGCGTTAAATGTAGATATTGCGGAATTTCTGCCGGCCACCTACAGCGATCCGGACAATGTGGATATCCTGAAGTACAAAAAGCATTTTGTGGATCAACTGTACATCTACTGGTACAGCGGAGACGCAAAAAAGGTAAAGAGTGCACTCATCGAGAACTCTCATCCGTCCATGAAGTCCGTGCTGTATTTCGACACGGATACGAAGCATATGGAGTATCAGTCGAATTTCATCTATCACGGCGAGGTCACTTACTCCGATACCTGCATCATGTTCTACTACACCAATGAGGAACCGCCGTTTGATAAGATCTTTATTTGGATGCCTCTTCTCTTCCATAAGGACCATCCTCAGATGGGAATCATGTCCTGCATCTCCCTGTTCTACCAGGGGGTTACCGCCAAAATCATGGTATCCAAGAAACCCCTCACCTTTACCCCGGAGCTTACGAAGGAGCTCTTCATCTCTCCGGAAGAAATTAAGGAACTGAAACGCAGCAACATGCTGATTATAAAATAGAAACACCAAATGAAAGGCCCCCATCGAAAATCGACGGGGGCCTTTCGGCTTATATTCTGATATGGTCACTTAGAATATTCAAATATAATTGTCTGAATTAAAGCGCACCCTTTGCGTGCATCTTCTTGATGTAGCGCTTGTAAACGGTGAGAATCACCAGACCGATTACCATCATGACTGCTAAGAATACGAACAGGATATGGTATCCCGCATTCCCGTACGAATCCAGAACTTTTCCGGCCAGCAGTGGGCAGATGAATTCCGGCATATAACCGATGGTGCAGATCAAACCGATGGCGGTTCCGGACATGTGCTTCGGAATTCCGCATTCATCAAACATGGAGAACGCCAGAGAATATGCCGCATACATGCCGAAGTAGATGCATACGCAGATACCGATGAACACCTTGCTGGTCATAGAGCCCGCAAAGATCAGCACCAGCGTGGACGCCAGCATGATGCCCAGCGTTCCGTACATTACGTTTGCTCTTCCGATTCGGTCTGCCGCCACGCCGCCGACCACGCAAGCCACCGGACGAACGTACTGCGCCAGCATGGTAACCATGGCGCCGGCAGCGGCAGTCATGCTCAGGTTTGCGGTTGCATACGGAGTGAAGTAGTAGAACAGGATGTTCATGGTGTAAGAACAGCATACTACCAGGGACAGCATCCACACCACCGGCATCTTCAGCACCTGTTTTACAATGGCAAAGGAGAACTTGCTCTCTTCGTCTTCCGCTTTGACATCATCTTTCTTTTCGGTTTCGAACTTTCTTTCATCCAGTGCGAAGTACAATCCAATGCCCATTACGATGCAGATGGCGGAGTAGAAAATTACCACGCCGTTCAGGCCTGCCAGGTCGCTGGCTTTCTTGCTCAGCGCATTGAAGATGGCCAGAGTTACCGCCAGCTGAACCGCATTGGTGACACCTCTTGTCGCATCCATAAAGCCGTATGCCTTGCTCTGCTCATCCTCATTCGCCAGAGAACGCAGCACCTTCAACAGTGCCGGCCAGAATGCGAACAGGGAGGTGAAGCCCCAGAGCAGATAGATGAATACCAGCATCAGATAATTCGGGTGCAGCAAGTGCAGCAAACCACCCAAGCCGGTGAGGACCATGGAGACGGACATCAGTTTTTTCGGTGTGAAAATATCCGCCACCACGCCGCCGAACAGATAGGAGCAGGCGCCCATGATTCCGAAAATGGAACCGAACATACCCATCTGAGCGTTGGTCAATCCGTAGGTCTGCAAATACGCATCGTAGTAGTACGATCTAAAATACGGCAATCCGTAGATCATGGTTCCGGCGATGGAAATCAGGATTAGCCGGAGCATGTTTTTCTTCAGTTTTGATTGTGTTCCCATAATACTCTCCTCACTTATTTAATTGTCGCTAAAAATAATTACTTTTCCCCTGAGGTTTCCGGCTCCGATTCCGGAACGGTCTGTTTCACGTCTCTCACCGGAATCACCTTGTTCTCCAATCCGGATTTCTTCCAGATCAGCAGGCCGGATACGATAATCAATATACTTCCGCCAATCAGTTCTGCTTCATAGATGATGTTTTCCTGCGTGTTTCCCATAATCGGAAGTGCAGAGCAGATGATGGCAAATACGCACAATGCGGTTACGGCATATGTAACGGTGGATGCCAGCTTCTTGTTCTTCGTCATCACATAAAGCCCATCCAAATCTTCTTTTTCCCGCTTAATCTTTCCGTATGCCAGGAACAGGAATACGTACGGGAACAGCGTGGTCAACGCTGTCATGGTCACCAGCATGTTGTAGATTGCCTCCACTCCCGGCAGGTAGGACACGCCAATCAGTAGGACGGAGATCAGGGTGGCCTGGAAAACAATCGCTTTGGTCGGAATTCCGTGCTCATTCACCTTGGTAATCCGTTCCGAGAATACGCCCGGTTCCACGAACCCGAAGAGCATCTTGGTGGGCTGTGCGATGTACAGAACCAATGCCCCCAATACGGACAGTGCGATTCCCAGTGCGATGACCTGAACGAACAAGGTTGGAATTCCCAGAAGTTCACAGGCACGAAGCAGTGCATCCAGCGTTCCGGTAGAAGACTGAATCTCCGAGGTCGGCAGCAGCATGGTCATGGCGATGGAACCGATGGCGTACAGCACGCCGATAATCGCCGCTGCGGTGCAGATTGCCCGCGGATAATTTTTCTGCGGATTCTCCATCTCCGAGATGAAGTTGGCGGCCAGCTGAGCACCGGTGTAGGCAAACATAATGCTGGAAATCGCTACCAGGGAGTTCATGTTCAGCTTCGGCGTCAGCGTCGCAACGGTGAATACGGAAGCACTCGGCGCCTTCTTCAGGAAAACGATTGCCACAAAGCTCAGTACAATCAGGCATACCGTCGGCACCGTAGATCCCAGAGATCCCACACTGGTAAAATACTTTCCGAATTCCATGCCTTTCATGCTGGCGATGGACAGAATCCAAATGATGGCGATGGACATCACCAACACCAACAATTTGTTGTTGGCCAGTTCCGGACGTCCCACCATGTAGGTGGCATTTACCGAAAAGAAGGTGAGGAAGGATGCAAACCAGAAAATTAAAGCCGTCCAGTGCATCCAGGACACCAGGAATCCGTATTTGGTTCCGAAGGCCACCTTCACCCAATAGGCCAGCCCGCCATCGTGCGGATAGGATGCTGCCATTTCCGCGCACATCAGTGCCTGCGGTACGAAGAACAGGAACATCAGTATTACCCACATCGGAATCGCACCCAGTCCCAGATACGCATCCGATGTGGATCTGGCAATCCAGCGAATTCCGTACAGAGCGGAAATGTTCAGCATAACCAGTTCCCAAAATGTGATTTTCTTGTTTTTCATAGCCCCTCTCCTTTTCTGTCTATCTCTTATGCTTTATAAAGCATAGGGGAGGCCGGAGTCCGCCCCCCCTATGTAAGCCGTTTTCTAGAGTCCGTTACGAGGAACGGTTACATCGTAATCCCTGTGGAATGCATGCTCTCCGTTGATGGAAGCATCCATGAATCCGGTAATGTAGAAGTTCTCTTTGTCAGCGGTCTGTACCACATCGATGTCGCAGTCGATTTCCCAGCCCGGACGACCGTTCTTCATCTTCTGAATGATTTCGTATCTTGCATCCGACGGATCGGAGTTGCTTACGGTCAGGATTCTCTTCAGGTTGTGCTCTACTACGGTGCCGATATCATCGAAGCGATAGATTCCTTCGCCGAATACGCCGCCTACACCATCGGTGATGGATGTCCAGGAGTCGGTAAGCAGATCGTAGGTAATCTGACGGTTTACCACGCCTTCCTTCAGGACGGTCATCGGTGTCAGCGGAGCGCACTTCGCTTCCATGTTCGGGCCTTCGGTATCCTTACCGGTGAAGATTGGCAGTGTGAACTCTGCGGTGGAGAGATCCAGCTTCAGAGTTACCTTCTCCGGAGACGGCCAGATCATCGGCCAGAAGGAGTTTGCTACTGCCAGACGAACTCTGTGTCCCTTCGGGAATACGTGTCCGCATACGTCCAGTGTAACGGTTGCCTTGTATTTCTTGCCCGGCTCCAGGTATGTCACCTTCTCGTGTCCTTCCAGGTGTGTCAGGTTCATGAGACCGTAAGATACTCTGGTTGCTGCGCCATCCGGATGAATGTCGCACAGTTCTGCATACAGGAATGCGTTTGGCTTGTCTGCGGTGAACTCTACGGTGAATGTCGGATATCCGAAGATCTCGAAGTCCTCTTCGATTACGTCGGAATCGAAGGTCATTGCCATTCCGTCATCGCATCTCATATCTGCCGGGCTTTCACCCAGAACGCCGGCGCCCATCCACTCGTTGGCGAACAGTCCGTGGTTCTGAACGGTGCTGAGGTCCACGATTTCTTCCTTCTCATTCTTCTCATCCTGCAGGTGGCCATAGGTCATGTGCAGTGTCTTATCGTTTACGTCAGCGGACGGCCAGCTTTCTACAGCAACCCAGCGTCCGTCGGAGATTGGGTGTACGGTTTCCGGCTTCATGCTGTCTTCCATCCATACGGTGATCTGTGGGCAATCCAAGGTATCGTTGTCGATGCCCTTCAGCCACTTATCCCACCATTTGGTTGCTTCGCCCAGGTAGTCCATTGCCGGCTGCGGCATTCCGTCGTGCTGGAATACGTGCGCCCACGGTCCGATGATGGCTTTTCTCGGAACGGACAGGCCTTCCATCAGAGTGCATACGCTGTTGGTGTAGGAATCGGCATATCCGTCCAGTGCAAATACCGGAACCTGAATGTCGTCGTAGTTCACGCTGACGGAACCGTGCTTCCAGTAGTCGTCTCTGGTCTGATGTTTCAGCCAGTTTTCCGGCCACAGCGGCATCTCTTCCAGTCTCTTGATGGATTCTTCATACCATGTATCCGGCTTAATTTCTTTATCAATCGGACGGCACATATATGCCAGCATGATGTTGCCCCACCAGAAGTTGTCGTTCAGGAGGCATCCGCCCTTGTAGTGGATATCCTGTGTGTACCGATCGTCTACGAAGCCGATACAGATGATGGCCTTCAGCGGCGCCGGTCTTCTTGCGGCAACCTGGAGGGAGTTGAATCCGGACCAGGACTTGCCCTGCATACCGACGTTTCCGTCGCACCATGGCTGTGCAGCAATCCAGTTGATGGCATCGATGGCATCATCCTGTTCCTGCTTCAGATACTCATCGTAGAAGCAGTCGTCGGATTCGCCGGCACCGCGCATGTCCACGCGGACAACGTTGTATCCCATTCCTGCGAAGTATCCGTACATCGGTTCGTCTCTGCCTCTCATACCGTCTCTCTTACGGTATGGCTGGGTTTCGAAGATGGTTGGCAGCGGTTTGTCGGACTTTGGTTTCCACATACGTGCCGAACATCTGCATCCGTCGGACATCGGTACCCAGATATTTTCAATGACTTCCCACTCATACGGGAACTCTTCCCGGGACATTACTCTTTTCTGTTTAAATTCCTGTTTAGCCATAGTTATGTACCTCCTATGAATAATCTCTTCCTTGATTGTCTAAAGAATAACAAAATGTTTTCGGAGGTTCAAATGTGCCCACTCGCTTTAAATTCAAAATTGGCGGGTATTTTTTTTCATAGTGTGAAAAAAATATTGTCCTGTGGTATAATATTCTAAAAAGTATTTTAAAGTATCACAAATATTCATGACTTTCTTTCCAAAAGTGAAAGTCTCAGTTTTTAAAATAAATAGGGGAGACATCTATTGGTACAACGGAGAGGAGAAGAGGGTGAAGAACGCCATGATTGAAAACTCCCATCCGTCCATGAAATCCAAGATTTACTTTGTGACGGATGCCGAGAATTCGGAATATCAATCGGATTTCATCTACCATGGAACCGTATCCTATTCCGATACCAGCATTACCTTCTACTACACCAACGAAGCGCCGCCCTTTGACAAGGTGTTCATCCGCATGCCGCTCCTTTTCCAAAAGGGACGCCGCCAAAAGGGCATCATGTCCTGCATCTCCCTATACTACCAGGGGATTACCTTGAAAATTCTGGTCTCCCGTGAACCCCTTACCGTCACCGACGAGATTCGCAACGAACTGCTGATGACCCCGGAGGAAATCAAGGAGTTGAAACGCACCAACATGTTGATTATTAAATAGAAAAATAGCGCACGAGAACCCTCTTCGGATTCCCGTGCGCTTTCGCTTTATTGTCCGTTTCCGGCTATTCCCTTCTGCCGATGGCTTCCCCCATCTTCACTTCCGTCTCTTCACCGGCCCGAGTGGCTTTGAAGAATTTCTCCGTTACCGCAACGGTTCCCGGCTCCAGGAGCAGGATGATAGTAGAGCCGCCGTAAAGGAAACGCCCCTTCTCCTGTCCTCTCCGGACATCCGCCTCCTGATGGTAGTTGTCAATTTTCCCCACCAGCATGGCGCCCACTTCCATCTGAAGCACATCGCCGAAGTTCTCGCTGCGGATGACCGTATACTCCCGCGCATTTTCCGTAAATACGGGAAGTTCCCGAAGTGCCACCGGACGAACCGTATGCAGCACGCCCGGGATAAAAGTATTTTTCGTTTTGCGTCCGTTGTCCGGATAGGCGTAGCGGTGGTAATGATGCACGCACAGCCGGAAGACCAGGCAGGTGCCGTCCTCGTATTTTTTCGCCAACTCCTCGTCCCGAACCAGATCCCGGATGGAATACCGACTTCCTTTTACGGGAATCACCAGGGAGTCCGTAATGGGATAGGCGCTGAGGAGCCCGTCGCAAGGTGCCGGAAGCACTGCCTCATCCATATCCATGGGCCGAAGCTCCGGACGGATCCGGCGACAGAAAAAGTCATTGAAACAGCCGTACTCCTCGTCCAGATACTCGTTCATATCGATGTTGTTTTTGCGGATGAAGCGAGGAATGATGGGACGGGAAATGGCGGAATCCATGAAGCGGCCCACGAAGCGGGATAAGCCCGGGCGGGTCAGCAGCTTCAGGATGCATCGTCCCGGCATCGTCTGATATAAGAATTTCAGCATATCTCTTCTCTACCCCTCGTAATACATCCATGTAGCAATCAGGATGATGAATTCGATGGCGCCGATTCCTACCATTGCCAGAATGCCCTTGGTATCCGGCTTTTTCACCGGGATTTTGGAGATGAACAGGAATCCCGTAACGGCCATGGCCAGGAAATAGATCCAGGTGATGTCTTTCGGCAGCACGTACTGGAACAGCAGCACCGTCGGGAAGATCAGCGCCGCGGAAGTAACCGGAAGACCTTCGTAATATTTGCGAACGCCCCCCTCCGTCTTCTGACGCTCTTCCTCTGCCACGTTAAAATAAGCCAAGCGAATCAGGGCAGCCAAAATGTACAGAATCATCACCGCATAGCAGATGAAGAAGTACGGGTGACTCAGCAGTTTGTCCGCACTAGTGGGATCCCCCGCTTCATAATTCTGCAGAACGACACGCATCATGGCGCTGCCGATGCAGGCCGGAAGCACGCCGAAGCTCACCATATCCGCCAGGGAATCAATCTGAATTCCGAATTTCTTCTCCATCTCCGTGCGGTTCTTCTTGCTCCGAGCCACCTTTCCGTCGAAGGCATCACACAGTCCGCTGATCAGCAGAAAGAACACGCCTATGAAGGGATGGGCGTGGCTGTACAGAGAAATCATAATTCCCGTCCCGGCCGAAATCAGGGACAGGTATGTCAGCCACACCGTGTAATTGTAAAATCCTATCATTTTCTCAAACTCCTTTTTCTTCCCATAAAATACCCTGCCAGCACGATCAGTGCACTGGTAATAATGCATACGTAGAAGGAACAGCCCCGGCACAGCATCTCGATGGATGCCGCATCCCGACCCAGAATCTCTCCGAATCCGTCCAGCATCAGGTAGTCCGCACCGCCCATTCCGCCCGGAATCGGGATGCTGTTGGATCCCAGCGCGGTAAAGGCCTGAACCACAAATCCTTCCACGGAAGTTCGAAGCCCTTCTCCCAGCGCCATAAAAATCGTAAATGTCACGCCGATCTGGGACAACCGCTGCAGCAGATTGATGATAAAAATACGAATCAGCATCCACCCGTGTCCGGCGATTTCATCGGAACACTGTTGGTATTCCGCCATTTTCTTTTTCAGCTTCGCCTGCTTCTTCGTGAGGTTGCTCAGGAGCTTTCGCTTTCCCAGCATCTCCATCACCCGGTCACAGAGCCGGTACAAGATCTCTCCCCGGCGAAGCAGCATGTAGAACAGCAGGGACAGTCCCGTCATGATGAAGCAGCCCACCACGATCAAAATTCTGGAGAACAGGGACATTCTGCGAAACAGATTGAAGTGAAACAGCACGGACAGGCTGCCGATGGTCAGCGTCGCCAAGGTGTACATTACCAAATTAATCAGCAATGCGGTGGTACATGCCGGGATGTTCATTCCATCCCGAAGCATAAAGAACATGCTGGCCGGCTGTCCGCCGGAGGCGGAAGGAGTGATGGCAGAAAAAAAGACGTCCGCCGCCCCGTACACCGTCCCCTGCCGTTTCGCACTTTGGTATCCCAGCGTCCGACAGATGTGCACCAGTGCATATCCTTCAAACCAGATGTAGCCGAACATGCACAGCAAGCCGGCCGCCAGCCACAGCTTGTTCGCCCGGCTCAGATACGCCATCATGGTATCCAAGGAAAACTCCTTGCTTCCCGATGCAATCATCATTATCGTCAGTATGGCAATTCCCAGAGAAAGGAAACCCCACACTGCTTTCTTTTTGTTCATACAGTCGCACCCTCTCTTTGAACATACAATTTATGCGCCAGCAGGAGCCCCATTTCTCCTGCGGCAATTGCGCCCGCCACGTCCAGCAGCACGTGCTGTTTCAGCAGCTGGGTGGACGCGAAAATCATTATCGTTGCCACCGCCGCCACATTCCGATACCGGGGCGGCGCCTTCTTCATCTTCCGTGCACTGCGAAAGCAAATCCAGCTTTCCAGGCAGTGGATGGACGGAAACAAATTGTCCGGCGAATCGATTCGGTACAGCATCGCCACCAACTGTTCCCAGAAGGACCCGTCGGCATCGATGACCGGCCGCACCAGGGTGGTGGGAAACACCACGAAACAGATCAGGCAAATTGTTTTCGCAATCATCTCTCCGATCAGATAAATGCGGCACATCTCCCGGCTCTCCCGGGCAATGAGAATAAATCCACAGACCCAGAAGGGGAACGCCAAAAAGTAAACTACAATCCAGTGCGGGCAGAATGGAATCATCCGATCCACCGCCAGCTGGATGGAATGGTGTTTCATCCCGGAGGTGAACAGGCGAGTTCCGAAATACGTTATGCAGTTTAAAATAACCACCGCCGTCAGCAATCCCCAGGAGTACTCCGGCGCAATTTTTTTCAGTTTCTCTTTTATCATGACAAATATCTTCAGAATTACTTTTCCGCAATGATGTAATTATATATATAATCCGCTTTTGTTTCAACCATTCCCGCAAATCCTAAAGAAATCTTAATAATTATTAAGAAATTCCGTTTTTTCCCACTATCTAAAACTCACCGGACGCTGCCGGTGAGTGTTTTTTTGTTTTTACAGAAGAATGCTTCCAATCAGGTGCACCGCCCACGCAACGAGCCAGGCCACGATGCACTGGAAGATGACCATGAGGATGGCGGCTCCTCGGCCCTGCTCCTTCCGAATGGTGGCTACCGCCGCAATGCACGGGGTGTACAGCAGGCAGAACACCATGAAAGTGAACGCCGCCAGCGGAGTGATGGCCGAACGAACGGCTGCGGTTCCGCCGTATACCACCGCCATCATGGATACCACGCTTTCCTTCGCAAGGAAACCGGAAATCAAGGCAGTTACCATCTGCCAGTTTCCGAAGCCCAGCGGGATGAACAGCGGTGCCAGGAATCCCGCCAGTGCCGCCAGCATGCTGGACTGCGGGTCCGAAACCATGTTCATGGAGAAGTTGAAGTTCTGCAGGAACCACACCACGATGGTGCCGATAAAGATGACGGAGAACGCCCGCTGCAGGAAGTCCTTCGCCTTGTCCCACATGAGCTGCAGAACGCTCTTCGCCCCCGGCATCCGGTAGTTCGGCAGCTCCATGACGAAAGGAACCGCCTCCCCTTTGAACACCGTGTTTTTGCCGATGAGGGCAATTAATATAGCCATGAGAATTCCGATAAAATACATCGAAATCATCACCGGCGCCGCGTACTTCGGGAAGAACGCGTTGGCAAAGAATGCGTAAATTGGCATCTTTGCGGAACAGCTCATAAAAGGAATCAGCAGCAGCGTCATCTTCCGGTCCCGCTCCGACGGCAGGGTGCGGGAAGACATGATTGCGGGAACGCTGCAGCCGAAGCCCACCAGCATCGGCACGATACTGCGCCCGGAGAGTCCCACCCGGCGCAGGAGTTTATCCATAAAGAATGCTACCCGCGCCATGTACCCGCTGTCTTCCAGCAGGGACAGGAACAGGTACAACACCACCACAATCGGCACAAAGGACAGCACCGAGCCCACGCCGGTAAAAACACCATCGATGATCAGCGAATGAATCGGCGTCGCCACGTCCATGGCGGTGAGCCACTGATCCGTCCAGTGGGTGATTATTTGGATGCCTTCATCCAGCAGGTTCTGGAAAAAAGCCCCGATGACGTTAAAGGTGAGCCAGAACACCAGTCCCATGATGGCCACGAAAGCGGGAATGGCGGTCCACTTGCCGGTGAGGAAGCGGTCCAGTTTCTGGCTTCGAATCCGCTCCTTGCTTTCCTTCGGTTTAATCACCGTCTGATGGCACAGCCGGCGAATAAAGGTATATCGCATATCCGCCATGGCGGCGCTGCGGTCCATGCCGCACTCCTCTTCCATCTGGCGAGTGATTTTCTCCACCATTTCCTCTTCGTTCTCTGTAAGCGCCAGCGCCTTCGTTACCAGCGGGTCCCCTTCAATCAGCTTCGTGACCGCAAACCGAACCGGAATGCCGGCCGCCTCTGCGTGATCGCCCACCAGACTCATGATGCCGTGAATCGCCCGGTGCACGGCACCGTTGTGATCCTTCGGATTGCAGAAATCCACCCGACCGTGAGTCTCACCCAGACGCGCGATGCGCACGGCGTGCTCGGCCAGCTCCTCCACCCCTTGGTTTTTCGCCGCCGAGGTTGGAATGACCGGCACCTGAAGGATTTCTTCCATCTCATTAATCAGCACCGAACCGCCGTTTCCCGTCATCTCATCCATCATGTTCAGGGCGATGACGATGGGAACGTTCAGCTCCAGCAGCTGCATGGTGAGATACAGGTTTCGCTCAATATTGGTAGCATCGATGATGTTGATGATCGCCGATGGTTTCTCTTCCAGAATAAACTGCCGGGAGACGATTTCCTCGCTGGTGTACGGGGAAAGGGAGTAGATGCCCGGCAAATCCACCACTTCCGTGCCGGGATATCCTTTGATCATCCCGCTCTTTCGATCCACTGTTACCCCCGGAAAGTTTCCAACGTGTTGATTGGACCCGGTCAGTTGGTTGAACAGGGTGGTTTTGCCGCAATTCTGATTTCCCGCCAATGCGAAAACGATATGATCTTCCGATACATCTCGGTCTCGTTCTCTTCCTCTGCCCTCTTCACCGATTCCCGGGTGAGGAATGTCCTTGCTGGGTTGAATGGGTTCCAGCACTTCTCCCCGGCCGCCGGGATGTTCGTGCACGTTGGTGATATCAATCTGCGCCGCATCCGCCAGACGCAGGGTCAAGGAATAGCCGGATACCATCAGCTCCATAGGATCGCCCATGGGCGCGTATTTAATCAGGGTGACTTCAATTCCGGGAATCAATCCCATATCCAAAAAATGCTGCCGAAGGGCTCCTTCGCCTCCCACAGCCGATATTACTGCAGACTGTCCGATTTCTAAATCGCAAATCGTCATACAATCTTCCTCCTACTTTACACTAAAAACACTTCCCTTATAATACCACATTTTCCGTCAAATCGTGTCTTTTATCCCAATGAAACTTTGTTTTTCTTCCTGTTTTTTCCAAATTTTTCTTCTCATCAGCATACACAGCTATATGAAAACCTGCATCCGGGCAGCAATCTTGGCTTGCCGGTGGGGCTCGCGGAGCCC